>ERZ773170.254-NODE-254-length-60613-cov-35.570940_pt1 | contig 60613 bp, 72 predicted proteins | sample MGYA00581002_ERZ773170 | MGnify/ENA primary metagenome ERZ773170 (study PRJEB29015, sample SAMEA2737811) | human gut metagenome | biome: human gut; feature: human-associated habitat; material: faeces | place: China | collected 2012 ... | reverse complement strand
CCTACAGTGAGTTGATGAGTTGCTTCACCACCAGTACTTCCTGCATTATAGGTTGTTCCCCAAGAAGATTTACCTTGTGCTAATAACACACGACCTGCTGGCATTGCTTCCCATGTACCAAAGCCAAATAACGTAGCTGGATTAGTAGATACAGTAGACATGTAAATACTTCCAACTGGATATACTTTTTTTAATGTATCTGTACAATCAGTTGTATTTGCCAATTTATTCCAACTAGTCCAAGCTCCAGTATTAACTCTTTGTCTTGTCCACATTCTACCATCTGTTGGTAATGCTATCTGAACTAAATAAGTACCACTTACACCACTACTACCATTATATTGATTATTAAAAACTAATAATGTACCCCAACTATCAGAAGTCCATCCATTTTTTAATGTTCCACTAAAACGATAAATACCTTCAACTGTACAAGCATTCATATCATTTTGAGTTGATTGATTTCTACTTAAATAGTGAGTAGTTATAGTATTTCCACTGCCATCTTGAGTAGCTTTTTTAGAATTCTCTACATTATTGATTGTAACAGTAGATGTCGTCCCATTTCCCTTTGTTACAGTTAATGTAGCATTAGAAGCTGTAATACTTTTTATATATGTTGTATTTATTGCTTGACCTTGACTATCTTGAGTGGCTTTTGTGGAATTTCCTACATTATTGATTGTAATAGTAGATGTTGTCCCATTTCCCTTTGTTACAGTTAAAGTAGCATTAGAAGCTGTAACACCTTTTACATATGTTGTATTTATTACCTGTCCTTGACTATCTTGGTTTGCTTTTGTTGCTAAGTCTGCATTAGCTGCACTATCGGCTTTACCTTGAAGATTCCCTATAAATTTAGTAGCGGTAATATTATAATCGCTAGCATTTATATTACCTTTCATAGTTCCGCCAAATAACGGCAAACAAACTTCTTTAGACCAATTTTGAATTATAGATTTCATACTATTTAATGTCATATCTGTTAAATTAAATAAACTTTTAAATAAACTTCTATGAGCATTTGTATCATTATTATGATTTTCTAAAACGTCAGAAGTAACAACACCTGTTAAAGATAATATAATTTCAGCTTTATCAGCATTATTTATAGAGAAACCTATATTCATTTGTTTTATATATGGAATATTATTTGTTTCTGCTGGTATTACATCAGGATTAGTATCATATGCTATTGCAATTAATTTTTCGGGCAATATTTCTGTATTTAATCCATCTATTGATAAACCTTTAGCAAAAATACCTAATTGTCGTATATAAAAATGTTCTTCTAATCCACTATTAGTAACAGTAGTAATTATTGTAAATTTATTTTCTTCAGCTTTAAATGAAACTATATCCAATAATTTTAATTTTGTACCTATTAAATCATCTTTTGTTAATAATTCATCAAGTGTTGTTTCACTCTCTCCAATTTTAGCTTTAGTGAAAACTACTTTGCATTCACCACTACTGGATTTAGCAAATAAATTTTTACCCGCTTGCGTTAATATATACCCATTTAAATTAGCCATTAATTATTTATCCTTTCTAAAATTTCCAGTTTATCAAAAATTTGATTAAATCCTTTTATATTTTCCTTACATTCACCATCTTTTAAATCATATTCCAGTTCAGATATTTCCATTTTATCAAAGATACTTTTACCACCACAAAATAAAATATCATTATTAGTTTCTGTAATAAAACCAATCTCATCACACCAACTGCGGACATTTTTTGTTGAACTTATGGCTTCCATCAAACTATCTATCTTTGAAACATCTGTTACTGCTTCTTTTATAAAACTTACTTTAAAATGATATGGTTCTCCACCATATTCCCAGTTTTCTACTACCTTTGCTGATTTAAAAATATCTGTACATACTTTTTCTACCGCATAAGGTGTACCTTTTATCTTATGTGTAGCAATAGAACTTTCAATCAATTTTACTTTTGTATCATGGTCAAAATATTCACGATAAAAATCAACATGAAATTGATATGCCAATTCATTCAGAATACTATCTGGCAATTCTTTTAATTTAGGTAATAATAAAACCATTTCAGTTTTCTGTTTTATATCAATAGCTATATTATCTATTACACAACTTAAGTCTTTAATATTCTTATCTTTGGCAATATTAAACGGAACAGTTTTACTAAATAGTTTTTTATTCATCTTCGATTTCTCCCAATGAACTATTATTACTTTCTAAAATAGCTACTTGTGTTGGTTCTATCTTTGTATATACAGGTGAAGTAATTTCTACTCGTTTTGCACCTGCCATAATTATTCTAGATATCAACTCTGAAGGATTTATATCTCTACCCAATTTAGATTTTTGCCACAAAATAAATGAGTCTATTGCCTCTTCTATTTTTTCTTGAATAGATGTGGCCATAGACTCATTATCTTTAGAAATATAATATTTTAATTCTATATCATAATTTACTACTGTTGGTGCTTTGACTATTACCTTATCTGTAAGTGGTCTTATTTTTTTATCATTTACTGTATCATCAATTAAGGTAAGCATTTCCTGTTGGGGTATTTCTCCATTTATTAACAATGGTATAATATCCACTTCTCCTGGTATAGGTGAAATAACTGCTACATCTATAATTAAATCTGATACACGCTTAACATGATATTGATATGCTCCTTCTGGACCTGCTACCGAAAAACCTTCTGGTGCTTCAATTATAGCTTCTCTAAAACTATCATCATTTTCTATTTCTGCACCATTTACAGATATAGTTTTATTTATCATACTTTTTACATAAGGCACAGGATCTACAATTTGATTTATTTCACCAATATTATATCCATTACCTTTTTCACCTGTAATAGTACATGTAGCCATTACTTCAGCTTTAGTTTCTCCAACCTTAATTATCAAATTATCATCCGTAGTAAAATAAATATTATCTCCTGCTGTAACCCTAGTTCCTTTAGGAATTAAGGTATTTACTTTTCTAGCTTCAGATAGAGTAACTTCTATTGTTGTATTAGCAGCTGTTGCTTTTAATCTCTCTACTCCTACTAATATACCTAAATGGTCTAAATTACTTCCCTCAGCATATTTAACTAAATTTTGCTTACCAGTATAATTTATATTATTCAATAATAAAATAACTATGTGCACAATAGCTAATACAAATAATCTTATAGGATCACCTTTTGCTAAAGTTCTTCCCGTACAACTTGTATATAACTCAAATATTTCAGCTTCTACATTTCCTTTATCCATATTAACAAAATCAATATCTGGTAAATCACTAAGTTTCATTTATCATTACCTGCACTTTCGGTTTTAGTTTTCCATCTATATCACCTTCAAAAGTTATTTTAGTCACTTTTACTCTAGGTTCATATTTTTTTATTACCAATATTATTTCTGATGATAATTTAGCTTTAGCTACTGGTATTGGTTTATCCAAAAGACTTATATCTATACCAAAGTCTCTATCTAATGGCACACTAAATTTAGGAGTTGATAATATTGTTCTTACATTTTGTAAAATTTCTAAGAGCTCATTTTCTGGTGCAAAATTTATATTGTTTACATTACTATTTGTTATCTCAAAAACATTCATGTTATATCACCTACATATTCTTGTAAACTGATACTTACGATAGCTGATAATATTTCTCCATTTCCACCAAAGAAATTTACTTTTTCATCAAGTGATTCAATAACCCAAAAATTATCTGTAATTGGCATATTATTTAAAACTAAAGTTAATACTGTGCCTTCATCTCTCATTGTACGTAAATTATCTAATTCATCTTCAGGATTAATCCCTAAAGATGCTCTTAACTGCATATCAAAACTAATTTTTTCAATATCTTTTCCTAAGAATTCTAAAATAGGTTTTTGACCTATTAACTCATGTTTTTCCCATCTAGCAGTAGAACTACGATTAAAATTATCAAAAGTTCGTACTTTATTTCTAGAAGTAATAAATGGTATACCACCTAAGTAACCTACAATCACATTCTATCCTCCAATAAAAACATTACTACTACCTTCAGCTACATTTCCACCACAAGAAACACTATCTCCAACTCTTCCAGCAGGTCTTCCATTAATAAATACACTACTACTGCCACTAGAAATAATACCTTGATGTGATGGATGATTTACACATCCATGCATAACATAATTATCTCCTAATCTACCAGCAGGTTTTCCATTTATAAACACATTATTACTTCCTGTATTTAAAGAAACTGGTGGACAATTATCATGACCAGTATTGCTATCTCCAACACGAGTTGCTGCTGACATAAAATCCCTCCTAATTTAAATATTTATATCTATTTTTGGTGCAGTTATTTTTACAGTTTTGCTTCCATGTATTTCAATGTTTCCATTATCAAAACGTATATAACTACCATCATCAAAATTAATACTTACCACTTTCTCATTATTTTCTACAGGCATATCTTCATCACTATAAATACATCCTAAAATAAATCCATCATTTATACCTTTACCACTATTATTTGGTAAAAATATACATAACACTTGAGTATCTATTGCAGGTAAAAAATAAGCCTTTGTTTTATTAGTGCCAATAGTAAGTATTGGTAATTCATCAGATACCATATCATCTTTATCTGGAAAGGTAACTTTAGCCGTACACTTTAATGGATTAACAGAAGATACTCGACCTATTCTTATTAAATCTTTTATTTTGTTAATATCCATCTAAACACTTCCTTATATCAATTGTTGCTGAATATCCATTGCCTATATCATGTTTAGCATTAGTTATAATATACTTCCCATCAAATACTCCAAAACCTAACACTTCAATAACAGTACCAGCCACTAAATTAAAATTTCCAATCATATTAAAACTTCCTGTTATTTCTTCTTTATTTTTTTCACGTAATCTTTTTTTCGCTAATCGTTCTGCTTCAGCTACATTTTCTACTTGTTCCTTTATTTCGAGAATTTTTCCTTTCTTATTAGGGGCTATAAATGTAGTTTCTATAACTTCCTTAGTTTTACTTTTTTGATATTTAACATGACATGAAGCATATATATCCCTTACTTTAGATTTAAAATCATAACTTAAACACTTTAAATAAGTCATATTTTTATTTGCCTGATAAATAGTATTAGGCTTTATTATCGTTATATTAGCTTCAGCTTTCTCATATTTTTCTTCATCAAAGATAACAATTTTATTATTACAAATTTTCAATGCTAAGCCCTGATCATTACATAATTGCAATAGAAAAGATAAGTCAGATTGTTGTGTTTGTTCTGCCCTATCTAATACTGGGTTTATATCTGTATCCCAATATAACTCCATATTTGCATTATCTGCTTTTTCTTTAGCTATTACTTTTAATTCAGTTTTTTCCCAACTTTTTGTTCTCTCTACACCTCGAAGTGTATTATTATCTGGAACAGATACGGCTTTTATCTCTATGGTTTGTGGATATCCTTTACAAGTTATCTCATCTATTTCAAATAAACCTACATTAAAATTTTGTTGTACTTCATTTAGATTTTTCCATGAATTACTTAGTAAATTTACTGAAAGTGTCGCACCCTTTTCTGGAAACCAATCTGATTTCCAAATATCTTTTTTATCCTCTAATGTAATCTGAATATCATCTGCTTGCCCAGATAAAACATCATTATAACTTAGTCCTAATAAATACGGCTTTAAATCTGTAGATATATCCTTATTATCATATTTGATATTTATATCTATTCTTCTTGCTTTAAAATTCATTTTTTATCGTCTCCATGGTGGTAAATTATTTATCATAGGAGCAGTATATTCTGGAATATTTAATAGTATTCCACCAGAAAATATAATTATATCTCTATACTTTAAATTTGCTTCTAATAACACATTAATACCATTTTCCGTACCATATATCTTCTTGGCTATACCGTCCCACATATCACCTTGAATAGTTGTATATGTTCTCATTAAAAACTTCCTCACAAAAAAGACCACCTACTAAAAAGTAAGTGGTCTTTCATTTATTATTTTAATTTTAATGTAAGTATAAGTTCTAACTTATTAATAAACTCATACCATATTTAATTTTTCTTCTATTAGTGCCACAATTAGTATTATTAGCTATTTAATATTATTTTCTTATTGTGCTACAATAAAAATTTCCATATTCATTTTAAGCATAACTAAGTCGTCTTTGATTACTTTGTAATTTATTTAACATAACTTCAAATTCTCTCATTTTTTGCTCAAGTATAGTATTTAAATTACTAGCATCACCATTACCTTGAATTGTAACTTGTGGTGCAAATGTAGCTGTTATTGTATTGCCACCTTGTTTCAAAGGATTTCCCATAATAGCATTCGTTTTAGCTAATAAGCCAATATTTCTTCTATTTGGTGTATGTGGTATAGCAGACTCTCCACTTTTTTCAGCAAATGTAGTTAAGAATGCTCCTTTACCATAAATTCCACCACTAGCATTGCTATCTACTTCAGCATTACTATCATCACCTAAAAATAGTTTCTTAACAGTTACTGTAAGTGGTTGATCAAAAATTGCTTTAAGTGTATTCCATTTATTTTCAGCCCAACTTAAAGCACCACCAAAGGTAGTATACATATGATCTACAAATTGACTTATCGCAAGTTTAGGATTTTCCCATAGCAATGTAAACCATGATTTAACTGCATCCCAATTTGCAATAATTACCGAACCTGTATATAAGAGCATTGTTATTGGCCCACCAATAAATGCAAGTATTGCTGCTACTGGTGACTCCCACAAACCAATAAAAAATTGTTTTACTGTATCCCAATTTTGATAAATTAAATAGCCAATACCTACAAGAGTAGTTGCTGCTAATATAAAAGCTCCAATAGGATTAGCACTAAAAGCAATATTTAAAGCTCCTTGTGCTATTGACCAACCTTTAGTTAAAATAATCGCTGACTTAGAAATACTAGTATATTGTCTTATTGCTGTACCTGTAGTTCTAAAAGTAGACCCAATAATTCTAGCTGCAATATTAAATCCTGTAGTAGCAACAGTAGCAGCTTTTGAAGCTATACTATATTGTGTTATTGCTAACTTAACACCATAAAAACTAACTTTTAATCCATTCCATATCCACATACTTGCATTACCTATAGCACCTAAAGCTACAAAACCTAATCCAACGCTACCAACTGCCGTGGTTAATGTTGGAAATTCTTGAGCTAAACTACCTATTGTGCTTGCAACATTAGCTAAATTTTCAATAAGTGGTGTTATCACAGGAATAAGATTATTTCCTATTGTTATTTGTGCAGCATCCATTCTATTTTTCATTAACTCAATACTATTTGCTGTTGTATCTGCTCTTGCTGCAAATTCTGCTTCCATACTACCCGCATAATTAGCACTATTAGCAACTAAATCAAAATTTCTTTTGAGATTATCTAGATTTGAAAGTAATGGTCCAATAGCTTCAGCACTTTCTTTTCCAAAAATTCCCATAAGTGTAGTTGCCTGTTCATCCTTTGGTAATTTTTGTATTGCTCCCAAAACATCTAATATTGCTCCTTTAGCATCAACCTGCATGCGTTTTGCAAGTTCAGTAGTACTAAATCCCAATTTGTCAAACATTTCTGCTTGAGTTTTTGTTGCTTGATTACCTACAACCATACCTAACATCAAATTTTTAATACCAGTAGCTGCAACATCAGCTTCTGTTCCAGCCCCTACCATAGAAGCACCTAAAGCTGCTATTTCTCCACTTGCTATACCACCAATAGAACCTAACGGCCCTATTCTTCTAACTACATCAGAAATTTTCGGAGCAGATGCAGCTGTATTATTACCAAGATAATTTATTTTATCAGCAAGTTCTACAACTTGAGTTTGATTCATTTGAAAAGCTGTTTTCCACTTGGCCATCATCTCACCAGCTTCATCAGCTGTAATATCAAAAGCAACTCCCATTTTAGCTGCTGATTCTGCAAAACTAATCAAGTCTTCTCTAGCAATACCTGATTGACCACCAGCTGCTACAATTTGAGCTAATCCTTGAGCTGTCATCGGTATATTTTTACTAAGTTCTAAAATATCTTTATTCATTTCTTTAAATTGTATAGGAGTGTCAAAATTTACTACTTTTTTTACGTCAGCCATTGCTGACTCAAATTCTATAGCTTTTTGTATAGGTAAAGACATCGTTGTTGCCATACCTACATACCCTGCTATATTCAAAATATTATTTCCCATAGCTGATTTAGCATTGCTTATCTTAGACTGCAATTCCATTTGTTTATTATATTGCCTTTGTTTTGCAAGTAATTTATCATATTCAGAACTTAATTTAGATAATGCTTGATAATATGAAGTATGACTTAATATTCCACTTTCATAAGCACTATTAAGTCTTTTCATTTGTTTTGCATATTCGTTAACTTTACTATTTAATTCTGATATTTTATTATTAGCCATACTAAAAACACCACTAAAATTTCCTTGTAGTGCTGCTGCTATTTTAAAACCAAAAGTAAATTCTCTTGCCAAAAAAACACACCTCTTTTCTGAAAAATGATATAATTTATGTAGATAATAATTAACGGTGGTGATTTAAATGTTTATTATGAAATTTATCATAAATAATTTATTAAAAATTATATTTGCTGCTGGAGCATTATCTATTCTATTATATTTTTCACTATTATTAGGGCCATTATTAGGTTCTGTCATTGGAATATTTTTTATATTAATCTTTGGTGAAGGATCTTATCTTGAATTTATTATGTGGCTTTCTACCATATGTACATTTCTTTGTTTCACCTATGGAACAATTAATTTAATTTGGTCTGATGAAATTAAAACTTATAAAAAAAGAAAATTTAATTAATATATAAGCGACACCATGTACTAATTTTCATGGTGTCGTTTTTTTGTTTATTTCTTCAATTATTACAGCATAATCCAATAAATCTTGAATTTCTAACTCCAAATAAAAACTAATTGGTGTAAATGTAGACATAGCCACATTTAATACCAATTTTTTTAAATCACTAATTTTTTTTAATCCTATCCAAGCAAAAAACTAGCTGTTGGAGCTATTAATTTTTTAAAATCAGTAGCAGAAAGTGCCAAAATATCGTCTACTGGTACACCTACAATTTTAGCTACAATTGAAGCCTGATATGTCATGGATAATAATACGGATGGCGTTTGATCTCCCAAATGTCTAGTTTCTTTTTCAGCTGCAATTAAATCTTTTCCTGTTAATTTATCAAAATCTAAGTCAATTTCTGTAACAATATTATCATTTACATTAATACCTTTATTCAAAATAACTTTCATTCTTATTACTCCTTATCTAATCTAGTCCTAAAGCTTTTCGTACTTCTTTCAAGAAATCAAATCCACCTATATTACAAATATAATTATATTTATCTAATTCAAGAACTGTTTCTCCATCAATTGTAATTTTTATATATGTTGTTTCAATTACATTACTCGTATCGGTTGTAGCACCTACATCCAACTTTCCAAGCTCTGTTTTTTTTGGCATACCTCGAATGACACATTTTACAGGTCTTACTACATATTTACTTACATTAGAATCATATATTTGCTGTGCTCCTCTAAGGTCTAAACTTACACCATCTGGAGAAGCTAAACAAACATTATTTTTTTCTAAAGTTCTCCAATTTAAAGTAAGTTCCATACTAGAATAATGACCTAATACAGGACTATCTATCTCTCCAGCTAAACCTGCTCCTTTTACTGTTTCTGTCATAGCTTCCAAAGATGGTAATTCTACATCAGCAACACCAACCATATCATTACCATTTTGATATACTCTAAAATTAATTAACTTTTCAGGTACTTTCATTATTTCACCTCAAATCATGAGAATAAACTTGAAAAATATGATGGATCATATTCAATAACATTTTCAATTTCACGTGCTGGTGTTGGTGGTGTGAAATAAGTATGAAATTTAATTATGCCATCTAATAAATTTGTAGTAGAATTTTCATCTTCTAAAAATTCTATTCTACCTCCTAGAAGTATGCCTTCACTAACAAAACCATTTATACGAATATTTTCACTATCAACAACTGTTTCAATAAGTCTTTTATTTATCGGTTTATCAACTTTTGCCCAATATGTTTGAATAAAAGTTTGACTATGCCAATTAAACATACGACGAATAGAAATAAATGAATCTTTAGGATCTGTATTACTTGGATAACAACATGTTCTATTTCCCCATAATTTCCAACCGCCAACAAAATTTAATGCTGTAACAATCCCCTGGCCTTCTAAATAATTAGCTTCATCAGGGCCAAGAATAACCTCTGTTCCATCAACTAAACAAATGCCATCAATTTGTATGGATTTATTAGACGGACTTTCATAAGGTATATCATCATTACTAGAATCTGTTGTTGCTATAGCTCCTAAAGCATGTGTAGACATATGATAAATATCATCACCTAATTTAACCATTGGCCAACAAAGAACTTGATTTTCACCTGTAAAATTATTATCATTTTTCCATTTATTTACATCTGTATATTTTGTTACAGTATCTGTTGGAGCATCATGTATAGTAATTGCCTTAAAATGACTATTTATATTACTAGCTTTGGCTTTCATTACAGCTGATACTTCCGATTTATCTGACCAACCTGGTGCAAGAACAATTCCTGGAACCAATCCATATAAAGGGAATACTTGATTTAAAGTTTCAAGTCCCTTATATGTACCTGTCGAAATATCTATACCACCAATAATATCATCTTCATTTACCAGACTAGGATCTAATTTATCACAATCAATAAAAATACTTGTTATCTCTTCTGTTACTAACTGTCCCTCATCTAATGCAGTAATATTTAATACTTCATTATCATCATAAGCAACTTCATAATCTACACCTAAACTTAAAGCTTCACCTTCACTAGCTTTTTTTACTTTCAATGTCTCTAATAAAATAGGTTCAGCAATTGTTGCAACTTTATCATTTAATTGTAATTCTCTATTTTCTATTGCTTCTTTATGTTTATTAGCATCTAACACATTTACAAAAACAATAGGACTTCTATTATATAAAGAAAATTGACTATACATGACTTCACATAAAGTATATTTTTGCCAATTTTTACTATAACCAAATTGTTCTACAGCTTCTTGATAGTTATAACAAAGTATAGGCCTATTACATTTTGCTCTATCTGTTGCTAAATGAATAGGTGCTGTACCAAAGACTACAGGTAATCCTGCTGTTGTATTAACCGCTGGAATAATAGATGTAGCTACTTCTGAAGTATATACACCATGTTTATATGCCATTTTTTACTCCTCCATTACATCAAAAGTTGTTTATAATACTTATTTAATGGTGTTCCTTTTTGCTGTATTTGTTTTTCTGCTTCTATTAAGCTATCTACAGATACAAACAAATGTTTAATTTGTGGATATTTAGTAAATATATCATCAATATGTGTAGGCAATCCGCCAATAAATACCTGGTATTTTAATAATTTAGATTCCTTTATTGTTGGTCCAATATAAATAAAACGTTGATTTCTTTTCTCAACATTTTTTTGTATTCCTACCAATATAATTCCTCCTCAGTTGGCTGTCCTATTGTATATTCTGTTGTTATTTTTCCTTGCCATTGTGGAAAAGGTTGTTCATCAATTACTTCACCTTTTACAGGTAAAATAATTCTATGTTTTTCTGCAATAGTGCGTTGTTTTAAAATATATTGTCTTACATGTTCCATTAAATTATATAAACTAAGAAATCCTTGTGTAGTATCACTATTATAGATACTAAAACCAATTTCAACTTTAGCTGTACTTAAATTTGGTTCTGCCTTATCTTCAAAACTAGTCACTAATACATAAATAAAAGAAGATAATTCACTTGCTTTAGTACGTATAGGTGGATATCCTGCATATACTTCAACTGGTAAATTATCTTCTTTTTGTTTTGTACTATAATCTTTTACTACTATTTTTAAAAACTCCGCCAAATTATCCATTAATTCAACAGTAGTCATTTAATCACCTAACTTTCCAAAACGATATTCTATCTCATGCAAAAAACGATTATTCAAAGTATCTTGTGCTTTAATTTTTATTACATCAATAACCTTTTTTGACTCCATCATTTGCGGAATACTAGGTCCATAAGGTGTACGTAAAGGATATCTTTTCTTTGTAATCCTTTGTAAAAGATGTCCTTTAGAATTAACAAACATACCTCTAACTATTTTCATATTGCTAGTTTTTAATACTCTTGCTCTTGGTGGCTTTATATATCCTTTTCTACTAGGCTTATACATAGTTACCCTAAAAGCCTGTAATATTCTTGGAGAACCATACGATTTTACTTCAGCTGTAAGAGATGTACTTGTCGCATGTTTTAAATTTAAAGCATTTTTTATATCTTTCGCTTTTATTTCATAATTTTTTCTGATATTTACAGATATTTCTTTTCTAATTGAAATTAATGTTCTATTTAAAGCATTTCTTGCAGCCATTTCCACATCATCAGGAGCTTTTTTCATCATAATTTGAACTTTTTTAAGATTTTCTTCAGATATATTTACATTTATCATCGTTCATTCGCCACTAACTGTATAATTAATACTCCTTCTTCTTCACTACAATTTTCTACAAGATAGAACTCTTTATCAACTTTAAATGTCTGTCCATATACAGGAACTTCATTCAAGTCTGACTTTAAACAATAAACTAATATTTTATTCATATAAAGTCTATCATATCCAAAATCGCCATTTTTAGAAGTAATATCTATAGCAGAAAAATCTTCTATAATAGCTCTGCATATAATACCATTTAAATTATGTTCTTCAGCAAATTCTTTATCATTAATAAATATATCTAAATCATTTTTCAGATTTTCCTTAAATTCATTCATTTTTTGCCTTTTATAATTGCCGATGTAGGATCTACACTAGGTAATTCTGTACTATCATCTTCAATAATTTCTTCACTATTCACCTCAGATGCTTCTTTAGCGAGCTCTTTTAATTCATTTTCATCTACTATTTCTGGATTTATATCCATAATATCTTCCTTATTTATGATTTCAAATTCATCTGGAGCAGACGAGGCTAATTTCTTAGCCTCTACATCTTCCATCTGTACAAAATCTCCCGCTTTATAGCGTTTACCTTTATAATCTAAGTTATATTTCTTTACATATAAAACTGCCATAATATTACCTCAACTTTTAACTTTAATTACGCCGATATCATCTACATTTTCTGGAACCATAATGCATCTAGATGCCACACGCAATTCTTTAACATCGCTATTAACATCTGTAAATACTTTAGGAACATATTTACTAGCATAACTATGCCACTGTTTATCTTCTTCAAGTTGTGTAATTGCTCCATATAATCTTTTCCCTTTTCCTGGATTACCCATAATAAAGAAATCATCTGGAATAAACTTGGTAAGCTCACCCTCATCACTCATATAACTTCCGTTATAGATATAAATTTCTAAATCTAAAGAGTCAATGTATCCAAAACGTGTAATATTTGGTCCCATAACTCTAGGTGTTAAACTCATTAATTTTAAATTAGCAGCATTAGATACGTTTAAAAATTCTTTTATTTGGGTATTATTAAGTAAATATTTACTTACATTTCTAGACATAAAAGCTACTGTTGGCACTGTACCTGTTTTATCTGCTATAGTTCCAGACATAGCTTCAATATCTTCATAGATTTTAGCGGTAGCATTATCCCATGTATCACTGCTAGATTTAGTAACTTTATTTGTAAATCCATCTAAAATAAATGTATCTGTAAGTTTAGTCTTACCGTCATCGGCATAACCTTCACAAACACACTGACCTGTAGTCAAAAGTTGAGATGCCATATATTCTTGTCTACGAATATTCATTTCTGTAAGTTCCATTAAATCTCTAGCCATTAATTCAGCTGCTCTTTGTGCTGGAGATTTAGGACTATATACCGTTTCACCAAATCCACGCATATTTAAATGCTCTGGAGTAATTACTCTTTTAGGAGCAGTCATTGGTGGTGTATAGGTTTTAATTGTAGAGCCATTACGTGCTACATTAACACCACTAGCTCCAGGTATAATATATGGTGCTAAAGTTCGCACACCTTTTCTATATTCAATATCAACAACATTTGTCATGAAAACATTTTCATTTGGGAAAAATGTATCTACTAATGTTGTACTTGGTGGATAATTCTGTTCTACTACGCCTAAAAGTGTTCTTGTATTTGTAAAATCCATAAATCTTTCTCCTATAAATTAACTATTTTCCATAAGTCCTTTTGTCTTTAAATCTGCCAATAAACTATTAAATTTATCTTTTGCGTCCGTTTCACTAGTAGCATCATCTATTTTGGTTAATTTACTAGTTGCCGTTACTAAATTTTTCCATTCTGTAGTGCCATTTCCTTTAGTAATAAGTACTTGCCCATCTGTTCCATTATCTGCTGGTTTTGCAACTTTTTTAGCTAATTCATCTGCAACTTTTTTGGCATCTGCTGCCTGTCCTTGATGCGTTAAAGTATTATCAATAACAACTGTTGCTGGTGGGTCTGTCCATTCTGTACTTCCATCACCTTTAGATTTTAATAATTGACCATCGTTTCCATTTCCGCCAGAAGGTTTTCCTACTTTTCTATCTATATTATTAGCATTTGTTTCTAAAGCATCTTCCATCTCGTTTAATTTTTTAGCAGTTATAATATCGCCTTTTTTCCACGTATGTTTACTATATCCCATATATTTTACCTACCCTACAATAGATTTATCGGTTTTAGCCATATCTATAACAGCTAAAGCTTCAGCATTATCTTGACCTTTAATAGATGTAATATAAATACCTACATCTCTTAATTCTTCTTCATGATTATCGATATTATCACTTTCTTGAGCTAAAATAGTTGCTTCTCGATTAAACATTCCACTAGTATAAATAGTTCCAACTACTTTATCAGTGGTACTTAAAACCACATCATTTTTTAAAATAGCTACTGCTACTTTTATAGACGCTGTTTCTGATGTACTATCTGCTTCTACATATTCTCCACTTTCATTTACTGCTAAAAGCGTTCCTCGTTTTAATATCTTTTCATCACTTGCCTGAGCAAATTCCACATTTTTAGTAATGAGTGGAATTTTACTAGAACCAATTAATTCATCGTAAACAACACCTACTGTACTTTCTATCATTGCCATTTCTATTTACCTCCAAATTTATTTTTTAAATAATTTTTAGAAGCCTGAGATAAAATACTAAGTGTTTTATCTTCTTCACTTATATTATTTTCTCCACTACCTAAAACATTATTTACACCACTGTTATTTACATCAGAAATAATGTTTTGTACATAATCTTTTGCTCCGATATTTTCAGCTATTTTATCAAGATATGGTTTTACTTTATCTGCTGTAGCTGTTTCATCAGCAATAGCTTCATCAATTAAGCTATTAATAGTTTCATTGTTGGCAACTCTAAGTTTATTTAATGCTGTAATACGTTCTCTTTCTTCTTGTTTTGCTTTAGCAATAACTTCATCATTATTTTTATTGCTAAAATTATTTACCATATCTTGTAATTTATTCATAATTCCGCTTTTATTTCTCATATTATTCTCCTTTTTCATAATTTCTAAAATTTTATCTGGATTATTAAACAACTTAGCATTAAAAGCTATGGAATTTATTACTAAATTTCCCTTATTTAATACTCCTGTAACACTGTTTTCATCATCAATTTTATCAATAAAACCATAATCTTTGGCTTCCTGAGCAGTTAAAAATGTCTCTTCATCCATCATTTTAGACAGTTTTTCATTTGTTATTTTGTCTTTACACTTCATTTTGTAGACATTTATGATAGTTTGTTTTACTGCTTTTAAAGCTTTTCCCACTTCTTCAAGCTCATTTTGATTGTAGAATCCAATTAATAAGTTCATTGGATTGTGTATCATGTATATAGTATTGCTTGGCATTATTACATTTTTACCTGCACAAGCAATAATTGTAGCTGCACTTGCTGCTATTCCATCAATCGTCACTGTCACATTTCCTGCATACCTTTTTAATTGGTTATAAATAGACTGAGCTGCAAATACATCACCGCCACAGCTATTAATTCTTACAACTAAGTCTTTTCCACCTAAAGCTTTCAATTCATCATTAAATTTCTTTGGTGTTGCAAGACCTTCGTCCCACCAATCTTCATTGGCTATTTCTTTATAAATTAATAACTCTGCTTTTTCACTATTTAATTCATTTTTAATCTCCCAAAATTTCATTTACTCACCTCCTTCTAATCCTAATTTTTGTTTTTTCTTATTTTCTAAAGCTAAAATATCGATGTTATCATCGTAGTTTGTTCCAGTAAGTTCTGTACTTACTTTTTCATGGGTACTAAATCCATAATCTACTTGTAATTTTGCAGCTTGAACTTCTTTAACTGGGTCTAAAAGTCCACTAGTAGGACCAAACCAATCACAATTACTCCATGCTTTAGTAATAATTGGGTCAAGTCCAAATTTTGGAGCTTTTATTCGTCCAATGGCTATAGCTTCAGCCAGCCACATTTCATAAATTGGCTGACAAAATTCTCTGGCAAACCAGGTCCTACGCTCTTTAAATACCGCTACTGCTTGATTTAATGCCCCTCTAGCAGCTGAATATGAAGAATTAAACTTACTCATCAATACTTCTGAAGGAATATTAAGACCTGCACCAATCTGAACAATCAAAGACTGCACAAATGGCTCAAATGTAGATAAAGACTTACTTGGATCGGCTGTTACTACATTTACTCCTGGCGGTAATGTATTAATAGTTCCTGGTCCTAGTTTTAATGTTCTTGGGTCAAAATCTGCTAACGGTTCATAATCATAAGTGCTATCGAGCATATTATTTAAACTATTACCTGGTGATGTATTAGAAGTTAAAAATATGCTAAAAAAAGCTTTAATTATAGCCGTTGTAAGTTCTGCATTGGTATATCTACTAATTTGCTTTAATTCTTCTATTACTGGTGCTAAAAAAGGTACACCTCGATATTGTTCTGGTCTATCTTCTTTAGAAATTTGTAAAACCATTGCTTTTCCTGTACGTTTTCCAAAAGCCTGTACTCTTTGCCACTCTACTAAAGAATTCATATTTGTAGGGTCATATGGTGTTTTATTAGCTATCCAATAAGCTACAACCTCACCTTTTTTATCTACTTCAATACCATTTATAATCCTATTCCCATTATCTTCATTAATTTGAGTAACCATTGTAGGATTTACCATACCATAAATATCAATACTTCCTGGATTACAAATTCTATTAGCCTCAAGTTGCTGGATTTTTAAACAATATGGATTATTTGCTGTATTTTTTCCATATTTAGGAATTGTCCAAGCATCGCCATTTACCAAGCAACCAATAAAAGCTATATTTTGCTGGTCCCAAAAGTTATTTTTCTTGTAAATGTCACAACTAACATCATCAGCCCAAAGTTTAAATTCCTGAATGGTCTTTCTTTTCCATTCTTTGGCTTCGTCTGGGCTTAATCCTAACGTTCTAAAATCGATATTAGGTGAAGGTACAAGTCCTGCTCCAATTACATAACTTCTTGATGTTTCTATAGCACCTCTACCAATTGGCGTATTTATGGCCATATCGTAGCTTCGGTTACGTAAAATATTTAGATTGCTATCTATATCTGATTGCGGACTAGATTGTATAGGATTATATCCTCGCAATGCCTGTTTAGTTAAACTAGCACCGCCAGAACTATATCCAGTGTCAACAAATTTTTTGTTTTTCATTCCTTTAGGAGCTGGTTTATTGCGTTTATTTTTCTTCAAATGATATTCACCTTAATCCATAAATATAATTTGCTTACTTCTAGTGCCTTTAATTGGCTTTTCATCATCAATCGTTGCTCCCAAACCAATTAATTTATTTATTTCTGCTCTTATTTCACTCAAATTTGCTCTTGTAAGAGTTCTCTTACCAATCGTATAAGATTGACCAAACTTAGTTATTTGTTTTTCTGCTTCTAAATATAATTTCAATCTTTCATTTAAAATCCTACTCGACAAAATCCATCACACCTCCACTACTTACTGCCCCATAATTAACCTTTTTCTTAGTATTTTTATTTTGTTTAATCATTGTTTTATTAGAATTAAATGCCTCATATAACGATTCAAAATCAAGGTTTAATGACTGCATGCATGCTAGGTTATATACTTTTAAATCCAGTGGTTCATTTCTAACATCATTGGATATTTTTTCCCAAACAAAAACAGTCGCTCCATTTCTAGTTTTTTGTACTAAATGTTCACTAGTTAAACCTTTAAAGTAAACCTCATCATATCCTCTAACATGGAAAAAACCATCAAAGTTTCCTTTATCTATTTCATCTAAAGGAAAATGTATGTATTTTTTTCCTGGTTTTTCGATTGTTAAACGGTCCATAATATACTGTTTTCCGCTATCTACACCTAATTGAACTAATGGTATACCATACTTTTCAACCTTAGATATTCTATAAACTAGTGGTACACCTCGAATTGATGAACCTTTAATAGCTATTCTCTGTTTTTTACGGCTTCTATAGCAATATTTATAAACCTCACTAGTATAATGACCACCACTATCTATAAATGTTCTAAGAATAGTTAGAGCTTTACCATCTTTAAAATAATAAGTTCTATCTAATACCTGGTCTAATAAATCCCATACTTTTTGAGTGTCAGGCACTCCCAAAATAATTCCTTTTTTTATACTCCATTGTTCTTCACCTATCCCCCAACCAGTTATTTCATACTCCAGTCGATTATCTTGTGTATCTACAGCAGCAGTTAGTGCTAAAACTCCATCTGGAAGCTCAGCTTCATAGTTTTCACGACGTTTAAAAAATATATCACCATTTTCAAACGCCCCTACTTGCTCATAACTTTCTCCAAAACGTGTGTTATATACTACCTTTTCTCTTTCTGGGTCACCTTTAGCCTTTAGCCATTCTTCCATGATTTCAGACCAGCTAACCCAAGGAGATGTAAACCCATTTACAAAAAAACTTCTAACCTCAGTTTTTAACGCTTGTGGATTTTGAAGAATGTATTTTTGCTTGGCTTGTTTCATCTTTTGTTCAGAAAAAGAAAATCCGCAATCTGGACATATCCAAACCACGGATTTTACGATAATATGCTTTTGTTTTTTCTTATTTTCAGATTCAACATAATCAACCTTCATATTTCGATGAGTCAACAAATGCCACTCTTTGCAATTCGGACATTGATGTTGCCATTCTGCCTGTGTTCCAGTCATGTATTCATCATCAATTCTAGATAATCCTTTTACTGTTGGTGTGCTGAAAAGACCAATAATTCTATTCCAATAAGTAGTAGTACGCTTAGAAGCAAGGTCTACTGGGTCACCTTCACTACCTGCACTTTCTGGAAATCTATCTACTTCATCGCATAATAAATCTCTTATTGGTTTAGATGCTAAACTAGAAGGACTATTTGCCCCTGTTATTACGAGCCTACCACCTGGGAAATATTTAGTCATTATCGTATTTCCACTATCTCTAGATTTAACATCTTTAAAGATATTACTTAATACTGGAGTAGCACTTATCATTGGAGCTATACGTGATTTAGAGTAATCTTCACCATCAACAATTGTCGGCTGTATCATCATAATTGGGCATGGGTCAAGATGGGCAAATCTACCAATAACATTATTCATTATGTCGGATTTACCAATTTGCGATGCTGATTTTACAACAACTTTCCGCACACCTTTTTCTGTAAAAGCCTCCATTATCTCTTTTTGATAAGGAGCTCTAGAAGTTCTCCATCTTCCTGGTTCTGCCGATGAAGATGGTAACATTCTAAATTTATCTGCCCATTCAGATACACTCATTTTAGGTATAAGGTTTAAAGATTTATTAAAAATCTTATATAGTAAATCTACTGTTTTATTACTCTTCACCTTCGCCACTCATTTCAAACATGGTCGGCTTATAGTCTTTAACTTCTAACAACAAAAATTCTATTTCTTTTGTTAAAAGTTCTTCTATTTCTTCTTTAGGTCTTTCTGCCAATTGTGTAGCCATCTTAGCAGGAATACCTAATAACTTTGTTCGTAGATTTACTAGCATGTCTGTTAATACAATCTCAACATCAGCTGCTTCATGTAATTCATTTGCCCTTTTTCTAACTTCCATTTCAGTCAGCTTTCTCTTGGCCCGTTCATGAAGAGCTTTTTCATGGCTATAATCAACATCATCTTGTTTGTATTTAGCTATATAATATTCGGAAATTGCTTTTTGTAAAATAAAATCTCCTTCAGGTTCTTTTGTTATCTTTCCTTCATTTTTTATCATCTGATTTATACGTCTTACAGATATACCTAATAATCTTGATAACATTTTTACATCTCCACGAAGTTCTTCCAAAAAAACACCTCCCATCTTTAAAAATTTTAAGAAATTTTATGTACGCATTTTGGGAAATTTTTAAAACGGTAAATTTCCCAAAATATAATAGATTTTTCTTTATAAGAAAATGCCTTAAATAGCTTATTTATAAGCTATTTAAGCAATGATAACAATTTTCAATAATAGCCAAAGGAAGGAAATCGTAAAAAAATTTTTTATAGCTAGTTAATTTCTGGGGTTCGCAAGCTACCCGCACTCGAAAAAATTCCCAGAAGTACCTTTTTTATATAAATTTCAATCGCTTCTACTTATGTTCAATTTCCATAATAAAAAAAGCCACTATCATCTTGATAGCAGCTTTCACTCATCTTATAATTTTTGATAAAAATTTTTCTATTAAGAATTGACATTCAGTAGAAAAAAATATAGAATATAACTTGGCTATTACTCAATAGCCCCATATGCTCCTCTATCATCTTTTCCCATATTTCTCCTTTTTTATGCTCAAAAGGGGGTGATAGAATGACTGAGCAACAACGAAATATCGGAGAATGGATTCTTTTAGTTCATAGTATCTACGATTTTACTATGGACATTTTGGGAATGGTATTACCTCACATTCATACCATTTCATCCACAATTCATTCACTGATTACTTCCTGTTTCTAGTTTCTTTAGTTTCTTTATTTTATTTTTACCAGGGATTTATCCCTGGCTTTTTTTTTACATAAGCCATAATAACATTATTATAGCTTAAAGACAAGTATTGATAATTTGTTAGGGAAAATATAAAATTAAAATATATTTTCCCTAAAATAAAATAACATTATTTATATAAAAAGTCAATATTTTTTATATAAATAACTAAACTTAATACATAATATTTTATTATATATCATAAAAGTTCAAAATCTTTAACTTTTAAACAATGAACTAGGACATTTATTTAATCATTTAAACCATGAAATATATATAATATATATATTTCAAATATTTTTAGATTCTTAATTTATCTTATACTTTTTAATTCTGTTTCCATAATAGACGCTATCTTTCTAAGACAAATAAATCTATTATCCCATGTTTTATATTCTGCTTCTGTTAATATTACCTTTGCTTTGGCTTCTTTATAAACTTTCTTAGTTTCTTTAATATCTATATCGACATCTACTAAGGCTTTCAGTTTAAGTTGATTAGCTTTAGGATACTGTTCCATATATAATAAAATTTTTTCAGATTGTAACTGTTTTAATAAATCCTCAACTTCATTTAAAACATTTTTATATCGAACTAATTTCTCTGAAATCAATGCAAGTGTATTAGTAGCACAAGCCGTTAGTTCTATAATTTCTTTTGGAGTTGGATTAGTCGGAATGATGAACTGATTACTCATATAAGATCCTTTCTTAAACTATTTTTATATATCTTATGTTTTCTTACTGGTGTTTCTAAAGCATCTATTATATTCCATCCTAGCCTAGTAATTCGCTTATGCACTGCTGGATAAGATATATTTAATTCTTCTGCCCATAATTTTAAACTTTGTGTTTTTCCTTTATAACTTACATTAAAATTACTACGTCTATTATTAGCATTTTCTTTTGTTGTTACAAATCTACAATTTTCTGGTGAATAACATTTATTATTATCTATTCGATCTAATTGAAATCCTTTTTTCCAACCATTATTTAAAGCCCATTTATAAAAGTTCATAACATTATCTTTCCATTCAGAACAAATTTCTATTCCACGACCGCCATATCTTTCGTAGTTTATAGCAGTTTTACTATAACAACGCTTTTTCATACTTTGCCAAACTTCATTTAAATCTTTATGATAATATCCTACAGATGATATAAACTTACCATCCTTACCTTTCATCATATTTAATCACCTTTTCCATAAATTCCATTCAAGTATTCACGACATTTATCTTTTATTTCATTGCAATTTTTCCCAAAGTGTCTTTCATAATGACATTTATCACATAAGACAACGCCTTCCGTAATAACATCATTTTTTAGGAATTTTTTCTCATGATGAAACTTGTGTTCATCACTTACATATGCACTACAAATAATACATGTATAATTATCACGCTCAAATATATCATGGTTTAATTTTTTTAATTTCTGTCCATAAATTTTTACTCTTTTCTTTTTCTGTAGCATTTTCTCACCGCCATAAAAAAAGAGATATAATCCATTGATTATATCTCTAAAATTATTTATATACTTTATTTGAATTATCTTTATAACGTCTATGCTCTCTATGACATGTTAATTTTACATCTATTAAATCTTGTACCTTGAATGTTCGCTTATCATCTCTTGTATAGTTTAAACACTTAAAATATCTAAGATTTATTTTACGATGGGAACATATTCCCTCTATGTTATAGTAGCATTTATGTTTATTACATTTTATTGTAGTCATAATGTTACCTCACTTAAATTTATGTATAAAAAAAGACAGCCATTATTGACTGTCTCTTTTATGTTTCCCATGCTCTATATTTTTTTTTGACATACTCCCCATGCCTAAATGCAGGGGATTCTTGGATACAAACGATACTTGCCTACTAAAATAGCAGGTCTTACTATATCTCTCCAAAGAAGGTTGATGCCCCAACCTTGTTTTTTAGCTAGCTTATATCCCCGTAAATAAATTTAGGGGCTTTACGCTCGCATTTGGTAATTATAATAATAACACTTTTTATTACTAACATACAATAACATTTAGTAACATTTTTATTTTATTTTTATTAAAACTGAATTTAATCCTATTACATGTAATCTATATACATGATTTAATGAATAATTACATGTACTAGCAATATCAGCCCATTTGAGAAAAGATAAATATCTCATAGATAATACCCTTTTTACTTTATCCTCAACTTCTAAATTATCTATACATTCTTTTACCTCTTGTTCTTTTTTAGCGTATATCTGCATCGCTTTTAATTGTTTAGCAACTTCTTCATCAATCTTAGCAACATAATCTGATATGTCCATTTTTTTATTACTTCCGCCAACAGATTCCATCTGATATACTGAAATCAGTTTCTTTGATGTTGTTTTTAATTCTTTTACTCTACATGCTATTGCTATAGCATTAAGCTTTGCTTCTCGAACACTATCTAAATATTTTTTTGCTATTTCTAAGTTTTCTTTATCTTTTCCCATGAAATCCTCCAAATATGACAAGGATAGCCCGCATAGAGCTATCCTTTTATTCTATTAGTCTACATATTTATCATAATATTCAAAACTTAATCGTTGTATGTCATTTTCATTAAATCCTGCATTTAATAAAATATTTTTTGCTTTCGTCATCTCATAATAAAATTCACCATATTTATCTAATAAACAATCTAAAACAATTTCTTTAGGATTCTTTAATCTTAAAATAGTATTCTTGATATCATCTACCCACTCACTATTTATTTCATAAGCTTCTATTTCTAATTTATATCTATGTTCAAGTTCATCATAGCTTTTCATTCTTTAGCACCACCTAATAAACTTTTAAATACTTCAATAGCCTTTCTATTATACCTAAATGTCTGCACTTCTTTATTAGAATATCTTGATTTATCATAGAAATACTTTCCGTACTCATCTGTTTTCAAATTATGTTTATTTGCTAAACTACCGATTTTATTTTTAGAAACTCCAAAGATTTCGCCTACTTCTGTTGCCGAATAAGTCAACTCTTTTACTTCAGGCAATGGTAACACATTACTTCCTGCTAAAGTATTAAAAGCATAACTTTTTGCCATTTGTTTATATTCTTTTATATCTACTTTATCAGCTAATTCCAACCACAATTTTGATTTTTCCATTTGAACTTCATCATATTTACAATCAAGAATTTTTTTATCAACACTTGATACTTGTAATTGTTTTAAATATTGTTCCATTTGTTCAAAAGCTGTTATATATTCAATTTTCCATTGCATTGCTTTTTTGCCAGTAAAACCCATAACAATAAGAGAAAATCCATTTTTATTCATAAGATATTCAATATTTGATTTTCCACTATTATCAATATATGTTGTTTCATAAAACCATTTTTTTATTTCATCATTTCGAGTTAACTCACTAAAGCCATTTTTGGCTTGAGTCAATTCTATAATATTTTTTATTGAACGAAGTACTTTTGAATGTTCTTTTCTAAAGCTATCAGCAACTTTTCTACTGGATACTACAGCTTGATTATTTACTATTTGTATAAGATTTTCCATTATATATTCTCCTTTTCTGTACTCACAAAGAATGATATAATAGATTTATCAGTCCTTGTGGGTTGATAATAGACAGTTCCTAAACTCTTGGTCGGGTGAGTGGGCTGTCTTTTTTTATTCAGTTTTTTCCAAAAGTATATTTATTCCTCGTCTTACTGCCTCTGCTTTAGTTATTCCATTAACTTCTGCATATCTTATCAATTTCAGGTGCATATCTTCGTCAATACGAACCTTCAAATCAACAGACTTAGGATTTTCTGCTTTTGGTCGTCCTGTTTTAGTACTCATATAATCACCTCACTTTTTGAGTACCAACAATTAAATAATAATTTATGGTACTCAAAAAGTCAAGAAAATTTTATTCTTTGCCGACCTCAAAGAATAATCTATATTATCTTAGAAATTAATGCTATGTTTTAATTTTTTAATCTTTAAATAAAAAACACTCATTATTTTTAAATTCCATTCAAAAATTTTATATATTACCTTTTCAAGAATGGGATTTTTTATATGCTTTGTTTTTTCATATAACTTACCAAATTTATAAAATGGTCGCTCTATCTTTAATAATAACTGTATCATCAAAAATAAAATTACTTTTCTCATACAATCACCTTTTTTATATCAAAATTTATAATTTTATAACCTTTTTTAGATAATTTATACGCTATACCTCGTTTAAAACTATCTAGCCAAGAATTTTTATTCAATTTCTTGGCTTTAAGATAGTTTCTTTTTCTCTTAAAAGGGTATCTCTTCATCAGGTAGCACTTCTTGACCAAAAGATTTTGCTGATTCTGGTACAGCACCGCCATCGAGTTTCGGTTTACTTCCCATAAATTCTACATCATGAGCTATGACTTCGGTTACATAACGCTTACTTCCATCTTGTGCATCATAACTACGAATCTGAATACGACCTTCTATTAAGACTTGACTGCCTTTTACTAAATTATTGCCCACAACTTCTGCTATCTTATCCCATACAACAATAGGGATGAAATCCGCTACTTTTTCTTTACTAAATCTTCTATTTACCGCCAAAGTGAAACTTGCTACTGCTACTCCAGTTTGCGTATATCTTACCTCTGGATCCTTTGTTAATCGCCCTGCTAATATTACCTTATTCATTTATTACTCCTTATAATTCAACTTTCTCCCAATAATAATTCATATCTGTTAAATACAAATCACCTTTTATATGCTCTTTATGTTTTCTTAGCATCTGAATTAATTTTCTAAGGCAGAACTCACTTGCTTCTGCCTTAGAAATTACTCCAGTCTCATCTTCTAATATTAAATACATTCAATCACTCCATCCTTGATTAAATAGTAAATAACACTAGGTAGCTTAATAACTCTATCAAGAAAGATTTTCACTTTATAGAAATCTTTATCTTGGCTTACATCTATCAAGATACCGCCAAAGCCATAACCTTCTAATCTATCTAAATTCTTTTTACTTACTACGACCATGTTTAAGTCCTCCAGCTTTTTTCTCCAATAATTTCATCACTAGATGCTTCATCAAGGTTCGGTAATTTTAAATCTAAAATTATTGGCTCTTCATCATCTTTTTTTCTTCTAAATAAACGTCTTATTAATTCAATTAACCTTTTTATTTGTCCCATCCCCAATCGTCCTCCTCACATTTTTTATTTACTCTTATAAGCATTAACAAATACATATAAGTTTGTGTCGCTTGACTAATGTCAAAAGCCTCAAAGAAAGTATTTTTAATATTGTTTATACTAATATCTTGTTTAGCCTGTATCTTATTTAAAATAATTGCATTTTCCGCACCTAATTCTGCAAATTCTTCCGCAATTTTTTTGAACTGTTTTCCTAAATCCGTTCCTTTGGCTTTTATACAGAAAGGTAATTTTACATGTCTGTCTTTCTTTCGATTTCTTAAAATCTCATCCACACTTATATTCTGTTCATAATATTTTCTAAGATTATTCTTATCTAGCCATTTTTCAAAAAATTGATTGAAACTAAATCCATAGTGTTTGCTAAATATATCTATAATCTTATATGCATAATTCTGTGCTAACCTGCTTAATTCTCTACTTTTATTTAGAACAGCATCTATTTCATCAGCATTTATATCTTCATTCATTTTTATTTTATTTAATAATTTAGCATTATCTTCGCCTAAATATTCAAAGCCTTTTGCTATGTTGCTAAAGGCTTCCGCCAAATTATTATTTTTTAATTTACTTTCAAATGATTTCTTTTTTGCCACTTAATATTCAATCCACCTTTTATTCCAAGAGTGTTTTTTTATCCCACCATCATAAATCCAATTCCAATAACTCCGATCACTGCCACAGCTTCTAGACAATATTTACAAATATTATCTTTTCTTTTACGTTGTTTAAGTCGTTTAATATCCGCACTAAATTCTGAATCCAATGGTATATTTATCGTTTTTATATTTTTCATCTATCTTCCCTCAAATCAAATTTTCAAATAAACAAAATTGCTTGCTAAACTTAAGATTTACTGTTCCTATAGCTCCATTTCTATGTTTAGCTATTATTAGTTCTGTAAGCCCTTTATCATTTGTATTAGCGTTATAGTATTCATCACGATATAGAAACATTACTATATCCGCATCTTGTTCTATCGCTCCACTCTCACGAATATCTGAAAGCATTGGTCGTTTATCTTGTCTTGATTCTACTGCTCGACTTAACTGAGAAAGAGCGATTATCGTTATATCTAACTCACGTGCCAGTAGTTTTAAACTTCTTGATATTTCACTTATTTCTTGTTGCCTATCTTTTTTTGATGTTCCTTGCATAAGCTGAAGATAATCTATGACCAATAGTTTTATATCTTTCTCACGTTTTAATTTTCTTGCTTTAGTCCTAAGCTTTGACATATTCAAACCCGCTGTATCATCAATATATAATGGCTTTCCTGATAATATTGTTGATGTAAATGTTAAACGTTCCAATTCATTACCATCTAACTTTCCTAGTCTTATGCTATTTGAATCGATTAAGCCATATAGACTAAATAATCTATTGGTAAGTTGTTCCGATGACATCTCAAGTGAAAAAATTGCTACAGGTACATTCTTTCTTGCTAAATTAGCCAGAATATTAAGTGCAAAAGCTGTTTTCCCCATACTTGGTCTTGCTCCCAAAATTATTAAATCAGATTTTTGCAAACCGCCAGTCATTCTGTTAAGTTCACTAAATCCAGTATCAAGACCAAATAATTTGCCATCTTGACTACTGTTATATCTTTTCTCAATTTCAGTAAAAGCATTCATGATATACTCTGCTGGTTCAACAATTCTATCTGTATTATTTGCCGTTTTAGCGATTTCTAAAATATCTTTTTCCGCATTATCAAGCACCAAATTTATATCAACATCTCCATCAGCCTCTCGTGCCTGCTGAATAATTTTCTGTCCTGTATTGATTAATTCACGCTTTATAGCATTTTCTCTCACAATATTGGCATAAGACTTTATATTGACAGCAGAAGGAACACAATTTGACAAATCTGTTATATAAGCTATACCGCCAACAGATTCAAGCTGATTTGTATTTGTCAACTTTTCCGTTAACGTTATACTATCTATATCCTTCCTCGTATTAAATAAATCTAATATCGTAAGATAAATAACTTGATTTGCCTTTCTATAAAAATCTGTAGATTTTATAATCTGATTGACTTCATTAATCACTATTAATTTATCCTTAGCAATCAAAATTGCTCCTAATAATGCTTTTTCTGCTTCTACATTATGAGGGATTACTACCTTATCCATTTTTCTTTATTCTCTCCTGCTCCAAAAATTCATCAAGCAAACTCTTTGGTGCTCTGTTCAAAGCTAATTGTTCTGCATCTGATAATTTACTAGAATTAGCAGTATTTACTTTATTTTTCGTTTTATATTCGTCATAACCATTAACTTTCCAATTATTCAAAATAGCTTCTATATAGCCTAATTTTCTTTTCCCTTGCATTACAGCTCTTGTAATAGCTTCTTTTACCCATTCAACACCATATTCATCTATATCATCTATTAATCTTTCATATTCAATAGAGTTAATAGAATAATTTATATTATTCATATAAATATCTATTACTTCTTTTTTTTGAAGAGCAGTAGTAGTAGTTATTATTCTTCTACTATCTTTCTCTTTATCTATCTCTATATCTTTATCTATATCTATATCTGCCGTTGCATTTTTGTTGCTAATTTTGTTGCATTGCAACAATGGTATATTTTTATCTAATTTGTTAGAGATTTGTTGTTTTTTCTTTTCTCTAGATTTTCTACTACGACGTGTACTTTCCGTTTCTGAACCAATCATATACTGTACTTGATTTAAATATAATTCTCCATTATCTAAAATCTTCACAAGCCCAATTCTTTTTAAAAGTTCTAATGCTACAATAACTGTATCTTTCGGTGTATTAGTTATCTCTCCTAGTTTTTTAGCATCATACGGAATAAGCATATCGCCAACTTGTCTAACTAATACGCCGTTATTATTTATAGACTTCAAACACAGTTTTAAATAAAATAAACTATATAATTTTCCATTTTCTTGTTCTTCAAGCCATGATATTGCTTCATCTTGAAAAAAATCTTCTCTTAATTTAAGCCAATAATATCTTTTATTTATAGCCATTATCTTTACCTCGTATTTTTATAAGCCACCTAAAATAGATGGCTTATTTTTTGTTTTAATGTTATAATTTAATTACGATTTTTTTATTTATTGACTTATCTATTTATAGATGAGTCTATTTTTTTATCTATTTTTATCTTTTGACCTACAGTCAATTCTGCACTGTTTAGGTCATTTTTTTGTTTTATATAATGTATTTCTGATAAAATATTATCTTCATTAGAAGTATGCTCTGCTGCTATACTCCATAAAGTATCTCCTTTCTGAACTACATACTCTATTTCTTCTTTTGATGGATCTTCATTTTTTAAAATCCAAACTCCACTTAATGTTATTGCTCCTGCCAATCCTAATAACATCAGTTTTTTATACATAATTAATCACCTACATCCCAAAAATTCAGCTCTAAAATTATTAAGCCTTTCTTCAAAACTTAACGTAGATGTTTTCATCTTCGGTCTTATAACTTGTATTTTTCTCTTATCCTCGCTTTGTTTTTCTAAATTTTCAAAATAAATATTAGCTTTTGCTACATTTATCAAATATTTTCTTCCAATTTTTATACATGGTATTTTTCCTAATCTACATAACCTACGTAAAGTCTTTAATGGAATATTATATTTTTCCGCATAATCTTTAGCACATAATCTAACAACCGCCATCAACTTCACCTCATTTTATTGACTAAGTCTAATTTATACTTATTATCTAATTCCATAAACAGATTAAGAGCTACATTATCCCTATCCATCATGGCACTAACTGCATTGAGGATTACTTTTCTATCCTCATCAGTTAAATCTTTAGGACTATTTTTATCAAACAGTAATTCTGGAAGCATATTCATTGCTTCATCTGCACGCTTATCAAATATCTTCAATTCAACAAGCCTTGCTTGAATATGCCTATCAGATTTACGATATTTAAACAATTTTTTAAATCCTGTAGCCTGCATTGCCATCGCACTAGATGCAATTAAATTAAGCTTTGCAAATTTTCTCATAGCACTAGCTGGTAATGTCCTAGTGCCTGCTAGTGATTGATATACTGCACTAATAGAACACTTTAACTCTATTGCTAAAGCTTTCGGTGGTTTATCACAAGCCATAAGTGCTAACTGCACCATATCAGGCAAATCTTGTAATCCTGTAGGATCAATCATATATTAATCATTCCTTTCTATAAAAACTAAATCTATCTGTAAAGAATTAGGTGTTAAATCTTTATCTTCTGTTGTACAAATTTCTGAGAATGTTATCAGTGGAATAATTAAATCTCATATTATTTCTTCTTAAATTTAAGTAAATATAATATCCATCTTGTACAATATGATTCAAATTCTTTTTTTGTTGGAATTTCATATTTTTTTTCTATCATATACAATATCAAAGCATGTACCTGAACTATACTAATTAACATTTTTAAACTTAGAAAAAAAATTATTACTGCAAAAATTATATAAATATACAAACTCATTGCCACCAATTATCTCGCCTAGAGCTTTATTCTTTAGGCGATTTTTTATTTACTAGCCCTTTATTATGTGTAAAAGATAAATCCATTTACACTCTATTTAGTTTTAAAATATGATTATTTAACTGTCGTTTAACTGTTCTATTACCTTCCTTACGAACTTCGTCAATTTTGACGGAGTTAAAATCAATATTTTCAGTGAAGCCATATTCACACATACGTTCAAACCATTTAGTATATTCCGTACCTATCTCTAAAAATTGGTGAAGTAATCTACCACTAATTACTTGTTCTTGATTTTGATTAACTTCAATCTTTAATAATGCTCTCATCGCATAATCACTCCTTAGATTTTTTATCCTACAAGATAACAAATATTTTTGTTCTTCATTGTATAATCTATATTTTTATATCATTCTGTTATTTTAACTAACTAAAAAGGCATAATTAATACAAATCTGCAATAGTACATTTTAGTACCTTTGCTAACAGAGGTAAAATTTTTGCTCTAGGAAAATTTCTACCTGCTTCCCATTGAGTAATAGTTACTCTTTCAACATTAACAAGTTCTGCCAATTTTTGTTGCGTTAGCTTTTGTCTTAACCTAAATTTTTTTATATTATTCATAATAGCTCTCCTTTCTGTTATCTTAACTAACCAGATTATGTGTAAATTATATGTTATTTTAGATAACTTGTCAATAGGATTTTTTTAGTTAAAATAACCCTTTTAATGTTATTAGAAATAACATATAATTTATATAAGCCCATTAGAAAGAGGTGATAAAATGAATATTACTGCTGAAAGACTACGTTCTCTACGTGAAAAAAAAGGATTATCCCAAAGTCAAGTTGCCGATATTATTGGAGTTACTAGAACAGCATATATTCATTATGAAACAGGAAGATATAAACCTGTAAGAAAATTAAAAGAATTATGTAAGCTATTTGATGTTTCATCCGATTACATTTTAGGTGCTGATGTTGAAAAAACATCAACTGATGATAAAAAACCTAAGGATTTAGCAAAATTCCTAGATGATACTGAAATTATGTTTGACGGTGAAATTTATAAATTAAGTGATGCCGATAGGCAAAAACTTAGAAATGCCCTAGAATTTGTATTTTGGGACGCCAAAAAAGAAAATAAACGTAAAAAATAAAAACTGAATAGCGAGTTGGTTAATTTGATTAACATAAAATTAAGAGTAAAAAACTTAGTAAATAAGTATACTACAGCAAATCCTTTTGAATTAGCCAAAGAATTAAATATAAAAGTCCTTTTACTTGATTTACCCGATAATATAAAAGGATTTTTGGTACGTGTATTACGCAGAAAATATATAATATTAAACAACAAACTATCATACGAACGACAAAAAATCGTGCTTGCCCATGAATTAGGACATGCACGATTACATACAAAATATGGATACTACTTACATGCAGATATGAGTTATTACGTACCATGTAAACGAGAAAAAGAAGCAAATGAATTTGCTATACATTTATTATCTTACTCATCTGATTTAGATGCTAATTTAATAAATAAAGTAATTAAAGAAAAAAATCCTAATCCTAGAGAAGTACATAGGATTTTATCAAAATTGATGTGAAGTATAGCTATTTACTATACTAATAACATAAATATATATTCTTATTAACTACTGTTAAAGCAATATTAAAAAATCAATATAACCTATATACAAAACTTAAGTCAGACGAAAAGGTAATCCAATAATCACTAGTGATTATTTTCGAAAAAATAGATAACTACTCATCTATTTTTATAAAATTTTTAAATAATATCTATACTAAATCTAAAAAATATATAACTAATTTGAGGTAACCTATGGAATATAATAAAATAAATATTGATATCTTTAATGATGAACAAAAATACTGGTTTGTACGAACCAATGGTGGTCTTTATTATGATGAATATAAAACAAAAGGATTTATAGCTTTTGACATAAATACTGTTTGTGATACAAAATTATTAGAAGTTGTAGACACTAATAAAGTAGCTAGAGAACAGTTAATTAAAAAAATAAAAGAAGCTTACAAAAACAAAACCCAAAATTCTACAGCCTACATTCCAACAGTTACAGAAAATATTTTATTATCTAAAAAACCTAAACAAACTAAAAAACTAAAAAAAGACAATATACAAACAGGATTAATAATTAATCAATTAAAAAGATTTATGCTAGAAATGAAAATAGGTGATATTGTTTTAATACCTTCCAGTGATTCTGATAATATTACTTTTGGTAAAATTACTTCTAAATATTATATAGATAAAATTAGTCCATTAGAAGGTTTTCTTGAAGATAATAAATGTCCTTTTTTTAAACGTATAAATGTAAAATGGATAAAAACCATCAAAAAAAAGAATTTAGATCCATATTTATATAAAGTAATTTATTCACATCATTCAATTACAGATGTTTCATATGCTAGAAATTATATTAATCGTTCTTTAAGTGATATATATATATTAAATAATAAATTACATATAACTTTTAATGTTAATATAAAAACAGGCATCCCTGTTAAAAATTTATTAAAATTTATAGGTAGTTTTGAAAAAATTGCAGATTCTATTAACCTTGATCAAAAATATACCAATGAGATTGCACAAGCAGAAGTAAAATTAAATCTTCAATCGCCAGGACCAATAGAATATATTGTAGGTATACCTATAGGAATTTTCATTTTAGCTGCTGCTCATGCAACTTATACTATATCCAAACGTGGAGGTCACATTAATATAGCATATGATAAAGCTAAAATAGAATTAAATGTTAATTCTGAACTTGATAAAAAATATAATATAACAAAGACATATGAAGAAACTACTGAAAAAATAACTTCTGATAATGGCGAAATAAAAGAGTTGAAAAGAAATATTGAAAAATTAGAAATAACTCTACCTAATGAACAAAAACCATCAGAATAATTATTACAACAAATAAAATAGGCTAAAGAAAAAATCTTTAGCCTATTTCATACTTAATTTATAAATTAATATCAATATCAATAAAAAGGAAAGATATTATTATACTTAATATAATAATGATTAATAATAAATAATAATTATTAATCATTTTTAATGGAGGTATAATATATGATATTAACGTGAGTATTAATATTATTAACGATATAGTTGCTATCCTAAGAGATATCAAAATTGATAAGTCTGAAATACTCATTATAACACCTCCTATCATAAAAATAAATAATATACTTATATATTTTATTATACTTAATGTAAGCTATGTTTTCTAGTTTTAATTTATATAAGTAACATTAATGATATAAAATATCTTAAATTATATTGAAAATATGAAAGAGGTTAATTATATTATGATTGAAGAAAAAGAAATTTCTAAAATTATTTCAAATTTGGCAGATAAATTTTATAATGACACTTTACAACCACCAGCACAAGAATTAGGTTACGTAATGGGGAGAATTGCACATAGTTTAAGAATAGTTGGCTTAATAGGACTTGTTGGTGATGCTGCTGTTATTGCTGAAAAAATTCTTAAAGAAAAAATGGAAAATTTCTTATATGATTCATTTTCTAAAACACCAAACGAAAAACGAGTTTTACCTGATCCAACAATAATCTGTCCTCTTCTTGAAAACGTAGCAAATTCTTTTAACAAAGAAGATATTGTTAAATTATATAGTAATCTATTATCTGCTGCAACTAATAAAGATACTATTGAAAAAGTGCACCCTGCTTTTATCAATATAATTACTCAACTGACACCATTAGATGCTGAAGTTTTTTCAAAACTAGATGAAAGATTTTATCTAACAGTTTGTAGAATATATAATGATGAACTTAAAGATACTTATATTCTTTCTCAAAATATATACTTAGATAAAAATTATTCTGAAGTGGATACTAATATCTCAATCTCTATAAATAATTTAGAACGATTAGGTTTAATCCAAAAAGAAGCAAAATCTCCATATATTTTTGAAATAAATAAAAATGAACCTGTGGAAAATTGCTTTAAACAGACTAAATACTATGAAAATAAATGTCTTCAATATGGCGAAAAAAATATAAATATATTTACTCAAAAAGCATATATTTCTGAATTAGGAATAGCTTTTAAAAATATTTGTTTTGAAAATGAATAAATAATAAATTATACTTATCAATCATACTTAAAAACATATTTACTTTTTATTTAAATTTATTTGAAGGAGGTGAATAACAATGTTTAGAAGCATCAAAAAACAAACAGCATTTATTTTATTAGTATTAGTTACCTTATTAATGACAATGAGTACAGCACTAGCAACTACATACGTAGGTTCTGCTAAATCTGATAAATTTCATTACACAGATTGCCGTGCTGCTCAAAGAATTAAATCCTCTAATTTAGTTTACTTCTATAGTAGAGAAGAAGCTCTAAATGCTGGATACGTACCTTGCGGTATTTGTCATCCATAACAAAAAGGCACTAGATGTTTTATCTAGTGCCTTATACATAAAAAGGAGTGTTCTCATTGCAAATTTATTGTTACTTACCATCTTCACTATCTGAAAAAGAATCCAAATTTTACTCTTTAAAAATAGAACAATTCAAGTATCTAATTAATAAAATATCTCCACTAAAATTTATTAATACCAATAAAAATCAAAATAAAATTCTCATTGATGTGAAAATAGAAACTAATATTCAAGAAAAAACAGCATATTTACAAACTGATATTAGCACAGAAAATTTATCTTCTAAAAGTATTATTTCCAACTTAAATAGTGTAGGTTTTTCTATGATCAATTATGCTAAACTTGATAGTTTTACTATAAATGAACCTAATACTAGAATATTTCATTTTAAATTAAGCTATAATTTATTAATTATAGGTAATGGTTTTGATATCGCTCATAAATTAAAAACTAAATATAGTGATTTTTTAGATGAAGTTTATAGTTTATATAAAATTTCTAATGAAATAAAAATTCATTCTATTGATGATATAATACAATATAAAGATAAAAACATAATAAAAAAATTTAATATTCTATTCAATATTTTGTTTAAAGCAAATATTAATGAATATTTAGATGAACTTTTAAACAGACAATTTTATCTTAATGCCCTTTGTATAGAACTTATAAAAAATAATGAATTCAATACTACAGAAAAAAAATTATATGAAAAATATAACTATATATATAAGAATGATCCTAATCCAGAAGTATATAATCTAGCTCATATAATTTTAGAAAAGTTTTCTAAAATTCTTGAAACATTTTCATCTAAGAATACAACAGGTACTTTTTCTATATCAGATGAAGATGTACATCTAATAATAAGATGGTTTATAACTAAAATTTATATAAATGATAATTTACTTATAATATATTTTATAGATAAATATAATCATAAAAAATTACTAGGTGATAATTGGATAGATATTGAAACTGAATTATCTATTATCATAAAAAAATTAGAATCAATAAAACTTAATCATACTAATCCATATTTAAATATTAATAGCCTCACATCTGATACATTTCTTAGAGAACTATTATCCATAATTTTTAAAACCGAAGACAAAAATATATTTAAATATGATGAAAATATATTTAAATATAATATAAAAAATTTAACAAAAAATTTAAATGGTTTTATAGTTTTATTACGTAGTTATTTAGAGTATATAGAAAACAATTTTAAATATACAGAAACAAAAAATACAGAAGATATCTCTAGTATATGTCTTAGTATTACACATCTTTTAAATTTTAATTATACTGATATTTTTAGAAAAACTTATTGTTATCTGCCTGACGATAATGTAGATTTTATTCATGGAAAATTAAGTGAAAATAACTTAGTTATTGGTATCTCTGAAACACTAGACAAAGAATATGAAAATACTGAACTTTCATGTATAAAATTCAAAAAATATTATCAACGAATATTAAAAAAAACAGGTGCTAAATATGATGATTGGATAAATACTATTAATTTTGATACCATATATATTTATGGTCATTCTCTAGACCCCACAGATAAAGAAATATTAGCCACTATTATTGATAATTCTAAAAAAATTATAATTTATTATCATAGCACAACATCATATAGCCAACAAATTGTAAATTTAATAAAAATATTAGGTAAGCAAAAATTTTTAAAATATGTTTCTAAATCTGAAAATAAAATAGAATTTGTACCTCAAATTAATTTATATCTTTAATAAAGTAATAAATATTGTTTTAATTATAGAATAAGAGACTCTACTAAAGAAGAGTCTCTTATTTTCTATTTATTAAATCCATTTATTCTAACTTTTTTACATTTTTGCATTATATCATAAAATTCTTCTATTAACTTTTTTATATTTTTGCATTATATCATAAAATTCTTCTATTAACTTTTTATATTTATTAATAATATCTTTTTTATTTATAGTATCTTTTTTTATCGAATTATCCTTTACATAATCTACTATTCTACAAAAACTATCACTATTCATTATTAATTTTAAAAACTCTTCTTTATTCTTCTTAAAAACTTCATAACTTTCTTTTATATTAAATGGTGATATTATTACCCAAGATTTATCATTTATTATTCCACTACCTATAATATTTCTAGATACTTTCGTTAAATTCAAAAACTTAACAGCTAATATTTCATATTCTTTAAAAGCTAATATACAATATCTGCAAAAACCATTTGACATCAATCTTTTCCACGGAAATAAAGTATTTTGACTTAATAAAGATATATTCACCATTTTTGCATTTTCTTCTATATCTAAAATATAATCATCATCTTCTGTTATTTTATATAAAAAAAATCCATTTAAATTATAATTTCTACCTATATACTTTAAATCCCCTATATTATATTGTTTAGCAACTTCATAAAAAGAGTTGTCGCATATTATATCAATATCTAGATCTTTTACTTTATCTTTAATATAAAAACCCTCACTAGTTAAATCATTAAAAGTTTTATTCAATGATAAATATGCATATTTAATAAAATATTTTTTCTCTATTATTTCATTAATATTTATAGATATTTCACTAAGCTCATTATTCTTTAAAAGGCTTACTTTCTTACTACAAGAACGCAATATATCTTTTCTTAATTTCTTTCTTTCTTCTTTATTACAATTCAACCATAAATGATATTTGAATATTTCATTTAATTTTTTTAAATTTTCTTCATTAAGGCTATTTATTTCATCTATCAATAGATTTTTATAAAAACAATAAACATCTATAATTTTATCTAACACATATTTATATCCTAATTTTAATAAATCATTTCTAGATAAAGATATTATATCTTTTGCTTCCTTGCCATAAATATCTATTTTTGTTGATACTTTAAAAAGATCCTTTACTTTAATATCTTTTACTTTTATTCCTTTAAAAAATACATATGCTCCATTGGACATATATACTCTATTAACCATATAATCATTTTTAATAAATCTATATTCTAGATAAATATGTTCTTTTTTATCCCAAATCTTAATAAAAGCTAAATCGCTAGATAAACTATAATAGTATTTCTCATTTTCTCTCCAATCATCAACTACATCACTTTTATACCAACTAGGTATTTCATCACAATATTGATATTTCATATCAAATATCCAGTCAAATCTAGTCATATTAATAGTAGGTATTTTAGCTGGATAAGATAATACTTCTTTCTTACTTTTAAAAATTTTTATAGGAAATAAACATTCATTACAATATTTTTTTAGGCTATTATTTATAGCATCCAATACACTATCAAGCATATTAATAAAAATATCTTCCTTAGTGTTTATTAGTGTATTTTCTTTTATTAAAATTTTTATTTTTGTACCTCGTGTTATATTTTTTCTAGCTTCTTTTAATTGAATATAGCTTCCTTTTTTATTAGCGTAAATTGTAGCTATTAAAGGATTATCACTTGCATTGGTTTCTATTTCAAATTTATCTGTTATTAAAAAAATTGATTGTAATCCTATTCCAAAACCAGCTGTAGGTCTTAACCATTTTGGCATAGATTTTATTATTTTTTTCTTATCTTTAAAATCTTTATTGCTACTACCTACATTACACAATTGTTTAAAAGTTAATATATCTAATCCTATTCCTCTATCTATTACATTAAATTCAATTATATTATTATCTATTGCGTTTAAATTAATAGTTATAAAATAATTTTCATATATTTCTTCTGGTAAATCATAAGGTTGTAAATCAGACCAACTATCTCTTTTATTTTTTATCCAGCTATTATAAAAACCTGAATTTAAATCTTGCCATAATTTTAATTTTGTTGCATCTAAAGCATTTTGTATAACTTCTCTAATAAAAATAAATTTATCATCATAAATATTATATCCTTCTATTATATCAAATGCTTTTTCTTGAGAAATTTGCAATTTTAAATCAGTTGTCCCTTCTATATCAGGTATACCATTTAAAAGAAGTTCCTTTTTATCAAATCTTGGAGCATATCCACCAAGATTTTTAGGTACAATTTTAGACCAATTTAGCGTCAAAAATTCAATTTCTTTTTCTAACCATTTAATAGTATTTCTTATCTCTCTATATGCTTCATCAGAAGAACAATTACTTCTAAACTCAATTTTTTCAGGAGTTATTAATAAATGCCTTGTTGATTGATGTTTCTCTATATGTGGTTTTGTTTGCTCTGGTGGATCACCTGCTACTAACGCAGTAAATGGATTAAATCTACCATTATCTATATCCAATAGATCACCTAATCTTAATAAAACAGCCACAAAACGAGGATGAGCATAATCTGTACTAAATCCATTTGTCTTATAGTCTAATTTCAATATTTCATTCTCATTAGCTGTATGCAACCCACATATTTCACCTAATAAATAAAATAAATTAGCATTTATTCTACCATTGCAAGTCAAATCAACCTTTAAATTTTCACCTAAAGATGTTAAATATTGTTCTGATATATTTGAATGTTTTCGTCTAAAATAACATTGATTTATTAAATTAACATATCTATAAATTTTTAAAGAATCATAATAATCTATTTTAGATTCTCTCAAATTATAAATTGCTTCTATTGCTTCTTTTAAATCTTCATCTATTCCATTACGTGCTTGTTCTAAAAACTCTTTAAATTCCTCACTTTTCCATGCCTCTTCTAAATCTTTCATTTTTAAAAGCATACCTAAATCATGTGTATATGCTGCATGAAGAATAAGCCATGTATCTGTAGGTGATAAATTTTTTATTCTATCACCTAATAACATCTCAATTTTATCAATAATTGTCTGAGAATGACTAGCATCATGCTCACTAAAATGAGTATAATTTATACTTACTGATTTAAGTGCATTAATACACGTTTCTTTATTTAAATTCCAAGTAGCATATAAATTTTCATACCTAGGATATTTCTCACTACATTCTTTTAAATGATCTTCTAATCTATATTCTTCCATAAAGAACACCTTCTAATTGTTTACTATATAAAGAATATATCATAATAATTAATAAAAAACCATTAAATATATTTAACACTACTTTTATCCAATATCTTATTAATTTTATTCAGTTTTCCGAACTAAAATAGTATAATTATTATAAATCTATTACACAAAAACAAATGCAATAATAAATTTATAAAATATTATTGGAGGAATAAATTATGGCCAAAAGAGAAAATGGAGAAGGTTCTATATCATGGGATAAAGCTAGAAATAAATACCGTGCTGCTTTTATTGATCCAAATAAGAAGAGAATATATAAACGATTTGATACTCGTGAAGAAGCTAAACAATGGTTAAACGAAATTAAATCCAATCTATTTAGAAATGAATATGTTTCTCCATCTAATATAACATTAGGTGAATGGATCTTAGAATGGTTACAAACGTTTAAAAAAGATATTAGACCTATGACTAAAGTAAATTATATGGTAGCCATAAAACACCTAAAACCCATTGAAAATCTTCTATTACAAGACTTAACACCTTTTACTATTCAAAAGTTCTTAAATACCCTCAACAATACTATCTCTAAAAGAATATATTTTTTCTTAAACGCTGCTTTTAAACAGGCACAAATTCTAAATATGATAAGTAAAAATCCTATGGATGGTATTGAGATACCTAGAAGTCAAAAAAAAGAAATAAAAATTTTTACTAAAGAAGAATTGAAAAAAATCTTTGACTATTTAAAAGCCGACACTACACCTACACATTATAAAGAAAAATATCTCTTGATACTGTTAGCAGCTACAACAGGTGTTCGTATTGGCGAACTATTAAGTTTAAAATGGGAAAATATCAATCTAACATTAGGAACTATTAAAATCACATCTACTATTCAATATATTGCTAAAATTGGTTTTGTTGAAAATCCACCTAAAACAAATGCAGGTAAAAGAATAATTACTTTACCACCTCATGTAATCAGTGAACTAAAAAAATATAAAAAGGTTGATGAAAATAATCTTGTATATCTTTATGGTTCTGGATATGTATTCCATACTCAAAATGGAACCCCTTATTGTGCAACCAATATAATAAGAAAATATTGGAAGCCTATTTTATTTAATGCTGGTGTTCCTTATAGGAACTTTCATGCACTCCGTCATACTCATGCTACTCAATTATTAGCTGATGGAATACCTATACTAGAAGTTTCAAAACGATTAGGACATAGTAGAGCTAGTAATACATTAAATTTATATGGTCACGCTATACCAAATTTAGATAAAGATATTGCAAATAAAATTACTAAAATATATTCATTGTAATTTGGGCACATGGGCACAACGTGGGCACAAAATGGGCACAACCCTATGTAATTTTAAGTCAAAATAAAGCTTTTTTAGTCATTTATGGGCACAATTATAAAAATAAAAACTCATGGGTAACCCATGAGTTTTTATCTCTAATTTTACTCTTTATTAGCTATACCTAATTTGCCAAAAACATAGAAAGAAAGGCTTAAAATCATGCCACAGACAACTGCAAGGCCCATACCTTTTAATTGTACAGGACCGATATTTACAGCAGCTCCACTAAGACCACTTATCATAGTTACGGCAGTAAGTATCATATTTTTCGTACTAGTATAATCAACTTTTTTCTCTATAAGCATACGTATACCAGAACAAGCGATAACACCAAATAACAATACAGAAATACCGCCCATTACTGGTACTGGAATAGCATGAATAATCGCAGCAATTTTACCAATAAAAGAGAAAAGAATAGCAAAAACAGCAGCTCCACCGATTACCCACACACTATAAACACGAGTAATAGCCATAACGCCCATATTTTCGCCATAAGTAGTATTAGGAGTTGAGCCTACAAAACCAGATAAAACATTAGAAACACCATCCGCAAATAAAGAACGATTAAGTCCTGGATTTTTAATTAAATCTCTATCAACAATACTACTTGTAACAACAACATGTCCAATATGTTCAGCAAAAACTACAAACAATGCAGGCATGATAATCATGATAGCGTGAATATTAAAAGTTGGTTCATAAAAAGTTGGTACTTGTACCCAACTAGCAGCTTCTACACCAGACCAATCTACAATACCTAAACAAAAAGCCATGATATATCCTGCAATTACACCAATTAATACAGGAATTACACTTAAAAATCCTCTACCAATTACAGAAGCCAAAATTGCCACAGCTAATGTAAATACAGAAGTAATCATTGCAAGCTCATTTGGAATACCTTGCGATTGCATTGTATCACTGATAAAACCAGACATATCCAAAGCAAGTGGTGCAAGTTCAAGACCAATTACTGCTACTACTGCACCCATCGCAGCTGGTGGCAAAATAATATCAATCCAAGCTGTACCTAATTTACCCACAACAAAAGATAAAATAATAAAAGATAAACCAAATGCTATAAATCCACCTTGAGCATCTCCATAACTAAGTCCACTAGTAGCAAGTACTGCTAAAACTGGAGAAATAAATGCAAAACTAGAACCTAAATAAGCAGGTAATTTCCCTTTACAAATGATTAAATACAAAATTGTACCTATACCATTCATAAATAAAGCTGTTGCTGGATTTACATGAAGTAAAAAAGGAACTAACACTGTAGAGCCAAACATAGCAAACAAATGTTGTAAACTAAGTGGAATTCCTTGCAACAAAGGCACTTTTTCTTCTACGTCATAAAACTTTTTCATTTTGTCCTCGCTTTCATAAATAAATAAATAAAAAATTCCTTAGTTATTTTATCATAAGAAATCATATCTATCTATTTAAAAATAAAAATATCTATTAAAAACCAAAAGATTATTGCATATTTACCGCTTTTAATTTATATTTATATAGGCAAAAAATAAAAACATTATTTTTTCCTATATATTTTATTATGAATAGGAGATTTTTTATGACTAAAGAAGAATTTATGCTTATTGCAACTCAAGAAGCTGATAGTAATTTAACAACTAATGAAGGTGGCCCTTTCGGTGCAGTTATTGTAAAAGATGGCAAAATCGTAGGTTGCGGTCATAATCGTGTACTTATAAAACATGATCCAACTTGTCATGCTGAAGTTGAAGCTATTCGTGATGCTTGTCAAAATTTAGGTACTCATGATTTAACAGGTTGTGAACTCTATACATCTTGCTATCCATGTCCAATGTGTCTTTCTGCTACTATTTGGGCAAATATCAAAAAAGTTTATTATGGAAACACAGCTAAAGATGCTGATAAAATTGGTTTTAGAGATGATTTCATCTACAACTATATTGAAGGAAAATGCCAAGATATCTCTGTTTTAGATTTAGAACAGTTTGGTAGAGATATCACTATAAAATCCTTTGATAACTTTGCACAAAAAACAGACAAAACAATCTACTAAAAACAAAGAGGATAAGTTTTATACTTATCCTCTTTTTATCATTTTTATTATCATCAAATAGACAATTATTTAATTTATATTATTCTTCTACTTTTTGATTAAACAAAGCCGCTGCAAAGTCATTAGCTACAAATGGTCGTAAATCGTCCATACCTTCACCGACACCAATCCATTTTACTGGCATACTAAGTTCAGATTTTAAGCCAATTACTACACCGCCCTTAGCAGTGCCATCTAATTTAGTCAATACCAATCCAGAAATAGGAGCTGATTTTGTGAATAATTCAGCTTGGCTAATTGCATTTTGTCCTGTTGTAGCATCTAATACTAATAATGTTTCATGTGGAGCTTCTGCTATTTCACGTTTAATAACTCTTTGAATTTTATTTAATTCTGTCATTAAGTTAGCTTTATTATGCAAACGTCCTGCTGTATCAATGATGAGTATATCCACTTTTCTTGCGATAGCAGCTTTTACAGCATCAAATACTACTGCTGCTGGATCGGAACCTTCTTCATGTTTAATTACAGGAACATTTACTCTTTGACCCCAAATTTCTAATTGGTCAATAGCCGCTGCACGGAAAGTATCTGCTGCTGCAAACATGACATTTTTGCCTTGTTCTTTATAATATCTACCCAATTTACCAATAGTTGTAGTTTTACCTACACCGTTTACGCCAATTACTAAAATTACTGTAGGCCCAGATTTAGCAATATTTGTTTCATCAGAACCTTCATTTAACATCTCTGTAATACGTTTAATCAAGAATGGTTTTAAATCTTCAGGAGAGTTAATCTGTTTTTTCTTAATACCAGCACGAACATCGTCCATTAATTGTAAAGAAGTTTTTACCCCTACATCAGCTTGGATTAAAGCATCTTCTAATTCATCTAATAAATCATCATCAATATCAGCATAACCAATAATTACTTTTTCAATTTTCTCTGTTAGAGATTTACGTGTTTTTGTAAGACCTTCTTTTAATTTACTAAAAAATCCCATCTTTTAACCTCTTTCCTCAAAATCTTCTAAACGAACAGATATCAACTTGGATACACCAGCATCTTCAATAGTTACACCATACATAACATCAGCAGATTCCATTGTTCCCTTACGATGTGTTACTAAAATAAATTGAGTGCGTTTGGCATAATCTTTTAAAAACTTCGCGAAACGTTTGACATTTGCTTCATCTAATGGAGCATCAATTTCATCTAATACGCTAAATGGTGCAGGATTATAAGTGAAAAATGCAAACAGTAATGCTATAACTGTAAGCGTTCTTTCCCCACCTGATAATACAGCTAGACTCTGTGGTTTTTTATCTGGTGGTTCTACTTCAATTTCAATACCTGAACTTAAGATATCTTCTTTATTTGTTAAAATTAACTTTGCATTGCCACCGCCAAATAAGCGTTTAAAAATATCATTAAAATATACTTTTATTTTATCAAAAGCCAAGCCAAATTGTGTAGACATTGTTTTATCAATCTGTTCAATGATTTTCGTTAAATCTTCTTTAGCCTTGACTAAGTCCTCAATTTGTTTACTCATAAAGCTATAACGTTCATTTAATGTTTCATATTCGTTGATAGCATTTGGATTTACAGGGCCAATTTCTTTTAATTCTTTGTCTAATTTCTTTAATTTAGATTTCAGCTCATTTTCATCAAGTTCTAAACGATGATTTAAAGCTTCTTGTGGAGTCAATTCATATTCTTCTTGCATACTTTGTAAGCATTGCTTAATTTCAGTTTCTAATTTAGCTACACTTACTTCACATTTATGAATTTTATCCTTGATAACGCCTACCTTGCTTGCAATTTTAGCACGTTCTTCGTCCATATCAGACAATTCACTTCGCATACCTAATTGTCTTTTATATAAAGTATCGTATTCTTCTTTACCATCAGTTTTTAACTTTTCTAAATTAGCTACAGATTCTTCTAATTGTTTTAATTCAGCTAAACTATCATCAATGACTTTTTGTAATCCAGCCATTTCTTTATCACTATCAGCTAAAAATGCCTTAAATCTTTCTGCCTGTCCTGTCAACAAATTCAATTTATCATTATAGCGAATGACTTCTTGTCTTGCTTCTGTACAGCTAATCTGTTTTTGCATTACCTTTTGTTGACGAATTTTTAAATCATGTTTCAATACTTCAATCTCATTGTAAATATCTTCATAAAGATTTTGTTTTTCATCAACTTGAGCTTCCATTTGAGCAATTTTAGCTGTTTGTTTTTCAATATCTGCTTCGATAGCTGTTTTTTTCACGATTAAAGCAGATATGCGATTATCTATAGCTTTTAAGATATCTTCTTGATTTACAAACCAATTTTCTAATTGCTTAAATTCTACTTTTTTCTGTGCCAATAATAAAGATAACTCTTGCCAATCTTTTTGCAAACGGTTGATATTTTCTGCCAAAGCCACGCGTTTTGCTTCATCATCTTCATATTTATTTTTCGCATCACGTAATACTTTACGCTCACTAGCTAGATAATCTTTTAATTCTAATAACTCACCTTTACGATGTAAATAACCTGCTTCCTTGCTTTGGCTACTACCACCAGCAATAGCACCACCAGGTTGCAATAATTCACCTTCTAAAGTTACGATACGCAAACGATAATCATATAACTTAGCTAATTTCAAAGCGTTATCCACATCATCAACTACTAAAATTCTACCCAATAAAGATTGAGTTATCACTTTATATTCTTCATCAATATTTACAAGTTCATCTGCATAAGCGATAAAACCATGTTTACCTGGTTCAATTTCAGTGCGTTTATTTTTATGTGGCTGAACAGTAGTCAGTGGCATAAAAGTTACACGACCAAATTTATTTTCTTTCAAATAATTAATTGCTGATTTTGCAGTATCTGTATCTTTAGTAACTACATTTTGCATAGCAGAGCCAAGAGCTACTTCAATAGCTGTAATAAAAGGATCTTCTACCTTTATCAATTCAGCTACAGCACCGCAAATACCTTTTTGCCATGATTTATCTGCTTTTAAAACTCTTTTTACAGCCTTGCCAAACCCTTCATATGATGCTTGCATTTCCTGGAAAAATTTTACTTTTTCCTCTGCCATACGCACATTTTGGCGAGTTTCATTGATAAATTCTGTAGCCTCTTTGCAAACTTTTATAAGTTCATCTAAATTACTTTGTTGAGAATTGATACTTTCTTGCTTAGCCTGTACCTTTTTATTGATATTATCAATCTCTACTTGTAATAATTCCTTAGCTGTATTTTTTTCTATTTTTTCATTAATTGCATTTTTATGCGCACTATGCTGATTTTCAATATTTACATCTATATCAGACATATCTCGCTTTAATAATAATAATACCTTATTTTGTTCTTCTATCTGCTTGCGTTTTTCATTATCTTGCTCTTGCTTTAATTTAATTTCTTCTTCTTTCGCTTTAATATCATTTTCTACTTTTTGTACACTTGAATTTTCTTCTTGCAGGGCAAGTTCCAATTTATCTGCAGTATTATTAGCAATTTGAGCTTTTCTTTTCAATTCTTCTCCATCAGCTAAAGATATTTTTAATTCTTCTTTTGTCTGATTTTGTCTTTCCTCTAAACGCTGTTGAGACTGACAACTCTGTCGTATACGTTCTTGTAATAAAGTGGCTTGATTGCGACTGCGTTCTATTTCTTCATGGATTTTTTGATTATTTTCACCAAGCAATTTTATTTTCTGTTCTAATTTATTTATCTCACTTTTTTTAGCGATTTTTTCACTTTCAGAAACAGAAACTGTGGCCTCTAATGAAGCTCTTTCTTGTTCATAACCTTTTATCTCTAAATCCAATTTATTATTTTCATCTGAAAGATTTTCATATTTATACAAAATCTGCGTGAGTCTACAATCTTTATATTCTTTATTAATGACATTATATCGTCTAGTTTTATCAGCTTGTTCTTTTAAAGGTTCTAACTGTTTTTCAATCTCACTTACAATATCATTTAAACGTACAACATTTGCCTGTGTATTATCTAATTTGCGCACAGCTTCGCGTTTTCGTTCACGATATTTAGTAATTCCCGCACATTCTTCAAAGAAATATCTTCGCTCTTCTGGCTTTGTATTTAAAACTTCATCTACTTTATTCTGACTAATAACACTTATAGAATTTTTACCCAGTCCTGTATCGGCAAATAAATTATAAATATCCTTTAAACGACACTTTGTCTTATTGATTAAAAATTCACTTTCACCGGAACGAAATATGCGTCTTGTAATCATTACTTCCTGAAAATCTATAGGCAATTTACCATCACTATTATCAAAAGTAACGGAAACTTCCGCTGCACCAAGAGGTCTTCTTGTGGAGCTACCTGTGAAAATAATATCTTCTGCCTTATTTCCACGCAAATTGCGCACATTTTGTTCCCCTAAAACCCAACGAATGGCATCTGTAATATTACTCTTACCACTCCCATTAGGCCCTACAATTGCTGTTATGCCCTCATCAAATTCTACTTCTAATTTATCTGCAAATGATTTAAATCCATACGCTTCTAATCGCTTTAACAGCAAAGTTTTCACCGTCCATTGTTGTTTCTATTTCATAAACTACTATCTATCTATTGTTATTTGAACTGTTACATCAGCACCAGGTAAAACTTTATCTTTTAATTCATCAGGGAAAGAAATTTTTGCTGCTGTAACTAAATTTTTATTTTCTTCATCTTCACTATCTTGATGTGTTACCTCTAAGACAGTACCTGTTAAATCCATATCATCAACAGAATAATGAACAAATTGACCTTGATGTACTTTAGCATATTGTTCTTCTGTAAGTGGTGCTTCTACCCATAAATTTTTAGTATTACCCACATTGATAAATACATCGCCTTGTTTTAATTCATCACCTTGTTTAAAATCAGTTAAATATATAATACCACTAACTGGAGCTGTAATATCGGCAAAATTATCATCAGATTGAGCTTGGTCTAAAGCTGCTTTTGCTTGATTTAATTGAATTTGAGCTGTAGCTAATGCTTCTGATAATTCTTTAGATGGAGCAGAAGACACACTTGCTTGTTGCTCTACAACTTGTGGTGTACTTGCTGCCGCTAAAGCACTTTGTGCTGCTGCATATTCTGATTGTGCTTCCGCATATTGTGTCGCACTTACAGCACCTATAGAATATAATTTATCCATCTTCTGTTTATTTGCTGCAGCTGCATCTAATCTAGCTTGAGCCGCTGCTATATTTCCTGTCGAAGAACTTGTAACTACTGGCTGACTTACTACCATAGAAGCTTTTACTTGTTGCTCTAAATTATCATAATTTACTTTTGCTTCGTCATATGCCTTTTGCAAAGCTTCAATTTGTTCAGGTGTTACAACTACTTTCATTTTAGCAATAACTTGACCTGCTTCTACCTTATCACCATCATTTACCAAAAGCTCTGTCAATGTTCCATCATTTTGAGCTACAACCATAACTTTAGAACTTGTGAGTTTTGCATCATTAATATTAATAATTCCTTGTCCCTGGTTCCATTTATATACACCAAAAATAGCCACAACAGCTATAAGTAGAATTATAGGAACACTATAAATTATAAATGGTTTTATTTTTTTTGTAATATCTTTTTCCATAATAGTACCTCCCATCTTCAACAATAAAAAAATCCTTTCTCATTCAATATATATCTAAATAAATGAGAAAGGCTGTATATATTCTTACAGCTAGTATTAAAAATACCACAAAACAGTAAAATACACAAGAAAATAGGCTATTTCTAATGAAATTATAACAAAATAATAATATTTATTTTTCTCTTAAATCAAACTAGTTAAATACTTTTTAACATCCTCAATAGAATAACAAATTGCATCTGGATTTTTAGCTTTTACAGCATCTTCTTCTATTCTTGTTCCATATAATACAGAAGCTATTTTTATACCAACTTGTCTAGCTGCATCAATATCAGTTGGTGCATCACCAATATAAATCACTTCATCTGCTGATAATTTATATTCATCTATAACTTCTTGCATCATTTGTGGTTTTATACCACCTTTTATAGAACCAGTTTTTACTTTATCAAAAAGATTTTCCATTTGATACTGCTTCAAAGATATTTCACAAGTTTTTGCACCTTTACCTGTAGCCAAAATTACAATGAGATTTTTACTTTTTAAATATTTTATTAAATCCACAACACCTGCAAATGGTTTTGGTGTTATTTCTTTATGTAATCTTGCATAAGCATCATATAATCGTTTACAAGCTTCTTCATAGTCTTTTTCATCTACAAATTTTAAAATACTACCTTCTTCTATAGGTCCAAATGTATCTGCTATTTCATCATCAGATAATTCTCTATCCATAAAAGGACTTACTGCTTCTCTGATTGACTCAATAACTAATTTTAAAGTGTCTCCTATTGTACCATCAAAATCAAAAATAACTGCTTTTAACATAAATTTGCTGTTTCCAGCTTTCACCTCTTTATCCATATTTATATCTATTATCTATCAAATGAATAACAAAATCAATTTATTATGTTTAAATATATTAATAAATAAAAAAGTGGTAGATTTTTTCTACCACTTTTTATTGCATATCTTCTATTATCTTTTTTCAAAAGTACCAAATACAATAGGTTTACCATTTTCTACCATATGAGTACCTCTTGCCCACACATGTTGTAATTGTAAATCTTTATCTAATACTAAAATATCTGCATCACTATTATTAGCTAAGCAACCTTTTCTTGGATATAATTTAGTAAATTTAGCAATATTGCTTGTAATAATTTTTATAGCATCTGTAATCGCAATATTTTCTTTTTGTACCATATCTCTAAATTCATTTAAAATAGAAATCTGGCTTGCTACACCAACGCCAATATTATTTCCAGCTTCATCAAAAATTGGCATACTACCATTACCATCAGAACTCATAGTGATATTTTCAATATTAACACCAGCTTCTAATGCTTGTTTTACAGCTTCACTGGATTTTACAGAATGGCTAGAACCAGTTTCAGGACTAACACTAGAAGTTACGTCCATAATACCACCTTGTTTTGCCCATTCAATAGCTTCTTTAAATAAGCGTTTATTACGGTTTACATGAGTTGGAATAATTTGTGTCTTAGGAATTTCACCATTTTTAGTGATTTCATAAAGCATTTTTAAACCATCTTCGCCATCGCCTAAATGCATATTAACTACACCAGCTTTACCGCTGAGCATACCGCCAACACGAGCTTCTGCTGTAATTTGCTGATAAGCTTCTTTTGGAGATTGAGAAGAACGATGATCGCACATAGCAATTTCACCAGTACCAATTACTTTATCAATCAAAATAATATCATTGCGTACACTACCTGTAATTGTTGGTGTTGGAATTTCATAAGAACCAGAATAAATATATGCTGTAATACCTTCATCTTCAAGACCACGAGCTTTGGCAAGTAAGCTAGCTACATGACGAGTTACACCATCTGTACCTAAAAGACCAAGTACTGTAGTTACACCAGAAGTTGTGATATCTGTTAATTGGATTTCAGGTGTTCTAGTAGCATAGCCACCTTCACCGCCACCACCGATTAAATGTACATGAGAGTCAATAAAACCTGGTACTACATAATTACCTTCACAATCAACTACTTCGCAATCATATACTGCTGGTAAAGAAAGACCTTCACCTATCATAGCGATTTTTTCGCCAGCTACTAAAATATCTTTAACTCCTAAATCTTCTGGAGCAATTACATGTGCATTTTTTAATAATGTGAAAAATGTTTTTTTAGTATTCATATAATCAACCTTCTTTTATTGTAAAAATAACATAATAAAATGCATTGCCCAAATAGATAATAATGCATTAATTACACAAATTAAAATAATTGCAGGATAATGTTTAGTACTTACACCAGCAATACCTAAACAACGACCCACATTTTGTACAGGATTACCCATCAAATAAATAGCAGGTAAAAGCACTGTTACTTGCATAGCATCTAAAGAACCAGCAGTATATAAGCTCATTGCTACACCTACACCGCCACCCATACTCATTAAAGCAGTGATTAAAACTGTTGCTGCCTCACCAGGAAGACCCCAAAGCCCCATTACTGGCTGGAATACAACGCCAATTAATTGTAAAAGACCTGTAACATCTAAAATACGAATAATTACAAATGCCATCATTACATTTGGTAACAAACTAGTAGTACCAATAGTAAAACCTTTTCTAGCACCATCAATGAATAAATCTAAAATTGTTTTTTTCTGAATAACTTCTACTTTATTGTCGCTCATTTATCTTACCTCACTTATTGTCCAATAAATTTAAAATATAAACGCATTAAATTTGCACCCACAATTTTAAATACAAAAATTACAAGTAAAGGTACGATAATTGGTGCAAGTAAAATACTAAAAGCAGCAGCACCAGAAGAAAAATAATTTGTTACAAAAGCACTACCACTTGTTTGATAAGTGATGATAACAGAGCGTTCTTTATCTGTTAATTTTCCTTCATCAACTAATTCTTTAACCATACCAGCAGCAGCATCTGTACTTTGCATATTAGCAATATTTGCAAGTGCAGAAACACCTGGTACACCAAGTAAAGGTTTTAATAATGGGTTCATTAATTTTTGAGCAGCCTTCAATCCACCCAAACCATCAATAACATTTACAATCCCTAAAGCTAAAATAACAGCGGGAATAAGTTCTAAAGCAAATAAAAAGCCATCTTTAGCACCGCTACCGCCAGCACCTCTAAAGCTCATAGCTTTATCGGTTGGTATCTGTCCAAAACTACCATTCAATACATTGAAATCTAAAGCACGTAAAACTCCATCAGACGAAGAAAAAATCCCTGAAAATAATAAAATTGCCAACACAAAAACTACATAACCATACCATGGCACAGAGATTTTTACATCATTATTTTTCTGTTTATCCATTTGTATCTCTCCCTAATAAAATATTTCACTATTTTATTATATGCAATTTTCGTGCCAACAATTTAATAGATACAACAATCTAATATAAAAGTACTTTTGTGTTTTATTATAAAAACTTAATGGGAATTTTATAAAACTTAAAATATAAAATTCCCATTAAAATCATTTTAAGGATAATCCTAATTTATAAAATTTTATGCCTGAAACCTCAAACTCTCGATTAACTCTTCGTTTATCGCCTGTATAACTATCAGCTTTTACTACGACATAATTATTAGACTTACAAACAAAATCACCATCAAATTCTGGTAAATTTATTTCTGGCATGTGTATACTTGTATATTTTTCTGCTAATTTAGAAATACATTCTTCCCTTAGTAATTGCATTAAGTTATTCCATTTAGGATTATACAAAATATAGCCTAAACGTATTCCCGCACCACAAAACTTAGAATATGAACCAATTACAAAAACATTTTCAGGTATTTCTCTATTACTATTTCTCAACATTTTAGCTGAATAAGTTTCATCAACAATAGTATATTTAGCATATTCATTTCTATCTTGAAGTACTTCATGCTCAAAAACATTATTATATTTATCAGTAATATAAAACAAAGAATTTTCTTGTGGTAATTTTAAAGGATAATCCCCTAAAACAAATTTTTCATTTTTAAACTCATAATCTACTAGAAAAATTCGCTTTTCTTCAGGTGTTTCCTCAGGTCGAGGATATAACAAACCATTAGCCAATACTTCTACCAAACCCCATGAAGGATTTTCAATATAAGCATATTTAGGTCGAAGTGCTTCAAAAATAATTCTCACTGCATTTTCACAGCCATTAGTTAAGATAAAACTATCCCTTGATAAATTATATGTCTGTGCAAAATTTTTATATGCCTCAAGCATATCTGGATATGTTCTTGCTTCTGTGTCAGCCAAAGCTTCGCAAGTAACAGGTTCATCTTTTATTGACCATGGTTTTTGTCTATCTTCTTTAAAATAATCTCTGCGTTTAAACATAATAATTGTCCTATCTAATTATAGTTTTACAGATTTAAATTCATTTACAAAATCAACAATATAATCAAGCAAAGCTACTTTCATATCTTCGCCCCATTGTTTATTTGCACTATAAGAATCACTTCCGCCATAGCCACCACTATTTACCACTTTATCTACACTGCGAATTACTTTTATAGTTGCACCTTTAAAATCAACTGCATTTAAATGTATATTTTTTAATTTATCCGATAAATGGTTTACCTTTGTTTCCATTAAGTCATCTTTATTTATTAAATTTTCATCAATAGCCATAATCATGGAAACTTCTTGTCCATCACCATGACCACCTTTCCATGCAGGATTGAGCATTGGAGCAAGTGACCACCAATCAATTTGAGCACAAAGACAACCTTTTTTATTCGCTTCTAATGCTACTTTATCCAAAGCAGGAGTATTACCACCATGACCATTTAAAAATACAAATTTTTTCACGCCATGACGGCTTAAACCATCTACAATACCTTTAATAACAGCATATAAGCCATCAAAACCAATATCAATAGTTCCCGAAAATTCCACATGATGTGTAGCTATACCAAAAGGAACTGTAGGCACAATCAAAACTTCTGTGCGTTTTTCTATCTGTTTAGCAAAATAATCAGGAATTAAAAAATCTGTTCCCAAAGGACCTACAGGGCCATGTTGTTCTGTACTTCCAATAGGAATAATTGCTACTAAATCATCTTTTGCGAAAGCTCTTTTTGCTTGTTGCCAATTTAAATGTGCTAAATACATAATTAATACCTTCTTTATTCATTAAAATCAAATTAACATTTTTCTAAATCATCAAAATGACGTCTGATTGTTTCTGCTGATGCAGGTTTTGTACACAAGCTCACTACAATCAATACCACCATAGCAATAATCCATGCCACGATTAATGGATTGAAACCAAATGTTAAAGATGTAAAAGTAGTTGTCAATAAAATATATACGATTTCACCAACGATTACAGACGCAAATGCACCAATTTTTGTTGCACGTTTCCAATAAAGACCAGCTAAAATCGGAGCTGCCCAAATACCTAAACCACCAAAAGAGAATAAAACTAATTGGAAAATTGAAGATGGTTTATAAATACCAATACAAATAGCTAATACACCTAAACCAACTGTTACATAACGAGACATGATAAATGCATCTTTATCTGTAGCTTCTTTATTGAATATTTTTTGATATAAATCACGAGTTACAGCACTTGTGGAAGTGATTAATACACCACTTACAGTTGACATACCTGCAGAGAAAATACCAGCTACCATCAAAGAAGAAATTACAGGATGAACGCCTGCTTGTAAAATAAGAGGTACGATAAAGTCTGTATCTGTTCCTGTGAGATTAGGGAAAGACATTCTACCTGTTACACCACACCATTCAATAAGTGTAGCAGAAAACCACATACCTAAAGTACCCAATAATACTGCTTTAAACATTACATTGTAATTTTTCATAGTGAAAAATTTTGTAAATAAATGTGGCTGTCCAATTGTAAAGAAGCTCCACATAATGATCATAGAAACATAATTTTGCCATGGCATAGAATTATTTTGTCCAGGATGAGATAATAAACTCATATCAGTATCTGCTAAATGCTGATTAATTACTTCAAGACCTCCACCTAATTGCAAAGATACAAAGAAAGTAACTACAGCTGTTGCTACCATTAAAATACCCTGAATAACATCTGTAATCATAATACTTCTAATACCACCTGCCATACAATAAAGTATAACAGTTATACCCATGACTACAATACCAACCCATTCTGGAGCACCAGTATATGTTTTAAAAATAATTCCAGCTCCAATTGTTTGCGCTCCCATCATTGGTACTAAGAATAAAATCATAATAATAGCCAATAATGCACGCATTAAAGTGGACTCATATCTATCAGATATGTAATCTGCCATAGTAAGCATACGATAACGATGACCCAAGCGAATTAATCTTCTACCAACAAGTAAAGCAGGAATAACCATACTAAAAGCAATACCTGGCACAGATACAGACATTCCAGCATAACCTACTTTATAAATAGTGCCTGGCACACCCATAAATGTGCTCATACTATATTGAGTTGAAAAATATGCAAGACCACTAAGCAAAGCTCCTGCCTTACCACTCATTGTGAAATAATCTCTAAGAGTTCGAGTTTGCTTTGTAGCATAATAACCGATATAAGTCAATAAACCAAAATAAGTAATAATAACAGCTAAAAATGGAATAATATTATTATCTAATGAATGTGTCATTTAAATCACTCCTCATCATCAAATTCTTTATACTCTGGTCGTTTTTTACAACTTTGCCACCATAAAAATATGAGTATAATAACTACTAAACCATGAAAAATCCATCCAAAGATGAATAACGGAGTTCCCCAAAATGAAGGAATGTATTCAGTGGCATAATACCAAGGAAATGGCAACATTATTAACACATACATAAATAAAAAAATAAAAGTCCATTTCTTTTCAAAAGAATTACTAAATGGGTTCATAATAAAACCTCCCTCATCAGTATATAAAGTTTCACTAATATAATTATGCAATTTCCATGCCAATTAAACATTTGTACATAGAAAAACCAAGAAACACTTAAAAATCATAACCTTTTATAAATTGATAAATACCATTTATTTTGATAATATAGGGTATATTATTATAAATTACCATTAAATTCCCATTAGGAGATAAATATAAAATGAAAAAATTAGTCATCATTTCTGTAGGATATAATACTGCTCATACTATTTATGAACAATTATGTAATATTCTTTATTCCTCAGTAGATATCAAATATTATTATTCATCTTCGCCTCCACCAACAAACTTAGAAGTTGACTTAATCCTCTATTCCAGCGAATATGCATTTGAAAGAATTAATTTTCGCCCTGCAAATGTACCTTATATTATTGCACGACGCTCTATAAATTATCATGAAATTGGCAAACTATTTAAACTGCCTAAATATAGTGATGTATTATTAGTTAATGATTCTAAAGATAGTGCAGAAGAAACTATTTTATTATTGCAAGCATTAGGCATAGACCATATAAACTATTATCCTTATTATCCTGGAATAGACAATTATCCTAAATTAAAAATAGCTATTACTCCTGGCGAAACTGAACATGTTCCGGGATTTGTAAACCATATTATTGATATAAAAACTCGTTTAGTTGATATCACTTCTATCATTGAAATTCTCACTCATTTTGATATTTTAGATAAATTCGCTAATATTTTATCAGCTAAATATATTCAAGATATTATTAAATTAATAAAAACAGGTAACAAATTATTAAAAGATAGTAGCAAAATGAAAGAAAGATTTAAAACCGTCATCAATAATGTTCATGATGGATTAATAGCTATCAATAAAGAAAATAAAATATCTGTTTTTAATCCTATTGCTGAAAAAATCTTTGCTCAAAAAGCGACAAAATTAATTGGGCAAGATAGTGAAAATTTCTTAGATGATACTTTTTTCCAAACAGTAAATAATCCTCGAAAAGAAGGTATATTAAAATTGCCTTCTCATGAACTTTTAATATCAGAAATTCCCCTCTATGCTAAAAACAGTGATAATGGCAAATTATTTGTATTAAAAGATGTATCCGAAATTCATCGCCTTGAAGAATCAGTACGTCGTCGTTTATACCAAGAACAAAATATTGCACGTTATGATTTTTCTCATATCGTTGGCAAAAGTCCAGCACTCCAAAAAGTATTATCACTAGCACAAAAAATGGCAAAATCAGATTCTACAGTATTTATTCAAGGTGAATCTGGTACGGGTAAAGAATTATTAGCTCAAAGTATTCACAATGCTTCCAATCGCAGTTCAGGACCTTTCGTCGCCATTAATTTTGCTGCACTTTCAGAAACACTTTTAGAATCAGAATTATTTGGTTATGTAGAAGGTTCTTTCACAGGTGCTAAAAAAGGTGGTTCTTCTGGTTTATTTGAAGCAGCCCATAAAGGAACATTATTTTTAGATGAAATTGGTGATGCCCCTTTGCCATTCCAAGTAAAATTATTACGTGTACTTCAGGAACGTCAAATTCGTCGTGTAGGTAGTATAAAAGTAATTCCTATTGATGTTCGCGTCATTGTTGCCACTAATCACAATTTAAAAGAACATATAAAAGCTGGATTGATGCGAGAAGATTTATATTATCGCTTAAATGTACTTCCTATAAAAATGCCTGCACTGCGTGAACGCAAAGAAGATATTTTACCACTTGCATATAATTTTTATAAAAAATATAAACCTTTATCTTTAGATGCCAAATTATATTTTTCTAATATAAAAACTTGTCTTCAAAATTATTCATGGCCTGGAAATATTCGTGAACTTCAAAATGTAGTTGAATATCTAGCCAATATTTGCCCTAATGAACCACCTCAAAGCAGTGATTTGCCAGAAGATATTAAATCTGAAATTTTTAAAACTCCTAATGATATCATTGATTTAAAAGAAGAAATTTTTGCTGAAATCAAACGTTGTAATACACTTCGCCAACCTGTTGGTCGACGCTCCCTAGCTCATAAGTTCTCTGTTTCTGAAAATAAAATCCGTGAAGTTTTAAACGTTTTACATGAAGAAAACCGCATTCAAATAGGTTTTGGTAAATACAGTTTAAAAGTCATTTAAAATCATTACTATAAAATTATTTTCTTGACCTAAAGTAAACTCCAAGATGTATGATTAAAATAATAATAAAATCATTTACAGGAGGAGATTTTTATGAAAAAATTTTCTAGACGTGATTTTTTCAAAGTAGCCGGTGGTGCAGTTATTGGAGCAGCAACTTATGGCTTAACGGATAATATTTCTCATTCTTTTGCTCAATCGCCAGTAATAGCTAGTACTAAAATCAATGATAATAATTATATTGGCTCTAAAGCCAAAGTATATTTTTCTTCTCAAATTAATACAGATAGTCTGCTAAAATTATATAACTTAATCAATGAAGGTATTTATGGAAAAACTGCTATAAAACTTCATACAGGCGAAAAAAATGGTCCGAATATTTTACCTAGAGATATGGTTCGCGTTTTTCAACAACATGTTCCCAATAGCAATATAGTTGAAACAAATACCTTATATAAAGGTGATAGATATACTACCGAAAGTCATCGAGAAACCTTAAAAATTAATGGTTGGGATTTTTGCCCTGTAGATATAATGGATGAAAATGGTACTGTTATGCTTCCTGTACGCAATGGCAAACATTTTCAAGAAATTTCAATGGGAAAAAATATCGTCAATTATGATTCCATGATTGTATTAACCCATTTCAAAGGTCATGCTATGGGTGGATATGGTGGTTCCATGAAAAATATCGCTATCGGTTGTGCTGATGGTAGAATTGGTAAATCAATGGTTCATGGCGTTTCAGTTGATAATCAACCTGCTGACTGGGGACAATGGCCAAGTAAAGAACGTCTAATGGAAAATATGGCAGAATCAGCAAAAGCTGTTATTGATTACTTTGGTAAACATATCGTTTTTATTAATGTTTTACGCAGAATGTCTGTTGATTGTGATTGCGCTGGATTATCTGCTGCTGAACCCACAATCCCAGATATTGGTATATTAGCCTCAACTGATTTACTTGCTATAGACCAAGCCTCTATTGATTTAGTATATGCTCAACCAAACAATCAAGATTTAGTAGAACGCATTGAATCTCGTCATGGATTACATCAATTGACCGCTATGCGCGATTTAAAAATGGGTAATCCTCAATATGAATTAATTTCTATTGATTAAAAATGATTAAAGAGACACTATCTATTAAATTTAAAATCTAATATCATGATTTTAATTGTCAAAACAAAAAGGCTTATTACTAAACAATTTGTAAGTAATAAGCCTTTTTGTTTAAATATTAGATTTATAAATTATATGATTAGAAATAAAATTCCATTTGTGCACGGAAGATATCTACATCTTGTCTACCTTCTGTACTTGTTGCATTTACTTGTGTACCTGTTGTGTAGAATACTTCTATTGTTGTATTTTCCATTGGTACATAATCAAAGCCAAGTGTCCATCCTCTTACGTTTTCAGTATAGTCTACTGTTGCATCTATTGTTGAGAATGCACCTACATTTCTATAGTTTGTGAAGATTGCAAAGGAACCTACATCACTTGGATTGTGTTGTTTATAGCGAAGTTCACTAAACCATCCATCATTTACTACTTCACTGCCAACACTATCTGTTACTCCATCTAAATCAGATTTGCTATATGCTGCCATTAATGTTAAATTGTCTGCAAGTTTTGTATTAAATCCTGCTTCCCAGAAGTTTACACTATCTTTAAAGCCTTGATCTTCTACTGTTACTTCATTCAATCTACCATATGTTGCACCAATCGCTGTTACTGGGCTAAGATTATATTTCAATCTAGCAGAGGAATACTCTGTTCCAAGATATGCTCCAAAAGTTTTCATTGAACCATCTGTATTTTTTTCATTTGTTCCAAATGTAGTTCCAGCTAATGTTCTACTGTCTTTCAATCTACCATAAGTTAATGCTCCAGATAAATCGCCAGCTTCAAATGTATATTCTGCACCAGAAATTTCAGTATCGATAATTCTTCCGTATGAAGAAAATTCTCCATAACGACCTAATTTTAACATGCTATCGCCGAAATTACCTTCTGCATATATTTTGTTTACTTGAATATCTTTATCTCCATATGCAGTGATGCTATCAGATTTCATATTGTATTCTGTTTCAATCTGGCTTACACCTGTCCAATTATCGTTTACTTTTCCTTTAATCCAGTATTCAATATGAGCATGGCT
>ERZ773170.239-NODE-239-length-62094-cov-9.383920_pt1 | contig 62094 bp, 45 predicted proteins | sample MGYA00581002_ERZ773170 | MGnify/ENA primary metagenome ERZ773170 (study PRJEB29015, sample SAMEA2737811) | human gut metagenome | biome: human gut; feature: human-associated habitat; material: faeces | place: China | collected 2012 ... | reverse complement strand
GCGGACAGCGAGGGCAACGAGCGAATTCCGCCGGACGGTTTTGACATGGCTGCACTAGAAAATCGCTGTCCTCGTGCAAGCCTGCAGGGCGATGTGGGTATTGCCGTAACGCCGTATCTCACCCCAGCGGCTGTTTCTTGATCTTATCGCTGCGGCGGGGGTACTTCTGCGGGGTAGGGGCAGTTTTCCGGATCCGGATCAGCTTCCGTTCACCGGCAGTGGGCAGAGTATAGCTTTCTTCGCCGACAATCTCGCCGCCCAGCAGCTTCGCCGCTGTTTCTGCCTGCTCCGCCGTTTCCGACGGCCCTTTCATTGCGGCAAACACGCCGCCCTGCTTCACAAACGGCAGGCAGTATTCCGTCAGCACCGGCATGGCTGCCACGGCTCTGGCGGTTGCCATGTCAAACTGCTCCCGCAGTTCCGGCAGCTTCGCCCCGTCCTCAGCTCTGGCGTGGATACAGCGGACGTTGGCAAGTCCCAGCTTTGCCGCCGTCTGCTCCAGAAACCCGATGCGTTTTTGCAGGCTGTCCAACAGTGTCACCTGTAAATCCGGCCGCAGCAGTGCCAGCACCATGCCGGGAAAACCGGCTCCGGTGCCAACGTCAATACAGGTCGTCCCCAGCGGCAGCTGCACCTTTTGCAGCAAGATTGCACAGTCCAGAAAATGCTTCTCCCAAGCCTCTGCCGGCTCGGTGATCGCCGTCAGGTTCATGTGCCGGTTGGTTTCCGTCAGCTCCGCCAGATAGCACTGGAACTGGGCAAAGTGGCTCTCCGTCAGAGGCAGTCCTGCTCCGTCAAACAGCTGCTTCGCCGCTTCGTATGTCATCATGCATTTCCCTCCTTTGCAGCGTCCCAGACGATCAGCACGGAAATATCTGCCGGTGATACGCCGGAGATACGGCTCGCCTGTCCCAGATTCTGGGGACGGTGGGCGTTCAGTTTTTCCGCAGCTTCCAGCCGCAGCCCGTGAATGGTGGTGTAGTCCAAGTCCTCCGGCAGCTTCCGGTTTTCCAGCTTCCGCATGCGTTCGATCTGTTCCAGCTGTTTCGGAATATAGCCGTCATACTTGATCTGGATCTCCACCTGTTCCCCGATCACCGGTTCCAGTGCCGGACGGGTGGGGTCAAAAGGAGCAATGACAGCATAGCCCAGCTGGGGACGGCGAATCAGGTCTGCGACTTTACAACCGGTAGTGATGCCGGAGGTGCCGTGCTGTTCCAGAAACGCGTTCAGTTCCGGAGCAGGTGCCAGATTGGTTTTCAGCACCCGCTTTTTCTCCTGTGCCACAAGGCGGTATTTTTCCAGCATGTGCTGATAGCGTTCCTCGGAGAGCAGCCCCAGTTCGTGTCCCAGCGGCATCAGACGCTGGTCAGCATTGTCCTGCCGCAGGATCAGCCGGTACTCGCTGCGGGAAGTCATCATGCGGTAGGGGTCCTCACAGCCCTTGGTCACCAGATCGTCTACCAGCGTGCCGATATAGGAAGTGGCTCTGTCCATGACAAACGCCGGCTTGCCCTGCACTGCCAGTGCGGCATTGATGCCGGCAACCAGTCCCTGTGCGGCAGCTTCCTCGTAGCCGGAACTGCCGTTGAACTGTCCTGCTCCGAACAGTCCGGCGATCTTCTTGCTCTCCAGCGATGCCCGCAGTTCTGTGGGGTCTACGCAGTCATATTCGATAGCATACGCCGGACGCATGATCTCCACGTGTTCCAGTCCGCGGATCGTCCGCAGAAATGCCAGCTGGACATCTTCCGGCAGAGAGGACGACATGCCCTGCAAATAATACTCCTCGGTTTCCAGCCCCATCGGCTCCACGAAAAGCTGATGCCGCGGCTTGTCGGCAAAGCGGACAATTTTGGTTTCGATAGACGGGCAGTAGCGGGGGCCGATGCCCTCGATCTGTCCGGAGAACAGCGGCGAACGGTGAAGATTTTCCCGAATGATGCGGTGGGTTTCCTCGTTGGTATAGGTGATGTAGCAGGAAACCTGATTGTGCATCAGGGACGGATCAGAGCCGAATGAAAACGGCACAATGTCCTCATCGCCGTCCTGCCGTTCCATGGCATCAAAGTCAATGCTCCGGCGGTGGACACGACAGGGAGTACCGGTCTTGAACCGCCGCATTCGCAGCCCCAGTTCCTGTAGATTTTTTCCCAGCGGACGGCTGGGAAGAGCCGCATCGGGACCGCTTTCGTAGGAAACCTGTCCCACGTGGATTCTGCCGTTCAGATATGTGCCGGTGGCAACTACGGCGGCGGAAACGGTGTACTGTGCTCCCAGCGAAGTGACAACACCGGTCACTCTGCCGTTTTCGGTCTGGATCTCTGCGATCTCTGCCTGCTTGATCTCCAGCAGGGGTGTTTTTTCGCAGACTTGTTTCATGTAGTTGTGGTAGCGAACGCGGTCTGCCTGTACCCGCAGGCTGTGGACAGCCGGCCCTTTGCCGCGGTTCAGCATGCGGCTCTGGAGAAAGCAGGCATCAGCAGCCTTTCCCATTTCGCCGCCCAGAGCGTCGATCTCCCGCACCAGATGCCCTTTTGCCGTGCCGCCGATAGACGGGTTGCAGGGCATGTTGGCGATCTGATCCAGAGATATGGTAAACAGCACTGTGCGGCAGCCAAGGCGGGCAGAAGCCAAGGCGGCTTCTACACCGGCATGACCGGCACCGATCACAGCGACGTCATAAGTTCCCATGTGATAATATTCCATAGGTATCACCTCAATTGATATGAATATTTATAAATATTGCAGACAAATCCTGTTCGCCCGCGAAAAGATTTTTGTGCGGCGAGTCGCCGCTGACCTTACCCCCCAATTTCAACTGTAAAAAGGGTAGTGTTACGGCGGCGGCAGCCGCCTGTTCGCCCCGCCGGGGGAGTTTTGTTGATCGAAAATGCTATATCTTCGGGTGATATTGGAATCTTACAGTACAAGTGCAACGCGAACTCTTTTCTTTTTTTGCTTCTTTTTTTCTTTTCAGCAAAGAAAAAAAGAAGCGTAACTCCTTGTGAAATCGGTTGTACATGAAAGACGATAAACAGATAAACTTGCAAACGCCGTATGAAATAAAGTTACCCACTTGCATAAGAAAAACAATCGAATATCAACATTACCGATACAGGCAAGGGCAACAACCGGCGTTGGCAAGCCCCAGGCGGACAGCGAGGTACGAGCGAATTCCGCCGGACGGTTTCGACATGGCTGCACTAGAAGTTACGCTTTGCGGAGGAACCCCTCCACCGCCTAACGGCGGTTCCCCTCCCCTTTCAGGGGAGGCTATACTGCCCAAAAACAAACCCGCCCCGACAGAAATACCTGTCGGGGCGGGTTTTGCGGCATCAGAACAATTTCACCTGTTCCGTTACAGCCGGTTTACTTTTTCTTACGCTTGCAGCCTGCCACGATTGCCGCTGCCAGTGCAATACCTGCCGGAATGATGACTCCAGGCAACGCTTCGCCTGTCTTTGGCGTGGAGGAGATTTTTGTGTTGCTTCTGCTGCTGGAAGAAGACGAACCGGAACTGCTTCTGATCACCGTGGTCGTCTGGCTTCCGCCAGCTGCTGTTGTTGTGCCGGAGCCGCCACTGCCTGCGGTCGTACCGGTGCCGCTTTCTCCAGTCACGGTCGTGGTTTCCGTAGAAGCCGTGGTCGTGGTGGAAACGGACGGGGTATGCTCGCCGTTGCCGGCGGTGGTATTCTTCGCAGTAGTTGTGGTTGCTTCCGTAGTCGTTGTGGTTTCTTCGGTAGTTTCCGTTGTGGTGGTTTCAGTACCAACGTACTCATCGATCATCACAATGGCTCTGCCGTCCGGATTTGCCGTTACCACAGCATTTTCCACGCTCCAGCTGCCGTCTTCATTCAGGCTGACGCCAACAAACAGTACCAGTGTACCGTCTTCGTTCAGCTGGAAGTAGATCGGTTCTGCAACGAGGTAATCTGCCGGAGCCAGTGTTTCGGTCAGGCAGTACGGTGTGTTCGGCTGGATTCCGGCAAAGACATGCGATACGCCTTCTTCGGATACCCACTGATCGATCACATTGCCGTTCTGATCGGTAATGTTCAGAGATGCTCCGCCGATCTCATTGCCGCCCACGTCACACTTGCGGATCACATAGCCGTCCGGCTGTTCGGTGGTGGTGACAATTGTAGTTGTCGTTTCCTCCGTTGTCGTGGTGGCTTCTGTGGTAGTTTCAACAGTGGTTTCTTCTGTCGTGGTAGTCGTTGCTTCGATGGTTGTCGTAGCTGCTGTTGTGACAGTTGTTTCTGCGGTAGTCACTGTGCTTGCCGCGGTAGTGCTGGTTTCGGTCACCGTTTCCGCAGTCGTTCCTGCGGCAGTTGTGGTGGTCGATGCTGCACTGGTTTCCGTAGAAGCACTTGCTGTTGTAACAGTGGTTTTGGCGGTTGTGGTAGTTCCGTTGGTAGAAGTAGTAGTCGGACCTGCACTGGTTTCCGTGGTGTTTCCGCTGGTTGCCAGTGTGGTGCCTGTTGTCACTTCGGTAGTGGTTTCGCTGGTAGAAGTGGTAGTCGGGCCTGCACTGGTTTCCGTAGTGTTTCCGCTGGTTGCCAGTGTGGTGTCTGTTGTCACTTCGGTGGTGGTTCCACTGGTTTTCGATGTAGTTGCTACAGTTGAAACTGTGGTAACTGTACCAGTTCCCGTAGTGGTTTCTGTGTCAGATGTTGTGCTGCTTTCGCTGGTTGAAGTAGTTGTTGTGGTTGTTGTCGTTGTAGTCGTTTCCGAAGTCGATGTTGTAGTAATCGCAGGCTGTTCCGCATCGCAGACCAGAATCTGTCCTGCGGTCTTGTCATAGTAGTAATAGCCCTTGGTCGCCTTGTCATTCAGACTGTTCTCGGCACTGGTGTCTGTGACAACACCGTTTTCCACAGTAAAGGTCATTGTCGATTCGATTACCGTGTAGGTTTTTTTGGTTTCTGCGTCTGTAAAGGCATCGCCGGTTTCTTTCAGTGTGTATTTGCCGTCCGGCAGCTTGCTCAAAATAGCATCTGTCTTGCCGGAAGTCCATGTAATAGACTTTGCATCTCTGCTGTCCACATGAATATTTGCTGTCACACCGTCCAGCGTTGCTCCGCTTTCGTCCGGATTTGTCAGGGTCAGGGTCAACGTTGCTCCGGTGACTTCCTGCTTTCCGGTGATGTCCTTCTTGGCAATGGTGAGCTTGGAAGCCTCGTCCTGAATGGTTGTGGTTCCGGTCACCTTGCCGTCTGTTCCAATGGTGAAGGTTTCTTCTGCGGTGTACAGCTGATAGCCGTCCGGTGCATTGGTTTCCTTCAGCTGATAGCTGCCTGCCGGCAGTCCGGTGATGATCGTTGCATCTTCTCCGGAAACAAACTGAATGGTCTTGCCGTCTGTACTGATGCTGTAATCCGTTCCCTTGACCAGTACTGTCTTGTTCCCGTTCTTATCGGTTCTGGACAGTTCCAGTTTCGTGGTATCCAGCACGTTTTCTGCGGTGATCTCCAGTGTTGCACCGGCTACTTCCGCACCGCTCGCTGCGTCCTGCTTGCTGATCGGTACGACGTTGACAGCTTCCGCATCGCAGACCAGAATTTCTTCCTTGGTCTTATCGTAGTAATAATAACCCTCGGTCGCCTTGTCATTCAGACTGTTTTCGGCACTGGTGTCTGTAACAACACCGTTTTCCACAGTAAAGGTCATTGTTGATTTGATTACCGTGTAGGTCTTTCCGGTTTCTGTGTCTGTAAAAGCACCGCCGGTTTCTTTCAGTGTGTATTTGCCGTCCGGCAGCTTGCTCAAAATAGCATCCGTCTTGCCGGAAGTCCATGTAATGGAATCTGCGGTTCTGCTGTCCACGGTAATATTTGCTGTCACATCGTCCAGCGTTGCTCCGCTTTCGTCCGGATTTGTCAGAGTCAGGGTCAGCGTTGCTCCGGTGACTTCCTGCTTTCCGGTGATGTCCTTCTTGGCAATGGTAAGCTTGGAAGTGTCATCTTCCATTACAACCTTATTGTCGTCCTTGGTCAGTCCGTTTACCGTTCCGACCTTGCCGTCAGCTCCGACCTCGAAGTTCATCGCCTCGGTCTTTTTGGTGAAGCCGTCCGGTGCGGTGGTTTCTTCCAGCGTGTACACGCCTGCCGGCAGATTTTCCAGTGTCACACCGCCCTTGGCGTTATCCGAAGTCCATGTAATGGTGTTGCCGCTGGTTTCGATTCCAGCAGTGCTGCCGTCGCTGTAGGAGCCCTTGACTTTGCTCAAGTCTATTCCTGCCGGTGCAGTCAGTTTCAGTACGGCTCCGGTGAGTTCTTCCCCGCCGCCGACTGCCTGCTTGCTGATCGTCACGCTGGGCTTCTGACCGTCCTTCATGGTAATGTCATTGCCGGAAACGTCATATTCTGTGGTTCCCGTTGCATCAACTACACCGTTTTTAATGGTAAAGGTGAAGTCTGTGCTTACCTTGTTGTAGCCGTCCGGTGCAACTACCTCCGTCATGGTGTAGGTGCCGTCCGGCAGACCGATGATGTCGGTCTTGTTTTTGCCGTCAGAAATAAAGGTCAGTTCCTTGCTGGTCAGCTGGTACTGGGATTCGTCGTTCACGCTGTCCGACTTGGTGAAGGTGATTCCCGTTCTGGAGAGTTCTACCAGAGCTTCGTTCCAGCTGCCGTCTGTCTTGGTAATGGTAATCTTTGCACCAGCCAGTTCCTTCAGAGAGGTGATGTCTTTCTTGCTGACGCTGATCTGCGACCGGTTGATGACAGTCAGTCCGTTTTCCGTCAGTGAGAAATTGCTGCCGTTGATCGGGTTGCCCTGTGCATCTGTGGTGACAATATAGCCCGCTGCATTGACTGTAAAGGAAATGCTTACCGGTGCATAGCCTGTCATGGGCTTTTCTGTCAGGGTATATTCACCCTCTGCCAGTCCTGTGAATTTCTTAGAACCTGTGTCAGATGTCCACGTCTTGCTGTAGCCGTTAGGACCGGTCAGTGTCATTTCACAGCCTGCCATAGCGTTGCCCTTGACATCTGTTTTTGCAAAGGACAATTCCACTTGTGTGGTATTGGCATCAGTAATGACCTTTTCGCCCGGAATACCCGGCAGCAGGTCTACCCGACTGCTGTTGCCGGAGTAGGTAGCGAGGAATGTCTTGCTGCTGCCTGCCGATTTCACTGTGGTTGTGCTGTCATTTTCCACGCGTTTGCCGTCTGCGTCCAGTTCAAAGACGTAGTAAGTCTTGCTGCTGTCCAGTCCATCAAAAGTGACAGACTTTTTGCCCTTGTCGCCGGCAGCAATGGTAATTGGCTCTACCTTTGCCGTGCCTGTAGCATCCTTTACCGGCTCATAACTGCCGTCTGCGTTCAACGTAAACAGTCCTACCTTAATTGCATGGTCAACTGCCGGTTTGCCGTCCTCGGTAGCGATCTTCGTTACCTTGATCTGAGCCGGATTCTTGGTGGTATTTGTGATAATGGTGTTTGCCTGCGGTGCGTCCTTGGTCAGGGTAAGTGCCGCAACCTGATTGTGGTCATCGCAGCAGTCATAAGAAACGTAGAATGTCGTATTTGTTTTCGTAGTGGAATTCTTGGGATCGAGAACAACAGGCATCTGGAAAGAAGCACCGTTTTCGACACGCTTGTCACCGTCCATTTCAAAGATGTAGTACGGAGTATCTGCTTTCAGACCGTCAAAGGTCACATCAGAACCTGCTGTAACATTCTTTGTTGTGTCGACCAGTGTGTAATCGTTCCCGCTCTTGGTGAACAGTCCCACGGAGAATACGGGTGTGCTCTTGACATCATCTGCGATCAGCACCTTGCTGACGGTGATGCTGTATTGGGTTTGTTCAAAGTTAGTGATTGTAGTAGTACCGCCTGCCTGTACTGCCGACCGTGTTACCGGTACGAAAGAGTAGCGGATACCACTATCCGCAGTGTAAGTACCAGAATCTCCTGTATAAGTCGGAACGCCGTTGGCATTAGTTTCCAGCACGTAGAAATCCATGCCCTTGGGCACACCTTCAAATTTCACGTCCTGCGAGCCTGCCTCGGTAAAGGTCAGGGACTGCACCGGTGCTTCCTCATAGCGAACATAATCGCCTGCCGCATTCTTGGTGAACAGGGCAAAATAGAAGGTGTCGCCGGTGACGTTTCCGCCTTCCACGCCTGCCAGTGTCTTGGTCAGCGTGATATCGCCCGTATTTTTGGTATTGGTCACGTCAACAGTCTGGTTCGTTGTGGCATCAGTGGAGATCACATTGTCTTTGTCTTTGTATGCCGGTGTGTAGTTGTGAATCTGATTGCCCTTGGCATCTGTTTCCAGCAGGTAAACGTTGTTGGCGTTGTTGGTCTGCTGCTTGATCGAGGACAGGTCTACGTCTTTCATGGTGACAGAAGCCGCGGTCTGTCCTGCCGGAATGGTGACGGAAATCACATCGCTCAACCGTGTGGTGTAATTTTCATCGGTAAACAGTGCAAAGTAGAACGTTGCGTCCTTGGTTTCTGCTTCTGTCAAGGTCTTGTTGACCGTCACATCAACGGTGGTGTCCGGTGTCTGTACCCAGACGCCGACCTTTGCCGGCTCTGCTACCATGACAGTATCGCCCAGAATGTCAGGATTCTGATAGGAGTACGCGAAGCTGTTCCATGCGATGTTTTCCTCGCCGGTCTTTGCCACATAGCTGGGAACGGTTGCGGTAACTTTGACAACAACTTCCTCGCCAACCTTGACGGTCGTATCTTGCAGCTGGATCCGGAAGTCTACGGTATCCGCAGAGGAAATACCTGTCCAGTTCATGACATCGTTCTGTCCCAGCCAGTCCTTGGAGTACTCATTCAGGACGGAGGTCTTGTCGGTGGAATAGCTGTACGCTGCATTTGCACTCACATCTGTTCCGCCTACCGTAACAGAATCAATGCTCTTGAGAGTCACGCCGAATGCGGAGAAACGCTCATAGCCGGAAACCAGACCCAAGTCACCCACATAGGGCAGACGGTCAATAATGGTCATGTTTTCCAGAGCTACCGGCGAGTTGTTCTTGATGTGGAGTTCATAGGTCACATCTTCGCCCTGCATGCCCTGCACATAGTTATGGGTAGGCTCACGGCTGTAACCGGTATCGGTAGCCGGATCCGTATGGGGTGTGCCGTCATGTCCGTTATTGGTGTAGGTAATGGTCTTCCACGATTCGGTGGTCAGACCAACGATATTGTAGTTTGCATAGTTCCAGATCTGCGTGTCGCGCTTTTCGCCGGCAACCGTATCTTCTGCGGTGAACGGCTGGTCAATGGTGGCGTAACCGGTGTTGGTGATAACGCCTTCTTTTTCCTGGCCGTCTTTTACAGTGGTGGCGAATTGTACAACGATGGCATAGTTCGGCTCCAGTTTTCCTTCTGTAACGCCTGTTCCTGTCACACCGGAAACATCCCAGCTGACAGAATCACCGTTGGCAGTGGTTTTGATCGCTGCACCAGTTCCGGTAACCATACCATATTTGTCCACAGCAAAGCTGCCGTCTGCCTTCAGCGGCACTACAAAACATTTTGTAGGGTAGCTGGTGTTGTCAAATTCATAGCAGCTGGGAAGATTGTCTGTCAGCGTCACGTCAGTGAGATCCAGCCTGCCCAGTTCTTCCCCGTTCAGGGTAGCCTTGCCAGCGGTATCTGTTTCGCCCTTGCCGTTATAGAGGACTGCCTGCCAGATCAGGGTATCGCCGGCAGTGATATAGCCGTTTTCTACCTTCTGGACATCTGCGTTTTGATAGTCCTTTCCGGCATAGGAAGCTACTGCCAGTTTGGCGAAGCCGGGGGCGGGAGTGGTTTTGGTGAAGCTGATGTCCACCTTGCTATTGGGCAAAATCACACGGTCGCTGCCGTCATCTCTGCCCTCGGCCACTGTCACCTTGGAAAGGGTGTTTGTCAGTGTGACTTTTTTCGCCGTGCTGTTTGCCAGTTCCTGTGCCTTGTCGGCGGTCAGCTTGGCTTGGTAAGTCAACTTTACGCCACCGCCCCACTGATTTTCAAATTTTTCTGTGGAAACAAATGTAAAGGTCAGCGTCTGTCCAACTTGAGTTGCCTGAATGCCACTCAAAGCTGTATGATTTGCAGTTCCCTCTACACTATCTAGCACATATTCCATGCCGTCCGGCAGCGTATCTTCTACAACGATCTTTTTCCCAGCATAGTCATTATTTGAACCAGAAAGTGCCAAGCTGTAACTAAATGTTTTCTGCTCCAGCTCTGCCGCTGTCTTATCAACGATATTGGTCGTTTTGTCCGCACTATTTGTCAGTGACTTTTTCGCCTCAAAAACAGTATTGCTTACTGGATTCAAAATCATGTCATGTGCATACCAAGTTACAGTTTTGCTTCCGTGTTCGTTTACAGTCAGACCGCCTACTGCGGTATAGTTATAGACACCACTCTGTGTTCCGAACTTTGTTTCAAATGCACTTAATGTCTGCATCAATGCACTATTATTCAGATCATAAGTACCACCAAACCCCTGAATTCCATTTTTTTCATGATTGTAGTCATTATTATTAGTGACATCGTTTGCAAGTACCACGTATTCCACTGTCACTGATTCGCCAGCCGCCAGCTTGATTCCCATAATATTAAAGGTTTCAGCCGCATAGCCTCCATGAGATCTATTATCTTGCTCTACAGTAACAGTCTGAATTCTGGAGTCAGACGCATTGCCGTTAATTGCAACGACTTTCAGAACATCAGAAGCTTCCCACTTCAACGTTGTACCATAATCATATAAGTACAGGTTTTCCATGGTCGTGGTTCCCTTGTTGGTAAAAGTCGCCTGATATGTTAGCTTATCACCATTTACAATTTCTGTTGTATCATCTGCTTGTATACCATTTACTGCAATGATTTTCTTTTGCAAGCTATATTTGCTTAAATCTTCACCGCCGTAAATAGTATGCGTCGCAGTACCCTTTACTTCCGCACCTTCATATACTTTTGCGGTATTTGTCAGTGCTGCGGCTGTTGCAGAATCTTCCACATTTGCATATACTGTCAAAGTAATTGACTTCCCTTTTGGAACAGTAATCGTTCCGCCGGCAGTCAATGTTTTTGTATCAACGGAAGTAATATTTTCTGTGGTGTCGTCTGATAAGGTCAAAATGCCATATGCACCACTATTTTCACGGAATGTCATGCCGTCCGGCAAGATGTCCTCTATTTTCACATTTTCAGCATCTGCTTCACCATTATTCGTTACTGTAATTGTGTAAACAACATCTTTTGCCGTGCCAAATGTGTAATTGCCGACATCTGCCGTCTTCGTAATCCCCAGCTGTGCTTTCGGTGTATCCGGTGTAAACTTCACTTCATTGGAAGGCTTGCCGTCTACCGTTGCCACGTTGTGAATTTCTCCAGTCACGCCGACTTTGATTGTACCAGTCACCGTGATCTGTACTGTCTTTCCTGCCGGAACTGGAATTGTGTTTGGGAATACAGTTACTGTTTTTCCGTCTACGGTGTAAGTCGTATTTTCCAGATGCTGGAACAAGCTTGTATCAGAAACGGTAACATTGTCCGCGTCCTTTGCACCGGAGTTGGTAACAGAAATGGTATAGGTCGCAGTCTGTCCGGCAATGCCGGGGTAGTACTTCTGTCCCAGATCCTTACCTTTATAAGTTACATAACCGCTTTTTACCGGCGTTTCGATCACTGCCTTGTCTTCCTTGACAGAGATCGTTGCCTTGGCTGTATTGTTGTTGCCGTCGGTCACTTCGTTGGTCAGGTTTGCAGTCTGGTCTTTGGAAACCTTGCAGACCACCTTTGCTGTCACCGTTGCACCGGCAGCGACATTCTGGAATGTCACGCTGTTTCCGGAAACAGTACCGTCTGCGGTTGTGATGCTCTCCAGTGTCATGCCGTCCGGAACAGTATCTGTCAGTGTAATATCCCCGGCAGCATCACCAGTATTGGAAGCGGAGATCTCAAATTCTACAGTATCCCCGTTCACATAGTATGCTTTCCCATTTTTTACAGTTTTTCCAATACTGAACTTCGGCCCCTGCGGAGCAGAAACCTTCAGTTCCACGCTGTTTCCGCCGATGGTCGAGTAGCTGGCATTGTCACCGTAGGGCTTGCCGGAAACAGTCAGGCTGTTGGTGACCTTGCCGTCCGCGGTGCCGTTCATCTTCACGGTGCTGCTGTTCAGAGGCAGTGCCACGTTCAGATTAACTGCGGACATTTCTGCATTGGTGTTCTTGCTGTCCACGGTGAAGCTGATCTTGGCAGTGCTAGTGCCGTCGATGGCCTCTACGCTCAGGTTGCCGGCGGTGTAGCCTGCTGCCGCAACGGCAGACTTGACGGCGTTTTCCACCGCAGTCTGTGCATCACCGGTAAAGGTCATTTCCGACAGTGAAATGGTGTCCTCGAATTTCAGGGACTGTACCCATTCCACGCCGCTTTTCTTGGAGGCGTTGTTCGCCGAAGCACTCAGGGTATAATTTACCGTGGTGCCGGCAGCCAGCTGTGCTGCTGTCAGGGCGTTTCTGTCCTCCGACTTGGACGCACTCCACTGCCGTTTTGCCTTGGCAGTAATTGTACTGCTGGCATTCTTGCCTGTGCTGTCCTGTACGATCTTTACGGTCGAGGTCGTTCCGCCCGGGGTCTTGCCGTTTTGGAACTTCGCCTGCAGCCGGACCTGTTTGGTCTGACCGTTGTCAATATCAAAGGCGATATACCGGCTGCCGTCGCTGTTGACATGCAGGGTATACCCATTATAAACGGCTCCGTCCCTGAAGCCGTTTCCGGCAAAGTTCGGCAGCAGCAGATTCTTGTCGGTGATCTCGATCCGATAAGAATCCACCTCTCCTTCATTGACGTTGTTTCCGGAGATCGTCGACATCAGATAGAACACATCTCCCGTATTCACTTCATCAATCGGATTATACTTGCTGTCCCGAAATTCGACACTGGCGTTTGTCAGTACCAGCGGTCCGCCGGATCGTCCGTTATTGTCCGCCGATACCGGAAACAGCATCGACGGCAGGCAGGTCACGATCATCAGGACTGCCAGCAAGACACTGATGACTCTTGTACGCAGGTGTCTTGTCTTTTCTGTCTGCATAAAAAAACTCCTCTCATTGCGGGAACGCTGCACACAGTCTGTTTTGCATTCTTTCGTGCAAACTTTATGCGGCGTTTCCTCAGATTTTTTGCACGGGAAAACCGGTTCCCTGTGCAGATTTGCACCGTGGCAGCAACATCGACAAAAAACGATATACATACCACATTTTTTACGGCAATTTCCACTAACTCCGCCGCTTTTTAACTGTTCAATTGTTTCCACAATCAAAAGAATATTTTGGTGTAAATCACGGAAATTGCTCTGATACAACTTTATTATACTGATTATCTGTGAAGTTTTATATCACTTTTTATGTAATATTCGAAAAGTAAAGGGAAGGATCAGGAAGTCTGTTCAAACTGCTTTCTGATTCTCCAAATTTTGCAGCGGCATCTCCGGCGAATGGCTGTCCGAATTTACCCGCGTGCAACTTCTTTCAATCACATATGACGAATCACGCCATTGTTTTTTCAAATATTTCGTGAAAAAAGCTATTGCAACCTTGACCAAAATCCGGTATAATAAATAGTAGGGGATGTTCCAGAGGAAACGGAACAGTCCGCAGTATGGCAAATCGAAGCCAGCACTGATAAATGGCACGCCTATGCCAAATGCATTGAGGAGGATATTATGGTAGCAAAAACAACAGAAAATCCCCAGAGAGAAGAATTAAAACAAAAATTCGTAGACCGACTTCAGCTGGAGTGCAGCGTTTCTCCGGACGAAGCTTCTGACAAGCAGATCTATCAGGTGCTGTCTGCCCTGATGGTCGAAAAGCTGAAGCACAAGCGGCAGCATTTTATCAATAAAACCAATTCCGTCGGCGGAAAGAACGTTTACTATCTGTCCATGGAATTCCTGATGGGTCGTTCCCTGAAGACCACCCTGTACAATCTGGAACTGGCAGATGATGTCCGTGCGATCTTGCAGGATTATCACATCAACCTGGACAGCATTTTCGAATGCGAACCGGACGCTGGTCTGGGCAACGGCGGTCTGGGCCGTCTGGCAGCATGTTATCTGGACGCAATGGCAACACAGGAAATCCCTGCAACCGGTCACTCGATCTGCTATGAGTATGGTATCTTCAAGCAGATTCTGGAAGACGGCTGGCAGACCGAAGAACCGGACAACTGGCTGCCGGGCGGCAGCGTATGGCTGGACCCGAAGCCGGACGAAGCCATTGAAGTCCACTTCGAGGGCAACGTACAGGAATACTGGCAGGATTCCTATCACTATATTTCCCATGTCAACTACAACACCGTTATCGCGATCCCGTATGACATGTACGTTTCCGGTTACGGCAGTGCCGGCGTTTCTACCCTGCGTCTGTGGAAGGCACAGGCACCCAGCTTTGACATGAAGGAATTCAACGAGGGCAACTATGAACAGGCTCTGTCCCGCAACTCCATGGCAAATGCGATCTCCAAGGTACTGTACCCTAACGACAACCATCTGGAGGGCAAGTCCCTGCGTCTGCGTCAGCAGTACTTCCTGTGTGCCGCAGCTATCGGCGACATCGTCAACCACCACATGAACGTATACGGCACACTGGAAAACCTGCATGAAAAGGTAGCGATCCACATCAACGACACACACCCGACACTGGCAATTCCGGAACTGATGCGTGTGCTGCTGGACGACTGCGGCTATACATGGGATCGCGCATGGCACATCGTCACCAACACCTTTGCCTACACCAACCACACCGTTATGGCAGAGGCTCTGGAAAAGTGGGACGTGAATCTGGTCAAGCAGATCGTGCCGCGTATCTTCCAAATCATCGTGGAGATCAACAACCGCTACTGTACCGGTCTGATGGAACGCAACGGCGGCGACAGTGCAAAGACCACCCGCATGTCTATCATCAAGGACAACCAGATCCACATGGCTACCCTGTGCGTCATGGCTTCTCACAGTGTCAACGGCGTTTCCAAGCTGCACTCGGAGATCATCAAGGACAGCGTATTCCACGAAGAATATCTGGATACGCCGAACAAGTTCAAGAATGTCACCAACGGTATCGCATACCGGAGATGGCTGTATCAGTCCAATCCGGGTCTGACCCAGCTGCTGCGTGACAAGATCGGCGACGGCTTCCTGAAAGACGGCAGCGAGCTGAAAAAGCTGGACGTTTTCGCAGACGACAAGGCCGTTCTGGAACGGCTGCGGAAAATCAAGAAGGAAAACAAGCAGCGTTTCGCCAAGTATGTCAAGAAAAAGAGCGGTCTGGTTCTGGATACCGACAGCATTTTCGATGCTCAGGTAAAGCGTCTGCACGAATACAAGCGGCAGCACCTGAATGCTCTGCACATTCTGGCACAGTACAACGCCCTGCTGGAAAATCCGGATATGGACTTTACTCCCAAGACCTACATCTTCGCCGCAAAGGCTGCTCCGGGCTACTATCTGGCAAAGCAGATCATTAAGATGATCTGGGCTCTGTCTGAGGAGATCCGCAAGAACCCCCGCATTTCCGACAAGCTGTCTGTATACTTCCTCGAAAACTACTGTGTTACCATGTCTGAACTGCTGATGCCGGCCTGCGACATCTCCGAGCAGATCTCTCTGGCAGGCACAGAGGCTTCCGGTACCGGCAACATGAAGCTGATGCTGAACGGTGCCATTACACTGGGTACGCTGGACGGTGCAAACATCGAGATCGGCGATGCAGTTGGTCCGGAAAATATCCTCATCTTCGGCATGAAGACCGAGGAAGTCAACACCCTCAAGGCCCGCGGCTATCGTCCGGAGGACTATTACAACAACAATCCGGTCATCAAGAGCTGTATCGACCGCATGTATGCCGGCATCAACGGCTGCAAGTTCACTGAAGTGGCAGACTCTCTGCGGACACTGGATCCGTACATGGTTCTGGCAGACTTCGACAGCTATTGTCAGGTACAGGAACACAGTTCCAAGCTGTACACCGACAAGGACACATGGACCAAGATGTCCCTGCACAACATTGCCAACGCAGGCATCTTCTCCGCAGACCGTGCTGTAAACGAGTACGCAAAGGATATTTGGAATATCTGAGGACTGGGGAATCTCTCCCGGAACTGATATAATCTGACGAAAACGGAGCAGCACAAACCCTGCTCCGTTTTCTTGAATGAACGGGTTGTGCGGTGTCCGCGAAATTACAATTTGCATATTCTCACTTCACAAAGAAAGGAGCATCTCTGTATGCGTTATTTTTACAACAGCTGGGATTCGGCGTATAAGTCGCACTTCGGTGCCATTGCCAGAAACCAGAGCTGTCAGTTCACCATTCGCCTGCCGGAAGAAACGCTGCTGGACTTTTCTCCGGTGCTGGTGGTTTTCCGCACCGGCTTCAAGGAACGTTTTCTGCCGATGAACGTGAAAGAACACGAAAACGGCTATGTCACATACACCACAGATCTCATTCCCAAGTACTCCGGCGTACACTACTACTATTTCTCCTACACCTCCAACGGTGTGCGGCACTATATCAAGCGGGGCGATGCCTGCCACGGCACACTGGATCAGGGAGAAATGTTCCAGCTGACAGTCTACAACGAGGACTATCAGACACCCCAGTTCCTCAAGGGCGGCGTGATGTATCAGATCTTCCCCGACCGCTTTTGCAGCAGCGGCAAGATGCATGACAATGTGCCCTCTGACCGCGTGATGCGAGAATGGGGAGAACTCCCCTACTACAAGCCCGACCAGAACGGACACGTCTGGAACAACGACTACTTCGGCGGCGATCTGGATGGTATCCGCAGCAAGCTGGACTATCTGAAAGATCTGGGCGTGACCTGCATCTATCTGAACCCGATCTTCGAATCCCACGAGAACCACCGCTACAACACCGCCAATTACCGGAATGTAGACCCGCTGCTGGGCACCAACGAGGACTTTCGGGAACTATGTAAGGCTGCCAAAACCTACGGCATTTCGGTAATTCTGGACGGCGTATTCTCCCACACCGGTGCAGACAGCATCTATTTCAACAAGTTCGGCCGCTATCCCACCCCCGGTGCGTATCAGTCCGAAAAGAGCCCCTATTACTCCTGGTATCACTTCTGGGGCAACAAGGAGTATGAGTCGTGGTGGGGCATTGACACCCTTCCCAACGTGGACGAGAACAACCCCAGCTATACCAAGTACATCTGCGGCGACGACGGCGTACTGGACTACTGGCTCAGTCTGGGGGCTGCCGGATACCGTCTGGACGTTGCCGACGAACTGCCAGACGAATTTCTGGACAACCTGCGTGCCTGCGTCAAGAAGTTTGACGAGGAAAAGATCGTCATCGGCGAGGTCTGGGAAGACGCTTCCAACAAGGAGGCGTATGGTGTCAAGCGGCGGTATCTGCTGGGCGACCAGCTGGACAGCGTGATGAACTACCCGTTCCGCGAGGCAATTATTGCTTACATGAAGGGCGAAGCTGCCACCACATTCCGCGACCGCATCATGGGCATTCTGGAGAACTATCCCAAGTGCACTGTCGATGTGCTGATGAACTTCGTTTCCACCCACGACATCGAACGGGCGATCAACCGGTTCGGCGGACAGCCCTGCGACGACAAGAGCAAGGACTGGATGGCATCGAATGAACTGTCGCCGGAGGAATACGAACGCGGCAAGACGCTCCTGAAAGGGGCTATGGTATTGCAGTTCTTCCTCCCCGGTGTACCCAGCATCTACTACGGCGACGAAGCCGGCTTGCAGGGCTGGAAGGATCCGTTCAACCGCCGCTGCTATCCGTGGGGACAGGAGGACACCGAGCTCATTGACTACACCCGCCAGCTGGCAAAGATCCGGCGGGAACACCCTGCATTTGCAGAGGGTGCTATGGAATTTCTGGTGCTGGAGGACAATGTTGTGGGATTTGCCCGCTATATTCCGGAAAATGGCTCCAGTGCTGTGATCCTGCTGAACCGCAGCGGGGATACCACAATGGTTTCGCTCCGCGACAAGGCATTTGGCCGCTATGCATTCAGCACGGTCATCAGCGGCATCTGCGACGGGGATGCCGTGATCCTGCCGAAGAACAGCTATGCCGTGATCAGTGCCGTCCGCACCAATGTGCCGAATGCACGATAACAAACACAGTGTTTCCCTAGACAATCACTGCGAGGGCAGCCGAAAGGCTGCCTTTTGCTTTTATCTTTTCATGCTTTATAATTCGACAAATTTTCTATAGTTTGATTTGAAAATTGATTGTTTAGCAATGCAAAACTTTTCTTTTTTCGAAAGTGGTGAAAAAGGCTTTACAAGTGCCCGAAAATGTGATATACTAATGAAGTCGCCAATCGAGGTGTGGCTCAGTTTGGTAGAGCACTACGTTCGGGACGTAGGGGCCGCAAGTTCGAATCTTGTCACCTCGACCATAGAAAAAGCACGCAGTTTCGGGAAGCTTTCCCGTTGCTGCGTGTTTTGTTTTATCTGAAAAAAATGCGTTTAGGGCACTATTAGGGCACTAAGCCCTCGAAAAGTCCCTGCAAAGTCCAGCAAAATCCGACAGAAAGAAAGCCGCTGCAAGGTGTATCATGCACCCTGCGGCGGCTTTTGTTATGCCCCGGCTTTCGCCTGCTTTGGCTCTGCCGCTGCCTTTGTCTGTGCCTGCTCTGGTTTGGGCTTTCGGCTGACTGTCAGCATACTTTGCAGCACGCCCGCCGCCTCCTCGTCTGCCTCCTGCAAGCAATGCAGGTACTTGTTTGTGGTTTCAATATCCCCATGTCCGAGCCGTCCCTGCACCTGCTTCAGACTAACACCGCCGTATAAAAGCAGCGTCGCCGAAGTATGCCGCAGTGCGTGAAATTTCCGGTGCCGGAATCCGTTACGTTTCAGAAACTTTGAAAACTGCCGTGTTGGCGTACAGGGGTTCATCATTTCTCCGTTCCACTGGGTGAACAGCCAGCCGCCCTCGTGCCACTGGGAACCCAGCCGCAGCCGTTCCCGCCGTTTCTCCTGCTCCAGCAGCTGGACAAGGTCAATGCAATAGGGGCTTACTGTAATAGAACGCACCTCATAATCTTTCGGGGCTTTTGTCTGTGCCGGCTCTCCGGTGAGTTTGATTGCTGCCCGTGAGATCGTGACCTTGTTCGCCGCCTTGTCGATGTCCTCGAACCGCAGTGCCACCAGTTCCCCACGCCGTGCCCCGGTGATAATGGCAAGCTGTATCAGCACTTGAAATTGCAGCGGCTCTTGCTCCAGAGCCTCCAGCATAGCGGCTGCCTCTTGTTTGGTGAAAATGTCGATCTCCGGCTTTACGGGCTTTTTGAGGGTGAGTTTCTCCGCAGAGGCGGGATTTTCCGGCAGGATTCCCAGCTTGACCGCCTGCCGGAATATGGATTGCAGCACACACAGATACCGCTTGACCGTATTCGGGGAAATGGGCTTGTTTGCGTGTGGTGTCTGGGATTCCATGCCGTTTAGCTGGGAAACAAAAGCTTGCACATGAACGGGCTTGATCTGCGAAAGCTTGTGATTTCCCAGAGCAGGCAGAATGCACCGGCGAATCACGCTGCTATAAAATTCATACGTTGCCGGAGAAAGTGTTTCGCCTACGGTTTCCAGATACTGGGGGATAAATCCGGCAAGTGTGAGGTTCTGCTGTGTGCAGACCAGCCCGCTTTTGCACTGCTCCTCAAACAGCAACGCCTGCCGCTGTGCCTCTTTTTCCGCCTGTCGGGGTGTCATGTTGGGGCTGGGTTTCCACGTCATTTCGTGAGGTTTCAGCTTGTTTCCCTCGCTGTCGTAGCCACGGCTGACACGAATGCGGTAGGAGATCACCTCGCCGGCTTTATTCTTCCGTTTCGTGATGTTGGGCATCGTCTGCCACCTCCTGTTCGTTGTCGGAATCATCGCACATAATCGCCTCAAAGAAATCAGAAAGTTTAAGATCTTCTGCACGTTCCGTTCCTTCTTCGTTTTCTTGTTCCTGCTTTTTCAAAAGCATATCAACTATTTTTGTGTAAAGTTCACGGAATTCAAATTCAACTTGAAATTTCATAGCCTGCTCTAATTTTCTTATAAAAGGGGCAATGTTCCAGCTTGAAGAAAAACTTTGTTGTATATTTATCGGAGAATCAAGCATATCTTTTTTTCCTATAAAAATGCGTTCGTTGACTATTCCGAAAATCTGTTCCGTTTCTTTTGGTGTAAATTTAGTTTTAACTTTAGTGTTAACCGTAATCTTCTTTTGACTGGCGACAATGGTATTCATACTATCGATAATTCGGTAAAAATCTTTTGTTTCAAGCATTGCATTCAGGATAGGCAAAAGGTTATTTTTATAAAAAGCGTTTTTATAGCCTGCATTATCTTTTAGCATCTTCACCGCTTTTTCTGATAACTGAGTTACCTCGCACGCCGTCTGTATATCCTGTTCTGTGCTCTTGACATCAGAAAGCCCAAGTAAATAGTCCGCAGACACACCGAAATGCTGTGCCAGCTTATGCAGAAAAGCAATATCAGGAATTCGCTTTCCTGTTTGGTAATTGATTAACGCCGAAAGAGAAAGCCCGAAAACGTCCTGCAAGTCCTTGTTTGTTTCGCCGGATTCTTTTTTTAACTCTGCAAAACGTGAAATAAAAACATCTGTTTGAAAATCGCTGTTCATGTTTGTACCTCGCAAATACTCATTTGACTATATCGAATAAAATATTTTCTCAAACGTATTTACTTTCCATTTGAGGTGTGCTATACTAGTGAAGAAGTCAATCGTCATACTTGTATTATACCACGGTACAATGATGATTGCAAGAGGCAAAAAGAAAAAAAGAGAAAATGGAGGCGAAAAGAGATGCGAGGAAACCAGAAAAACGCCGATCTCCGGCAGGCAGCCAAAGTGGCGGGCGTGTATCTGTGGCAGATTGCCCAGCTTTGGGGGAAGTCGGAACCGTACATGACACGATTCATGCGGCGTGATCTGACCGAAGAACAGCGGCAGCAGTTCCTCTCTGCTATCGACCAACTAAAAGCAGAGCAGGCATAAAAAACGCTTTCCAAAAATGGAAAGCAAAACCCAACGAACAAAGAGCGAACAGAGAGACACCACTGTTTGCCACTATTTCGGAACGACCGGCAGAAAGCGAGAGAAAAACCATGTACACTACAAGACAGCCACCAAGGCAAAAGAAAAAGGCGTGCATCTGTTTGCAGCAGACACACGCCGTGGGCGAATAAAACGTCCCGTGCATTTCGCACGTGAAATTTTCAATCGACTATTCAAAAATAGCCTGCTCCTATTATAGCATATCCGGAGCCGGCTTTCAAGAGAAAGGAATGAATTGATGAATAAAGATTTTACATATACCGTTCCCCACATGGAAAGCATTGATGCCACAGCAAAAGCGTTCGGGCTTTCGTCCTACGCTGTGCGGAAACTGGCGAGAAGTCGGCGGGGTGCAGCCTTTACGGTGAAGATCGGCAGCCGCTACCTCATTAACCAAGAGAAATTCGCAGCGTTTTTGAACTGCGAGGCTGTAGGGGAAACCCCCTCAGTCAGTGCTACGCACTGCCAGCTCCCCTATAGGGGAGCCTATGCGGAGGAACAGCACACCGCCGGCATTCAGCCTGTGCCGGTGCGGCTGTGAGAGGCGGTGAGAGCCGGTGAAAGCAAAAGAAGAAAAACCGCTGTTTTTGCAATATGTGGATATGATCTCACAAGGAAACTGGCGGGGATATATTGAGGGGCTGCCGGCTGCGGCGATCGCAAGCGAACTGCACACACTGTGCCACGCTGCACTTTTCAGCAAAAGCAGTGCGGAGGCTGTGAAATTTCTGGAGGCGACGCAGGCAAAGCTGGTAGATGCAAAGGCAATTCCGCAGGAACTTTGCAGCCTGCTCAAAAAGACAATGGAAAGAGCCGATGCTGTCATGAGCGAGGGCGGCTGGCAAAAAATCACAGAAAAACAGCAGGAGAAAGATTTGCAGCCGGTTTTCCCTGCGGGCGTGTTTCCGCCAGTGATCGAAGAGTATCTGGACAATGTGGCGAAGCAGGAGCAGGTGCGGCGTGAAATGGTTTATCCGGCAGCTTTGGCGGCTCTGGCACTTTGCACACAAGGGAAGTACAAAGTAGAGTATCCGGACGCTACCCGCTACCAGCAGCATTTGTGCTTGTATATCGGCATTGTTGCAGACCCCAGCGAAAGAAAAAGCCCGGTGTTCAAGAAAGTGATCTTAAAGCCGTTTTACAAGTGGTACAACGACGTAAAGGGCGACTATGAAGCGGAGAAAGCACGGTATAAGGCAGAGCGAAAGGTGCTGCTGAAACAGCTGGAGGCAGCGGAAAAAGGCTGCACAAGCAAAGAAAAAGCTGCAACAGCGGTTGACGATATCACAGGACTAGAGGGAAAGCTGGCGGAGAAGAAACCGCCACGGAATCCTTATTGCTTATTTGACGATACAACGCCGGAGGCTCTGGCGAAAAAGCTGCTGGAATCCGGCGAGAGCGGCGGCATTTTTTCCGAAGAAGCCGCTTTTATGGAAATACTGGCGGGGCGGTATACAGACAAGGGCAAAAACCAAAGCCCCGAACTGGTGTTGAAAGCTTACAATGCCGAGCCGGTGCGTGTCAACCGTGTTTCCCGTGAGGAACTGGTGCTGGAGCGTCCGCTGCTGTCTATGTGTCTGATGTTGCAGCCGGAACTCTATAACCGCATCATTGCCAATCAGAATTTGCAGGGGCGTGGCTGCATCGCACGCTTCTTGTTTTGTGTTCCCGAAAGAATGGCGGGCACACGAAAAGCGATCAACAATGATATTTTTCAGTTGTCCGGCGGTGAAATCTATGAGGGAATCCTGCGGAAGTTTCTGGACATGGAACGACCGGAAGAGCAGGCAGTGCCGGTGCTGCGGTTTGCAAAGGAACTGTGCAGCGAATCTTCCAATCTCGGGAAATATCTGCAATGGATTGAAAACACAATGCGAACCGGTGATGTTATGGAAAAGCAATCGGCTTATACCGGAAAAGCCGGTGGAAAGCTGATTCGTATTGCCGGTCTGCTGCATCTGTTGTGGGGATATGACCAGTGCACGCCGATCTCTGCCGAAACCGCAGACCGTGCCGTGCAGATATGTCAATTCTTTTTCGGTGAAAAACTGAAAGAAATGCAGACCGAAGAAAATCGAGAGGAAAAGCTGGTGCAGCGTGTAACGTGTGCCCTTGTGCGGCATACGCTGGAAAAAGGGGCTGCATATCTGCCGCAGCGTGATTTTTACATGAAAGTAAAAGGCGGCGAATTAAGCAGCATGGAACAGTTCCGGGGTATTCTGGAAACGCTGGAAGAACGAAATGTGCTGCAAACCGTCTGCACCGGAAACAAAAAACTCGTGTACGCATCGCCCTTTTTATATGCAGATTTATAAAAAAAGCTTCCCACACTTCCCACAAAGCCACTGAAACTTAAAAAACATACCGGAATTGCGTACTTTTCCTGCGTGGGAAAATGAAAAAAAGTGTTTCCCGCGGCTTCCCACATTCTCCCTCACTGTGGGGGCGTGGGAAAAGTGCGGGAATGGGTGTGGGAAGTCTGAAAACTGCAAAAAGCAACGCAATTTCGGTGGCTTTCAAAAAGTGTGGGAAGTGTGGGAACAATTTTCAAGAAACGGAGAATTTCATGGAGTTTCAAAACGTGTTTCAAGAGATGCTGAACGTAACTGCTGCCCCGCCTGCCCCGCCAGAATCAGAGGAAAAATCCCTCAGTCAGCCTAGGGCTGCCAGCTCCCTTTTCAAGGGAGCCTGTGCCGCAGCCCTCCGGCGTGCCGGCATTCCCACTGATGCCCCGTACTATGCCGGAGCGTTTCAGAACGTGGAGCAGGCTCTGGCAAGCCGCAAGCCGCAGTCCGTGGCGTTCTGGCAGGCGTACTTGCTTAGCTTGTGCGGACATCTGGAGCGACTGGAACGAGAGGCAGAGCCGGAGGACAAGCCGCAGGAACGCCAACAGCTGCGGGGCGGGATTCGTACCGTGCAGGCGGTGCTGTATGCGTTGCAGGAAACAGAACGAACCGAGAGAAACTGCCTAGGAGGTAACTTTTTATGTACATCATCAACAAACAAATGAGAAGAATTTTCAACACAGATAATTTGCAAGTTGTTCTGATCTCACCTGACGACAGCACAAAAATAGTTGGTGTCATGGTAGACTATGAGGACTACGTTATAATTTGTGAGTGTCCGTCTTCTTTTGTAGCACGGACAAAATGGGAAAGCCTTGCTATCTCACTGCGTGAAGGTGACAAGTTCTTCGATATCGACTGAACAGCCTATTTTGACGTAAACTGACATCGTTACACGCACGCACGAGAGCAGGTTCCTTAACCGTTACCAAATTGACGACGGTTTGTTGACATCGTCACACGCACGAGAGCAGGTGAGCCGGAGAGCGTGGGGGTGTAAAAATCTCCACGGAGCAGGCTATGAAAAGACCGGAGCCCAATGCCGTGCAGGAGATCGCAGAATGAACGGGCGGGGGTATTCCGAAAAAGGGAGGTTGCTGGAATGACAAATGAACAGCTGGCGGCACTGGCACAACAGCCGGAAAACGAAGAACTCGTGCCCCTGCTCTGGGAGAAAGTAAAGCCGTTGCTCTGGTTGAAAGCCAAACAAGCCTATAACGCCCGCCAGAGCGTTTTCCAGCAGTGCGGCGTGGAATTATGGGACATTCGGCAAGGCTGCTATACGGCGTTTCTGAGTGCTCTCAAAGGGTACAAGCCGGAAACAGGCATTAAGTTCATCAGCTACTTGTCTTATCCGTTCCACACGCTGCTTGCAGAGCTGACCGGGACACGCTCCACCAAACGGGAGCCGCTGAACGAGGCTGCCTCTTTGGATATGCCGATCAAGAACCAGTCAGAGGAAGGAAAGGTAACGCTTGCGGACATCTTGCCAGACAAGGGGACAGACATTGAAACGGCGGTATTATCTCAGCTGGAGCAGGACGAAGAAAGCCGCCTTGTGCATGAGGCAGTGGACAGACTGCCGGAACGTCTGCGGGAAGTGATTGAACTGTATTTCTTTCAAGGCGTTTCCCTCGTGGACATTGCCCAGCGGTGGGGCTGTACTTACCAGAATGTTTCCAACAAGAAAAGCAAAGCTTTGCAGGAGCTGCGGCGTTCTTCGGTGCTGCAAGAACTGCGGCGGGAATACCAAGCACACAAGCGGTGGAACGCTGTGCAGCATATGGAATACTTGCCAGATCGTTTCGATCTTGTGCAGCAGTGCAGAGAATAGCAGAAAAGCCGGCTGCGGGGTGTGTGCCCTGTGCAGCCGGCTTTTTGTGTGGTATGCGGTTTTCATTTTATGCCTGCTCGTTGTCTTTCCATGCCATAAAATCCCGCAGCCACTGGGGCAGGGGTGTCACAAGGGGCATGATTTCGCCGCTCTGATAGAGTGCCACTTCTCGGAAACCGTTTTCGTTGTCGTAAAAATGCACTTCGTCACAGTACGGCAGCACCTCTGCCAAGTCTGTGAAACGCTTTTTATATCGCCGCAGCACGTCCTGTTTCGGAATATTGTGCCCGCCTTTGCGAACACGGTTTGCAATCCGAAAAAGGCTTTCCTCTGCACCGCTTACGCCCACATAATACAGCCGAATGTGGTAATTTTTTTCTCTTGCCTGCTGTATGGTGCGAATGGTACGCCTGCCGGAAAGTGTGGTTTCCTGCGAAAAGTTGATACCTTTTTGCAGGCAGTTTTCCACACGGGCGACAGCAAGCTTTCCGGCAGTCAGACGGTCGCAGGATTCCTTTGCGGCAATGGTGTCCGGATCAATAATCAAGCCCATATCCGGCAGCTGATGCCGCAGAACACCGGAAAGACTGCTTTTTCCCACGCCGTTCACACCGCCGATGATCGTGTATTGTTTCAAGTTTACTCCTCCTCTGTGTACTCCAAAATATCACCTATATTGCACTCCAGCAACTCACATAGTTTTGCAAGCACCTCAAAAGAAACGCTCTGCTTGTGCCGCAGCCGCTGCAAAGTGGCTTGCCCGATCAGCTTTTCATTTCTGATTCTGGCGGACGTGTAGCCTTTTTCTTTCAATGCTGCCAGTACGTCAATCTTATATTGAATCGGCATTGTTTCCACCTCTTTTCCACGGAGCAGGCGGGCTTTTTTTATCGTGCCCACTTCTCCATTATACACATTATAACACAATAAAGCACTTGATTCAAGTGCAAAAATAGACAAAATAAGCACTAGAAACTTGTGCAAAATGCGGATTGACTGCACTAGAATCTTGTGCTATAATAAAATCAGCAAAAGCGACAGGCAGCGGAAAACGCACCCGAGAGCAGGAGAAAACCGAAACGGCTTTTGCGGAACAAAAAAGCGAGGTGATACTATGAACCAGACAGCAGAAACGTGCACAATTGCCGGAACAACATACACGGTGGAGGAATATGCACAGGGCGTGCCCGTGATCGAATTGAAAATGATGAGCGATTACAAGTGGCAGCTCCGGTGCCTGCAATCACGCTTGCAGCACCCGGAACTCTACGACGGCGAAGAAGTACAACAGACCACCGCAAAGCTTGTGCAGTGGCTGAAAGAACACAGTACGGAGGCTTTATCGCTGGAAACAAGTGCAGCGTTTGACCTGCTCCAGTGATAACCAAAAGAAAAGCCCTCCTGCAAAACCGACCAAGGAACACAGGAGAGCCAAACCATAAGCACTGAAAAAATGCTTGATAGTGATTATAGCACGTTTTTTGGTGTATGTCAAGGAGGAATTTCTACACATGAAAAGTATTTTGCAGCTGGACAGAGAAACCCAGCTAGACCGGCAGCGGCGGCTTTTGTTCTGCTGGTGCTATGCGTGGGCTTGTAAGGAAAACACGGCGAATTTTCAGTGGTGGAGCACATATATAAGCCACATCGTCGAGCAGACCGTGAAAAAGTTCGTGCAATGCAGCACATCAAAACTCGCCGCCCCTTGTGAGGTGTCGCTGGATCTCCGGCTTGCTGTGCTTTCATGGGCGATTCATGCCGAAGAACTCCCGGAACAGCTGAAAGCTGTGCCGCCTACGCATTTTCTAGGCAGAGAGATGTATTTGAGCCACTGTGAACAGCAAAACGCAATCATGCACGCCCGGCAGGAGCTTGTGCGGCACTACCGCTTTCGGGCGAACAATGTTGACAAGGATTTTACCGACGAAGAGCAGGCAGCAGCACAGGAAAAGCTCCGGCAGCTTTCCACACTGCCCCACGGGCTTTAAGCGGCAATGATAATATAGATACATACCACAAGAGCAGGCGGCAGCGTCTGCTTTTTTATTTTTCCGAAAAACCGGAAAAACTTTCAGACAAAATTGTCCAAAAGTCTTGCTGCTCAAAAATGAGCAATAGCTTTTTGTGCTTTTTGAAAACCTCAACATTTCTCAACATTTCGCAGGCGGCACATCGCCGGTGGTATGAGTTTCACTCACATCATTTTTCACACGCTGTACGCCCTTGTAAGCTGCCCGTCCTGCCCCACGGGAAAAGCTATCGCTCGGCACAGGAAAACGCCGTACAGAGCCGCACAGAGGTTCTCTGCGTGGGTGCATGCCTCTGAAAAAATCCCGAAGTTATATTTTTCGTGCTGCCTCTCTGGACAGATGCACGGAATCTGGTTCCGGTCAGCAGGACAAGGGGCGGATTTTCGTTCCTACCCCTTTGCGAGGGTGTCGCGTTTCGCTACTCCCTTTTGCACCACCTTGTTTCAGGGTGTCCGCCAGAGTTACGCCCTTGTCGCTGGGGACTGGCGACAAGACAACTTGACCGGTCGTGTTGAGAACTGGGCGACAAATTGACGGGTTGTAGCTTCGTACCGCTCCGCAATTTTCGTAGTGGGCACAATTCTGTGCCGATCTCACGCAAAAAGGCAGCAGAGCAGAAAAGCCGCTTGTACACAGAAATACACACAGACACCTCCACAAGCCCCGCAGAGCCGCCTTGCATTTCCTCTGGTTCTTTTCCGAAAGAGCAGGCAGAACGGCTCAGAGGGCAGCACGGGGCTTTTCTGAAAAGGCTAATCTGGGGTTAGGGATATTTATATATCGAGTACCGTTTCGGTACCGGCTAAGACCACAGAACCTGCTCTGACGGCACAGCTTTTGCTCAAAAATGAGCAAAACTCCTTTTGCAGGATTTCACCACGCACAAAGCAAGCCGCTCAAAAATGGGCGGGTTCGCCTTTGCGGGATATGCAGCAGGGCACCGCCGATCAGATCGAGGGCACTATGAGGGCACTAAAAGCCGGTTAGGGCACTACAGAGGGCAACAGATTTCAACAGGCGGAAACGGAAAAAGTGCAGGAAATGCGTTGGTTTCAGCAGAATCGAAAAGAATTGAAAAGGTGTATACCCACGTTCGGGACGTAGGGGCCGCAAGTTCGAATCTTGTCACCTCGACCAATTGCAGAAGGCTGAATTACGAAAAAAGCTCGTAATTCAGCCTTTTTTCGTTACCTGGGGTGTTTTGCGAAAAACAGGTTTTTTCCCAAAATGGCAAGTAAATACGGGCAAATGGCAAGTAAAATGGCAAGTGGAAAACGGTCAATTTGTGCCAGTTGTTGGAATTTTTAGAGTTGGCAGCGTTGTCCAATCAAGAAAGAAAGCAAATGGATTTGAACAAAAATATGAAAAGCATACAGCCTATAGACCCCGTCATTACACTTCCAGCCTATCTGAATCAAAGGCAAAGGATTTGTCACTGCCAATCGCAGCAAGTCCTTTGCTTTTTATTATTTTCGTTCCGACCGCCTGTGATTTCTGTACTCCTTAGGCGTCATTCCATAGAGTGCCTTAAATTTGCGGCAAAAATATCCCACATTTTCAAAGCCTGCTGTCTGAGCTATAACGAAAACGCTGTTTTCAGTTTCCGTAAGAAACTTGGCAGCACGCTTCAAACGATATTCCAGAGCATAATTAATGGGCGATGTATGCAGATAGCTTTTAAAAATATTCAGCACACTGCTTTTGCTTATAGAAACAGATCTTGCAATGTCTTCCAAGGTTATCCGACGATAATAGTTTTTGTGGATATGCTGCATCATTATCTGCAGCTGTGCTTGTGCCTGTGCGGAGGTTTTGTTTATGTTTTGAGTGTCGTTCCAACTTATGCTTTCGTAAATCTGCCCCCATAGCTTCATAATAAGTTCGGTTGTTTTCAGTTCGGATATGCTTTTCGATTCCTGTATGGCAAACACATTTCGTATTGTATCAAGCATCTCACATTGCTTTTCATCTGTCGGCGATATTATCAGGCATTCAACCGAGGACATAAGCACAGGCTTTATATATTTGCGGTATATCAAACTGTTTTCTGCGGCTATCAGAAGCGGAGAAAAGACCATATTGGGAATAATTGTACTTTCGCTGCTCTCAAACCGATGTATCACCTGTGTGTTGATGAAAATTGCTTCCCCTGTGTTAAGCACATATCTGCTGCTGCCCACAAAAAAATCTGCCGTCCCATTTTCTACAAGCACAAACTCAACCTCGGGGTGCCAGTGCCAGTCAATACAGTGCAGGTCAAAGAGCCATATATCCTCATAATAATATCGAAAGGGATATTCCTCACTGCCGTGACTTATGGTTTCACGAAGAGTTTCATCAGTGATGATCTTTGCGTAGCCGTCGTTTAGGTTTTTCAAATTTATCCTCCATTTTTGCGATATAGTGTAATAAAAATGCGATATTGTACATTGAAATATGCCGTTTGTTATGATATGATACAATTATATCAAAAAGCGAAAGGAACGTCAAGATGAATTACAGAAAAACTCTTATTGCCTGTTATCTTGGATTTGTTACACAAGCTATTACAGCAAATTTTGCACCGCTGCTATTTCTCACATTCCACAATGTTTACAATATCCCTCTCGGAAAAATTGCGCTCATATCATCCGTTTTCTTTATCACCCAGCTTATTGTGGATATTCTCTGTGCAAAGTTTGCGGACAGAATAGGCTACCGCAGATGCGTTGTGGGTTCTCAGCTGTTTTCGGCAGCAGGACTTCTGGGACTTGCGTTTCTTCCTCAGATAATTTCCGACCCGTTTATGGGAATAATCATCAGCACAATTGTATATGCGGTGGGCAGCGGTCTTACGGAGGTGCTTGTCAGCCCTATCGTTGAATCCTGTCCCTTTGAGCATAAAGAGGCGGCAATGAGTTTGCTCCACTCCTTTTACTGTTGGGGCTCGGTAGGAGTTATCCTGCTTTCCACAGTATTTTTCTCGGTGTTCGGTATAGGCAATTGGAAATGGCTTGCTTGTATCTGGGCAATAATTCCGCTGTATAATATGTTTAATTTCATCACCTGTCCCATTGAACACCCTGCCGAGGACGGGCAAGGTATGAGTATCGGAAATCTTTTAAAAACCCCCGTGTTCATTATTTCCATACTGCTGATGATATGTGCGGGAGCGTCGGAGCTTTCAATGGCACAGTGGGCATCTGCATTTGCGGAATCTGCTTTGGATCTTTCAAAGGCTATGGGAGATATTGCCGGGCCTTGCCTGTTTGCGGTGACTATGGGAATAAGTCGCTCACTGTATGGAAAATACGGCGACAGGCTTGACCTAATAAAATTTATGATAGGCTCAGGCATGCTTTGCCTGATATGCTATCTTGTTGCTTCCCTGTCGGATATTCCCATGCTTGGGCTTGCAGGCTGTATAATATGCGGCTTTTCCGTTGGAATTATGTGGCCTGGAACCATAAGCATCTGTTCGGGGAAAATGCCCTCAGGCGGCACAGCAATGTTTGCCCTTCTTGCCATGGCAGGCGACCTTGGCGGTGCAATAGGTCCGGGTATCGTAGGAAACATTTCACAAAGTGCAGGAGATGATATTCGCAAGGGCGTGCTTGCAGGCTGTATTTTTCCACTTGTGCTTGTTATTCTGACTTTTGTGATTTCCCAAAATGTCAATGCTGAGCTTTCATTTCAACAAAAACGAAACAACCGGACTGAAAACCGCAGTCATAAACGGCAAGACTGTGATTGAAGCCGTCATATAAAACAACATCATAAACATATCAATCGAGAGTCCGAAAAGCATGACGCTTTTGGACTCTTTTGTTTTATTTTTCCAATGTCATGGTTGCTTTTTACCAGTATTGTGCTATGATAGTTACGGCAATGAAATTTTACAACAAATTATGTACTAAGGAAAAAGAGGGGTGACCGATCATGCACGGAATATTTCTGGGCGGAACGTACTTGGAAAAACATCTGGAGAGCACATAAAGACATAGTTCTAGACAAGCAGGAACTATGGGTGCTTAACACTTGTCTGTTTCTCATTCTCGATTACTTCGGCAATAAAAACGGCTTCTATGACAGCATTATTTCATGATAATACACCTTACTGTTTCAAGTGAAAAATGATATTGCAGAGTCAAAAAATAAGCTTTATCAAAACATTTATAGAGAAAGCCTGCTCAGAGCAGGCTTTTTTCTTACTGCGCCTGCATTCAAGTTGATTTTCACGCTGTTTCATGATATAATAAATGCAAGTGAGAAATCGTTATAAGACTATGAAAGGAGTTACGCCATGCGTTCCGAAAGAAAAATGCTCCCCATCGGCGTTGAAAACTTTGAAAAGCTTCGCAGAAATGATATGTACTATGTCGATAAGACAGAGATCATTGCAGACCTGCTCCAAAATCATGGGGATGCAAATCTGTTTACCCGTCCCCGTCGATTCGGCAAAACACTGACATCTTAATTTTTATATTTGATCTGTATTGTGTTTCATCACACGAAAATTGAATGAAACAGGAGTTCGATAATATGCCAAAATCAGAAAATCAAAAACAAAAGCTTCTGTATCTGCTAAAATTCTTCTATGAGGAAACTGACGAGGATCACCCGCTTACGGTCAATGAAATCATTGCAAAACTAAACCAGAACGGAATTTCTGCTGCGAGACGTTCTATTTATGACGATATCCGTACACTGCAAGATTTCGGAATAGATATTGTTATGCGAAAAAGTAAGACTTGTGCGTATTTTTTGGGTTCCAGGCTTTTTGAAACATCTGAACTAAAAATCCTCATTGACAGCATACAGTCCTCCAGATTTATTACCAAAAAGAAAAGTGAATCTATCATAAAAAGACTGAAACAGCTCGCAAGCAAACCACAAGCACGGAGTTTTTCAGGACAAATATATATTTACGATCGTATCAAAAGCATGAACGAAAGCATTTTATACAACGTAGATACGCTGCACAACGCCATTGCAGCAAACCGCAGGATCACATTTCGATACTTTGATTATAATATAAAAAGAGAAAAAGTTTTTCGTAAGAACGGCGAATTGTATTCTGCTGATCCTCTCGCACTGACCTTTGACAATGAAAATTACTATCTGATATCTTATCATCACAAGTATGAGAGCTATGTTCATTACCGTGTAGATAAGATGACTGATATTCATATCAGCTCTGAAAAAAGAAGCATTCCCGACGAACGATTCAATGCCGTAGCATATGTAAAGCCGATGTTTTTTATGTTTGATGGTGAAATCGAGCAAATCACAGCTTTATTTCATATATCCTATCTGAATATTATACTGGATCGATTTGGTGACAATGTGATTTTACATGAAACGGAAGATGCAGAATGCTTTCAGGCAACTTTTAAGGCGGCGGTAAGTCCGACCTTTCTTTCATGGATTATGGGATTCGGTTCAGGTGCTTTGATCCTTTCCCCACAGTGGGTTGCCGATGAATTAAAGCGGCTTTCTTTGAAAACAGCAGAAATGTATACAGACACGGAAGAATCATAGTACTGTTTATAGTACACCTGTCATGATATAATGATAGCAACACTTGAGGAAATAATAGTACTAAAGTGAATCCATTAAAAATGTCAGGAGAAAAAATATGAACCTCTTTGAAAAGCCGATCAACAAAGAATACGTTAGAGAATACCTTTATGATTTTGATGGAGAGGAATGGAATGAAGATTTTGAGGACTTACCAGATGTATTATATCAAAATGATACCGTAAGAATTTCACAGCTATCCGAAAAGAACGTTGTGGAATGTGTGTGTTTACAGGATGATGTCAATGTTTATTTCGCTTTCATAAATATCGATGTTTCTGAAAACGGTTTACAGAACGCCTTGACAGCCATTGTCCGGTCAGATGCTGATTGTGCTGAAAAATTCGATCGCATCTGCGAATTGATCTTCCACAAAAAATTTGACAGGTCGCTCGAAAAGATCGACGAATATGGACTTTCCCTGAGATGTTCTGTCTATAGCGAAGTTGTTGAAAAGGATAATGCGAATGCTCAATATAAAAGCTCAGGCAACGAATTTGCAGTTGATGTTGGGTTTCATTTTAACAATGCAAAGGTTAATCTCTGCTTTTTCTCAGAAGAAATTGCTGCCATCCGGGAAAATCATAAAATTGCAGAGTTAGCAAACCGGATAACTTCTTATGATAAAAAACTGAGGGATTGCCTTAATAATCTCTATCATTACCTATAATGGTGTCGAGCAGCGTAAACTTATAAAATTCTTATATTTTGAGGTGAAAATATGCCAATTATGATTGAAAACATCAACGCCCAGACGATCACCCCGGCACTGGGAAAGAATCCACGACAGCTCTATGAGCATCAGGAAGAGGCAATCCGGAAGTTAGATGCCATGGACAAAAGAGGGTCATTCCGTACCCTGCTCGTTTTGCCCACAGGCGGCGGAAAAACGTTAACAGCCGCATATTGGCTGCTTCGGAATGCAGTAGACCAGAACAAAAAGATTCTCTGGCTTGCACACAGGCATCTGCTCCTGGAGCAGGCGGCAGAGGCTTTCGCCCGAAACGCCTATACTGATACAATGGTAAACCGCACGGTTTTCAATTACCGCATCATTTCCGGAATGCACGATAAACCCGTACATATTCAGAAAACCGACCGTATTCTTATTGCCAGCAAGGACAGCATGATCCGCAGTCTGGATAAACTGAAAAACTGGCTGAATGGGGAAGAAATCTATCTGGTGATCGACGAGGCACATCACGCCGTGGCGAAATCCTACAAGAAAATTATCCAGTATGTTGCAGATCACACGAAATCCATGAAGCTGCTGGGACTCACGGCGACACCATTCCGTACCTCAGAGGACGAGCAGGGTGCCTTAAAGCAAGTCTTTACAGATGATATCGTGTACAAAACTGACCTCGATGCCCTTATAAAAAAGGGTATCCTTGCAACTCCGAAATTCAAAAAATGGAATACAAATCTACAGTTTACGGAGCACTTAGGCGTTAAGGCGTTGAAAAGCATAGAAAATCTGGATATGCTGCCAGAAAATATCGTTAATGACATTGCAGGAAGTAAGGAACGTAACAGAATTATCGTTGATGAATATATAAATAACTATGAAAAATACGGGCCTACCATTGTTTTTGCACTGAATAAAAATCACGCGATTACCTTAAATGCACTTTTCAACGAAAAGGGAAAAAAATACGGTATCAAATCAGAGTTTATCATTTCCGAAGTACAGGATATGATAACGGGCATCACCATTTCCAATGCAGACAACGAACGTAAAATCGAAGCATACCGCAATGGAGAAATCCAGGTACTCATCAACGTCAATATCCTCACAGAGGGAACAGACCTGCCAAAGACCCATACGGTATTTCTGACACGTCCCACCGTTTCCACAACACTGATGACGCAAATGGTTGGAAGGGCACTTCGGGGTCTTAAAGCTGGCGGTACAAAGGAAGCATACATTGTCACCTTTATTGATAACTGGAACGATAAAATCGCATGGGTAAATCCAGAAACACTTACGGAGGCAGAGTATCACGAAAAAGAGACCCTTGCCGAGACCCAAAAGCAGCAGATCCGGCTGATCGCAATTTCAAAGATCGAAGAGTTCGCACGAATGGCAGATGCTGCCGTGGATACGTCCGCATTGGACAGCACGCCGGCAATCGAACTGATTCCTCTTGGTATGTATATGCTGTCCACGCTGGAATGCAATCATCAGATTCTGGTATACAACAGCACACAGAATGCCTACCAGAGCCTGATCCGTGACCTGCCCAATCTGATGGAGCATTACAGCATTGAGGGTGAAACCATTCCGGAAGAAACGCTGGACGACATGACCGAGCATTGTTTCCAAAGCTACTTTGACGAAAATATGATTCCCTCCTGCAATCGGAACGACATCGAGCATCTGCTGAAGTTTTATGCACAGAAGGCTGTTGCACCTCTGTTTGTGACGATCGATGAAATGGAGCGAAAAAAGCTGGATGTTTCTGAAATCGCAAAAAGGATCTACGACGAAGATATGCGTAGAAGCGAGAAAAATGCCTATATTCAGAGCCTTTGGGCGGAAGAGGGCAGCCTGCTCCCTGTGTACTATACCAACCCGTACTTCTTTAAGAAGCTGATCGATCTGGAACTGGACAAGCTGGACGGAGACATTGAAATTGCAGCAGCAGAACCGCAGACAGAAGCAGAACTGCGAAATCTCGAACAGTTACCCCTACAGAAGATCATTGAACTGTATCCGAAAATTGGCTTGCAACTAAAGGAAGACGCTTTTGCTGCTGCAAGAAATGATGACGGCAGCTATGTATGTGCCGGCTGCGGTGAAGTATTTCCGACACGGCTCTTTTTGCAGGTAGATCATATTGTCCCCATGGCAAAAGGCGGTCTGAGTGTTCCGGATAATTTACAGGTACTTTGCAGAACCTGCAACCAGCGTAAGGGAGATCACTGATGTCACATACAGCATATTGGATCACGCCAGACGATGTTGCGGTATATCTATTTCTCGAAAATACGTCTCACCAAAGAGAAAACGAGATTTTATGGGACTTGTTTGAAAATCACAAGGCACATATCCCGACAGAATATGGCAGCACATATTTGCAGTTCAAGCAGAGCGTCATGAATCTGCTGAACATTTACGAACTGGATGCAGTTTCCTATGACGAAGCGGCACTGATCCTAATGGAAATAGAGCATACTTCGCTTTATTCCGAGGAAGAATCCGATTGCTTTGACGCTTATTTTAAGCTGATCTGGCTGCAATTGAGGTATTCCGGCATCGCATACCGGAAAGTGAAACTGAGAAAGCTGCTGCGGGATTTTGGCTACAAAAGAAGGTCGGAAAAACTGACAAGCCGCATACAGCAGGCAATCGACAAGCTAGAGCTGAAAACGTACCTGCGAGGATATGTGCCATGCAGCATTGATGCTATTTCGCTTGAGGATGTGATCGTGATTCGGTTGGGTGAGGGCAGTATGTTGTAACAGAATAATACCCCATATCCTAAACACTGCGGCTGCCTGCAACTGCACTTGGAAAGACTTTGAAAATTGAATTTGTATGAGATAAAGAGCGGACAATTGATGGTTGTCCACTCTTTTTTTACGGCAATGCCTCACAAAGATTGTGCGGTATTGCCTTTACCAGCATGATCCATGCGGACTGGCTTATGGAAAACAAAGCCTGCCCGGAATACGAAAAGGTCATCAACACCTACACCAATCACGAAGCACCGCTGAACAAGCGAATCAACGAAGTCCTGGGCGTTTGCCTGACCAACGATATGGTCAAGAAGCTGTTCTGCTTTTTGGGTGTGACCAACTCCGGCAAGACCTTTCTGCTGAGCTTTCTGATGCGTCTGTTCAACAACTCAGCAACCGTTACCATGCAGCCAAACGACCTGGGCCGGCAGTTTGCACCCAGCATGGTCTATGGAAAATCCCTCTGCTGCTGCATGGACATGGACTCCGCGCCGCTGAACACCAAGGCGACTGCCTTTCTCAAGGGCATCTCCGGTGCTGATATGCTTTCAGCGGAATTCAAGGGTGAAAACGGCAGTGTCCCGTTCCAAAGCCGTGCACACATCATCAACGCCTCCAACTACGACATTACCACGAAGATGCCGGATGCGGCATTTGATATGCGTAAGCTTGTGATCCCGTTCAAGCACAGACTGACCGACAATGCAGAGCCCTTTGAGGTACTGATGGACAAGCTGGAGCGTGAGAAGGCAGCTATTGTGAGAAAGCTGATTCTGGCGTACAAGGCGCTCAAGGACAACCACTACGAATTCAGCGACTCCGAAGAAGGCGAAAGCTATGACAGCTACGTACCGCCCACGGCAGTCAGCCGCAGCACCAGCAAGTCTCTGGACTTCTTCTTTACGGCCTGCTATGTACGCACCGAGAACGACGATGACTACATTTTCACCGAAGATATGTACGCCGATTACAAGGAATATGCCCTGGATGAGAGCTACGCGTACTGCTTCCCGAACTACGATGCCTTTGCAAAGGCTGTCAGAGCGGAGCTGCAGCTGAAGTCCGGCCGCAAGCGTAAAAGCAGCGATGCCAACCCCAAGCGCTGCTACCTGGGCATCAAGCGAAAAGCACTGGTGATAGAAGAGCAGGCGGCGGAAGACTGAGTTTCCGCTCCGAAAGCACAAATCACCCAAATTTAAAATGATTTTTTACCCGATGGAAGGTGATCCATCGGGCTTTTTTGATGGTGCAGAAAATGCTGCTTTTTCGTTCCCCAGCGTGAATTCCTGCGAAATTGGCAGATGTTCCGGCGGGAAATTGACAATATGAACAGAAAAAATTAATTTTTCGGTGTTATTTTTTCGGTTTGTGAGCGTATTTGTCGAGGGATTTGCTTGACACTTGTGGGGGCGTGTGGTATAATTGTTTTATATAGGTGTAGGCAGATGTAAGAGGCGTTGGAAAAAGCTTTTTGGTTTGAAAAAACGTAGTATTCTGTCGTGTTTTATGGTGCTTTGCACAATGATAGGCTACAATTGGAGTTTGGAATCTAGAGACGTTTTGTATTTAGATTTTGGTCCTGGTACAAAAATATCTTTGTGATGTCTTCCGGTTTTTTGTAGATGGGTTAAATAGAAAAAGAGGAGCATAATTTTGGAGAATAAAGCTACAATCATAATAGCTACGCATAAGAAGTATCAAATGCCAGCAGATAAAATGTACTTGCCTGTTCATGTTGGAGCAGAAGGGAAAAAGGATTCTGATGGAAAAGATTTGGACTTAGGATATGTTAAAGACAATACCGGAGATAATATTTCCCTTAAGAACCCTTCGTTTTGCGAATTAACAGGTCTTTACTGGGCGTGGAAAAATGTTGACTCAGACTATATTGGCTTGGCGCATTACAGACGCCATTTTTCTCTGAGCAAGAAGTCTAAAGATCCCTTTGATAATATTCTCACATACGATGAACTTGCACCGCTTCTGAGCAAATATAAAGTGCTTGTTCCTAAGAAACGGAAGTATTATATTGAAACGCTCTATTCTCATTATGCACATACACATTATGCAGAGCATCTTGATGTGACAAAAGAGATTATTGCCGAAAAGTACCCTGATTACACAGATTCCTGCAACAAGGTATACAAGCAGACCTATGGGTATATGTTTAATATGATGATCATGAGAAAAGATCTGTTCCAGAACTACTGCGAATGGCTCTTTAATATTCTTTTTGAGCTAGAAAAAAGAATTGGAGAATCTTCTAAGGAATTATCATTTTTTCAAGGTCGCTTTTACGGAAGAGTTAGCGAGATAATATTTAATGTCTGGCTCGACTATCAAGTGAAATCGGGTACGATAAGCCAAAAGGATATCAAGGAAATACCCTGCATTTACACAGAAAAAATCGACTGGAATCGGAAAATCAAGTCGTTTATAGGTGCGAAGTTCGGGCATAAGAAGTATGAGGGGAGTTTTTGAACAAAGTTATGCGTATTTTGCATATCGTTAACGATTTATCCAATATTGGTGGAATTCAAAAATGGATTATGAACTATTTCGAATATATTGATCGTAATAAAATCGTTTTTGATTTTGCTTATCACAATAGTTGCGAGCCATTAAACCAATCTTTTATTGATAAAATTTACAACTTAGGCGGTAATATAATTGAATTGCCTAAAATCTCTGTTTGTTCTCTCCAAGAAAACACCAAGATATTTCGGGAAGTGTTACATCGCGGGGAAAAATATAAAATTGTTCATTGCCACATGGCAAATGCTGCTTTTTTATATTTAAAAGTTGCAAAAGAAGAAAATGTACCCGTTAGAATATTACATAGTCATCAAAATAAAGCAGCTGATCAATTTTCGCATGTAGTCAGAAATATACCATTAATAAAAATGGGGCTGAAATATTCTAATTTAAGATTCGCTTGCTCCAGTTTAGCTGGAGATTGGTTGTTTAAAAATCAAAAATATCAAGTAATTCCTAATGCAATAGATCTTCAAAAATTTAATTATTCTGAGATTAGGCGAAAAAACATTAGGCAAAAAATGAATTGTGAAAATAAATTTGTTATCGGCAGCGTTGGAAGACTATGTGCACAAAAAAATTATTTTTTTGCAATTGATATTTTTTCTAAAATCAAGAAACTAAAACATAATGCTGTTTTCTGGATAATTGGAATCGGTCCATTGGAACAGAAACTGAAAGCATATGTAGAAGCACTTGATCTTAAAGAGAGCGTTATTTTTCTAGGGAGTAGAAATGATATATCAGATTTCTATCAAGGAATGGATGCTTTCTTCTTGCCATCATTGTATGAAGGCTTAGGTATTGTAAATATTGAAGCACAGGCATCTGGGCTACACTGTGTTGTTTCAGATGCTATGCCAAAAGAAGTTTTCGCCACAAATCTAATAGAAGCGCATTCTTTAGAAGCATCAAAAGATGAATGGGTGAATGCTTTTCTCGAAGTAGCTGATTCAAACATCAAAAGGAAAAGTAGTCTATCCTTACTACAACAAGCAAATTTTGATATTAAACAACAAGCTAAAAATTTAGAGAAATATTATCTTGATGCACTTGATGATACAAGGAGAATAGAAAAATGAAGCTATCAACATTTGATGCTCTAAAAAGAATACAAAGTAAGAACGCCGTTCAGTATGTGTGCATGGAGGGCGAAATATTAAAAAAATATCATCAGATCTTACTAGAAATAGCAAGTGATATTATATCTGTATGTGAAAAAGAAAAGATTGTATATCAATTATCTGGAGGAACGGCTCTTGGAGCAGTTCGCCATAAGGGTTTTATTCCGTGGGATGATGATCTAGATATTAATATTTTCGGCTCACAGTGCGATGAATTTGTAGAAAAATTTGAAAAGGACTTTGGAGATAAATATTGGGTAAACACCGTTAAAACACCTGGGTATTTTTCTATTGTTGGTTCCATAAAAATGAAAGGTACTGTCTCACGTGGATTTGAGGATAGTAATGATGAAAAATGTGGTATTGGTATAGATCTATTTAGAATTGAAAACACATTTGACAATTCTATATTAAGATTTTTTCATGGAGTTTTATGCATGGGATTTGGCTTTCTTCTCTCTTGTAGAAATTTTTATGAAAAAAGAAAATTAATGATGGAATTAGCCAATGATGATAAGGCGTTGAAGAAAGTCTTTCGCATAAAAATTAACATTGGTAGGCTTCTGAGCCTTATTTCATTAAAACATTGTCTGATAATAACTCAAAAGTGTTATGGTATGTGTAAAAACAACAAATCAAAGTATGTTACTATTCCAGCAGGTAGAAAACATTTTTTTGGAGAGTTATACAAACGAGATGGCATGGAAAATACCATTAAAGTATCGTTCGAAGGACATAATTGGGAAATTGCCAAAAATTATAACGATTATCTCACAAAGCTTTATGGTAATTATATGGAAATCCCTTCTGAGGAAAATCGAGAAACACATTTTCGAGTAGAATTAAAATTCCCAGATGAAAAAAAACACAAGTAACTATAAAAGTTTGAATTTTAGATTGTTAGGAGAAATGAAAAATGACAGTAGCGTTATTAACAGCAGCAGGATCAGGTACAAGAATGGGGCAAGACATTCCAAAACAATTTATTCATGTAGACAATAAGCCAGTAATTATTCATACTATGGAAGCGTTTCAAAAGCATCCAAGTGTTGATGCTATTATGGTTGTAACAATACCATCGTGGATTGAAGTTGTAAAAGCATATGCAAAGCAGTTTAACATTTCAAAACTACGTTGGGTAGTTGCGGGCGGTAAAACTGGACAAGAGTCTATTTACAATGGATTAAAATCTCTGGAAAACGAAATCCCATCTAACTCAATTGTAATGATTCATGATGGAAATCGTTGCATGGTTTCTGGAGAGATTATATCAGATAGCATTGCTACTTTTCATAAATACGGAAGTGCAGTTACTGCAATTCCGTGCGTTGAAGCCGTTTTTCGTAGTGATGATGATGGTATATCTTCCGTAGATTCAATCCCACGTGAACAGCTTTTTCGTACTCAAACACCACATACATATACATTAGAAAAATTGTTAGATGCACATAAAAAGGCAAAGGAAAAAAACATTACAAACACGGCTGCTACGTGTACGCTAATGCAAGCATTAGGAGAAACTGTTTATTTTTCCAAGGGATCTGAAGAAAATCTAAAGCTTACTACAATTGATGATATCATGATTTTTAAAGCTTTGCTGCATACAAAAAAGGATAACTGGTTAAAATGATGAGATACTGTGATTTATATTGGAAAGACGTAAAGAAAACAGTGCAAAACATTCCAGATATAACGCAGTTGTTCCATAAAAGCATTTGCATTACTGGTGCAAATGGTATGATATGTTCGGCAATTGCGGATATTATACTCTGGCTTAATTGCAATAAAAATGCAGGTATTCATTTGATTTTAGCTGGACGATCAAATGAAAAAATCAAAAAACGTTTTTTAGGATTTGAAAAATTCTATACATTTGCTTTTTATGATGCTACAAAATTTAATTCAATTTGCTTTCAAGCAGACTACATTATTCACGGTGCATGTAATGCGAATCCTGCTAAATACGTAAAAGAACCTGTAGAAACTATGCTGGCCAATTTTATGGGCCTGGACTGTCTGTTAAAATCAGCCGTAAAAAATAAATCTAATCGTGTTGTTTATATTTCTTCTAGTGAAGTTTATGGAAGCAAGTTGAAAGATCAACCTTATCAAGAGTCTGATTATGGATATGTAGATTTACTAAATCCACGTTCGTGTTATCCTAGTTCTAAACGTGCTTCTGAAACACTGTGTAGTGCATATACATCTGAATATGGATTAGATACTGTGGTTGTTCGCCCAGGACATATATATGGTCCAACAATTACAGATACTGATGATCGTGCTTCCGCACAGTTTACACGTTGTGCGGTGGAAGGAAAAGATATTGTGATGAAATCTGCAGGAACGCAGTTACGTTCCTACTGTTATGTTCTTGACTGTGCTTCTGCAATTTTAACTGTGCTCTTATCTGGAGAAAGTGGACAGGCTTATAACATATCAAATCCAAATTCGATTATATCAATTGCACAATTAGCAAAAGCCTTTGCAGCAACTGTAGGGAAAAATGTTTTGTTTGAACAAGCAAACGCAGAAGAACAAAAGGGCTACAACAAAATGATGAATTCTTCGTTAGATAGCACAAAATTAGAAGCATTGGGTTGGAAAGCTTTATTTTCATTGCAAGAAGGTACAAGCAAAACAATACAAATTTTAAAAGCATGTTAGTTTTTTAATAGAGAATCTATAGGAGGTGCGTATAAAAATGGTATATTACACAGGATATGAGGAAGCAACAAGGAATACAGCAGGTGGAAAAGCACCTGCTGACATAAAAAAATTGTGTGAAAAGCGAGGGTATTCATTTGTTAAAATATTGATGCCATCGCCAAATCTTCCAGCAATTTTGCAAAAAATATGGAAGTATAATTTTGCGAAAAAGTACTGGGAAAACTTGTGCAACACATTGAAAAAAGGCGATGTTTTTATTTATCAGCATCCATTATACGTTAAGCATCTTGCTGCTAAATACATCTCAAAAATAAAGAAAAATGGCGTAAAACTGGTTGTTTTAATTCATGACCTTGAATCCCTACGAAAAGGTATCGAAGGATTTATAAAAAACAATGGGCATATTAATGATGAGGTAGAACTTACTTTATTTAAAGAATTTGATGTGATTATTTGTCATAATGAAAAAATGAAACAATTTCTATTGGATAATGGTTTCCAAGAACACCAGATTGTTTGCCTTGAAATTTTTGACTATCTAAGCGATGCCGTATGCCGACCAAGAGAAAAAACACTACCGCCATCTGTTGCAATTGCTGGAACATTACATATTAATAAAAGTGGTTATATTTATAAGATCTTAGATAACATTCACAACAAAAACCTTGTAGTGAATCTTTATGGAAATTACTTTGATGAATCGCAAACAAATGATAGACTCGTTTACAAAGGCTCTTTTCCTCCGGAAAAATTGCCTTCTTGTATAGAAGGTGATTTTGGATTAGTATGGGATGGAAGCGAAGCATACACTTGTGCAGGAAATACAGGGGAATATCTTAAGTACAATAATCCACATAAGACGTCATTATACCTTTCCTCTGGACTTCCCGTCATTGTATGGACGGAAGCTGCCATTGCTGATTTTGTAGTAAAAAATAAAGTGGGTATTACCGTAAGCAGCTTGTTTGACTTGGAAGAAGCAATTTCACAAGTTACAAAAGAAGAATATGTTATAATGTGTCAAAATGCAAAGGGAATAGCGGAAAAATTGCGAAATGGATATTACTTTTATAAAGCATTAGATAAAGGTATTTCGCAATTGGAACCGAAAGAAAGTTAAAGATGAAGAAAATAGCATTATGCAAAGAATATAAAATCACATTTACACATGAAGTGTTATATCTAATCACTTTTTTTCTGTTTGCTTTTGTTCGTATTTTGGATACGTCCCTGTTGAATATTGACTTTTTATCAAATGTTGTATTTATAATTGTTTGTGCAACGCTCGCAGTGCTATGGATAACATATGATAAAGTTTCTGTTAAAAAACTTTTGTGCCAAATTATAATTATAAGTGCTTTTCTGCTAGTCACAATCACAACAACTAGAAAATATTTATTGATTTATGCTCTTTTTCTCCTTGCTTCTAATTGTGCAGAATTTAAAAAAATTGTGAAATATTCACTGATTGCGACACTCTCAGCTACGTGTATCGTAATGATTGCATCGCAAATAGGAATTGTGCAAGATTATGTATTTGAAAGAGAAACAGAAATTGCACACAGCATGGGTTTTTCTTATTATAGTGCATACCCGTATATTTTAATGTTTAATATGCTATCCTATATGTATATTCGAAAGAAGTCAATTACATGGATAGAAATAGCGGTTCTGCTAATAATCAATCAAGGCGTGTATCATCTAAGTACCTTGCGGCTCACTTACTATTTAACATTTTTAATTATCATACTGTATTTACTTGTTGCTAAAATGAAACGAATCAGACTAAATCATAAAGCTTTCTATGTAGGATCATTTTTACTGTACCCACTCATGCTGTTTATTACAGTGTGGTCGTCGTTTCAATATACTCATTATAATTTATTTTGGAGAAAGTTAGATGATATTTTATCGGGCAGACTACGTCTTCAGCATAAGGCTTTTGATTTATATTCCGTTAAACTGTTTGGTCAGTATATTGAAACAAATAATATGACCAACGGTGTGGTTGCACAACACAATTACTTCTATATTGATTCTGGATTTATATATTCAATTTTGGGATATGGCATTCTCTTGACTTTTATTCTTTTATTTATGTATAGTTTCCTTTTATTTAAAGCGTGTCAGCACAACGATAAAGTTTTAGCAATTTGGATTGTTTCCCTTGCTATTTTTACTGTTGTTAACAACACATGGTTAAATATACACTATAATTGCCTGCTTCTGCTGTTCCCTCAAATTTATTTTAAAGGAGGGAGAAATAGAAGAATATTTCAGATTCCAAAGAATGGGAGAAAAAACATATGACCAAAAAACGAAATGTAAATTTAGACGGATTAAAACTATTAGCATGTTTGGCGGTAATTGGACTTCATGTTTTTACCTATAATTATAATAATACCATTATTACATATATTCATTATATGTGTGGATATGCTGTACCCATCTTTTTTTTAGTAAATGGATATTTGATTTTAAATAAAAAAGAAGTAACCTATACTTATACTGCAAAAAAGATCTTGAAAATCCTGTTTCTTATTGTACTGTGGAATTTAGTTTATTTTTTATTGAAATTAGTTATAAAACAACAATTAGAAAATCCAATAATTTTAGTTGCAGAATCACTAATTCAAGAAGGTTTTTTTTGGCAATTCTGGTTTTTAGGTGCCATGATACTTACTTACCTTTTTGCACCTTTGATTCATAAAGTAGTTAATCGCTTTCGATATAGTTATCCGCTACTTTTAATTCTTACATTACTTCCTTGCATAATAATTGTTTGCTTTAATTACCTTAGCAAATCACAATTATTAAACGACCAGAATTTTATTCAAACGTTTATGATTTGGAAATGGTTGTTGTATTTTATATTAGGTGGGTATCTAAAGCATATAATACCATGGTTAAATGATAAAATATCATTTCCCACACATGGTGTTCTCACTGCAATATTATTTTTTTGGTTTCCATTGTATCAGCTATACGCAGTTAATCATATTAACTTTAATGACTACTATGGAGATCTCGTGGCTATTGCCAATAACACAATGATATTTACTTTTTTTATGCGTGTGAATTATAAAAATAAAATATCTAGAATTGTGGAGATACTTGCACCATACAGCATGGGGTGCTATATTTTACACCCGATTGTTTTGAAGTTTATAAACAGATACATTAGTTATTCTTGTATATATTTACCGTTTTTAATATATCCGATTGTTACGCTTATTTCTTTTTCTTCAGCTTATGTGTTGAATAGAAGAAAATTAACAAAATATTTTGTTAATTTATAATTATTAGTGAGGAAAGTTCATCATGTCACAGCCAAGTATAAAGAAAAACTATATTTACAACACGCTTTATGAAATATTAGCAATTATAGCCCCTTTAATCACAGCGCCCTATGTATCTAGAGTATTCGGAGCTGATGGGGTTGGCATTTACAGTTATACAAGTGCCATTACAGCATATTTTACAATGTTCTCTGCTATGGGAATTAAATCCTATGGACAACGTGAAATTGCTCAGCATAGAGAAAATCCACAAGAATGTAGTAAACTCTTTTGGGAACTGGAGCTTATGTGTATTTCCACCACAGCAGTTTCTTTAATTGTATGGACTTTTTTAATTATTTTTAGCGCTAACTATTCTGTTTATTATCTTGTTTTAACTATGACAGTACTAGCTACTGCTTTTGATATCTCTTGGTTTTGGAGTGGACAAGAACAGTATCGATTTATTGTTATTCGAAATTCTATTATTAAAATTTTAGGGATAGTTCTGCTTTTTGCTTTTGTACGAAAAAGATCTGACCTAGTACTTTACATTGCATTAATTGCAGCAACAGGACTTTTAGGCAATATTTCAATGTGGAGTTATCTCCCAAAATTTCTTGTAAAGGTTGATTGGAAATTACTTTCGGTAAAACGTCATTACCGGCAAACATTTGTTTATTTTATCCCAACTATTGCTACTTCTATATATACTGTCTTAGACAAAGCTATGATTGGCTGGATTACTCAAAACGATTTTGAGAACGGTTATTATGAGCAAGCAACAAAAATTTTGAATATATGCAAAACTCTTGTTTTTTCAATTAATACAGTAGTGTCTTCTAGAATATCATTTTTATTTGCAAAAGAAGCACATGTTGAAATCAAGCAAAAATTGGAGACAACAATGAATTTCATTCTATTTTTGTCGATTCCAATTACATTTGGTTTAATTGGTGTAGCAAAGAGATTTGTTCCATTATTTTTTGGAAAAGGCTATGATGAAACAATAGCGATTTTATGTTTTATGTCTCCACTTATGATTATAATCGGAATTAGTAATTGTTTGGGATCTCTATATTTTACGCCAAGTGGACAAAGAGCTAGAAGCAATAAGGGGATTGTTACCGGTGCTGTGGTGAATCTAGTCTTAAATCTAATTTTGATTCCTTTTTTTGCATCACGAGGAGCAGTTATAGCATCTGTAGTAGCAGAATCAACAATAACAGGCATTTACTTATATATGTCTCGAGATTATTTCGATATATCATGTATATTTAAATTCGGCTGGAAACGTCTTATAGCTGCTATGGTTATGTTTATTGTCATTTTATTCGCAAATAATATTATTTCGCACCAGTTAATAGCTTTTATTGTTCAAGTAGTGCTTGGGATTGTTACATATGTTCTTTGCTTATTGATTATGCGAGATAGATTTCTACTAGATAATATAAAAAAATATGGAGAAAAGTTATTACATACAAAGTCAAAAAGGATGTGAGTATATGTTACCAATACAGATTGATCTTCCCAAAAATTTTCTTGAAGAAGAAATTCGTTGTGGTTATAAAATTAGCAGTGAAATGAAAAAAGTTTGGGCAGTTCAAATAGATTTACTAGAACAGGTAAAAAAAATATGCAAAAAACATGGCTTAAAGTATTTTGCTGATTCCGGGACGTTAATCGGCGCTATTAGGCATAAAGGATATATACCATGGGACGATGATATAGATCTTGTTATGATGAGAAACGATTATAATAAATTTATGGAATATGCAAAAAGCGAACTGGAATTTCCATATTTTCTGCAAACTGTGTATACAGATAAAGATATCATGAGAGCACATGCTCAGCTTAGAAATTCCAAAACTACTGGCTATATGCCCTATGAAAAAAATAGACCTTATAATAAAGGGATTTTTATTGATATATTTCCCTTAGATGTAATTCCAGAAGATCCCCAACTCAAAAAATTTTCTTTGAAAATAAAATTCAAATGGAAACTACTCAATAATTTAGTTAATTATAAGTATAATAAAAAAAATATTGTTTCTTGGGCTAAACATTATTTAATCGTGAAGCCTCTTACTTTATGGATGGATTATAAAATATTATATGCAAAATATGAAAGACTTTGTTCGCAGTATAATAATAGTGAATTTAATAGAGTTAGCTATATAGCCTACTCACATGGAAAGAAAAAGCATATTTGGAATAAAGAATGGTTTGATTCAGCAAAGGAGGTCGATTTTGAATTTACAAAAATCAATATACCTGTTGGATATAATGAGAGGTTGAAAACAGAATATGGAGATTACATGGTGATAAAAAATGTACCATCATCCCATGGAGAGTTGATTTTGTCTTCTGAAAAATCTTATATGGAGGAATAACTATGAAAAAGTATAAAATCGGATATACATGTGGTGTCTTTGATATGTTTCATGTAGGGCATCTAAACTTATTAGAAAAATGCAAATCAATGTGTGATTACTTGATTGTTGGAGTATGCAATGATGATTACGTTAGGAACATAAAACACAAAGAACCAGTATATAGTGAACAAGATAGAGTTAGGATATTAGAAGCATTAAAAGTTGTTGATAGAGCTGAACTTGTAACTATAGAGGAAACCAATGACAAAATACTGGCTATAGAAAAGTTCCATTTTGATGTTTTGTTTTCAGGTGATGATTGGAAAGGATCAGAAAGATATCAAAAAACAGAAGAGCAGTTTAAAAAATATGGAGCATTTATCGAATATTTCCCTTACACGCAAGGTATTTCAACAACTCAAATTAAGGAAAAAATAAAAAAATAATTATATACTGCGAGGAAATATAATACAAGCTATATGTACAATAACACATAATGATTTTGATCATATATAAGATTTAAGATTTTGTAATAAATTACATAGAATATTCGAAATGCTTACAAGATAATAAAATGTACTATATGCAGGAAACATCTACACACTGAGGTGTATGGGGTGAAATTATAGCTACCATATTATACTGAATGAAAGCATTTATATCAATGTAAGCAATGGCGATTTTCATTTTATGAGAAGAATTTCATATCCGTATTCCTAAAAACTTTTAAATATGATAGATAATAGGTAGTCCATGATTTGTTGTTTAAAATTAGAATATCATTGCTGGTATTCTAATTTCAAACACTACCCTATCATTAACTCCGGTCTAATTTCACAACAGAAAAAAGTGTATTGTAACGAAGTGCCAAAAACAAAGTTTGCAGACGGCATCAAAAAGGTCATTCCGTGATGTCTTGACAACCAGAAATGGTAAAAGAATATCATTCCCGGTGAATCTCAAGACTTCTATGAAAAAATGTATAGAGAGTGTTTTTTATGGAAAACAAGTTGAACGAAAAAATAACATCTTTAAATGATTTAAGAGCATTATCAGCAATGCTGGTTGTTATGTCACATATAAATTGTACAAGTGAATTTTTAGGAACACAGAGGGGTACTTATGCTGTTTCAATTTTTTATATGTTAAGCAGCTTTTTGTGTATGTACACAACCAATACAGATATAAATTTCAAAGAAAAATTAGTCTATATAGCTCGAAAAACTATAAAATTAATTCCATTGTACTATATATTCACACTGTTTACCTTTCTTGTTGTACTAATAAAACCAAGTTTATTTAATACAACAACAGCTAGTGCAGAACACTTAGTAAAATCTCTTTTGTTTATCCCTTATCAGAATGAAAATGGAATGGTACGTCCAATTCTAGATGTTACATGGTTTTTGGTTTTGGTTTTCTGGTTTTATATTGTATTTGGTATATCAAGAATTATATCTAATAAAAATAGAGGTATTATCTGCATTGGGTTATTGGGTATATTCTTTACTGTTGGATCCATCTTTTTTAATAAGAACCCATTGTTCCTACAATATAAATCTGGTGTTGTTTCCTTGATATTGGGTATAGTTGTATATTATATCTATAATTGCCTCAAGCACAATTTTCCCAAAGAGGAAAAAAAGAAATCATGGGGAATCAATCTATTCCTATACGCTTTAATGATTGCTTTTGTATATCCATACTCGTTATTACATAATAACTTTAAGTATGTTGTTGAACTAATACCTCTTGTAATACTGCTTATATACGTATTGCTTAGCAAAAAAGCTGTAGAGTTTAAACTTATTAAAATTATAGCTGCTTCAAGTTATTCATTATATCTATGCCATGAGTTTGTTGTTAAAGGATTTAGCAGATTGATTTACAATTTAGATGATTTAACGATAGCAACTTTTATTTTATCGTTTATTTGTCTAGCAATCTCAGTGATGTTGTCAATAACAATTAATAGGTTTATAGAACAGCCCTTAAATAAAACTTTATCAAAAAGATTATTTATACAAGGAGAAAAATAAAAATGAACTATAACTACCTTATCGTCGGCTCCGGTCTATACGGAGCAACAATTGCCCAGCAGGCAAAAAAAGCCGGAAAAAGCGTGCTTGTAATAGATAAACGCCCCAATATAGGCGGAAATATCTATACAGAAAAGGTCGAGGGCATCAATGTACACAAGTACGGTGCACACATTTTCCATACCAATAACAAAGAGGTATGGGACTATGTCACAAGCTTTGTTGACTTCAACCGATTCACAAACTCTCCGGTGGCCAATTACAAAGGAGAGCTCTATTCTATGCCGTTCAACATGTACACATTCAATAAAATGTGGGGTGTTGTGACTCCCGAAGAAGCCGCAGCCAAAATTGAAGAGCAGAAAAAAGAAATCACTGGTGAGCCGAAAAATCTGGAAGAACAGGCCATCTCGCTTGTTGGACGAGACATCTACGAAAAGCTTGTAAAAGGTTATACAGAGAAACAGTGGGGACGTGACTGCAAGGATCTGCCTGCATTTATCATTAAGCGTCTTCCAGTTCGTCTGACATTCGATAACAACTACTTCAACGCACTCTATCAAGGCATTCCCATCGGCGGATATACCAAGCTGATCGAGAAAATGCTGGAAGGTATTGAAGTTCGGCTGAATGTTGACTATCTGGAAAACAAAGAAGAACTGGACAAGCTCGCTGAAAAGGTGATCTACACCGGTCCGATCGATGCGTATTTCGATTATAAGCTGGGTACTTTGGAGTATCGCTCTGTCAGATTTGAGAATGAGATTCTTGATAAGCCAAACTTCCAAGGTAACGCAGCTGTAAACTACACAGACAGAGAAACTCCCTGGACAAGAATCATTGAACATAAATGGTTCGAGTTTGGCAAAGATGAAAACGGAAACGATCTGCCGAAAACAGTTATTTCGAGAGAGTATTCTTCGGAATGGAAACTTGGAGATGAACCCTACTACCCCGTCAACGATGCAAAAAACAGCACACTGTATGAACAGTACAAAGCCCTTGCAGAAGCAGAAGACAATGTCATTTTCGGTGGCCGCCTCGGCGAATACAAATACTACGACATGGATAAAACCATAGAAGTCGCCCTCGCTGCAGCAAAGAAAGAACTCCCCTAACCCACTAAAACAACATCCCTAAATTTTCAATGGCAACCAAAAATGGCAACCTCTCCAAAAAAAGCCCGAAACTACGTCAAATCCACCCCAAATCCCGCAAGTTCGAATCTTGTCATCTGACACGCATGCAACCTGTTTGGATTTTCCCTGAGCCTGCAACCCCTGCAGGCTCTTTTTTATTGCAAAATCACCGTTTTTGGAATCTCCGACGTTATCCTGTCAAATGTTCACAAAATATTTTCAATTAAAAGTGCAACATTTGACCCTCCTCAATTGTGTCTATTATAGAGGGAAAAATATCCGGAGCACTGCCGCTGGTCTTTGCAGAGAAAGTCCAAACTGCTGCATTTTCCGAACTCTCGGACAAAGGGAAAGGATTTTTATGAAAAAACAATTCACAACACTACTGGCACTCTCCACCGCAGCAGCGTGTATGCTGACCTGCACACCGATAACCACCAGTGCAGAGGAATCTCTCGATGATCTACAGATTTTCTAATTTAAAAGGGAGGAATTTTTATGAAAAAACAATTTGCAGCATTACTGGCACTGTCTACCGCAGCAGCCTGCGTTCTGAGCTATCAGCCGGTACAGGCTGGTGCAGAAAGCGTTCTGGGCAGCATGACACAGGAAAACCTGACCGACATCACCAACGAACAGAAAGATGCGTTCTATCAGTCATCTCTGGGGGAAATAGAGCCGTCGGCAGAACCCAGCGAACTGGAACAGGCTGCCACTGCAAACGGCATGTACAAGGACACATTCTCGTTCACGAACCACTCCTGCAACCTGTCGGAGGACGACTTCAACCAGAAGGTATTCGAACCGATCTGGAACAGCATGACCAATATTGAACGGCTCGCCTATCTCAACAAGAGCAGTGTATACCGGAACGTCTGCCAAGGCAGCCAGTGCTTCGGCATGGCAGCCCTGTCCATTCTGGTACACAACGGCGAACTGTCCCCCAGCGACATTCAGGCAGGTGCAGAAACCCTGCATGACATCACGCTGACCAACGACGTAGAACAGCTGATCACCTACTATGACATGCTGCTGGAATATCAGGCAGTTTCCAACGTGGTCATGTATGCTCCGACACTGCTGACACAGGACGAACGCGTAGACAACCTGCTGAACTGTGCAGAACGCTGCAAGGAAAAGGGCACTTACTTCATGGTTGCCATTCGGGCCGGCGGTACGCACATGATCGTAGGCATGGACAAGGTTTCCGGCAGCTGGACATTTGACGGCGTGAACTACGACACCTGCATTGTTGCCTACGACAGCAACTTCTACAACAAGACCACCAAGGAATCGCTGTTCAACGACAACGCCTGCATCTATGTCAACTCCAAGACCAAGCAGTTCTGCATTCCGGCATACGGGTTCACTTCAGAAAAGGGTGAATCTGTACTGTATGCTTCCGATGACGATTCCGTATTGACCTATCGTGCACCGCTGAACGGCACCACAGAGATCAACACCGATGCTTCCAATATCGTAAATCTGCATTCTTACCGCGGCATCACACCGGAGGACGTATCGGTCACTGCCACCGATGCAGACGGCAGCACCCACGACTTTTTGAGCGAATGCAAGCTGCGGTCCTCGGATTCCAACTACTACGGCACCGGCTCTGCATTCCATCTGGAAAAGACCAAGCGTTCCAACGGCTTTGACTTCTACCTCAAGGGCAAGGGCTACCGCGTAGAAGTATCGCAGTATCCGCAGGGCGGCTCCATGAGCAGCCCCTACGACAAAAGAACGTATGACGTGGGAACCAAGTGCAAGGTGGACATCACCGGCGACAGCATTTCCTACACCAATACCGACACCGCAAGCCTGCCGCTTGAGTTCAGCATGGCTTATGACGAGGGCAACTACAACTTCTCTCCGCTGAACGCCGCCAAGGTTACCTTTGACGTAGCACCGAATCAGACGATCACCATTACCAAGAAGGACACAGGCTTCGCACTCACCACCAACATGGAAACGGTTGTTACCATTAATCCGGAGTACAACGATGATGCGATCAACGCATTCGAGGGCAGCGAACACGACTTTGTACAGTATGTCACAGCTTACTACCTGCGGTTTGTCATGGAGAGCAACGCCATGGTCAACTACAACATGGAAAAGAAGTGCAGTGAACTGTCATTCGACTTCAACAATGACGGTGTGTACGACGAGTCCCCCATTACCGGCGATGCAGACTGCAACGGTGTTCCCTATGAGATCAACGACATCTACTGGACCATGCAGCAGATTGCCGAATCTGGTGCATACGGTGCCGGCAGCACCTACTTCCCCACCACAGCCGGCGACATTGACGGCAACGGCAAGGTAGACACCAACGACCTGTTCGATATCACCTATGAGTGTGCTCTGCGTGGGGCAGGACTGAAGAAGTAACTGGTACTTACACTAAGGAAACGCTGAATAAAGCCCGCCTGACGACTTTGTACGCAATCTGCTTGCAGATTTTCCGTCATATTGCATAGAAATCCCTTGCCATACGGCAGTATGCCTGCGGAATTTCTATGCAATCTGCCGAAAAATCTGACTACGCATCTTACGCACAAGCTTTATTCAGTGTTTCCCTAAGAATGATATGGAGGAAGAAAAATGAAATTGTGGAAAAAAGGGTTGGCGGCATTGACTGCTGGCTTGCTTTGTCTGGGCAGTGTGGGACTGTCTGGCGTGGAATTGCCGGCGAGTGCAGATGTGCCATATTTTTACGACGGTACTTATGGAGATTTGTATTATGACGTGATCGATGCAGTCGAAATTCGAATTACTGGTTGTGAAAAAGAAGTTACGGCTGTAGAGATTCCAGCGAGGATCGCTGGAAAACCGGTGACGAGTGTTGGAAGAAGTGCTTTTTCTGGCTGTAACAGTTTGGCTGCGGTCACGATACCGGACAGCGTGACGAGAATTGGCTTAGATGCCTTTTATAAGTGCAGCAGTCTGACCACGATCACGATGCCGGACGGTGTGACGATTCTTGGAGCGAACGCTTTTTCTTTCTGTACCAGTCTGACCGAAGTCACGATGCCGAACAGCTTGACAAGTATTGGAAGTAATGTCTTTTCCGGCTGTAGCAGCCTGACTGAAATCGAGATACCAGACAGCGTGACCAGCATAGGAGAGAGTGCTTTTTCCGACTGTAAAAAGCTGACCTCGATCACGATACCGGACAGCGTGACAAGCATTGAAAAATCTGCCTTTTCCGGCTGCAACAACCTCACTATTTATGGTTACGCCCGCTCTTACGCCCAGAAATACGCAGCCGAAAACAACATCAGATTTGCTCTGATTGGCGGATTGCCCAGGGGTGACGTAGACGGCAGCGGCGGCATTGACTCCACCGACATCTTTTACACCATGCTCTACATCGCCAACGTTGCCGTAGGCAATGACGGCGGGCTGACGGCTGAACAGATCGCTGCCGCCGATGTAGACGGCAATGGTACAGTGGATTCCACCGACAGCTTCTATATCATGTACTACGTGGCTCTCCACGGGGCAGGATATGACACTTCTTGGGAAGAAGTCCTCGCGAAATAACTTTTCCAAACACAAAAAACAGCACTTCTGTCCGCAAACCTGCGGTTTCAGAAGTGCTGTTTGATTTATTCTGTTTGCGAAACAGGCTCTTAGTCCTCGTCAGTGGATTCCTCTGCTGTGTGGATCGGAATGGTCTGTTCTGCACTGTCCCCGGTGTCGTCCTGTTCCGGTTCTGTTTCAGTGGATTCTTCTGTCGGCATATGCACCTGAGCCGGCTGGTCTGTGGTGTCGTCCTCGGAATCGATAGAGCAAACACCATCTGCACAGCAGCAGCCTGCTGCTTCGGCAGTGTTTTCGGTATCTTCTTCGTTTTCTGGTTCGTCACAGCAGGAGCACTCGTCCTCATTCGTGCAACCGCCCTCCGGCAGGTCGTCACAATTGCATGCGGCTTCCAGTCGCTTGTCGTGTGCCTTTTTCAGTGCGTAAATAGTTGCAGCGGAAGCTGCGGCAGCTGCTGCAACCATTGCAGCGATAATCGTTCCTTTCATATCGATACCTCTTTTCTCCGACACCATGTCCTGTGCAGGCGTGTGCGAAAGTGTACACGCTGTGGTTCTTCTGCGGGTCGGCGACAGAAAACACAGACGTTTCCAGATTACAGCTTTCGTTTCGCTGTAATATTTCTACATCTATAGTATACCATATTTTCAAAGAAAATACAAGCCCCGACATGCAGATATTTGCGGATTATCCGACAAATTTTTCAGAGGTGACTACCTTTATACACGCTCCAGTGCCTGCTGCAAGTCGGCGAGAATATCCTCGATATTTTCCAGACCTACAGAAATGCGGATCAGTCCGCCGTCAATGCCTGCCGCTTTCAGCTGTTCTTCGGTCAGCTGGCGGTGGGTGGCTGATGCAGGGTGCAGCACACAGGTGCGAATATCTGCCACGTGTACCTCAATGGAAGCCAGCTGCAACGCGTCCATAAAGCGGACAGCAGCTTCTCTGCCGCCCTTGATCGAGATCGAAATGACACCGCAGGTGCCGTTGGGCAGATACTTCTTTGCCATTTCGTGATAGGGGTCGTCCGGCAGGTTGGGGTAGGTGACAGAGGCGATTTTGTCAGACTGCTTCAGCATTTTTGCCACTGCCATAGCGTTTTCGCAGTACTGCTTCATGCGTACCGGCAGAGTTTCCAGTCCCAGATTCAGCAGGAACGCGGAGTGTGCCGCCGGATAACAGCCGAAGTCCCGCATCAGCTGCATTCTCGCCTTGATGATATATGCCATTTTGCCGAACTCTCTGGTGTAGACTACACCGTGATAGCTTTCGTCCGGCTCTGTGAAGTCGGGGAATTTGCCGCTTTTTCCCCAGTCAAATGTGCCGCCGTCCACAATAACGCCGCCGCACTGGAGAGCGTGGCCGTCCATGTACTTGGTGGTGGAGTGGATCACAATATCTGCTCCGAATTCAATGGGACGGCAGAGGATCGGCGTGGCAAAGGTGTTGTCCACGATCAGCGGGATCTGGTGGGCATGAGCGATCTTGGCGAACTTTTCAATGTCGAATACTGTCAGTGCCGGATTGGCAATGGTTTCGCCGAAGATCAGCTTGGTGTTGGGCTTTATCGCCTGCGAAATGGTTTCCTCATCTGCCAGCGGGTCTACCCAGATGCACTCGATGCCGAACCGCTTCAGCGTTACGCCGAACAGGTTCACAGTGCCGCCGTAAATGGTGGAAACGGAAACAATGCTGTCGCCGGCACTGCACAGATTCAGCACCGACAGCAGGGAAGCTGCCTGTCCGCTGGAAGTGAGCATTGCCCCGACGCCGCCCTCCAGTGCAGCGATCTTCTGTTCTACTGCATCGCAGGTGGGATTGGCGAAACGGGAGTACATCGGTTCCGTGGGCATGTCAAACAGTTCCGCCACCTTTTCGGTGGAGTCGAAACGATAAGTGGTGCTTTGTACAATGGGTACTGTGCCGGGGCCGCCGTTTTTCGGGGTATAGCCGGCGTGCAGGCATTTGGTTTCCAGTTTTGCATTCGGATTGCAGGGCTGCATAAAAATTCCTCCAGAGTGTCGGCAGTACACGGGCAGGATTGCTCGAAATCATGTACTGCAAGTTGTATTTTTATGATAAAAAAGATGATACTATTATAGCACATTTTATTCGTTTTGCATAGACGGAATTTTCAAATCTAAACCCATAGAAAAAATCTATGGCAACATCACATAGGAAAGGTGCCGGATTTGCTGAAATTCCGTCGAAAGCCTTCTGCAGAATTGGCAAAAATGCAAATTTTCCAAAAATCCCATTGACATTCTCTTGTAAAAATCGTATAATAAAACTATGTATTGTTGTGCGTGAAGAAGGAATCTGACCAACGGCAGATTCCCGACAAATCAGAATGTCTGGGCAACCACAGAGATTCTGCATGAAATACTCGGGGCGGTTTTTGACCAGTGCACCCAAGGTGCGGGAAAGCTGGAACCATTTTACAACATGCCCTGCTGCCTGTCCGACGGACGTGAATTGCCGGCAGGCTGTATCTATTTAAAGTTTTTCCAACTCTTGAGAAACCCAGAAAAACCACACGGCGAAAAAGGTGGCTTTTCGGGGACAGCCAGAAAATGTACGCGGCGGAGAATCCGAAGTTCTCCGCAGAGATCGCAGGAAAGCAATCCTTTTTTGTTTTGGAAAATATTCTTCCGAACTTGTGAAAAAGCAGTTTGGGCAGGCATGGTGTGAAACCTGGGGCAGCGTTGCCCTTGTACTGTGCTGCCCTTGCACCAACGTGAATCAGGGGCGATACCGCACAAAGAGCGTCTGGCGACTTTGCACGCCATCTGCTTGCAAATTTCCCGTCATATTTCACAAAAATGCTCGTGAATACATCCAGTATTCACTCCGCTTTTTGTTTCATCTGACGAAAAATTTGACGACGCATCTGTCGCACAATCTTTGTGCGGTATTGCCCAGGGTGTCCTTTTTCCATGCAGCCCGTTTTTTTTGAAAAGGCGGTTTGCAGAACAGGCGGAGGAGAATTCTGCCGTCATGCGGCGGCAATGTGCCTGCTGAACAGGCGGCAGTCTGTGCGAGTGCCGATTCGGCAGGCAGACTGACAGTGATTTCGGAAAAGAGAACATTTGTGCTGTCCCCACGTGAGAAAGTGAGGATATTTATTTGGCAAACGAAAAAGAACAGGTAAGAGAAGTACGAAACAATCCCCAGCCCCGCAAGAGAAGTTATGGGGCAAGACCGCGGCAGCAGGGTGCCGGCGAGCGTCCCTCCGGCGGCAATCGCCGTCACAACAACAATCCACGCCCCAGAAACAACAACAATGCACAGCCGACACGGCAGAACCGCCAGAAGCGGACACCGGTACGTATCATTCCGCTGGGTGGTCTGAACGAGATCGGAAAGAACATGACCGTGTTTGAGTGCTGCAATGACATGTTCATTCTGGACTGCGGTCTGGCATTTCCGGATATGGATATGCCTGGTGTGGATATTGTCATTCCGGATTTCACCTATGTGGAGGGCAACAAGGACAAGATTCGCGGCATCGTCATTACCCACGGTCACGAGGACCATATCGGCGGTCTGGCATATCTGCTGAAAAAGATCAATGTGCCGATTTATGGCACCCGCATGACACTGGGACTGATCGAGGGCAAGCTGGAAGAACACGGGCTGCTCAAGCAGGCGAAGCTGATCGAAGTGGAACCCCGCACCACCGTGAGAATGGGCTGCATGGCAGTGGAATTCATCAAGGTGAACCACTCTATCCCCGGTGCAGTCGGCATGGCGATCCATACACCGGCCGGCATCATTGTCCACACCGGTGACTTTAAGGTGGACTTCTCGCCGATCGACGACGAGATCATCGACCTTGCACGATTCGGCGAACTGGGCAGCCGCGGCGTACTGGCACTGATGGCAGACTCCACCAATGCAGAGCGTACTGGCTTTACATGCTCGGAACGCACCGTTGGCGGCAGTTTTGAAAAGCTGTTCAAGCGGGCGGAGGGAAAGCGAATCATTATCGCTACATTCTCCTCCAATGTGCACCGTGTACAGCAGATCATCGATCAGGCAAAGAATTACAATCGAAAAGTAGCGGTGTTCGGCCGCAGCATGGTGCATGTCATCGAAAAGGCGACGGAACTGGGTTATCTGAAAGTGCCCAAGGGCATTATGATCGATATTGATGAAATGAACCGTTATCCGGACGACCAGATCGTACTGGTGACTACCGGCAGTCAGGGCGAACCGCTGTCGGCTCTGACACGTATGGCAATGAACAGCCATAAAAAGGTGACGATCACACCGAATGACTTTATCATCATCTCCGCGAAGCCGATCCCGGGCAACGAAAAATATGTTACACGGGTAGTCAATGAGCTGATGAAATCCGGTGCGGAAGTCATCTACGAATCCATGTATGAAGTGCATGTTTCCGGTCACGCGTGTCAGGAGGAGCTGAAGCTGATCCAGGCTCTGACGAAGCCGAAGTTCTTCATTCCGGTGCACGGCGAATATAAGCATCTGGTCAAGCATGCGGAAATTGCAAAGTCTATGGGCATGCCCAGCGATCATATCATCATTTCCAAGATCGGTGATGTCATCGAAACCGACGGCAACTCCATGCGTATCGTTTCACAGGTGCCTGCCGGTCGGGTTATGGTAGACGGTCTGGGTGTCGGCGATGTCGGTTCTATCGTGCTGCGGGACAGAAAGCATCTGTCACAGGACGGTCTGATCATTGTAGTGATCGGCATCGAACGAGCAGCCAATGCCGTAGTGGCAGGACCGGACATTATCTCCCGCGGTTTTGTCTATGTGCGGGAGTCGGAAGAACTCATGGACGAGGCACGCAGTGTCATGACGACTGTGCTGGACAACTGCAACGCACGGGACCTCAAGGAATGGGGAACGCTGAAAACCAAGCTGCGTGATGTTCTGTCCGACTTCATCTATGCCAAGACCAAACGCAGCCCGATGATCCTGCCGATCATCATGGAGGTATAAATGCCTGTTACAGGCTCTTGAAGATAGCTGTTGCTGAAAAGCGGCTGTCTGCAAAGGAGAATGCAGCATGAAACGAAAATATGGGGTGATGATCGCCACATGGATCTTGTGGTTTATCAGCGTCCTTGTACCGCTGTTTTGTATGGTGCTCCAGCGAGTGCCCCAGCGGTTTTTGACCATACAATTTCTGGTGATCTTGCTGTTGGGGATTCTGCTCTGTGTCCAGTGGATCTGGCTGCGGCGTGCAGAACGGATACAGAATACCGCTGTCCGCGGCGAGATCGAGGGTGCCGGCATGGCTGCCCTCCAGAGCATGACTGTGCCGATGATTCTGGCGGAACGGGACGGAAAGATCCTCTGGAGCAATGCGATCTTCCAGAACCGTTTCGTGTCGGGACGCTCTGTGCTGGGGCGTTCTGTGCAGGACGTGATTCATCTGAATCTGGCGGCTCTGGATCAAAACCGTGACCTGTTAATGGAGCACAACGGGCTGAGCTATCGGGTGCATGCCGTTTCCAGTGCCCAGAACCAGCAGGAAATCATTGCGGTGCAGTTTCTGGAAATCACAGATATTCTGCGGTTGCAGCACGAGCAGACCAACTCCCGTCCCTGCGTAATGCTGCTGGTGATCGACAGCTATGACGATTTGCTGCAATACGCCAGAGAAAGCGAAAAGGCACAGGTTTCCGCCGAGGTGGAACGGGTGCTGGAAAACTTTATGCAGGGGACCGAGGGCATTATCCGCAAGGTGGAAAACGATCTGTTCTATGCGGTAATGGAATCCCGCTATCTGCACGAGATCATGAACAACCGGTTCCATGTGCTGGACGAGGCACGGCAGATTCGTGTCAACGACCGCATGCACATCACCTTTTCCATTGGCGTGGGTGACGGCGGCTCTACATTGGCGGAGAGCGAGAAGTTTGCCCGCCAGTCGCTGGATATGGCACTGGGACGGGGCGGCGATCAGGCGGCAGTGAAAACGGAAAACGGGTTCTGCTTTTTCGGCGGTGCCTCCAAGGGCATCGAGAAGAAGTCCAAAACCAAGATTCGCTCCATTGCCCTTGCCATGCAGGAACTGATCGAAAATTCCGATCAGGTGTTCCTCATGGGACACCGCTTCGGCGATCTGGATTCCGTAGGTTCTGCCTGCGGTCTGGCGGGAGCCGTGCGGCTGATGCAGAAGCCGGCGTATGTGGTGGTAAACCAGCAAAGCTGTCTTGCCACCCAGCTGATCGACCGTATGCAGCAGTGTCCGGACGGTCCGAAGTTTATGGAACCGGTGGACGCACTGGCACAGGTGACGGACAACAGCCTGCTGATCGTCGTGGATACCCACAACAAGGACATTCTGGAAAGCGTGGATCTGTACCATGCGGCACGATATGTCATTGTCATCGACCACCACCGGAAAAATGTGAATTTCATTGAAAATGCAGTGATTTTCCACCACGAACCCTATGCGTCGTCTGCTTCGGAAATGGTGACGGAGATCATACAGTATTTCCGGCTGGATACCGAGGTTTCCTCGGCATATGCCGATGCCCTGCTGGCGGGAATCATGCTGGATACCAAGAATTTTGTCATGCGTACCGGTGTGCGAACCTTTGAAGCGGCGGCGTATCTGCGGAAGATCGGGGCGGATACGGTACAGGTCAAGTCCCTGTTCTCCAATACGATTTCCATGTACTCCATGCGTGCCCAGATCGTGGCACATGCGGAATTGTACCGGAACAACGCCATTTCTGCCGTGAAGCTACAGGACAAAAATGCCCGTGTGCTGGCGGCACAGGCGGCAGATGAACTGTTGAGCATTCAGGGCGTGGAAGCTTCCTTTGTGCTGTATCTGGAAGAAACCGGCGTGGGAATCTCCGCACGCTCTATGGGTAATGTCAATGTACAGGTCATCATGGAGCAGCTGGGCGGCGGCGGTCACCAGACAATGGCGGCAACGCAGCTGAAGGACTGTACCATTCAGGAGGCAAAGGAACAGCTGCTGCTGATTCTGGAAGCACAGGAAAATGAAACTTAAGGAAACACTGCATAAAGCCCGCCTGACGGCTTTGCACGCAATCTGCGTGCAG
>ERZ773170.217-NODE-217-length-65563-cov-7.097408_pt1 | contig 65563 bp, 87 predicted proteins | sample MGYA00581002_ERZ773170 | MGnify/ENA primary metagenome ERZ773170 (study PRJEB29015, sample SAMEA2737811) | human gut metagenome | biome: human gut; feature: human-associated habitat; material: faeces | place: China | collected 2012 ... | reverse complement strand
TCACGGCCTCTTGAACCCCATTCAAGCGCGCTACCAAACTGCGCTACACCCGGTCAACCGGGCTGTCTCGAATCAGCTTTATTATTATAGCGGATATGAAGGAGAATGTCAACAGGGTTTTGCAAAAAATATAATTTTTGCATTTTTCCGCGCAAAGTGCTGCATAAATCCGACAGCGGATGCTTGACTTTCCCGCGCAGGTGCGCTATACTTAATATCCTACCACAATAGCAAGGGAGGTGTGCCCCATGGCAGAGGACAAGTGTGGAAAAAAAATGATTGCCGTCAACCGTGAGGTGCGCCACGAATACTTTGTCATCGAGGCACTGGAAACAGGCATCGAGCTGGTAGGCACCGAGGTCAAGAGCCTGCGCGCCGGAGGGGTCAACCTGAAGGATTCCTGGGCAGACATCGATGACGGCGAGCTGATCGCCAAGGGCATCCACATCAGCCCCTATGAGCAGGGCAACATCTTCAACAAGGACCCGCGCCGTCCGCGGCGTTTGCTGGCACACAAGGCGGAGATCCGCCGTCTGGGGCAGCAGATCAAGCTGCAGGGCTACACGCTGGTGCCGCTCTCCCTTTACTTTAAAAAGGGGCGCGTCAAGCTGGAGCTGGGCCTGTGCAAGGGCAAAAAGCTGTATGACAAGCGTGCGTCTGCTGCGGCGCGCGACGCCAAGCGCGACATTGACCGCGCACTCAAAACGCAGCGATAAGTTGTTTCTACTTCACTTTCCCGGTGGGCTTGCCTGCCGAATATACGGGGCTGTAATGGTTTCGACGGGGAGAGAGAGGCGTGAGCAGCGGGCCGTGGCGGTGACCCACGATAAAAGCGCCAACTTAAATTAACTGACAACAATTATCCTGTTGCCGTAGCTGCCTAATTAGGCGCTGCCGTCCTGCCCGTGTTAGTACCGCATGGGGTCAGGGCGTCGATTAGGTACTGAACGTGAACGGGCTTAAGCTTTGCGGCCCGGCATGAACTTATGAAGCTACCAAGGTGTAGTGCGTGTGTGCTCGCCCGCACCAAGGGAAATTTAATAAACACACTGCGCCCGGAGATACTCTAACTGATTTCTTTTCGGACACGGGTTCGACTCCCGTCAGCTCCACCATATTGTGCAAATCCGAACTCAATCTTCTTTGTGAAGCATTGTTTCGGATTTGTTTTTGTTTTAGAGGATGTGGATCAGTCCACACCCTCTTTTTTCGGCGCATCGCAAGTAAGCGCCTGTTTAGCATTCCAGATGCCAGCCGTGGTCGGGTCTCTCCCGCCAACCCGCGGGCCGCACATGCCCGGCCCCTACGACGCAGCAAAAAACAAAAAGCCGCTTACCTCAAACGAGATAAGCGGCTTTTGGCAGGACTTTGCGCACAGCGTCCGAACACTTCACCACACGCGGCATCGTTGATTTCTTGCATTCGCACGACCACCTTACCATTATCGGTATAATTAAATGCAATGTCAAAGTGATCGTCGTACAAATAGATGGCGTTGACAAAGGTTTTTATCAGCCGCTTTTGGCTATCACGGTTCGACCTGTCCAGCGCCGCCATATCTTGCAAGAAGAACAGAATCATATCCCGTGTGAGCTTAAAGCCCCCGGCCAGCCCCGCCTCTGCGCGGGCCGCGCTGAGGGCTTGTTTTTGGTCTGTCAGTTCATCCATACGGGCTTTCGTCATCTCATTGATGATGCCCATTTCGATGGCTTTCATCACATTGGAGAGTGCCCTATCCACATCGGCTATCTGCTTATCCAGTGCCTTGATAGTATCGCCGGATGTATCGCTGCGCTCATAAGCAGCCCATACCTGATCGGCGATATTTTCCAGTGTAGCCGGATTTTCCAGTAACTTGCCGATGGCCCTAAGCACCAGCGGCTCAATGACATCCTGCCGTATCGGCTTTTTGTCGCACGTCTTTTTCTTTTTGCGATTCCAGCAAGTATAATAGTTGTGCTTTGTGCCGTTGCGCCCGTGGCCGCTCTCCCCTACCATCATTGTGCCACAGTGGCCGCAGAACAGCTTATCAGTCAGTAGGTATTCGGTTTTAGACCACACCCGCGCCGGGGCACGGCGGTTGACCTTGAGCATTTCCTGCGCTTTGTCGAATGTGGCGCGGTCAATCAGCGCGGGCATACCGCCCTCATTGCGGATGTCGTGGAAGATGTACACGCCGGTGTACTTCTCATTTTTCAGCAGGCGGTGCAGGCTGTTGACGGTGAACTCTCCGCCGCGCGTTGTCCTAACCCCCTGCGCGTTGAGCCATGCGACGATTTCCGAGATGGTTTCGCCGTTGGCATATCGCTTGAAAACCTCGGTCACGAACGGGGCAGTTTTGGGGTCAACCTCGTATCGTTTGGTATCTGGGTTGACATTGTATCCGATGATTTTGCATCCGCCCACTGTTTGGGATTTCTTGGCACTCTCACGCTGACCCCGGCGCACGTTCTGCGCCAGTTGGAGTGAGTAGTATTCTGCCATGCCCTCAAGCACGGAATCCAGAATAACGCCCTCTGGGCCGTCCGGCACATCCTCTGCGACGCGCTCCACCCTAACCCCGTTCTTTTTGCAGCGGTAGCGGTTAAATGCAATTTCTTCACGGTTACGCCCGAATCGGTCAATCTTCCATAGCAGGATGACCCCGAATTGACGCGTCGCAGTATCGGACAGCATCTTTTGAAATTCTTCTCGATCATCATTGCGCCCGGTCATTGCCCGATCAGCATAGATGTGAATGATTGTGTAGCCATGTTGCTCTGCATACTTCTGCGCCGCGGCGATCTGCCCCTCGATAGATTGCTCGGTCTGGCCGTGGGATGAATACCGTGCGTAAACAACGGCGGTTGTTTCAACTGAACTCAAACTATCACCCCTTATTTAACGAAAATAGCCTCAAATTTGCAATTAAGGCTTTGATTTTGCGCTTAAAAAGCCAAATCAGATACAAAAATCATCAAAATTTGCATTTAATGACCGAAAAACCAAATCACTGCGAGGATAACGCCGAGAACGACAGCCACCAGAATGGAGCACCCCTCGTTTGCGTTCAGTTTGTCGTACTGTGCGTCGATGTCATTTTGCGTAATGAAATCGAAAGTATACCCGCAATCCTCACAGTATGCGACATTGCGGCGGTGAATCTGTGTGCCCCCGGATGCAAGGCCGATGCCGGAAATGGTCGTCGCACTTCCTGCCGAGGTCGTGCCATTCATCATATACTTAAATCGCACTTTGGGGCTACCGCACATCGGACAGACTCGTTTTGACGGCTGGGCCTGCTTGACCTTGTTCTTTTGCGCGTGATAGCCGAGGGCGCACAGTACCGCGATGATAAAGGTGATGACGATTGCTGCAAAGCCCAAAAGCATATACAGACCGATTGTTAAAATCAGCGTGATAAAAGCCATCATATCAAATCGCCTCCGGGCCATATTCGGGTAAGCCCCGGCAGATGCCAACAGCCACGCCCTCTATATGCAAATCGTTGATCTCCTCTTTCGTGTAGGTCATCGGTGCAAACCGGGGATTTTCTGGGTGCAAGATTACAGTGTCACCCTTACGATAAAAATGCTTGAGCGTTGCCTCGTCATCAATCAGCACCGCCGCAATCTGCCCGTTTTCAACGTTGGGCTGGGAGCGGATACAAACCAAATCGCCATCTTGAATCGTCGGGGACATCGAATCGCCCTTGCATACCAACGCAAAATCGGCTTTCCATAGCGAGGATACACTTATATACCGTTCTATGTTTTCCTGTGCGAGAATCGGAGTGCCGCAGGCAATGTTACCGATAACAGGAACAGATTTTGTATCAGGCAGAGGTATAAATCCTTTGGGGATGGTCGGTTTCGGTTGGGGAATTGGCTTAGTGTTATCTCTTTGGGCGGATGGGTCATCCGTCCACCCCATCAAATACGCAGGCGAGGTCTGCAGGGCCTTTGCAATCTCTACCACCTTACTGCGCGGCGGGCTGATTTTGCCGCTCTCTATTTTTGTGATGGTGGTTTTATTTTTGTATCCGACCTGTTCGGCGAGTTCCGCTTGCGAAATGTTCAGCGCGGTTCTCCTCTTTCTGATTCTTTCGCCCGTGACATCCATCGAAAAAGCCTCCTTATACCGAGATGTATATAAAATTCTTTATATACATAATACACCACAGATGATTAAAAATCAAGATTTTTTTATTTTTCGCAAAAAAAGTGTTGACTTTCAATCACCTATGGTGTATTATGCGTGTAGTGATTATAAATCACCCACAAAAACCAGAGAGGAGGGTTTCTGATGATTGATACCATCAAACTGGAAATGTCGATCACTAAGGCGCGTATCACTAAGCGCGAACTGGCAAAGCAGCTCGGCATCTCCGAAATGTCGCTGTACAATAAGATACATAACATCTCGGAGTTTAAGGCGAGCGAGATTCGCCAGTTGTCCGAGATTTTGGAACTGAGCGATAGCGATAGGCAGGCAATTTTTTTTGCCTGATAGATGATTATAAATCATCTTACGAAATGAGAGGTACAGCATGGAAAGCATCACAATCGACTTTGACAAAATGCCGGAGAAAGAAAAGCGGGTTCTGGGCGATACGCTTTACGCCGCTTGCAAGGCGTTCTATGAGAACCCTGACAACCTCGCCCGGTACAACGCATGGAAAGCAAAACGGGAGGCCGCTCATGTATAAGATTATCAACCTTGCGGGCCGCATCTCACTTTTCTTCGTGATCGAGGTCGCTATGTACTACGCCATGATCGACCCGCTTCTCCGCATCATTTTCGGTCTGCCTGACCGTCCCGCACTGCTTATCGCATCGTGGGCGCTTCTGCTTGTCGCCGCCGTCATCGACGATACGATTCTCCCCGTTTTCAATTACGACAAGGGCACCGATGCCCACGTCAAATAAATTTTGGAGGTAACACACCATGATCGAACTGAAAGTAACCGTTGACGCTCCTGAACTGAGCGCCGCCATCAACCATCTGGCCGAGGCCATCGAAAGCAAGGGTACTGATGCCCCCGCCGCCCCGGCAAAAAACTCTCGCAGCAAGAAAGCCGCTGCCAAGACTGCCCCGGACGCACCTGCGGCTTCTGCTCCTGCCCCGTCTGAACCTGTCGCCGCCCCGGCATCCATTGAACAGCCCGCCGTGACATCTCAGCCCGTGCAGACCCCCGTCATCACTCCTGCACAGCAGCCTACTCCTGCCGCCCCCATGGCCACGCCTGTGATGCCTCAGCCCGTTGCAACGGCTACTCCCGTGATGACCCCGCCTGCCGCTCCTGTGACCCAGCAGTTCATCCCTCAGCCCGCCGCTGCACCCACTCCCGCTCCTGTCGCCCCGGCACAGCCTCAGCAAAGCAACATCACCCTTGAGCAGATCATCAACGCCGCCATGCCGCTGATGAACAGCAACCCCGCATTTGCTATGCAGCTGCAGGGCATCCTCGCAAAGTACGGCGTTCAGGCCGTCACGCAGATTCCCAAAGAGTATCTGCCCAATGTGGCCGCTGACCTCGCCGCCCTCGGCGCAAAGTTTTAAGGGTGCTAAGATGACGGCGTGGGAATATGATGCCCTGCAAGCGCTGCTAACTCGCAAGGCCCAGAACAACCCACACAGCGGAAAACGCGCCGAGGGGTATATGGACGGGATTCTCGCGGCGAAAAGTATTCTTCACGCCTTTTATCAACAGCAAGAAAAGGAGAAAGCAAATGGCAAGCCCTGAAATTCATGCCAAGTGCGGCGCATCCAATGCGCACCGCTATCTGGTCTGTACCGCGTCGCCCACGTTTGAGGCGCAATTCCCGGCCAGTACGAGCGTCTATGCCGAGGAGGGTACGCTGGCGCACAGCATTTGCGAGTTGTTCGTCAAGACCCGTGGCGATGTGGATGCGATGGCTGAGGAGCTGCGTCCCCTGCAGCGGAACAAGCTCTATCAGCCCGAAATGCTGACCTGTGCCAAGGTCTACTGCGACTGGATTATGGAAAAGGCGCTGGGCTACACCAATCCTCCGGCGATTATGACGGAGCAGCAGGTGGACTTTTCTGATGTCGTGCCGGATGGTTTCGGTACTTGTGATTGCGTGATGATCGGCGATGACACGCTGAACATTTTTGACTACAAACACGGCAAGGGTGTCCGTGTGGATGCCGTGGGCAATCCGCAGATGCGGCTTTACGCCCTCGGTGCCCTTGCAAAGTACCGGCCCTTGTACGGTGACACCATCAAAAAGGTGCGCATGACCATTATCCAGCCCCGAATCAGCGCCGACCCGTCCGAGGATGAGATGACCGTGGATGACCTGTTGGCGTGGGGCGCTGAAATCCATCCCCTCGCTGTGGAGGCGTTCAACGGCCCCGGCGTATTTGTTCCCGGCGAGCACTGCAAGTTCTGCCGGGGCAAGGCAAAATGCCGCGCCCGTGCCAATATCAACACGGCTCTGGAAGATTTCGCCGCCTGTGTGCCTATGGGCCGCGTCCCCGCCGATGAACCGAAAGACAACATCACGCGCCGCGCGATGGGTCTGCAAAAAGCGCTATCCGATGAAGAAATCGGCCAACTGCTGACGCGCGGCCAGTTTTTGGTGAGTTGGTATGACGATCTGAAAGCCTATGCACAGCAGACCATTCTCGACGGCGGCGAAATTCCCGGATGGAAAGTCGTTGCAGGCCGTAGCGTCCGCGCGTTTCATGACACCGATGCCGCGTTCCAAACGCTTATCAAGGCAGGCTACGATGAGGCCATGCTTTATGACCGCAAGCCCGTTTCTCTGTCCGAACTGGAAAAGCGGCTCGGCAAGAAAAAATTTGCTGAACTGCTGGCCGACCAGATTGACCGCCCGATGGGCAAGCCGACGTTGGTTGACGAATCTGACAAGCGCGAACCGTACAACAGTGCCGCCGCTGATTTTGGAGGGGTTTAACCCATGTTTGACGATTACGACCATATCACAATCAGCTATCACCATCGGGACGATGGCTGGTTTGAGATGGAGCTATATCTGCCACTGTTGGTTGACTGCCCCAAAAATAAGATGCCCGCTATCCTCTCCCAATTCGTCAAGGACGAAAAGTGCGAGGATAAGGCCAAAAAGCTGCTGGCCTACTGGGAGCGGCAGCGCGATAAGTACGAGCGTGACCGTAAGGATGCGGCAGACGCCTATGTGAACATCTCTACTGAGGTAGCAGACCTGCAAACCGTCATCCGCACCAAAAAGCACCCTGTCGGCACTCGACTGTCCAATGCCGAATTGCAGGAGGCTAAAAAGCAACTTGCAAGCAAAAAAGCTCTTAAAAAGCGCACCTACGACACTTTGAAATTCAGCTATGACCGCAAAACCCGGCTGGACTTCTTTATCGAGATGCTGAAATGTCACCCCAAATTACAATGGGTTTTCAATTCTGAGGAGGTACAGAAATGAAAGTTGAGAAAAACAGCCCTCTGGCCCAAATGCTCTTGAAACTGGCCGCTGAGCACGACCCGAAACTGCGCGAGGCTATCCGCAACGGCGAGGTTGAGGGCGTGAACATTATCGCTGTCGGCGGCGCACCCGATGGCGAAGTCAAAGAACTGCTGAAATCTCTCGCCAAAGACGAGGATGACTGCAAGAATTGCGAAAACCGCGATGGGTGTGAGGACGCCAAGACGGCTACACCCTGCGATGATACTGAGGATGCGGACGGTGACATCAGCATCGTTGATGAAATTCGCAGTATCGCCAATGACCCGGACATTCCTGAAAGCATCGCGGCCCCGGCCCGCGTCGTTTTGGTATCTGCCGAACTCGTGGACATTTTGAACTCTGTCCCGCGTATGGTTTCTCCGAAACGGATGCGCCCGTACACTGCCCGCCGTGCGGCAATGCTTGCCGATGTCAGCGCTACTATCTGCCGCGCTCAGACCGACATCCTCGATGCCATGCACCGCTACTCCGAATTTGCCGAAATCACCGATGCCTATTTCGATGATAGCGACGAAGAAAATACAACTGAAACCGAATAAGAAAGGAAATGTGTCATGTATAACAACGATGCACAGAGATGTTTGACCGGCGAAGTTCGCCTGTCCTATGTCAGTCTCGACAAGCCCCGTCAGCCGCAGGGCGGCGTGGGTGATGCCAAGTACAGCGCCACGCTGTTGATTCCTAAGACCGACACCGCCACTATCGCCGACTTCCGCAGTGCCATTCAGGCGGCGGCTCAGATCGGCGCGGGGACGCTGTGGGGCGGCGTTATCCCGCCGAATCTGGATTCCATCATCCACGACGGCGACGGTGTGCGCCCCAGCGGCATCCCGTTTGGCGATGAATGTCACGGCTGCTGGGTCATCACCGCCAGCACCAAAAACAAGCCGCAGGTCGTCGGGCAGGACAACATCAACGTAGAACTGGCCCCGCAGGACATTTACAGCGGCATGTATGCCCGCGTGACTGTCCGCTTCTACCCCTTTAACACCGCAGGCAAGCGCGGTGTCGGCTGTGGGCTGGGCAACGTAATGAAAACTCGTGACGGTGAGCCGCTGTCTGGCGGTGCATCTGCCGCCGCTGATTTCGCGGGTGTCGGCAACGCCGTAGCCCCCGCCGCGCCCATGCAGCAGGGCTGGCCGCAGGCAACCCCTACGCCGACTGCCGCTTCGGCTGCGCCCGTGTACCAGCCGCCCTACTCCGCGCCTGCCGCGAACCCGGCACCGTGGAACGGCGCTACACAGACATATCCCACTGGCGGCGCTGTGAATCCGCTTACCGGGAATCCGATGTAATCGAAACACTCCCTTGCAGGGTGCTTGATGCCCTGTTTGACCCAGCTACCACGCTTTTCGGCAGGGTACTGGTAATTAAATAACCATCCACCTCTTTCTATACCGGGAGGGGCTACGGCCCCTCCTCTCATGTACTCGGATAGCTCAATGGTAGAGCAAGCGCGCGATGTCGGTTCAACCCCGGCTCCGGGGCAGAAATCAAGAGGAAAATCAAGCCCACATATAAAGGAAAGGAACTTGCAAATGAGCTTTGCAACTTTGCGTAAAACCGTCTGCACTGATATTGACATCGATACTGCCCTGAAAGAAATCGCTGCAAATCCCCACATTGGCGATGTGCTGGCCTTTGACTTGCTGGATGGCCGTCGCATTGAGTGCACCGTCACTGACATCGACGATAAGGCCATCCGCTTTGATTCCGTGGATTGCCTCGGTGACGACATGACCTATGGTAAGGTCGAAAAATGGCTTGACCGCATCAATCATTTGCTACCCGATGAACTGCGCAAGGCTATCATCGATACCGAACGCAAGCATACTATCAACGGCAAGAAAATTAGTCGTCTTGAACGCCTGTTCCTGCCTGCCGCGTCTGAACTGTTCAGCGGTGACAGTGTTCTCAGTGATGAGGATCTGTATAAGCAGATGGATTGGTACAAAGACCGTCGGCATCGCATGAAAATGTATGAACACAACGGCGATTCTACTGCCTATTGGACATCTTCTCAGCGATCCGGCAACTCCTCCGCCTTCTGCTATGTGAGCGCCAACGGCCATGCGAGCAGCGACAACGCCTCCTTCGCGTGGCTGTCCGCGCCCGTTTGCTTCCGTGTCCGTAAATCGTAAGCATTCCTGCGCCCACAATGGGCGCAGTCTATGCGGATTCCCTTATAAATAAGGAAAGGAAATGCCCAGATGAAAACCCGATTTGACAGCGCCGAGGTTTGGCGCATGAATAACGATACAATGGTGAGCATCAAGGAACTGGAAACCTCGCACCTCATGAACATTGTGCGGATGCTCCTGCGCCGCCCTGAAACCGTCCAGACGATGCTTGTCTGTGATATTGAGCGGCAAAGCCGCAACGTCTGGAAAGCAAATAACATCGTTGATGAGGATGCCATTGAATCCATTCACAATGCCACATCCATGACGCCCCGCGAGGTCGTCCAATGGGTACAGGACACCCCCCTGTTCAACACCATCGTCTTTACCCTTGAAGGGCGTGGGGTCAACACATCCGTGCTGATTGGCTCTGTTCTGGCTGAACTCGGATATGAGGAGAACGGCCATGAGTGAACAGCTACACCATCTGAGTATCGACCTTGAGACTTACAGCACCGTCAGCATCGGCGCGGCGGGGTCATACCGATATATCCTCGACCCGTCTTTTGAGATTCTGCTTTTCGCGTACAGTCTCGACGGGATGCCCGTTGAGGTCATCGATGTGGCAAGCGGGCAGGTTATTCCCCTTTGGCTGAAAAATGCCCTCAAAAATTCCCTATACATCAAACACGCCTACAACGCGGCTTTCGAGTGGTTTGCCCTCAGCAAGTATCTGGGATGGCTGCCCCCCGATCAGTGGCGCGATACGATGCTCCACGCGCTCTACTGCGGCTACCCGGCATCGCTGGACGCGGCGGGCAGAGCGATGGGCCTGCCTGAAGATAAGAAAAAGTTGACGACGGGCAAGGCCCTTATCCGCTATTTCTGCGTTCCCTGCAAGCCCTCCAATGCCAACGGGAACCGCACCCGCAATCTACCCAAGCACGACCCCGCCAAATGGAAACTGTTCAAGGAGTACAACGGGCAGGACGTTGTAACCGAAATGGAAATTGACCGCCGCCTGTCGGCGTTTCCCGTGCCTGCGTTTGTGCAAAAGCAATGGGAAACCGACTTGACGATGAACGCGCGGGGCGTGGCCGCTGACATGGAAATGGTGAGCGGCGCTCTCGTCATCGGCGCTACGGTCAAAAGCCAGTTGATGGCCGAGGCCCGTCAGCTTTCCGGGCTGGACAACCCCAACTCCATCAAACAGTTGGCCCGATGGCTGACCGAGGCCACGGACAGCGATGCCGAGATCACCAGCGTCACCAAAGAAACCGTCGCCACGATGCTGAAACAGCCGCAACCCGCCAATGTGCAGCGGATGCTCGAAATCCGGCAGGAACTCGGCAAGACCAGCACCAAAAAATATGATGCACTGGAAACCTGCATCGCGGATGATGGTCGTGTCCGTGGCCTGCTCCAATTCTACGGCGCGAACCGCACCGGGCGCTGGGCGGGCCGTCTGGTGCAGGTGCAGAATCTCCCCCGCACCTATACCCACCCCCTACCCCCGGCGCGTCAGCTCGTCAAAGACCGCAACATCGACGGCCTGCGGCTGATGTACGGCAGTATCAATGATACGCTTTCGCAGCTTATCCGCACGGCCTTTGTGGCGACCCCCGGCAATGTTCTGATTGATGCCGACTTCTCGGCCATTGAGGCCCGCGTCATCTCGTGGCTGGCGGGTCAGGAATGGCGGCTTGAAGTTTTCCGCACCCACGGCAAAATCTATGAAGCGTCGGCATCGCAGATGTTCCATGTGCCCATTGAGAAAATCAAAAAGGGCAACCCGGAATACGCTCTGCGCCAGCGCGGCAAAGTCGCAGAACTGGCCCTCGGCTATCAGGGCGGTGTCAGTGCAATGCGCCGCATGGACACTGGGCATAACCTCGACGACCTCTCCGATGATGAAGTCAAGGGCATTGTGGACAGATGGCGCGAAACAAATTCGATGATACGCGATTTGTGGAACATCGTTGATTCTGCCGCCGTCACCGTCATCACCAACGGCGGCGCACAGACTATCCGCTCCGAAACCACCGATGCCGTCATCACTCTGGCCTGTGAGCTGGATGTCATCACGGGCACCCGGTACATGACGATTCTGCTGCCGTCCGGGCGCAAGCTGTACTATCCATCCCCCGAAATCGGCGTAAACCGCTGGGGCAATCCCTCGGTCAGCTATATGGGTCAGAATCAGACGACCAAACGATGGGAGCGGGTGGAAACCTACGGCGGCAAGCTGGTGGAGAACATCGTGCAGGCTATCGCCCGTGACTGTCTGGCAATCGCCATTGAAAACCTTGAGGCACAGGGCCTACACGTCGTATTCCACATCCATGATGAAGTCGTCATCGACACGCCTGCATGGGCCGACAATGACACGATGCTGGACACCGTTACAAAAATTATGACAAAGCCCATCCCATGGGCGCAGGCACTCCCCCTCAACGCGGACGGATGGGTCGATAAATTCTTCAAAAAGGACTGATTATCGCATGAACGCTCTTATTCATCTCGACCAGAACGGCAAAAAGGTCATGGAACGGCGCGTCCATGAGGCCGTTATGAAAGAACGCGCCGACATCAGCACCCGCGCTCAGTACGTTTGGGCGCTGTCCATGCTCCAATGTGGTCTTTCCCCGCGAACCGTCCAGCGTGTCGTCAATCATTTTGATGCCGTCGTGGACAAGTACATGGAATACCAGACCGAAGATTTAGGCGACCTGTTCATGCGCTCGATGCTTCACGATTCGGGCGTCGAGGTCAAGGCGACAAGCCGAGAAAGGAAACGTAAAAGAAAATGAGCAAGGTACAAATCACCGCCTTTACCGGCGAATACCACTTTTTGAGCAACTACTGCGCCTGCCCTATCACCATTGATGGGCTGACCTATCGGAGCGCCGAGGCCGCTTTTCAGGCGGCAAAATGCAATGTCCCGATTGACCGCGTGGTGTTCTGCACTGTCCCGCCCAATGTAGCAAAAGCCATCGGGCGCAAAATCAAGCTGCGCAAGGGATGGGAGAAAGAGCGTGACGGCATCATGGCCGATGTCATCCATGCGAAATTTTCTCAGAATCCAGCCCTTGCACAGGCTCTTATCGACACCGGCGATGCCGAGTTGATCGAGGGCAACACGTGGAATGACAACTACTGGGGCGTTTGCGGATGTGCCCGCTGCCGTAGTGAGGGCACTAAGGGGCTGAATAAGCTGGGGCAGATTTTGATGGCCGAGCGCAAAGCACTGATGGCTACACACGCTGCCACTGTTACTGAGGAGGCTTGACGATGGTACATCTTGGCGACATTACGAAAATGAGCGGGTACACCATCCCGCCCGTGGATGTCATCACGTTTGGATCGCCGTGTCAAGACCTTTCCATCGCCGGGAAAAGGGCCGGTATGGCCGGAGAACGCTCCGGGCTGTTCTCTGAGGCTGTCCGCATCATCCGCGAAATGAGATACGCCACTTTTGGCGCGTACCCCAAATACGCCGTCTGGGAGAATGTTCCCGGCGCGTTCAGTTCAAACAAAGGAGAAGATTTCCATGCCGTCCTGCAAAGTCTCTGTCGGGTCATCGACCCCGACGCTGTTATTCCTAGACCTACGAACGCACGGGGGGGGGATCAAATGGCCCCGCGCCGGGGCAATTCTGGCAGACCACTACTCGCTGGCGTGGCGAACTATGGATGCCCAGCACTGGGGCGTTCCCCAACGTCGCCTGCGCATCTCGCTTGTCCTCGATCTTACAGGTGGGCGTGCCGGAGAAATACTATTTGAGCCGGAAAGCCTGCGAGGGCATTTTGCGCCGGGCATCACGCCGGGGCAAGCAACTGCCGGAACTGCTGAAAATGGCGCTGGAACAGCAGATCGAGCGTTCACTCTGAAAATCCGCTCTGGGTGTGAGGGCGGCGGAAAAGGTGCGCTGGTGCAGACCGAAAAAAGCGCAACCCTCTCTACATTGCAAGATCAAACGCTCTTTGTGGCCGAACCGCCGAAGGCATACAGTTTTGACAGTTTGGCGTCCAATTCCATGAAATCCAGCAACCCACACAGCGGGTGCCGCGAGGTTGAAATCGCAAAGACCCTTGACACATCACCACCTGACCCCGCAAAGAATCAGGGCGGCATCGCTATACTAGATGTTCTGCCGTTCGATACAACGCAGATTACCAGTCCGCAGAACGGCAGCAATCCACGTTTCGGCGACCCCTGCCATCCTCTTGCCGCTACAGCGCATCCTCCCGCTGCTGTGTGTGAAACGGTATTCGCTGAATCTATTGTCGAACCGACATTTTGTATTCAGGGCAACACGATTGATCGCCCTGCCGTTGCGTTCGCGCTTGACTGCCGCAATATGACCGCCAATGAAGAACTGTCCGCAACCTTGCAAGCAAAAGACAACGGCGGGCAAAGCCTCAACTACATCAATCCCGTAGCCGAGCCGCTTATCTATGATGCGCGGGGCAACGGCGACGGCATCACATCTCCTACCATGACCGGCGACCACAACAGCCGCGTCACCGACTATACAGCCATCACATTACAGGGCGATACCGTAGCAGGTGCGCTACTGGCCCGCGATTATAAGGGCCCCGGCAGGGCAGATTCTCTCGGTAGAGTAATCGCCCAGCCCGTAGGTGCAGACCTGTATAACGGTACGCTAACGGGTGATAGGGCTGTAACTCTGACGACTGCTACCGGGCAGGGCGGAGCTAACACAGGGCCATCGGTGATTGAAAAAATCATCCGCTGGATTGTGAGGCGGCTGACCCCTATCGAGTGTGAGCGCCTGCAGGGCTATCCCGATGGGTGGACAGACCTCGGCGAATGGGTAGACAGCAAGGGCAAGACCCATAAGGACGCTGACACGCCCCGATATAAGGCGCTGGGCAACTCCATCGCCCTGCCGCAGTGGTACTACGTTCTCGGCGGTATCGCTGACCGCCTGCCGGATAATGCCACCCTTGGTAGCCTATTCGATGGCATCGGCGGTTTCCCATATGTGTGGGCACAGCTACACGCTGGGCGCAAAGAGTTATGCGTTTGGGCCTCGGAGATCGAGGAGTTTCCCATCGCGGTCACAAAGAAATGGTTCCCGGAGGTAGAGGATGGAAAATTATTCTGATTTCGTCGTTCACAAGTCGGAGCGGGCAGTACATACCGACAGCATCGTTCTGACTGTGAACGACCTCAACGACAAGCTGTATGACTTCCAAAAAGACATTGTGCGATGGGCGCTGGCAAAGGGTCGTGCCGCTATTTTTGCCGATTGCGGCCTTGGCAAGACCGCGATGCAGCTTGAATGGGCGCATCGGGTGTGTGTGCATACAGGTGGAAATGCCCTCATTGTGGCGCCGCTGACCGTTTCCCCTCAGACCGTGGGCGAAGGCTTGAAATTCGGAGTGCCCGTCACCCTCTGCGAAACCGCCGACGATATTCAGCCCGGTGTGAACATTACCAACTATGAAAAGCTGGACAAATTCGCCGGGGTGCATTTCTCTGCCGTAGTGCTGGATGAATCCAGCATCCTGAAATCCTTTACGGGCAAGGTGCGCAATCAGATCATCGACTTTTTCTCGGATACGCCGTTCAGGCTGGCCTGCACCGCCACCCCCGCGCCCAATGACTTTATGGAACTTGGCAATCACGCGGAATTTTTGGGCATCATGTCCTACTCTGAGATGCTGTCCATGTTCTTTGTCCATGACGGCGGGCAGACATCCAAATGGCGGCTCAAAGGTCACGCTGAGGATGTTTTCTGGCAATGGCTGGGTAGTTGGGCTGTGGTTATGAACAGCCCCGCAGACCTCGGCTATGACCTGCCGGGGTACGACCTCCCGCCGCTGAGGGTGCATGAGGTCATCGTGGACGGAGATGCACCGATCACCGAGAGCATGACGCTGACGCAGCGCCGGAATGCCAGACGGGCTACACTCGCAGAACGGTGCCAAGCGGCGGCTGATTTGGTGAATGGCGACCCCGGCGAACAGTGGCTCGTGTGGTGTGACCTCAATTCGGAGAGTGAAGCACTGGCGCACGGCATCCCCGATGCGGTAGAAGTCAAGGGCAGTGATAAGGCGTCGCTGAAAAGCTCTCGCCTGCTTAGTTTTTCAATGGGTTTTAGCCGGGCGCTTGTTACAAAGCCCTCTATCGCCGGATTCGGCATGAACTGGCAGAACTGCCACAAGATGATTTTTGTCGGTTTGTCCGACAGTTATGAGCAATATTATCAGGCTGTGCGGCGCTGCTGGCGTTTTGGACAGTCTGAGCCGGTGGATGTGTACATCGTTATCAGTGCTCGTGAGGGCGCGGTCAAGGCCAATATTGAGCGTAAGCAGGCCGATTGCGATAAGATGCGGGCGGCGATGGGCGAACAGACCCGCGAAATCGTCAAAAAGCAGTTGCAAAGCACCTGCCGCCTGACAACGCCCTATGAACCGCAAACGACTATGACACTGCCTGCATGGGAGGAATTTAGACATGAATGTGCTTAATCAGTTGATCGACAGCGCACAGCGCTGGGCAATGTATCAGGGGGATTGCGTGGAAACTCTGCGCGGCATCCCCGATAACAGCATCCACTACTCCATCTTTTCCCCGCCTTTCGCCAGTCTGTACACCTACTCCAACAGTGACCGGGACATGGGCAACAGCAGCGATGGTGCGGAGTTTGCACAGCACTTCGGCTACCTCGTGGCGGAGCTGTACCGGGTCATCATGCCGGGGCGGCTGGTATCCATCCACTGCATGAATCTGCCCGCCATGAAATCCCGTGACGGCTTTATCGGCATCAAGGATTTTCGCGGTGACATTATCCGCGAGATGACCGAGTACGGCTTTATCTTCCATTCGGAGGTGTGCATCTGGAAAAACCCTGTCACGGAGATGCAGCGCACGAAAGCCCTCGGCTTGCTACACAAGCAGATCCGCAAGGATTCTGCTATGTCGAGGCAGGGGCTGCCCGATTATGTCGTGACATTCCGCAAGCCCGGTGAAAACCCTGAGCCTATCCCCCACGACCATGAATCTTTTCCCGTGGATGTGTGGCAGAAATACGCCTCGCCGGTCTGGATGGATGTGCGGCAGTCCAACACCTTGCAGCGCAAGAGCGCCCGCGATGAAAAGGACGAAAAGCACATCTGCCCGTTGCAGTTGGATGTAATCGAGCGTTGCATCGACCTGTGGACGAATCCCGGCGACATCGTGCTTGATCCGTTTGCGGGTATCGGTTCTGTGCCCTATCAGGCCGTACTCATGGGTCGTCGTGGGCTGGGTGTTGAACTGAAAGACAGCTACTACGCGCAGGCCGTGAAAAACCTTGAGGGCGCGGCCAGTGATGCCGATAGCCACGAAATCAACACCAACGTGCGCCTGCGCTGCCCCGTGTGTGGCATCAAAGTGGACGGCAAAATCTGCCCGCTGTGCGGTAAAGATCTGATGGCAAAGGAAGAGTAAGGCATGGAACAGACGACAAATGCTGCTGATGCCCGCCGCGCGGCGGACTATCTGTCCAGATACTGTGACGAGTGCATTGGGTGCGTCAACTGCATTTTTGACATTGGCGAGGAGGGGCAGTCCTGTCGTATCAATAACGGGTGCGCCCCTATCAGTTGGGCGTTACCCTCTTTCTGGACGGCGCAGGACATCGCGCTTGCAAAGGCCATGATGCCGTTTGCAAAAACTATCGTCTGGCCTATTGAGGCGAAACCTAATCCGAATCACCGCTATTTTAAGGGCGAGGGACAGCGCACCATTCCGTTGCCAACAGGAGCGTTTAATAATCTGCGTCCCGGCGAGATTATCAATCTAGCTGACATTGTGGGAGGTACAGACGATGCCCGATGACGTTTTGGAAATGATCGGCACGGCGGCACTGCTGGAACAACTTGCCGAGGAATCGGCTGAACTGGCGCAGGCCGCGCTCAAGCTGGCCCGCAAGATACGCAATGAGAACCCCACGCCTAAATCCCACTCAGATTGTGTTGCCAATCTGCAAGAGGAAATCGCAGATGTGGAATTGTGCATCAGCATTTTGCCCGCCGCGCTGAATGACCCCGCCGAGGTCGGCAGAACGATGACCGCCAAGCATCGGCGGTGGAACGAACGGCTACACGACGAAAAGCTGTGGGAGGTTGACAGCCATGAGGATTGACATTCGGGACAGTAAATACTCCGTCATCTACAACGAAAAGACCGGCGCAGTTGAGGATGTCCTGTGGTGCAATGAAAGCGCCGAGGATTTGAAAAACCTCAATGTCGTGGCAGATATGGCCCGTGAACTGGCAGTATACAGGCGGGCGGGTGTCGCCATGTTCGCCGGGGCAACGGCCATTCGTGACCTTATCGAGCGCGGGCGGCGCACCTACCATCAGCGCATTGTCCGCGGTTTACGCATCACCAACTACGATATGCCCCTTGCAAAAGCTATGGATTTGTTGATGCAAGCGGGCGCTCTGGCGATGGACGAACGCGATACCCTGCGCGAATGCGCCAAGCGGACAGCCGCCCAGCGCCTTCTTAACACGCTGTTGCAGTGAGGTGTCGCCATGATGCACTTGAAAATTACCGATGAAATACGGGAGCGCTGTCTGCGTGAGGCGGCGCATGAGGCCCACATCAATGATCGCATCGTCACATCCACTCCGCAGACCCTCGCCGAGCGTGGCATGACGATGCTCGGTAGTACCCGTGCCACCCCGCGCGTCCGCTCCTACCTCTACTGTGATGCTGTGGATGCCTGTTTCTACTACGCCGGGGCGGTGCCCAACGTCGTCGTGGCCGCCCGCTGGACGGCTGACAGCCCAGACATTGCCGAGGGTTCTAAAAAGCTGCAAATCGCCGCTGAGGTCGTGCGCCGCATGATGAACGCGATGGATAAAGCGATGAAAGCCGAAAAAGACCGCCAATGGGCGGCATACATGGAGGAGCAAAAACTGAAATGAGCCATCCGACCACATACGCCGTTGACTTTGACGGCACCCTCTGCGAAAACGCCTACCCTGAAATCGGCGCACCCAATTTGCCCCTGATCGACAAACTCATATCTCGCCGCCGCCTCGGTGCAAAGATTATCCTGTGGACGTGCCGGGAGGGCGAGATGCTGACCCGCGCGGTGGAGTTTTGCCGCTGTTACGGGCTGGAATTTGACGCAGTGAACGACAACACCGAGGAATTGAAACGGGCATACGGCACCAACCCGCGTAAAATCGGCGCTGATTACTACATTGATGATAAGGCTATGCTGCCTGATCTGTTTGTGCCATAGAAGGAGTTAAAAATGATTATTCTGACATCTATCGCAAAGGTTCTCATTGGGCTTTTTGTCATCGCTTTAGTTCTGGCGTTTATCACTGCCATCTTCCTGCTGGGAGCTATTGTGGCAACGCTCGGAACAGCTACACAGCCGTTATTCGGGAGAGATCATGATAGCGACGAGCCGGAGATGGTGAATCACCCTGACCACTACAACCGCCCCGGTCAGAAAGAGTGCATCGTCGAGATGGAGGAGCGGTTCGGCACTGCCGCCGTGCAGTATTTTTGTCTGTTGAGCCGCTACAAATACTTATATCGCTGCGGTCTGAAAGACGGTGCAACGCAGGAATTGTCAAAAGCCAACTGGTACAGAGATAGGTTTCTCTCGCTGGGCGGCGATGACAAACTGCTGAAAATCGTACCTGATAACGCAAAAGCTGCCGCTTACCAGCGGATGGGCGGCAACGCCTGCATCAAAAAGGAGGCTATGAGCCATGAACGTTGAACTGATTGCTTATTCCTGCCCGATGCCGTATCAGTGCGGTACGGCCTATAATTTCAATACCTTATACAATCCCATGCACATCGTTGAGCAAGCCGCAAGTGTGTGCTATGACAGTGCACCAGATTTTGTCAATTTCAAAATTGCTAAGGGGTGCACCAAGACTGGTCATCTGAGCGTATATGAGCATGTCTACTTCACATTCCATGTTAGTCACCTCAGCCGTGCTTGCCTCGCCCAGTTGACCCGGCATCGGCATTTCAGTTTCTCCGTGCGTAGTCAGCGATACTGTGACGAGAGCCGCTCCGAGCCAGTGTTTCCCGCGTCCACTGACGAAGATCAGAACGGCGTAATCGCCGATGCCTACGACTACGCATGGGATGCCTATGACCGCTTGATTAAGGATGGCGTGGCAAAAGAGGATGCGCGAATGGTTCTGCCCAACGGCGCACCCACTGAGCTGTATGTATCCATGAACGCGCGGGCACTGATTGAGGCGAGTCACCTGCGGCTTTGCTCCCGCGCACAGCAAGAGATTCGCAATATGTTCTCCATAATGAAGAAAGAAATCGCCCTACTGTCACCCGAAATCGCGGCGATGATGGTTCCGCAATGTGAAATCAACCCGAAGTACCAATTCTGCACCGAGGGCAAATCCTGCGGCAGACATCCCCAGCTGCAGGACGTACTGGCAACAGCTACACTGAAACATATTGAGGATGCGGGCGATGAAGCGTAAAAGCATCTATCGCGGATACATCGGCAAGGGATATTCCGATCAATCCGAGTTCAGCCACCGATACGCCGCATGGGCGCAGAATCATCGGGGATGGGCAAAGATGAAAGTATATAACCGCCGCATGGCAAAACGCCGAGAAAAACGCGATAGTAAACAAAATATTAACGATGAGATGAGGTTTGACAACAATGAAATGTCTGTATAAAGTACCGTTCAGCGGCTTTTTTATGGCTTATGCCGAATCCGCCGAGGATGCAAAAAAGATGTCCCCCGATGATGCTGAGGTTATTTATTCCGAGCAATCCACGGGAGATGTCGAGGCTTGCCCCGATGGCGCGTCCATCCCGATTGATGAGCGTCACTGCCTGTTCATTGAACCGGCAGATGAAGATTTTGATGAGGGCATCTCTGAGGATTGGGAGGATGAGCTGTGAACACTGATATTGTTTGGGGCGGTCTGCTGGTGCTGGGTACTGTCTGCGCTACGATTCAGCACTACATCACCAAAAAGAGCGCGGAATCTGAAATTGCATCCCTGAAAACGCGCCTTGAGTTCGCCAAGCAGGAAACCCGCATCTGGAAAACCACCGCATATCGCCACGCCGATGAACGAAATCACGCTGTCCGCATGGCTCAATACTGGCGCAAACAGGCTCTCAACGAGCATTTTGGTTTTGAGCCGGAAAAGGCTGCCCCGTCCCCTACTGTGGCCGAGGTCGTAAATGAGATGATGCGGTACGATGCACTGATGCAGGCCACGGGCTGGACACCCGCCCATGACCCCGACGATGCTCCGGCTGAGGCCGAAACGGTCACAACAACAAATGTACTGGGTGAAACCGAAACCACCGTACAGAGCGCCGCTGCGGGCGCAGAGGAGAGCGGCAATGACTAACATCACAACCCTGCGTCCCGGCGAGCACTTTATGTTCAAAAGCGTTGAGTGGGTCTGCCTTGACCCGAACCACCCTGACGGTGGCGTGTTGGCCATTACAGCAAAGCCGTGGGCAAAAGAAGTAAAATTCTGCCCAAGTGATAAATTTGCCGATGAAAAAGGCAACTGGAATAACTACCGCACAAGTAATGTGCGTGGAATTCTATCTGATATGGCGAACGCTGTTTTTGGTGGTAAAGGTCTGCTGCCACATATTGTTGACCTTGTTGCAGACAACGGAGACCGCGCCTATGGAACGGTGAAAGACGCCGTTTTTATCTTGACTTGCGACGAGTATCGCAAGTACCGCGAGTTCATCCCACACTACGACAGCGAAAGATTGATTTGGACTGCCACGCCTTTGGGCTGTGGTGATAAGGATTCCGACGCGGGGGAATCGAGCGTCGTTCGCACTATGGACACGGATGATCTGCTGTACAACTACGGTGCGTGCAACGGCGGCGCTGTCGCACCGGCTTGTATTCTCAATCCAAAATCGCTCAATCTGCGCCAGAACATGGCGTATGTAGAGGAGTTATCCGAATGAACACAACAATAGGCCGCCCGATTCTGGGCGCAAGCCAGCCGAAAGAACCAGCTCGGCTGATTGATGCAAACAGCATATTACGTTTAATAGACTTGAACGGTAGCGCCTATGACGGCAGCGAATATCAGGCATATAAGGCTGGTGCCGAATATGTGCGCGGTCTGATCGAGGACGCGCCAACCATCAACCCGGATTGCGGTGCAAGGATGGTGAATTATAGTGATTGATTTTTCTGTCGATGAGCGGGCGTTCAACTCCCGCAACAACCCCTACTACAACGACAAGGGCTATGCTGACCCTACCGCCTATCAGGGCATTGAGGCGGCAGCAACCAGTGAATACCGGGCACGGTTCGATGCTATCGCCGCGCTTATCCACACGGTCAAGTACATTTGCGGGCTGGCGGGGTTTGAGGTCGTAGGCCGAATCACCCTGCGGCACAAGCAGAGCGGCGACATCTACAAGTGAGGAGGAAATCAGAGATATGGCTACACCGAATGAAAAAGAGGATGCCGAGGTTTATCCCGTAGTCATCCTCGACCCGAACGGCAACGATTACACAAAGGGCATCGCGGCATGGCTGACGGCCATTGCAAAGCAGAATCCTAAAAATCTGGTGTGCATCGCCCGTAGCCCCGACCCCGAAAATCCGGATCAGGCCATGTACACGCTCATGCGATGGGAAACTAAGGGCATTGAGCTTTCCGAAATTGCCGGATACCTGACATCCGTTGCATCTGAGCTGTTCAGCCGTGAACAGCCTAACAGCGAAACCCCATTATAACGATAAAGCGAGGAAAACGGTCATGCAATTCGATAGACAAATTACCATCACCACCGGCGCATCCCGAAACGATCTCAACTGGAAATCCCAGCTGATGACCGTGGCAGAGCTGTATGACCGCCTGCGGAATCCCGTCCGTTCAACGGAAACGCTCGACGCATATATGCACCTGCCGAAACCTCAGCAGGACGCGTTAAAGGATGTCGGCGGGTTCGTGGGCGGCTCCCTCAACGGCGGACGGCGCAAGGCCAATGCAGTGACCGGGCGTGACCTTGTGACGCTTGACTTCGATAATATCCCCGGCTGGGGCACCGATGAAATCGTGAGCCGCGTGAATGCCATCGGATGCAGCTATGCGATCTACTCCACACGCAAGCACTGCCCCAATAAGCCCCGCCTGCGCGTCGTAATCCCCCTTGACCGTACTGCCACCCCCGATGAGTACGAGCCACTGGCACGGCGGCTAGCGTGGCTGATTGGCATTGATAAAGCCGACCCTACCACATTTCAGGCAAGCCGCCTTATGTACTGGCCGAGTGCCTGCGTGGATTCGGATTATGTGTTCCGTTGCAAGGATGCGCCGCTGGCATCTGTGGCGTTCCTGCTGGGAACCTACACGGACTGGCGCAACATGGTCGAGTGGCCGCAGGTTCCCGGCGCTGCCCCGAACTACCAAAAGATGGCACTCAAGCAGGGCGACCCGCTGACAAAGCCCGGCATCGTGGGCGCGTTCTGCCGCGCCTATGACATCCGCACGGCGATGGACAAGTTTCTGCCCGGCATCTATACCCCGTGCATTATGGGCAGTGAGGAGCGGTACACCTATACGGGCGGCAGCACGGCGGGCGGCGCTATCATCTACGATAATGGCAAATTCCTGTACAGCCATCACGCTACCGACCCCTGCTCTATGCAGCTTGTGAACGCCTTTGATCTTGTTCGCCTGCACCTATACGGCGATAAGGACGACAGCGCCCCCGGCAATACCCCGGTCAGCAAGCTCCCGTCTTATAAGGCGATGTGCGAAATGGCGATGCAGGATAGCGCGGTGCAGGCCATCTACAACAAAGAGCAGTTCGCCCAGTTACAGGCTGACTTTGGCGCTGTCGCCCCCATCCCCGGCAACGGGCCTCAGCAGACCCCCGGCGATAGTGACGGCGCCGAGCCTGTGCAGGGCGAGGTCATCGGTGATGACGGTCAGCAGACCGACCCCAACGCATGGCTGGGTTATATCCAGCGCGATGAAAACGGCAAAATCAAGCAGACCATCGACAATGTTCTGCTGATTCTCAACAATGACCCCCGCCTGTGCGGGCGGTTCATGCTGAATGAGTTCAGCGGGCGCGGCGAGGTGCTGTACCCCCTGCCGTGGGACAAAGACCCCGACAAATTCAAGCGGCGGGCATGGGCTGATTCTGACATCAGCGCAATGTACTGGTACATGGAAAAGGGATACAAGATCACCAAGCGCAATGCCATCGACGCGGGGCTAGACATCCATGCGGCTACACACGCATTTAATGAGGTGCAGGATTTCATCAAGGGTCTGGCGTGGGATGGAGTGCCCCGGCTGGACACCCTGTTCATCGACTACCTCGGTGCTGACGATTCCCCCTATACCCGCGCTGTCACCCGCAAGGCGTTTGTCGGTGCTGTGGCCCGTGCGATGGAGCCGGGATGCAAGTTCGATAATATGCTGATTCTGTGCGGGCCACAGGGCCTCGGTAAGTCCACGCTGCTGGACAGAATGAGCAAGGGCTGGTACAACGACAGCATCCGCACGTTTGAGGGCAAAGAGGCATCCGAGCTTTTGCAGGGCGTTTGGCTGGTCGAAGTAGCAGAACTTGATGCTTTCCGCAAAACAGATGTATCCCGCATCAAGCAGTTTTTGAGCCTGCGCTATGACCGCTACCGCGCCGCTTATGGCCGCAATGTGAAAGAACTGCCCCGCTGCTGTGTCTTTTTCGGCACCTGCAACGTCAGCGATTTTCTGCAAGACACCACGGGCAACCGCCGTTTCTGGCCCGTGGATGTGGGACAAGGCGAACTGATTCACCGTGCATGGGATCTGACCGATGACGAAATCAATCAGATTTGGGCTGAGGCAAAGATGCGCTGGATGATGGGAGAGCCGCTGTTCCTGACCGGCGATCTGGCAGACGCCGCCCGCGCACGGCAAGAAGATCACCGCGAGGCATCTGTCCGCGAGGGTCTTATCCGTGATTTTGTGGAGCATGATGTTCCCACGAACTGGCTTGAGTGGCCGCTGGACAAGCGCCGCGACTATTGGGCTGGGGCTTGCAAGGGGCAGGACATCCCGACAATGCCCCGTGACCGCATCTGTGCCGCCGAGGTTTGGTGCGAACTTTTCAACGGTGCCCCCCGTGACATCAAGCAGGCAGACACCCGTGAAATCAACGCTGTGCTGGCAAGCATCCCCGGATGGGAGGCTAACCGGGGTATGAAGTTTGGGCCGTACAAGCAGCAGCGCGGTTATCGGAGATTCAACAGACAGGTGTAATGTGTATAAAAATCAACTGACACTTTAGGCCAAAAAGCTGACACTTCCTTATATGCCAAGTGTCAGAACCGTCAGAAGTGTCAGTCGAATATGAAAAAGTTGTGAACAAGCGCACTGACACAACTGACACGCAAAATACAAGTGTCAGTTAAAGTGTCAGCCTAAATTTTAACGATGTATCGTTGCAATATATCTATAACTGACACTTCTGACACTTAAAATAAATAAAAATAAAAATAAGTAAAATAACGCGCGTGAGAGCGCATATACCCCCGTATTTACGGGTCTATACGCGCGTGCGCGTGTGTCAGTCAGGTGGACAAGCGCGGCGGCGATACCGCGAAAAAGATGGGAGGCTATTAGGATGCCGGAATTGGAAAAGGTCATCGAGCGCAAGCTGCGCGACGGTGTGAAGAAATTGGGCGGCGGGGCGCAATGCCTGAAATTTGAAAGCCCCGGCACATCTGGGGTGCCCGATAGGATGATCCTGTTGCCGGGAGGTCGTGTCGTGTTCGTGGAGCTTAAACAGGTTGGCAAGCGGGAGCGGATGCGGCAGACGTATGTACAGAATCAGATGAGGCGGCTGGGCTTTACCGTGTTCAGCACGGTATCGACCCCGGAACAGGTGCAGACGATTCTCAGCCATTGCGAGGAGGTCATGCGGCAAGATGGATTGTAAAGAGTTCCACCCCTACCCCTATCAGCAGTTTTGCATCCAGCACATCATCGATCACCCCGCTGCCGGGCTTTTCGTGGACATGGGCATGGGCAAAACCGTGATGACGCTGACCGCGTTTAACTATCTCAAGTATTATGCGTGGCAAATTCGGCGATGCCTCGTCATTGCGCCGAAGAAAGTTGCCGAGGCAACATGGCGCACCGAAATTTCAGGGTGGCAGCATCTGCGGCATCTGCGCTGCTCCGAGGTGCTGGGAACAGCTACACAACGCCGCGCCGCGATGGCAGTGGATGCCGACATCTATGTGACGAATCGAGACAATGTGCAGTGGCTCGTCAAAGAGTACGGCAAGGCGTGGCCGTTTGATATGGTCGTGCTGGACGAATCGTCATCGTTCAAAAACCATCAGGCCAAGCGGTTTAAGGCCCTGCGGTCAATGCGACCCAAAATCAAGCGCATTGTGGAATTGACCGGCACCCCCTCGCCGCACGGCCTCATGGACTTGTGGGCGCAGGTCTACTTGCTGGACGGTGGGCAGCGGCTGGGCCGCACGATCTCCGTTTACCGCGATATGTACTTTGAGCCGGACAAGCGCAGCAGATCGCAGATATTTACTTACAAGGCCCGCCGGGGCGCAGCAGAGGCCATCTATGCCGCTATCAGTGACATTTGCATCAGCTTGTCCAGCGACGACTATCTGACCCTCCCTGACCGCATCTATGATGAGATACCCGTCAAGCTGGACGCCCCTGCTGCCGCCGCGTATAAGCGTTTGGAGCGGGATGCACTGTTGCAAGTGGACGAATCGACCATCACAGCGGGCACGGCGGGAGTGCTGGCGGGCAAGCTGTTACAGCTCTGCAACGGCGCTGTGTATGATGAGGATGGCAAGGTCATCCCTGTTCATGACTGCAAGCTGGCGGCGCTGGTGGAGCTGATCGAGGGCCTGCACGGTCAACACGCCTTGCTATTCTACTGGTTTCAGCACGACCTCGCCCGCATCCTCGCCGCCCTTGAGCCGCTGGGTCTGCGGGTGCGCGTATACAACGGCCCCGACGATGAACGGTCATGGAACGCGGGAGAGGTGGACATTCTGCTGGCTCATCCCGTGTCCTGCTGCTACGGTCTGAACCTGCAACACGGCGGGCATCACATCATCTGGTTTGGGCTGACATACTCGGCGGAGGTTTATCTGCAGGCGAACAAGCGGCTACACAGGCAGGGACAGACGCATCCCGTCGTCATCCATTCGCTGGTTGTGCAGGGCGGGCAGGATGAGGATGCCATCGCTACGGTCATGGGCCGTGTCACCGAACAAAACCATCTGCTGGAATCACTAAAAGCAAAAATCATCACGGCAAAGGAGGCCGTCTGACTATGACGATGAAAGAATTATCTCAGCTCCATTGGCTGAATTTGGAGATTGACCGTGATAAACAGCACCTTGCAGAGCTTGAGGCCCGCGCCACATCCCCCGGTGGGCCGAATATGTCCGGGATGCCCGGTGGCGGTGGTGCAGGGTCGAGTGTCGAAAGTGACGCGATAGCCATCATCGAGCTGAAAGAGCAGATCAGAGGCAAACTGGCCCGCGCTATGGCAGAGCGTGACCGCATCACGGCGTACCTTGACGGCGTGGACGATGCACAGTTGCGGCTCATTATGCACTTGCGCTTTGTGGACGGCCTGTCGTGGGCGCAGGTGGGTGCAAGCGTGGGCGCGGGATACACTGGCGATGCCTGCCGTATGGCCTGCAAGCGCTATTTAGCAAAAACCGCATAGAAAAAAGCGAACAAAACGAACAATTCAACGTAAAATATTGATTGTTCGCTCCCATGCGCGTATTATGTATTTGCGGGTTTAGGGCGAGGGAGTTCTGGGCGCTCCCTCGCTCGTGCTTTCCCCGCTGTCACCTCCAAACGCCGCTGCGTGAATAAGCGCGGCGGCGTTCGTGTTTGTGCCGAGGTGGCAAAAGCCCTATACGCTGGGTGCGCCTCTCACGCCCGGCGCTGTGCAGGTCCTTGACCCCTGCACTAAATTTTACCCCGGTAGCCTACGGGGCCGGGGCATTTTACCGCATAGCTGTTCAATCAGCAATTAGAGCGAAAAGGGCGCTGTGTTATCCCCATAGCATGGCAAGGGTGCAAGACCCTTATGCGGTTCCATTAGGCCATTGCCGTCGTCCGGCCATTGCGGCGGCACAAGTGATCTGCACCTCCCCAGTGATGGCAAATTGCGGTTTGCAATCCATTCACGCGGTTCCACCGCTGGCGGTTTCCGATCAGTGGCCTATATTATATCGCACAGTAGAGCATTGGCAGCTCGGCAGGTTCATACCCTGCAAGTAGCTGGTTCGATTCCAGCCTGTGCAACCATGCGAGGCTTGAGGGCATTTCACCTCGCGGCGCGTCCACGGCAAAACGGGCTTTTTCTCCATTCCCCGTATGACGCGCCTGATTTTGGTTATTATCGCGGTTCGCCGCGAGGGCCGATGCCGGTACTGCCGCCGTTGACCCGCCCCTATATTACGCGCCACAGTGTCACAACTGCGGCGCATTTTTATTGCTTTCCCGGAGGTCTATGGTGTACCGCACAGAGCGCAATTACGAAAATCTCAATAAGGGCATTTTCCCCGGCGCCGGGCGGTTCGACATCCCCATCCTGCGGCCCGAATTGACCACGGCTGAAAACTGGATAAGTTTCAACTACGCCAAAGGGTGTGAGGAGCCGTCAGAGCATGGCGTTCACTTTTTCGTTGATGATTACCAATTCAACCGCATCTGGGCGCATCCCGACAACTACCTCGGTATGATGGCGCGGTTTGATACCGTATGCACCCCCGATTTCAGCACATATACGGATTTTCCCCGCATCATCCAGATTTACAACCACTACCGCAAGCACTGGCTGGGTGCCTATTGGCAGGCCCACGGCATCAAGGTCATTCCGACTATCTCATGGAGTACGCCGGATAGCTTTGCATGGTGTTTTGACGGTGAACCGATAGGCGGCGCGGTGGCCGTGTCGAGTGTCGGCACACAGGCAAGCCCCGAATCGGCAGACCTGTTCATGGCCGGGTACAATGAGATGCTACGGCGCTTACAGCCCGCGCAGATCATCTTCTACGGCAAGGTGCCCGCCGGGTGTGAGGGAAATATCATCCATGTCACGTCGTTTCAAGAGAAACTTAAAGCACGGGTAAAAGGCAAAAAGTCATCTGAACAGCAGATGCAAGATTAGTACATTATGCGTCAAAATGTTAAAATTGACATTGCGGCGCTTTTTTATTTACAAAATCGGCGCATCGCGCTATAATGGAGGTTGAACATGGGCGGCAGAGGCGGTAAAGGCAACATCAACGGTTTTATCGACTGGTTGAGCAAAGAGGGCAAGGGCGGCGGTGCGCCGCGTCCGCTTGATATTTCCAAGTTTGGCAATATGACCCTTGAGGATGCAGAACGCCGCATCCGCAATCTGAAACATGAGGAGCTTTTCGTTTTCGACAAAGACGGCAAGCTGGTCGAGGCGTACAAGGGCAATTCTCATTCTGTTTCGTTCCCGATGTCCGTTTTGGACTATAAGGGCGCAACCGTCACGCACGGCCATCCTAAAGGCGCAGCAGATTTCGGAGGCACGTTCTCTTTTGCTGATGTCAAAAATATGCTTGAGTCCAAATGGGCAGAGCATCGCGCCACGGCCAGCGGCCAAGGCGAGATGAACTACATCATGCGTAAAGGGCAGGGTGCAAAACCGAAAGCCTTTTATAACCAGATCAACCGGGACTATAAGCAGATCGAGCGCTATTTGTCTGATCGTTACACAAAAGCGTATGATGACGCGCTCAAAGACGGCAAGAGCAAGCAATCCGCCATACACATGGCCCGCCAGATGGCCGTTGGCTATCTCAACGACTACTGGCGACGCACGGCTCCCAAGTTTGGCTATGAGTTCATCACCCGCAAAAAGGATTATACATACAACCGCTAATTTCGATGAATTGAGAGGAGATTCGATATGGCAAAGCAGAGAACTATTGAAACGGATGGTAGCTTTTTTGATGACCTGCGCAACATGGAGCGCCGCATCCTGACGGAGCGGGGCGATACTGAGGCACTCGCCATTCTCGATGCCGAGGATGCCGAGGCAAATGCCGAAGATGACGCAGACGATGAATAATCCCATCACAAAGTAACTGAATACCCCTTAGCACTCAGCGCTGAAATGCGCCGGGTGCTTTTTTTATTTTTACTGATAGGAGGTGGCAGCAGATGCCCGAAAATACCGAGGCTATGCCGGAGATCAGCGCAAGCCCCGCGCCGCAAGACGCGAAGCCCGCCGACACCGGCGAGAAAAAGCAGAAAAAGCCTCGCAATACGTCCGGGATGAAACCGCCACTGAATCAGCTCCCCCCGGAGGAGGCGTTCGCCATCCGCTCCAAAGGCGGTAAGGCAGCGGCCAAAAAGCGCCGGGAGGAGAAGCTGGTAAAGGATGCCCTGCTGAACCTGCTGACAAAACCTCAGCACAAGAAAAAGGGCGGCAAGGCTCACTACAAGGCCAGCGCCGAGTTGACGAGCTATGATGACGTGTTCTCTGAGAATACGACCCTCATGGTGCAGATGCTTATTCCCCTTATCCAATCTGCCATCAATGGCAACATTGAATCCCTGTTCGCCATTCTGCGCGTTCTGGGGCAGGAACCGGGCACCCCCGGCCAGTTTGGTGTTGATGAGTTTACCCCGCCTGAGCCGCCCACAGAGGGCGCAGGCGGCCCCGGCAAGACTGAGCCTGCCAGCGACCCTAATGCAGTGCGCATCCACCTGATACGCGGCGAGAAGCCCGCCCCCGTGGCTGAGGGCGATGCCCCGGCAGCGGAGCAAGCCAATGCCGATCAGGCAAGCACGGCTACACCCACCAGCGCCCCTGCCGATGGGGAGGCGGTGCCCGATGCCTGATGTTTACATCGAAGATGTCATCGCGCCCAACTATGACGAACTGCTGGATGATGTTCTCGATCATCGGCACTCGCAATATCTCCTCAAGGGCGGGCGCGGTTCGTTGAAATCGTCCTTTATCGGCTTTGCCATCCCGCTGATTATGGTTCAGCCGGGAAACGAGGCTTGCAATGCGGTCATATTCCGCAAGACCGCCAACACCCTGCGCGATTCCGTTTACAGCCAAATGGTCTTTGCCCTTGACAAGCTGGGCCTTGACAGCGAATTTATCTGCCATGTTTCCCCCATGAGCATCACCCGGAAAAGCACCGGGCAGACGATTCTTTTTCGCGGTCTTGATGACCCGATGAAGCTGAAATCGTTGAAATTTCCCAAAGGGTACTGCGCCATCACATGGTTTGAAGAAGCGGACACGTTCGATGGGATGAAAGAAATCCGAAACGTGTTACAATCTACCAACCGTGGCGGCTCTAAGTTTTGGAATTTCATGTCGTTCAACCCGCCCATCACCCTGAACAACTTTATGAATCAGGAGGCGCTTGTCCAGCGCCCCGATAGGCTGGTTCATTCCAGCACTTATTTGACCGTGCCGCCTGAATGGCTCGGTCAGATGTTCTTTGATGATGCGGAGCTGTTGCGGCAAACCAACCCCCGCGCCTATGAACATGAGTATCTGGGCATCCCCACGGGCACGGGCGGTGAGGTGTTCAGCAACCTTGAATTGCGCGAAATCACCGATGCCGAAATTGCGTCGTTTGATTACATCTACGAGGGCATCGACTGGGGCTGGTATCCCGACCCCAACCATTGGAGCAAGATGTGCTATCGCCCCTCGAAGATGACGCTCTATATTTTCGATGAATTGCGCTGCAACAAAACCCCGAATGAGGTTTTCTGGCAGCGCCTACAGAAAGAAAAGAACGTAACATCGCAAGACCTCATTATTGCAGATAGCGCCGAGCCGAAATCCATTGCGGACTTGAAAGCCTACGGCGCATCCATCCGCCCCACTGAAAAGGGGCCGGATTCCGTGCGGTACAGCATGAAATGGTTGCAATCGTTGGTGAAAATCGTTGTTGATCCCAACCGATGCCCGGAAACGGCGCGAGAGTTCGCCGAATACGAATACGAGCGCACCAAAGACGATGAACTGACCGGGCAATACCCCGATAAGGACAACCACAGCATTGACAGTGTGCGGTACGCGCTCAATCCGATTTGGAAACGGCGCGGCCTGTGAGGTACAGCCCATGTCTATTTTTTCAAGTATCTATACCATGATAAGGCAGGTGTTAGGCAGAGTGATTCCGTATCAGAATATCCAGCAGGTGGAGAACATCGACACGCCGCTGTCGCAGGAGATGCAGATTGCTCTCGAAGCATGGCACCGGGCGTATCTGGACAAGCCCGTCTACAAAAACGAGCAAGTCAAAACCCTCAACATTCCTGCGTTCATCGCGTCCGAGATTTCCCGGCAGGTCACGCTTGAATTTAAGTGGAGCATCACGGCGGGCAAGGATGATGGCACCGGCGAGGACATCGCCAACCCGCGCTCGGAATTTCTGAGCAAAGAATTTGAAAAACTGGCTACACAATTACGGAGCAAAACCGAGATCGGATGCGCGGCGGGCGGCATGACGATAAAGCCGTATGTCCGTGACGGGCATATCTATTTCGACTATACCCCCGATTGGGATTTGTATCCCATTGCTTTCGGCGATGACAGCGACCTGTCCGATGTCGTTTTCCGTGATATGTTCTCGGAGGGCAAGACCTACTATTCCCGCCTTGAGCGGCACACCGTCGAGGGCGATAGAATCAAAATTACGCAGCGGGCCTTTAAGTCCAGTTCCCGCGATGCTCTCGGCAAGGAAATTTCCTTGACGGAAGTACCGCAGTGGAAAGACCTCAAGCCCGTGGTCTACGTCAACAACGTAGACGGGCAGCTTTTTGGCTGGTTCCGCGTGGCATCGGCAAACACTGTTGACCCGATTTCCCCTATGGGCGTGGCCGTGTTCGCTAAGAGCATGGATACCATCAAGGAGGCTGACACACAGTACAGCCGCCTGTTATGGGAGTTTGAGGGCGGCGAAATGGCTATTGACGTTGACCCGATGGCCTTGCGACCCATTGACGGTGTTATGCGTAACGGCGCAAAGGCTATGGAAACTCCCAAGCTGAACGAGCGCCTGTTCCGCGCGGTCGATCTGGGCACTGATGAAACGTATCATGTTTTCGCCCCGACCCTGCGCGATAGCTCCATTGTGGCCGGTCTGAACCAAATCTTGATGAAGATTGAAGATCAGTCCGGCCTCGCCCGTGGCACCCTCTCCGATGCCAACACAGAGGCCCGCACGGCCACTGAGTTGACCATCCTGCGCAATCGTACCTATACCACCATTGCCGACAACCAGCAGGCTCTTGAGCGTGCGCTGCGCGAGGTCGTGCGGGCGATGGATAAGTACGCCGACCTGTACAATCTCGCCCCGGCTGGCGAATATGAGGTGTCGTTCGATTGGGATGATTCCGTTATCGCTGACACCGAAACCCAGTTGCAGCAGCGGCTCCTCATGCTCAATAACGGCATGATGAGCAAAATTGAGATGCGTATGTGGTTTTTTGGTGAAACCCGCGCACAGGCCGAAAAAGCCTTGCAGGAAGTCCAGCAGGAAAAGGTCAGCGAAATGCAGGCTGCTATGGCTATCCAGCAGCCCAATCCCGACCAGAGCGATGTCACCGTTCCCACGGACAATGACAATGCCGATCAGGATGGGGGCAACACGGCTACACCGTTTGGGAGTGGCCCCGGCGAGGAGTGATGACCCGTGCTGACCCAGAAAGAGCTTGATGCCGCCGTTCGCAAAATGATTGCGAATCTGGATGAAGTCAATCTGTATTTCATCCAGAAAATAGCGACCCAGATAAAGAAAATCGGCGAGATGAACCCCACCAGTATACACCGCTATACAATCATGCTGGAAATGGGTGCAGATATTGCTGATATTTCCGGCAAGCTCCAAGCCGCAACCCGGCTGACACAACAGCAGATGGCTGTTGTGTACAACGCCGCCTTGCAGGATACCTTCACCGACCCGCGATTCAAAGCCGCGCTGGCGGCGCATCCGCTGCCCCGTGAGGAGAATCAGCGGCTCATACAGTATACGCGCAACATCGCCGCGCAGACCTCCGGGGCGCTGCAAAACCTGTCCAACACTACAGCCGTATCCGTGCCCTATCAACAGGCCATAGATAAGGCCATTTTGAGCGTGTCCACCGGCATGACCGACTACAAATCGGCTATGCGGCAGACCATCAAAGATATAGGCTGGGCAGGGATGCAGGTGCAATACGCAAGCGGCTATCACCGCCGCCTTGATACCGCCGCCCGTCAGAACATCATTGACGGGGCGTGTCAAATCGCCCAGCACAGCGCCGATGAAATCGGCAAGGCGCTGGGCTATGATGCCGTGGAGCTGTCCGCGCATCTCAACAGCGCCCCCGACCATGAGCCAGTGCAAGGTCACATTTTCCTGCTGGCCGAATACGCCAAGATGCAGGCGGGCATGGCCTGCGTGGACGTGGACGGTCATCACTTTGCAGGATTCAAGCGTCCTATCGGCGAGTGGAACTGCGGGCACTTTGCCGCGCCATTCAGCACCGAATACTCGGTGCGAAAATACTCCGACCACCAACTGGCGGCATGGATAATGTCAAATCATGCAGGTGTGACTATCGGCAACAAAGAGGGTCTGACCCTCTATCAGTGTTCGCAGATGATGCGAAAAATTGAAACCGATACCCGCCGCTGGAAAGACGTTGCCATTGCCGCGCGGGCCGCTGGTGACGATGACCTGCGTCGTGAGGCACAGCAGCACATCAACACCCTAAGCGCCCGATACAATCTCATTGCCAAGCAATCCGGGCTGTCACAGCGCCGTGACCGCATGGCAGTGGATGGCTTTAGGGCCATAAAGGTAAGCGCCTGAAATGGCGCTTTTTCTGTGTTATCACGCCGTTTTTGGCTGATAAATAAATACCCGGCATTGCAGGGAAATAAATGCGATGGCGCGACGTGCGCGGAGTGGCCGCGCGATTATAAGCTAAATCAATCGCGGCGAAAGGACAATCTTATGGAATTGCTCAAAAATCTGTTTTCCGAGGGCGAGGCACTGACCTACGACCAGCTGACCGAAAAGATCAGTGCGGCGGGCCTGAAACTCGCCAATATCGCGGACGGTTCCTACGTCAGCCGCGATAAGATGGATTCCAAGGTCAAAGGCTTGCAGGGTCAGATTTCCGACCTGCAGGGGCAGGTCAAGCAGCGTGACACCGACATGGCCGAATTGCAGACCAAGTTGACCGCCGCACAGACCGATGCGGACAAGCTGGCATCCGTTCAGTCCGATCTCGCGGCACTGCGTCAGCAACGCGAGAATGACGGCAAGGAGTGGGAGCGGAAAATCGCCGCACAGGCGTATGAATTTGCCATCCGCGAAAAGGCGGGCGAGGTCAAGTTCAGCTCCAATGCCGCGAAAAAGCAGTTTATCGCGGATGCCATCGCCAAACAGTTTAAGCAGGACGAGAACGGCAAGATGCAGGGCTACGACGAGTTTCTGACCCGATACAAAACCGACGACCCCGGCAGTTTTGTCGTTGATGAACCGGCCCCGGCTAAGAAAAGCCCGTCTATCACGGTTCCCGCAAAGCCCGATGGAAACCCGCACAAAATGAGCTTGTCCGAGCAGATGGCGGCAGCAAATGCCGATCCTAACTTCGTGCCCGATTTTAACTAATCGAGCTACACCCGACGAACCCCTAAAAATTCAACAGGAGGCATAACCACATGGCAATCTTTGATTCCAAAAACTTCAATGGTAACGTGTTTAAGCAGTATGTTGACCGCGTTCCCAACCTGAACCGCAACGAGCTGATTAAGTCCCGCGCCATCAAAAAGCGTCAGGACATCGCGCAGTCCATGAGCGATCAGGTCGGTGGCAACTACGTCACCATCCCCCTGCGTGGCATCATCAGCGGCACCGCCCCTCAGAACTACGACGGTTCCACAAACATCACCGCCACCAACACCAAGACTTTCTCCCACTCCCGCGTTGTCGTGGGCCGCGCACAGGCATGGACTGAGCGCGACTTCTCCTACGACATCACCGGCGGCGAGGATTTTCTCGCCGATGTCGCCGCTCAGATTGGCGAATACTGGGATGAAGTCGATCAGGCCACCATCATCAAGATTCTGACCGGCGTTTTCGCCATGAAAGACGCTGAGGGCGTGAAGTTCGTCCGTGAACACACCTACGATGTCACGGGCAAGACCAACTCCGAGGGCGCTCTGGGTCTGATGGACGGCACCTCTCTGAACACCGCCATGCAGCGTGCTTGCGGCGACAACAAGGGTGCGTTCAGCCTCGCCATTATGCACTCTGCCGTTGCTACCGGCCTCGAAAACCTCAAGCTGCTGGCGTACATGAAGTACACCGACAAGGACGGCATCGAGCGCGAGCTGCAGATCGGCACCCTGAATGGCCGCACTGTTCTGGTTGATGACTCCATGCCTGCCGTGGAAACCGTCACCACCCCAGAGGTGCAGGGCGTTTACACCATCACTGTCAGCACCGCTGGCACCGATGGCAACACCATCACCGTGGACGGTCAGACCTATACCTTTGCCGCATCCACCTCCACCGCCAACAAGACCCTCAAGACCGGCGATACCGCTACCGAGGCTCAGGCGCTGAAAACTGTGCTGTCTGCTCAGTACGAGGGCAAGTTCATCGTCACCGTTTCTGGTGCTGTCGTTACCCTCAAGCAGATTTTCGGCGGCGAGGGCAAGCTGCCTGTCGTGACCGTTTCCGGCGCTGTCAAGGCCGCTGCCGCCCAGACCACCGCAGGCGTGGCTAAGGTGTCTCAGACCCGTTACACTACCTACGTTCTGGGCGACGGTGCTATCGAGTACACCGACTGCGGCGCTAAGGTGCCTTACGAGATGGATCGTGATCCCCACACCAACGGCGGCGAGGACACCCTTTATGGCCGTCAGCGCAAGTGCTTTGCCCCCTACGGCATCAACTTCACCAAGGCCAAGATGAAGAGCCTGTCTCCCACCGATGACGAGCTGGAGGACGGCGAAAACTGGGAACTGGTGAACTCCAACGAGGCCGAGGGCAAGCAGTACATCGCCCGCAAGGCTATCCCCATCGCCCGCATCCTGTCTCTGGCCTGATTTCGGGCCGCTGAGGAGGTTTACACATGGCACACGATATGTACCTCACCTTTGACGAATACAAGGGTTTAGGCGGCACCGTTGATGCCGCTGCGTGGCCTCCGCTGGAATGTGCTTGCAGAAAACGCATTGACCGTCTGACGGATTCCCGTGTCCAGAACATGGCCGAGATTCCGAGGGCGGTCAAGCTCTGCGTTTTTGCGCTGGCGCAGATGGAAAGCGTTGTCGGTGCCGTGGCACAGGTTACATCGCCCACGGTCACATCGTTCAACACGGATGGCTACACCGAAAACCACGGGAATGTGCCGGATGCCGATGCCGCAGCCAAGCAGATGAACGCCATTGCGGCGGATATGCTGTACGGCGAGCTGGATGACTACGGCGTTCCCCTGCTGTATAGAGGAGTGAGGTAAAATGCAGCTTTGCAATGATACCATCACCCTTTACAATCGGCGATTCGACCCGGAACAGGATTGCGACATTTACGAGCGTACCATCATCCGGGGCGTTCACTGGTTCAATTCTGATGCAACCACCGTTGACAGCACAGGGCTGAAAGCGGCAAACAAGGTCACAATCCGCATCCCTGTTGATGCAGATTTCGGCGGCAAGGCATATTTGCCCCCTAAGCAGTATGCCGCCGCCGATGACCCTGCCGCCGCTTTTACTCTGGCCGCTGGCGATCTCGTGGTTTTAGGTGTCGGCACTGAGGGTCTGCGCCCTGCCGCCATCCATGACACCTATTCCGAGGCCGCAACCATCTTGCAGGTCACTGACAACCGCCGCGCCCCGCAGGCGCAGCATTGGAAAGTTGTAGGTGCGTGATGTCGCTGACGCTCAAAGTCGATTTTGACTGGGGCGGCGCGGCGGCACTGCTGGCATCTCGAAACCTTGAAAAAGGCGGGCTGGTGCAGCAGGCCATCGACAACGCCTTTATTCGTTGGTGTGATGATTACACCCCCGCCGACACCTTTATGCTGGCAAAAAGCCCCTACGCCGCATCGAATATCGGCTCTGGCCTAATCGTTTACCCCGGCCCCTATGCACACTATATGTACATGGGCGAGGTCTACGGGCCTAACATCCCGGTTTTTGACGATGACAGCGGCATCCCGACGCGGTATTTTTCCCGCCCCGGCGAGAAGAAAAAGCCCACGGGTAGGGCCATCCAGTATAAAACAGACAAAAATGCACTGGCCGGGCCGTTCTGGGTAGAGCGGATGAAAGCCGACCATGCACAGGACATCTTGCAGGAGGCAAAAAATGTCGCAGGTATCAAATAGCATTGACGGTCTGCGGCAGTGGTTCCGTCAATGTCCGCTTTTGTCGAAAAACAATCGCTTTGGTGCTGATTATCTGAGTGAGAATCCCACCGAGTACGCTATCTACGCATCGCCGTCCACGCTGAAATACCGCGAGAACGTGCTGGGTGAGAGCATTTTGGAGGACAGGCAGACACAAAACTATATTTTCGCCACGCGCAAGAATTACGGTTCCGATGTCAAGCAGAACTCCGATAACCTCGCCTTTTTCACGGGTCTTATTGCATGGATGATTGAGCAGAACAATGCCCGAAACTTCCCCCGCATAGAGGAGGGTCGGGTTACTGCCATCGTGCCGACGCTGACCGCTTACCCGGCGCAGGTCGGCTCTGATAGCGCAAAGTACCAAATTCAAATCCAAATCACATATAGGAGGAACTAAGACATGGCAAAACTTGACCGCAATCGCGGGATGCTGTTTGTTTCTTGGACGGGTCAGCCCATCGCCGAAGCCGCTGAGGCCAGCGCGGGCAGCGTTACCGCCGCCACGTTCGGCAAGGCCGTGGGCGGTGTCAGTGGTGAATACACTTTCGTGTACGCCACTAAGGGCACTGCATGGAAGCTGAACGGTACTACCGTTGATCTTAAAACCTATGGCATCACCGCCCCGACCAGCCCCACGGAGGGCATGAAGCTGGTCATCACCTATACCGCCGCATCCTCCGGCTGGGAGGCAGTCGGTAAGGACAACGATGATCTGTCCAAAGAGCTGAATCCCGATACCGAAACCACCAAAAACGTGCTGGGCGAAACCACGTTCAAGCACTCCGGCTATGAGCCGGAGGTTGACGTTGACCCTTACTACATGGACCCCTCCCGCCCGATGTACGAGCATCTGCTGGACGTTGCCATGCAGGAAAAGTACGGCGAATCTGACCTGCTGGGCTATTTCGCTGAGGCATTTTTCACCTCTGCCGATGCCGAAAAGCAGACTATGAGCGGCTACTGCTATGTGCGTCGCGCATGGATTGTGCCGCAGTCTGTTGGCGGCGACACGGCGGGCTATGCCATCCCGTACAACATCAACCCCATCGGCGCGATGGAGAAGAAGAACATCGTCTACGACATGACTACCAATCAGGCAACGATCACCGACATCGCCTGATGTGAGAGGAGGGCATCGAACCTACACAGCATTGCGAGGATTCGCGGCGAGTGGGTCGATGCCCTCTTTTTTATTTTTGAATCGAGGTAAAAAAGCATGAATGCACACAAAAATTTGAGCGCCGTCATTGATGACGGTACTAAGGAAATCGCCATCTATAACCGCTACGACCAGCCCATCTGCAAGGTGCATATCCGCCCCAGTGATCTGTCCATCCTTGACCGTTTCAAGGAGATGGAGGACAGTTTCGATGACGTTTTCGAGCCGCTGCGCGGTATCGACATCAATGCAGACGGCAGTGGCGATTCCGATGCCGCATGGACGGCTATCAAGGCCGCAGAAAAAATTCTGCTGGACAAGCTGAACACCGTCTTTGATTCTGACGAGGTCAGCCAGATTTTCGCCAAGCGCAATGCTTTTTCCAGCGTGGGCGGCGAGTTTTTCTGCACCAAAGTCATCAATGCGCTGGGCGGCTTGATTGCCGATGCCATCAACGAGGAAACGGCTGCATCCGAGAAGCGTATGAGTAAATACCTGAAAAGCAAGCCGAAAGTGGAGGTAGTGCGCAATGATCGGGGCACTGCCGACAACTCTTGAGGTCAACGGGAAAGCATACCGTATTGACGCAGATTTTCGCAATGTGCTGGAAATCTTTGTCGCCTTTAATGACCCGGATTTAGAGGATAAGGAAAAGGCGTATATCTGCCTGCAACGGCTGTATACCGACTTTGAATCCATGCCCACCGAGGATGTGCAAGCCGCCTATGAGCAGGCGGCTAAATTTTTAAGCTGTAACACGCAAGATACCGGCAAGCGCGAGAACCGCGCCCAGCTTGTGAACTGGGTCAAAGATGAACAGCTCATATTCCCCGCCATCAATAAGGCGGCGGGCATGGAGATTCGGGCATTACCCTTTGTCCATTGGTGGACGTTCATGGGCTGGTTCCAGTCCATTGATCGGAATGCTGTATGGGGCACGGTGCTGACAATCCGGCAGAAAAAGTCGAGGGGTAAAAAGCTGGAATCCTACGAGAAAGAGTTTGAAAAAGAAAACCGTGAACTTTGCTCCGTAAAAGTCCTTGCGAAAGCCCCGACACCCGAAAATGCCCTTGCGGCGATGTTCGCGGAATTGACGAAAGGAGGCGATTAAATCATGGCAAATACCGATGGTTCGTTGAAGTTTGATACCGAACTGGACAATAGCGGTTTTGAAAAAGGCTCTGCCAAGTTGGAACAGGCAGTAAACAATCTGAAAGGCTCCATCAATAGCACTGGCGCTGACATGATGAAGTCGTTCTCCGGCGTTGTCCCGATTTTGCAGGACATCGCCACCAACACCGCGCAGATTTACGGCGCGATGGCCGACAACGGCAACCGGGCCGCGCAGGCCAATCAGGCCGTGACCGCGTCTGCCGCCGCTGCTGGGCAGGCTGTCCAGCAGCAGGCACAATCGGTGCAGCAACAGGGACAGGCCGTCCAGCAAGCCGCGCAGGCGGCGCAGAGCGCGTCTGCGGCGATGTCCAACGGTGTGGCGGCAAAGACCCTTGATGCACAGTTGACGGCTACAGAGCGCTCCGCTGGGCGGCTGGACACGCAGATGCGTGGTCTTGCCGATTCTCTCGCCCGTGGACTGAACACCGATTCTCAGTTTACTAATTTTGACATCAAAATGGGCAAGGCTGAGGAGGCCGCGCAGAACCTCAAGCAGCAGTTGATTGACCTCGGCAAGCAGAAATTCAACACTGCCGAATACGATCAACTGACGGCATCCATCCAAAAGACGGAAAACTCCCTGTTTGGGCTGTATAACCGCCGCGATGTGATGGAACAGCTCGGCGTAAAGGAAAACTCCAAAGAGTGGCAGCGCCTTGCCATCCAGATCGAGAACACCGAGGCTATCCTTGAGCGCTACGAAACCCAAAAGGCCAAGATGGAGGCTGACGGTTCGGCTTTTGTGTCCGGCACGGATTCTGCTGAGTGGTTGAGACAGGCGCAGGCCATCCGGGATACCATCGCGCAGTTGCAGGCATATAAAGCCGAGGCGGTGCAGATGTCCTTTGATTCTCAGCTTAACGCCACCGATGCCGCCGCTCAAAAGCTGGACAAGCAAATCAACGCCTTGTCGCAGAGCTTGCAAAACGGCCTGAAAACCCCGGCGCAGATGAACAGCTTTGCATCCAAATTCGACGCAGCACAGAGCGCCGCCGCCAATCTGCAAGCACGGCTGGCATCGCTGGCCGAGGGCTTGCAAGATGTCGAGGGCGTAGACGGAAATGCTACACAGGCGATTTCTGGGTTTAATGCTCAGGCTGAGGCGGTTCAAAGCCTCCTTGATCGTTTGGAGGAGTGCCGCAGTGCGGCGGCTGACCTCGGCATCGTCATCGACCCGGCCAGCACCGCCGCTGAGGCCGTGCAGAACCTCGGCAATGAAACACAGAACGCCGGGGCGGGTGCGTCCTTTGCCTCCCGCTTTTTCGGCGCTTTTGCCGGGGAACTGCGCAACGCCGCATCGGCGGCGGGCAATGCGGCAAAGAGCATCGCCAAAATGGCGTGGCAGTCCGTAGCTGGCGGCATAAAAAATGCCGCAAAAAACCTCGGTTTGTTCAACTCTCAGGCCAAGGCTACCGGCAATTCGGTAAGTGGGCTGATAAAGCAGCTTACAAGCCTTAAAACTGTGCTGATTTCGCGCATCAAGCGAATGTTCATTTCGCAGATTTTCAGCGGGGTCGGCGATGCCATCAATGCGCTGGCGAAATTCAGCACCGCCTTTGATAAGTCGATGTCGAATATCAAAAACAGCGCAACGGGGCTGTCCGCGAATATCTCGGTAGGGCTGGGCAACCTCATATCGTTGGTAGAGCCGGTGCTTACCCGCATAATCAACGCAATTAGCACCGCCATCACCTACCTTAACGCACTCTTTGCCCTGCTGGGCGGCAAGTCCACTATCACCGTTGCCAAAAAGCAAACTGGCTCCTATGCTGCATCGCTTGATAAGGCATCTAAGAGCGCCAAAGACCTGAATGAACAGGTCTACGGTTTCGACGAACTGAACAAGCGGCAGAAAAAGACCGATAGCTCTGGCGGCGGTGGTAGCGGAACGGGCGATCTGTTCGAGACTAAAAACATCGATGACATCCTGCCGAAAGCGGTCAAAGACTACCTTGACCGCCTGAAAGCGGCCATTGAGGCGGGCGATTGGTACGGCGTGGGTAAAATCATCGCCGCGGGCCTAAACACCGCCTTTAAGGCCGTGGATGACTGGATTAACGGTACACTGCGCCCGCAGGGTGTCAAATGGGCGAAAAACATCGCTCAGATCTTCAACGGCATAGTCGATAACCTCGACTGGACGCTGGTAGGCAAAACCGTGGCCGATGGGCTGAACGCCATCGCCGACATCGTGAACACGTTCCTGACCGAGTTTAATTTCTATAATCTGGGCCGGGGCGTGGGCACGGCCATCAACGGCCTGTTCGATTATGTTGAATGGGATTTGCTGGGCCAGACCTTTGCAAACGGCTGGAACGCGCTTATCAACTTCGTTTGGGGGCTTGTTACCACACCGGGCATCTGGGTAAAGATGGGCACGAGCATTGCGATGTTCATCAACAACGCCTTTTCGACGCTGCGCCTTGATACCGCCGCCCGTGCATTGGCGGCTACCATCAACGGCGTTTTTACCACCGTAAAAACACTAGCCGATAAAATCCAATGGGCAGACATCGCAAAAAACATCTATACCGCGCTGAATATGGCATTTAAGGGCATCCACTGGGCCGATTGCGGCAAAGCGCTGTCCGATTTTGTTATCAGTCTGCTGGACATGATGCTGGATGTCGCCCGTAACACGGATTGGGATGCGTTCGGACGCGGTATCGGTGAATTTTTGAGCAACATCGACTGGGGCGGTATATTCGCCCGCGTGGCCGAAATTATTTGGCGCGTCGTGAGCGGCGTTATCGCCGGATTCCTCGACACCAATGCGGGCAAGGTCATTTTGGCTATTAAGGTCGGCATGATGGTCGTCAAGTCGCTGTTCATCGCGGGTGCTGCATCGCTGGGTATGTCTGCCCTGCAATGGGTTATGGCGGCGATCAATCCGATGTCGCAGATTGGCACGGCGGCAGCCGGGGCTGCTACGGCCACAGGCACCGGCATGGCGGGTGTGGTTGGCGCTCTCGGTTCTGGCCTCGGTTCTGCTGCATCTGCAGCGGCTACGGGCGTATCTTCCCTGCTGAGTTTCCTCGGCCCTGCGGGCATCCTTGCCGTGGGGCTTATCGCACTGGGCGGCGTTATTGCGCTGAACTACGACAGCATCTATCAGACGCTGTACGACTTCGGCGGCAAAGCCTATGACACCGTTCACAGCGCATGGGAATCCATCAAGCAGACGACCACTACTGCGGCCCAAGACGCATATCAGGCGGTCAGCACTGCATGGACGAACGTAAAGGCTGACACGGCATCGGCATGGGCATCGGCCAAGCAGTCTGTCAGCGAATCGTGGCAGAAAATCAAATCCGATGCGACGGCATCTGCCGCAAATGTACGCACCAATGTTTCCACCGCATGGAATAATCTCAAGACCAACACGATGGCGACGTACACGAGTATGCACACTACGGCTACACAGAAATTCAATGCGATGCGGGCAAGCGTTGTTTCGACGGCGAATAACATCAGAACGTCGATAGCGTCCACATGGCAGAGCGTCCAGACTACGGCATCCAGCAAGTGGCAGTCGATCACCTCAACGGTCACAAGCAAGTGGAACGCGCTGAAATCCAGTCTGATGGCGAAATCGTCCGAATGGACGAGCATCGGCACCAATCTGGTGCAGGGCCTCAAGAACGGCATTGAAAACGCATGGCACGCGCTGACATCCAAGGTGCAGAGCCTTGCACAAAACCTCACCAATACGATGAAAAATGCAGTTGGTGTGCATTCCCCGTCTGTCATCTGGGCCGCTATCGGCCGCTACCTCGACCAAGGCTTGCTGAAAGGCTTGCGGGCCGAGGAACCGAGCGTCCTGAGCGGCATCGCTTCCCTCGCTGATAAGATGACCTCCGGGCTGGATTTTTCCAGCATGAGCTTTAGCCTGCCGTCCATGTCGGCCATCTCCGACATGATCGCCAGCGCGGGGCAGCTTGCTATCCCCGACATCGCGGCGGGCACAGTCATTCCGTACAAAACCAAGATTGACACATCCGGCGCGGAGATCGATGCCAGCGCCACCCTGTCCGACAACTTCTCCGGCATCGACGAGCGCCTGTCCGACTTGCAGCAGGCACTTACCACCATTATCACCATTTTGCGGGCACTCAACATCAACATTGATATGGATGCTCTTACCAAAATGATTACCCGCAAGCAAAAATCTACGCTTATCGGATTCGGAGGTGCATAATCATGGCTGAAAAACCGCAAATGCTTGTGATAAACGGGCATGATTACACCGCCTATATCAAGCAAAAAACCGGCTTTAAGTGGAGCCGGGAAAACACCAACGACGAAAAGGCGGGCCGCGATACCGCCGAAACGATGCACACCAACGTCACATCCCACCAGCGCAAAATCGAAATCAAGATGGGGCCTATCCCGTGGGATATGGCCCAGCAGCTTGAGGCCGACTTGCAGGGCGGCGATTCCGGCGTTGAGGTGTCTTACCCCGACTTGAAAGACGGTTTCTGCAAGCGGCTGTTCTACAACACATCCGTGGATGCCGCGCTGGAACGCCTCGACCCGGAAACGGGCACGATTTTCCTTGATGATCTGTCTTTCAGTCTCATTTCGGTTAAGGAGGATTTGATCTAATGCAGACCCGGCCTGAAAACTGGGCGGCGCTGATTGAATCCGGCAAATACCGGGTCGAATACAAATTGCAGATAGCGGGCATCGACTATGATGCCACGCATCTGCATGGTGTGCCGACCATTGAACAGCGACTTTTGCAAAAACCTTTAATCGGGCGCGTATGCTCGGCAGAAATGACCGCCGAAGTCATCCCCATTGATGGGGTCACGATTCCCCGGTCTGCCCCCTGCTGGGCATACTGCCGTCTCACCTCCATTGACAAGCAGACGGTCACTGACTGGATACCCAAGGGCCGCTACTACGTCAAGAGCCGCAGCAGTGCATCCACCATCGTACTGACGATGCAGGACGAGATGTTGAAATCGGGGCGCACCTACCTTGACAAAACCTCGCTTGACTGGCCCGCCGCCCAAAAAGACATCGTGGCCGACATCGCCCGCATCATGGATGTGGAGGTGGACGAGCGGACGGTCATCAATGGGGGCGAGGCCTACACTGTGGAAAGCATCGACGGGGATGCGCTGATGTCGGAGGTGCTGTCGTGGATTGCGATTTGCAACGGCGGCAACTGGGTTATGAGCGACAGCGGCAAGCTGCGGCTCATACCCATTGCATCCCCCGCCCCGGAGGCCGAAATGGCGCAGAGCCTCGGCAGGGCGTATAAGACACTGGCCGACATCGGCAGTGCCCGCACCATTTCCCGCATCATCCTTACAGATGATGCCGAGGAGAGTTTCACCGAGGGCGACGATTCCGGCATGACGCTTACGGCTGAGTGCCCTTTTGCAAATCAGGGGGTCGTAAAAGACCTTTGCAACACCGTTGACGGCACAATGTACGGCGCAGTCTACCAGCCATTTGAGGCATCCACGGCATACATTGACCCGGCGCTTGAGTTGGGCGATACCGTGGGCCTTAAAACCCGGCTGGGCGAGAAAATCCGCGCCGTGCTGTACTACATCAAAGCCAACTGCACTGTCAGCTACCCTTGCGACATTTCCGCAGGCATCGACGACGAAACCGATGACGAGTACCCCTATGAAATCGTCACGGCGGGTTCTGACGATAAGGCGGTAAAAACCAATCGCAAATACTACGGCAACAGCATCAATAAGCGGTACGGATTCCGCTCCGAAATGGACGGCGGCGGTTATGCTCAGTTCAATGCTGACGGCATGGAGTTTACCGATGAAACCGGCAAAAAATGCCTGTACTACGACAAAGAGCGCAAAACCTTTGTCATGGACGGCACCCTCGGCGCAAATGCCATCGTGTCAAACTCCCTCTACGCCGAAAACGGTATTGTATCTGAGTTGACCGTTGATCGCCTTGTAACGGCACGGCACATCCAAAAATACCTGCTGCACGACACCTCAGATGACAGCTATATCCGCATCGAGGGCGAGGTCATGCAGTTCATCTCGGCCACGCCTGCCGGTATGTACAACCGCCTGCTGACCGAGGACGGCGTAATCCTCATGACCGAGGATTATAAGTTCATCGACTGCGAAGCCAACGGCACAGCTAGCTACACACAAGCAGTGAACCGCCGTGGGGAACTGCTGTACTGGCAAAAGGACATCGCCGGGGCGGAGATCAGCGCAGAGGGCTATCCCCTTATTAACGGTGTGCAGGTATTCACCACCACCGAAAACACGGGATTCCCCTGCCATATCTATGTGTATGATGAAACCGTCATGGCTGAGTACAAGTTTGGTATGTCCGGCGATGGCGAAATTCCCTACAATCCGATGCAGACATGGGGTCGTGGCACTGGCTACGGCGACAATGGCAAGGGCCGCATCGAAAAGATCACGGACAGCTTTAAGATGGGATATACCACCCGAAAGGGCGAGGAATTGGCTGTCACGCTGTCCGATGATGGCTTTATCGATTTGCAAAAGACCCGCAAGCCGCTACGGTTTGACTTCTCTCACATCAACGCCGATAAAACCTTTGAGGAAACCATCGACGGCAACGACACGCAGCAGTACAAAGTCACATTCGACAGCGCGGGCCGCATCGCATCCATTCAGGACGAAAACGGTCACATCACGGAGGTGGTCTGGGAATGAGCTACGACCAGAACAGCTTTTTACAGGGCCTCGTCGTGGGCAAGTCCCTAAGAGGATGGAGCAGCGGCTACGGCACGGCCACCCCCAAATGCTGGAACGACGAGGGCAACTACGATTATTTCTACATCGACTACCTGCTGCCGCTGTCTGGGCTGACATTGGCAATGTTCCATCTGTCCACGCGCATCATGTGTAACATCGGCGAACTTGAGGCTACGGACATTGAGGCGGTAGACAGTTCCACCTATAAAATCTACTGCCCCATCTCCAAAGCAACCAACGGATGGATTGCTGTCACAGGTTATAACAGTTCGTGGGTCAAGTACGATTCTGGGCTGTCCGTGCCTGAGTATTCAGCTATTTTTTGGCTGGATGGAAAAAGCACATATACGCCCGGCTTTTTGGATGACGAGGGTGAGATACCTCGCATCGGGCAAGAGGGCGATGAAACCTTTTCGCACTACTATTCGCCGATGCACACATTTAATTATGCAGACGCGGGCACGATGCCCTATGTTAATGACCCAGTGGGTAGTGACACCGTATCTGTCAAATACAGTTAGGAGGTAAAGCGTGAAAGATATTTCTGAGTTGCAGGGTCGGCGGGTATTTGCACAAGGACATTGCCGGGTGGACTACACAGACCCCGTGACTGGAAAAGTGCTGGAGCGTATCGAGGGCGATAACCACGTATTTGACTATCAGCTCAATCAAGCACTTTTTCAGAGCAGCGTTTTGAAAGCAACGATGCTGCTCACAAGCGGTAACATGGATTTAGACCCGTCCCTGCCTTTCATTCCCGGTATTCCTTGCGGCTATGGCAATATCGGCTCCACCGCAACAGGTATTTATCGTGGCGCATATCGTAGCACAGACAGCTTTCAGAACCGTATTTCTGCAAACCATGTCACAAATATGTATGTGTACGATTTTCTATCTACCCAAATTCCTCGCAAAATCGGCTATGTTGGTCTAACGGCGCAGCATGGTGAAGGGGTAGGTGATGCGCCGTTCGTGTACCAGTGGACGCGCGGTGATGGCCGAGGTATGTACGACATTGAAGAAAAGCGTTTATATTATGCACCTTCAACTTCGTTATCTAACAATGTTGGCGGTGATGGTGTCCTTGAAATCTATTCACGGTATAACGTCCCTGACGGAACGAGCAAGCGGATAAATGTATTCGATTTATGTGACCGCCCTGATAACAGTCAATACCAGAATATTGAGCCTGAGTTTTCTGATAAAAAATACGACAAAGACAGTAAAGGATACTTTGGTCGCTGGAACTATGACCCTACCAACAAGCACCTTTGCCTCAAACTTACGCGATGGTCGTCCATAAGACGATACGAGTATATAAATGGTTCATCGCATTATTACTATATGTTCGGCTATCGTGATGACATCTGGATTTTTGACGCTGACGGAACTCAGGTGCTTAACCACTTCACAAACACTTGGCAGACAGAACACGAGCGAGAAAATTCAAGTTGGCAGTACGGGTACGGACACTGGGACGGTAACGGCTATGGATTACTTCAAGGCGAATCCATCATTACCATATCGTGTGTTTCCCCTGATTATGCGGAGAATCTTCATAAACTGTATCTGTATAAATACGATTGCTCCACTGGTTCGGTTGACACAACGGAATCCACAATGCTCGATTCTGAGTTTGTTTCTTTGTACGGAGATCGAGCATATTACTACAAGAACTTTTACTGGGGTCAGGGGCAGTATTACAACAGCGGAAGTGTATGGACACAGCCGACATGGATGGCTATGGGGCCGATGTACAACGCCGAAACTGATGAAGTATATAGCTTTAATTCGTGCGGTTACAGTTATCGAGATGCCTATTATCTGATTGAAAAAGGGCTTACAAACAACTTCAAAAATCTTTGGACGATGAAAGCGTACAACTCGAGTAACGTCACTTACACTGGGCAACCGAGTATCCCGTTCGCCTACACAGCGTATAAGCTGCCGAGCGATGCGCCGGAGCGACCTGAAAACTCGGCTGTGACTATCGCATACGGTTTGACCATCAACTGGTAAAGGAGGGATGATTCATGGCTGATACAAAAATCAGCGAATTGGCGACCAACACCGAGCTGAACGATAAAGATTTTCTTCCCTGCGTTTCCAGCGGCACGACCAAAAAGGTGCTGTTGTCTACCATCCGCACCTTTTTCAAGCGGACGTTCGACAGTGACTATGCGGAGGCATCTCATTACCACCGCTACCTGTCGGATGGCACCCGCAAAATCAATATGCCGGACGGCCTGAAAAAAGATGGCGTTATCGCCCTGCTGGCTGACCTCGTGGCAAGCGGCATCTCGTATAACCGCTCCTCGGTCAAGCTGCTGCAAAGCGAGAACGTGCAGGCGGCGCTTGATGAGCTGGCGAACAAGTCCAGCACATCGGACGGCAACATCACAAAAGCCGAGAACGCCATCCAGAACCTCAAAACCGCCTGCGAGGGGTTTGAAACCGACATCGGCGCCTTGCAGGAACACGCCGCCGACACCAAAACCAACCCGCACAAAATCACCCCCGCGCTTATCAAGGCCGTGGCCTCGGACACCGTGGGCAAGGCGGGCGGCGTGGCGGCGCTGGACAGTAAGACCGGGCAAGTGCCCGATGCACAGCTCCCCGCCTACGTCAGCGGCGTAACGGTGCAGTTTTCTAATGGTACTGTGCAATTCAACATTGCAAAGTCGAAATAAATCATAGGAGGACAATTTTATGCGTTGTGTCAACACCAAACCCGTAGGCACTGACCCCAAGACAGGCAAGCAGTTGGTCGAGGCGATGATTATTGCCGACACGGAACCCGAAACCCTGCCCACCACCGGCGAGGGCATTATCGGCATGAGCGAGAGCGAGGTTTTCGCCCCGTTCAGCCTGATTTATGTGCTGGCTGAGGATGCCAAGCACAAAATCTACATCGCCGGTGAAACGGGCCAGTTCATCGGCCAGTAAGGAGGCGGCATCATGCAACTTTCTGATGTAGTGCGCATCGCCCTCATTTTCAGTGAGGACGCTAAACGCTATGCAAAAAAGCTGGCCGGGAACATCGACCTGAGCGGCAAGGCCGACAAGAAAAAGCCCAGCAAAGCGGGCAACCTTGCGGCTCTGGATGCCAACGGCAACCTCGCGGACAGCGGCAAGGCCGGGGCCAATGTGGCCGTCAAGGCCAAACCCAGCAAGGCGGGAAACCTCGCCGCGCTGACCGCTGACGGCTCCCTGTCCGATTCCGGGATTGACCCGGCAACCAAAGCCGACCTGCAGGACGGCAAGACCAAAACCGCCCAGATGGCAAAGTCGTTCACGTTCGATAAAACGACTGTCAAATTCAACTACTAATCGGAGGTGCAACACCTATGGCAAGCAAAGTTTTTATCGACAACATCCTTGACCCTGCTACCGGCGATCAGGGATTTTTCCTCGGCATGAATGCCGACAACGGCTATCCCGGCATGGATTTGAGCCTGAAGTTCGCGGAGGAGATCAAGGGCTACACCAGTGTGTGGAAGTGGATTCAGGCCCGCATCAAGGCCGGGAACTTCTACGGCATCCATGTGGGCGACTACATCCCGTTCAACTGCACGAACAGCGCCAAGACCCGCATCGTGGCTGTCGTGGCGGGCATCGACACCTACTACAAGTACGGCGATCAGCAGGTCGGCCATCACATCGACTTTATTTCCAAAGACCTGTGGCCCACCTATATCCAGTACAATCTCGCCAACTTCAACAACGGTCTGATTCCCGTGGAAAAGCTGTCCGGCGATGGTAGCAAGACCGAGTTTGTGCTGACGAAACAGATGGACAGCATCGACAACATCATTGTGGGCAGCGATCAGGTCACCGGCTATACCTACGACGCATCCACCTTTACCGTCACGTTCGATGAGGCCCCCGCCGCTGGCACGAACAACATCACCGTGACCGGCAAGGGCGACAAGCATCCGTGGCTGTGTTCCCATCTGTATGCGTTCCTGAACTCCCTCAAGATGCAGGTGCCCAACGGCACGGGCAAAGACCCCGCTGTTAAACAGGTGGACTACAGTCAGGGCGGCGTGTACTACTTCCTGCCTGCCGAACTCAAGGCCGTTATCGCCAACAAACGCGCCTTGCTGGGTGAGCGCTACTCGGCCAGCGGTCTGCTGAACAGCGACAATAGCTGGTCGTGGACGAACCTCGGCAATCTGTGGGTGCCTACCGAGATGGAGGTCTGCGGTGCTCCTGTTTGGGGCGGCAACGGATGCCCCAACGGCGGGTTTGTCCAGTACCCCATCTTTGCCCACAACATGAACCGTATCAAGGGCCTCGGTGATGGTGGCAGCCGTTACTACTGGTGGGAGCTTACCCCTGCCTCCGGCAGCTCCTCCAGCTTCTGCTATGTGAACGGCAGCGGCAATGCGGGCAACGTCGGTGCCTCCTACTCGTGGCTGTCCGCGCCCGTCTGCTTCCGAATCTCGTAAATCTCCTACTAATATCCCCGCGCCCCTTGTGGGCGCGGCATCAGGTGAACCATGAGTAACGTATTATCCCGATTCCGTAGCATTTCTGAAATGGAGTTCTACAAGAACGCCGTGGAACTGCGCTGCGCCCTGTCCGGCTTTGTCATGCAGGAAAAGTACATTCCCAAGAAATGGCGACCCATTCTCGCCTACCCAACCGTGAATCTGCTAAACACGATGATGGAACACATCATCGCCGCGAACGGCATCTATCCGTACAGCGGCGGTAAACTCGACCATGAGCTTTTGCACCGCCGCAAGGAATTGCAGGCGCAGGCCGTGGCCGACTGTGAGGCATTGTTTGATCGTTTGCAATTCATCATGGATGAGTTTCATTTTTCCCGGCTGAACACCGGGCTTGACATGGGCATTGCGCCGCAAAAGGAACTGCCCGCGCAGTTGGTTTACATTGGCACCCTGTTAGAGCATGAGGAAACGCTGCTGAAAGACTGGCGGCATAATACGAAATTCCCGGACACTGCAAAATTCAAGCCGAAAGCATCCCTACCGAATGGAGATGCCCGGTATCAGACACCACCGCAGACCACCTACACACCCAATGCGCCGCCTACGGCGCCCGCTGTAAATGATTTAAGCGTGATGGCCGCACAGGCAGCAGGGATAAACTATCATCATTATCCCCGTTGACCGTCATCGGGTCGATAGCTGTATAAAAGAGCCGTAACAACTGGTGGGAGCTTACCCCTAACTCCGGCAACTCCTCCAACTTCTGCAATGTGAACAACAACGGCAATGCGAACAACAACAATGCCTCCAACACGTGGCTGTCCGCGCCCGTCTGATTCCAACGAGAATCCTCGGCCAGTATTAAAGTAGGTTTGCTGGGCTAATCAACAGGCAGACCGAAATCCGAGCCTTATCATCATTGGAAGGAGTTATCGACCCTCCCGCAGTAGCGGGTAAATAGGTATCTTGACGCGATCAGCCGGACGCTTCTTGCATGGCCCGTGACGGCGACAACAGGCTAAACTACCGTGCGCCACACGGCAGATGGCCGAGTACCGGGTTTCATGGCTGGTATCGCAAAGAAGTACACAACAGCGCCCCTACAATAACACTTTGCGAGGTACATTCCGAGATGACATCACAAGAGCGGCACGAGGCCCGCTATCAGCGTCGCAAGGCGGCGCGGCAGGTCAAACACCGCGCACGAATAGCACAGTACGATAATTTTGACCGGGTGGCAGATGTATCCTCGCTGGTCGATGCCAACTATAACGCCCGCAAAGGCGTTATGTGGAAAGCCAGCGTTGCCCGATACAATGCCCGTTATTTCAAAAATTCAATCAAAATCCACAAAACCCTCATGCGCGGTGGCGACACCCGCAGAGGGTTTTATCATTTTGGGATTGTGGAGCGCGGCAAAAAGCGGGCTATCCACAGTCTGCACTACTCTGAGCGCGTTGTGCGGCGGTCTGCCTGCACAAATGCTCTGGTGCCGATTCTGTCCAGCAATCTGATCTATGACAATGGCGCAAGCCTTGAGGGCAAGGGCATCAGCTTTGCAGTCAAACGGTGCGCTGTGCATCTGCATGAGTTCTACCGCGAAACAGGCGGCAATGACGGGTACATCCTGCTCATCGACTACCGCGCCTTTTTCGACAACATCAATCTGGATAATCTCAAGCGCAATGTGATCGACCGCCATATCCTCGATCAGCGGCTCAATGCTCTGGCGAAAAATTTTGTTGACGCGCCGAATCTTGAACGCATCAAATACGGCCAGCCAACAAAAGAAAATGGTCTTTATATCGGCCCGGAGGACAGCCAGATTTTTGCCATCGCCTACCCAAACAGCATCGACCACACCATCAAAGATCAATGGCGGCAGCGGTGGTTCGCCCGCTATATGGACGATTCCTACATCATCAACAAATCGAAAGAACTGCTGATAGAGTTTCGCCGCCTGCTGTTTGGGCTGTTCGCTGAAAAGGGCATTATCCCGAATCCCAAAAAGACGCAAATCGTCAAGCTACGCCGAGGTTTTACCTACCTAAAAACCAAATTCACCCTGTTACCCAACGGCAAGGTTTTACAGCAGCCTTGCCGTGAGAGCGTCATCCGGGAGCGCCGCAAAATCAAGAAGTTTTTCAATTTCCTGCAAGCGGGACTGATGACGATGGAACAGATTCTCACCTCTTATATGTCGTGGCGCGGGTCGCTTGTGAAAAAGCAGGCCCGCCGATCTGTTCATTGTACGGATTTGCTGTTCTATAAGCTCTACGGCATCATGCCGTGGAAGATAAAATCCAAACGAAAATCGAAAGCGAGGCACATTCAATGGAAAAATCTCTTGAACGCATCGACACCATCAATGCCGAAATCACCGCCCTTAAAAGCCTGCTGACCGATACCGACTATAAGGCACTGAAACACGCCGACGGCGTTATGAGCGCCGAGGAGTACGAGCCTATCCGCCAGCAGCGCGAGGAATGGCGCGACAAAATCAACGCGCTGGAAACGGAGCTGGCCGCAGCTACACAAGAGTTTGATGCGGAGATGGCCAAGGTGGCCGCTACGCAGGTAAAGGAGGGTTAAGGATATGAGGCTGTCTAATGGTGAGGTTTTGCTGCACTGGCCGCTGGACATCCACGTTCTGACGCAGGGCTGGTACTACAACAACGGCGGCTTGCATCAGGCCGTAGACCTCCGCACCCAAATCGGCACCAACTACAAGCGCCCGGTATACGCCGCCGAGGATGGTACGGTAGATCAGACGCAGGATTGGGACGGGCACACCAAGACCGGGATGCAGAGCTATGGCAACATGGTTCGCATCAAGCACTCGCCCTACAAGGGCATGACCTTGCAGACCCGGTACGCTCATTTGTCCAGCTATTGCGTCAAGTATGGTCAGCGGGTCAAGGAGGGCGACATCATCGGGTACAGCGGCATCACGGGCAATGTTTTCGGGGCGCACTTGCATTTTGAGGTTATCCTCAACGGCAAGCGCACCAATCCGCTGACATGGCTGGATGGCGACTATACCCTCGCCACGGGCAAGGAGTATCAGTTCAACAAGGGCGAACATTCCGTTGTCATCCCGGACGCGGACAAAAAGCCCGCCGCCAGCCCCGCAGAAACGCCCTCTACGGCCCCCGCCGCCGAGGAGGGCAAAACTATTCAGGCAATGCTCATTGGGCCGCTGACAGCCGCCGAGGCGGCGGCATTTGACGCGATGGCCGTTGAGAGCGGCCTTGCCGATGATCGGTATGTCAAGCTGGCCGTGGACACCGAGGGCAAGACGTTCATGCGGGCGGCGACCCTCACCGGCATGGACGCTATGCGGATGTACGCGCTGGCGCAGACCAAGGGCCTGAAAGACAAATATTTTTCGGAGTATGTGGGGTAAAGCCATGAAGAAACTGTTTATTTCCCAGCCGATGCGTGGCAAGACCGATGATGAAATCCTCAAAGAGCGCAAGGTGCTGATCGCCGACGTGTACATGAAAACCCATGAGGAAATCGAGGTCATCGAATCCTTTTTCGAGGATGCCCCGGCTGACGCAACGCCGCTGTGGTATCTGGGCGAGAGCATCAAGCTGCTGGGTACCGCTGATTTTGTGGTGTTCGCCCCCGGTTGGCAGGATTATCGCGGATGCCGCATTGAGCACGATGCCGCCGTAGCCTACGGCATCCCTATCGTGGAGGTGTAAATCCAATGCAGTCGTGGAACATCGTCATCACTTCCCCGTGGCAGGTCGTGACAGCCGTTGTCGCCGTAGCTACGGCATTTACAGCCATTGATAAGGCATGGGACACCCTGCTGGCGAAATGGAAAAAGCACAAAGCCCCCGAAGAAGCTCAGAACGCAGAAATCAGTGCCCTTAAAACACAGATTCAGCAAATCACTCCCCGGCTGGATGCCGTGGAGGGGCAGTTGACTGCGATGGGCAAGACGGTCAACGACCTACACACAGGGAATCTGGCGGTGCTGCATGATCGGATCTATCAGATGTGCCGTCTGTGCATCAAACGCGGGTACATCACCGAGGATGACCTGAACAATCTGAAATACTTATACGACAGCTACCACAGTCAGGGTGGCAACGGAACGGGCACGGAACTCTATAAACGGGCCAAGGCGCTGCCCATCCGCATCGAAACCGAGTAAGGAGGATAAGTCATGGACAACAAAAAAATTACCGCTACCAAGGATACCACCCCCAACACCTCCCCGGTGCATGATTTTTGGAAAAACCTTGCAGCGTTGCTCAAGGTGAAAACCATCATCACGCTGGTTATCATCGCGGTGCTGGCTGTGCTGTCCATCAATGGGAGCATCGAGCCGGATAAGTTTCTCACTATCGCCACGATGGTAGTGGCGTTCTATTTCGGTACCCAGAGCGAGAAAAAGCCCTGAGCGCTGACCGACATACCAACTGACACTTGCGCGGGCATCCTATTTGCGGGATGTCCGTTTTTTTTCGTTGTATCGCAAAATATGCCGCATGACACTTTTGCTGACACTTTCCGGGGCAAGTGTCAGTCTGTCAGATTTTCAACCGACACGCGCTGACGTAGTTTTGCTGTGTGTCAGTGGGTTTGTCATGTGGATTTTTAGCGATATATCATCTTATTATTTCTATATATGACACTTCTGACACTTAAAATATAAAAAGATAATATATGGTATAATATACACCTAAAAACGCCATAACGCCCATGTATGCAAGTGCGCATACGCGCGCGTGCGCGAGAGTGTCACAGGATAGCAAAAAGCCCATCGGCAGATTTCATGGTCTGCCGATGGGCTTTTTTCATTTGGGATGCTTTTCAATTTTTTCCTCTACCGCGTCCATGATATAGCGGTTTAGGGATGTGCCTGCCGCCGTTGCCGCCTCCCGCCAGCGCTCTTTTGTGCCTTTGGGTGTCCTGATCTGGATGCTGTCAGTCTTTTCGCCGAGGTATTTTTGGGATGCTGCTTTCTGCGCCTCCGTGTATTTTGCGCCCATTTGGGGTACACCTCCTATCTAAAATATGATACCATATATGGATATATGCTTGCTATATACATATTGCACAATGCTGGCCCCGAAATTCGCCCGAATCTTTGTTAGGTCTGCATATTGCGTATATAGCAAGCATATACTATAATAGAACCATCGAAAGAAACAAGGCAACGCACAGGAGGACATCAAAATGAAAGCGACCCGCACACACTCCGGCACCTACCGCGTGGAACTCACCTATACCGAGGCTGAAATCCTCTACGGATACGGCACCAAGTATATGTATCTGGGCACGGCTCTCAAGATGCCAAGCGCCAAAGATGGCATCGTGATTTGGGTCGATAACAAGTTTGAGGTCATCCACGACCTGAACGCCGCCGAGCCTGAGTGCCCGTATGAAGATTGAGGAGGTAAGCCATGAAAATATCCAGCATTGACGACGCAAGGTCTTATGAGCGTATTCTCTACGCTCTCCGCTCTCTGCCACAAGGCAAATCCGTCCATAGTTATGTGGACGCCGTCAAGCGGAATTTGCGAGCATTCTACCATCGCCCCGATGGATGCGTCAAAATCATCACGGCTGACTACGATAGCGGCTGGCAGCTTATCACTCTGACAGCCAAGACAAAAGAGGATGCCGATGCCGAATTTAATGCCCTCTATTATCGTGTTTGCACCCCATCGCAGTATGACTGCACGGGTCAAATGTTCACCGTTTTCTACAAGTTGTTCAAGCGCAACGGGCGCTGGATGGCATATCATCACTTCGCTATGGACGTTTAAGGAGGAAAACACCATGATTAACAACGAAACAATTATTTACGAGCTGTGCAACAAATATCAGTGGTTCACCTGCGGCAGTGTCCGCCAGTACGAAAAAGCACTGACAATGGCAAAGGGCGGTGTTCCCATCACGGAGCTGGCTCGCGTCATCTGGATTTGCAGTGATGAGGTTCCCTATTTCGACATCCTGACCGCAATCAGCACATCCGGTTATACCGAGAACAAAAATAAGGAGGAGCAGGTCGATGAATAACACGAACACTGTAATTGATGAGGATGACAGCGGAAAGGTGCGTTATAAGGATTTACGCTGTGGTGATATGTTTGAATATGGTAAGAATAGCGACTTTTACATGAAAACGTCTGAGGGTCGTCTCCATCTTGCGACTGGAATTGTTGAACACATGGATGATTGCATTTTAGTGCTACCTAAAAATGCTTTACTGATAAGAAAAAACCAACACAGTTTATAAGGAGGTTTTTCCCATGAAATACTACCCCATCGACGAAAGCGCGGCTCGCCGTGCCAAACAGGCAAACAGCCTCAGCGATTATGCTGAGGGATCAGCGACCAGCGAATACCGCCGAGAAGTTAATCGAGCGGCTACACTGGCAGAGGAGTGCAAGAAAGGCAAGACCGAGGCCCAGCAGGATAAGATTGACTACCTGCTTGACCGCTATGCCCGCCGACTGGCTGACAATATGAACGCATCAAATCGCAACCGGGCATCTTGCCCGTCTGTCATGGTCGCCGGATGGTCTAATTTTCCCGTGCGTAAGAAGCAGCAGCAACTCTCCCGTGACGACACCCTCATGCGGGAATGGCGGGATATTCAAGGCATCCTTGACCAGATTCGGGCTGTGGGGCACGGCGGCATCAGCGGTATGGATGCCGATGCGCGGGAGCGCGTACAGGCAAAGCTCACCGAGCGCGAGGTCATGCAGGAAAAGATGAAATCTGTAAATGCGTACTGGCGCAAGCACGGGGCGCTCGTAGGCTGTCCGGGACTTTCGGATAAGGAAGTTTTGCCCGCCTCACGGCATCGATCTCTCAGAGCGCGTCTACGGGGCGTTCTGAGCCGCCCTATCCGCGATGGGCACTGGATAACAACGGCGCTGAAATCCGCCGCCTGCGCTCCCGCCTCGCCGTGCTGGACGCACAGCAGGCGCAAGGTGATTCTGAGCAGACTTTTTCGGGCGGTGTTCTGCGCATCACCCCGGAGCGGGTGCAGTTGGTTTTTGATGATAAACCCGCCGCCGAGATACGCGATATTGTCAAGCAGTGGGGTTTCCGCTGGGCGCCATCTCAGGGGGCGTGGCAGCGGCAGAATACCGCCAACGGCAGATACGCAGCAAAGCAGGCCATCAAGGCCATTGAGGAGGCCGCACAGTGAAAACAGGGAAAGCTATCAAGTGTTGTCCGCTTTGCGGTGGTCGCATTGTTGTCAGTGTCCTATATCAGTGTTCGCTTGACTATGTAATGCGGCGAGACGGGACAATCAGCAATCGGAGTAAGCGCGGCAAGAGTGGCCCTATGGATGCAAGTACTGCCGCCTGTGAGAATTACCGAGCCTGCGATGCTCGGTGGGAAGTCGATGACTTTTTTATTGACAGTGATAGGCGCTTTTGGGACTATAAATATAGCAAGGAGGATGACTGATGCCCTATTACAGCATTGAATACCATGGCAAGGCCACCGTATGGGCCGAGAATGAGCAGGCAGCAAAGGATGCGTACACCGATGACCCGTCCTGTGCTGGCCCAGATGAAGAATTTTATATCGATCATGTAGAAATGGTCGATGATGACGAGGAGGACAACTGAAATGGTTAAATACATCAAAGGCGATGTGCTAAACTGCGAGGCTACACTCGTAGCGCATCAAGTAAATGCGTTCGGAGTAATGGGCGGGGGCATTGCGGCAGCAATCTGGTCGCTGCTGACCCCGGGATCCCAGAGCGCCTATGTGGAGAAATGCCGCCACAACGCAAAGCTCCCCGTAACGGAGTGGATGGGTAGCATCCAGATTTTGGACACAAAGCGCGAGGAGCTGAAAATCTGTAATCTGTTTACGCAGTTCCCCGCCCCGGTTGATGGGTCTTTTGATCTGACGGCATACAACTATCTGCGGCAGGCGCTTGACCTGCTGAGGGTCTATGCCGTATTCAATGATTATGACATCGTGGGTGTCCCGGCCCGCATCGGATGTGGCATTGCTGGCGGTGACTGGGACAAGGTTCAGCGTATCATTCACGATGTCTACGATGATTCCGGCATTACGTTGCTGATCGTGGATAATCAATAATTCTCTTTGCATCGCGCCTGCAGGGCATCCTGTGGGCGTTTTCTTGCGTGTATATGCTTGCTATATACATTTTGCACAACATCGCTTGTCATTTTCTCCCGAATCTTTAGCAGCTTTGCCTATTGTATATAGCAAGCATATACTATATAATAAAATCATCGAATGAAACGGCGGCTGCAACCCGCCAATCAGATGAAAGGAACGATACATTATGACGGTTTTTCAAGAATTGACAAAAGGAATGAAGTTCAGCGAACCCACGGAGGACATCAAAAAGAACATGGTAAAAGTCTTTGAAAAGAATTTCAGATGCCCGCCATGGAATGACGTGTACGATGACGGGTGCAGGGAGTTCACCGGCTGCGAAAGCTGCTGGTTTGGGTACCTAAACAGCGAAGCAGAATAAAGACTGCAAAAGAGAGGTAACAACCAATGAAGCGGAAAACCTATGAAAAGAAGATGCGCAACTTTCTCCATCAGCTGAATCAGATGCAGCCCGTTGAAAAGCGACTTCCTGATATGCGCCCGGTTCGCCCTGATTTCGGATATATTCCGGAAGTTGGCAAATACGCAGGAGAACCCATCATGTCATATCAGCGTGAATGGGATGTCCTTGTAGAAGCGTTTGAGGGCACCCCTCTTGCTGAAAAGCTGTGAGCACCTAATGTCAACAAAAGCGCAAAATTTACGGAGGCTTGAACATGAAAGAGATCACAATTACTATGCCGCTTGATGACTGGCGGGCTGTTTGCAGGGCGCTGAAATGCCGGGCAAACCGCTGGTATAATGAGAGCGATTCCACAAAAGATGATGACCGCGCTACACCCGCTTTCCGCATTGGCCAGCGGTATGACTGTTTGGCCGATAAGGTAGAGGAGGCGATCTCCAAATGACCTACTGCGCAATTCGTCCGGGGCCGTATGATGCCGGGGCGTATATCGGGTCATCTAACAATCTGCGCACCCTCAAGCGGTCTACTGCGCGGGCCGTGGGGCAAAGCGGTGAGGCGATGATATACAGGACGGAGGATTTGACCCTCATCCACATTTCGCTATCCGGCGCACAGGTCTACCGCCCGAAAGAGGGTGTATTCCCCGTCGCCATCAAACACGCGCATCTGGGCTGGATAGATGTCAAAGTGGAGAAATAAGAAAAGCCGGAGGCATTACGCCTCCGGCATTTTTACTGTAAAAACAAACACCGAACAGCTAACAACTATCGTTATCAGCGGTTCGGATGTCTGTACAATGGCAGGGGTAGAAGGATTCGAACCCTCGGCACGCGGTTTTGGAGACCGCTGCTCTACCAACTGAGCTATGCCCCTATACTAATGATGCCCACAATGCGTATCTTGCACTGTGGGCATCAGCGCTGGAGCTGCTAAGCAGATTTGAACTGCTGACCTCATCCTTACCAAGGATGCGCTCTACCAACTGAGCTATAGCAGCGTATGGCGACCCGAATCAGGCTCGAACTGACGACCTCTAGCGTGACAGGCTAGCGTTCTAACCAACTGAACTACCGGGCCATACCCAGCCTGCGCGGCGTTGTGTGACGTGCACCTCACGACCAGCGCAGGAACTATTATAAGGGATACTGACAGAAAAGTCAAGGGATTTTTGCAGATTTTTTTATTATTTTTTCGGCTGCTTTGTAGGGGCGAATACAAGCATCGTCCCCGGCAAAAGTACAATCACTGCTTCTGCATCCGAATCAGGCTGTACGCCATCAGCGGCATCTCGCAGGGGATGGTGTACTGCATCATCGGGTGCGGGGTGGCGTCCACGCGCTCGCCGTCGGCGTTCTCGATCCACGCAGGCGTCAGCTTGACGACGCTGCCGTCGGGCTGCAAAATTTCGATGCTGTCCCCCACCGCGAACTTGCCGCGCTGGGTGCAGTGGGCAACGCCGTTCTCCCAGCTGTCCACCGTGCCGATGAAATCCCAGTCGCGCACATAGGTGTGGCTGGGAGTCTGCTGGGCCTGCTCCTTGCCGAAGTAAAATCCCGGCGAGTAATGGCGGTGGCTCGTGCGGTTCAGCTCCTCAATGACGTCGTCGGGCAGCTCAAAGCTATCGTTGTACGGGTCCGCCAGGAAGGCGTCCAGCGCGCGGCGGTAGGCGCTGACGACAGATGCTACGTAATAGAACGTCTTGGCGCGGCCCTCGATCTTCAGCGAGTCAACGCCCGCTTTACAAATCAAATCTATAAACGGCGCGGTGCACAGGTCATTGGCGTTCAGGATGTAGCTGCCGTTGTCCTCGCTCTCGCCGATCTCCATGTACTGACCGGGGCGGTGCTCCTCCACCAGGCTGTACTTCCAGCGGCAGGGCTGGGCACACTCGCCGCGGTTGCCGCTGCGTCCTGCCATGTAGCTGGACAGCAGGCACCGCCCGGACACGCTCATGCACATGGCGCCGTGGACGAACGCCTCCAGCTCCAGATCCTGCGGGCAGTTGTCGCGGATCTGCGCGATCTCGGTCAGGGGCAGTTCGCGGGCCAGCACAACGCGCTTGGCTCCCAGCTCGTAGCAGACCTTCGCGGCCTCATAGTTCGTGATGCCTGCCTGGGTCGAGACATGACGCTCGACCTGCGGAGCGTACTTTTTGGCCAGCGCCAGCACACCCAGGTCGGCAATGATGAACGCATCCACGCCCGCCTCGGCAGCGTCCTGAATGTACCGGGGCAGCTTGGAAAGTTCCTCGTTCGTGGGCAGGGTGTTCAGCGTCAGATAAACCTTTTTGCCGCGGGCATGGGCAAAGATACAGCCCTCGTGCAGTTCGCCCACGGTCAGGTTGACGGGTGCGGCGCGCATGCCAAATTCCGGCAGGGCGCAGTAGACGGCATCTGCACCGTACATGACGGCGTATTTCAGCGTTTCCAGGCTGCCCGCGGGGGCCAGCAGTTCCGGCTGTTGCAGCATAGTGATTTCCTCCGTTTTGCGTAAAAAGCGCCCGGTAGGAAGCGGGCGCTTGGGGATTTGATGTGTGGTGTGCCGTGGGTCCGTGCTGTAGGGGCCGGGCATGCCCGGCCCGCGTGTTTGCCAAAGCACAGCATTCCACGGGAAGTTGCGGGCCGCACGTGTGCGGCCCCTACAGGGCAGCTTGCGCGCTTACGACGCCCACCCGGCCTTGACGCAGTTCTGGTAGTGCTCGTCGGCGGTCTTGGCGTAGAAGTACTGCCCTGCCACATCGGTGCCGGGATGGCCCGTGACAAAGAAGTAATACCCCTCGTTGATATACTCCTCATCAGGGTTCAGCGCGGCCTCCATGGCGGCGTAGCCCGGGCAGGAGATGGGGCCTGCGGGCAGACCGCTGATGGCGTAGGTGTCGTACAGTGCCAGCACGTCATCGGGGATCGCGCCCTGCTCCGGCCAGCCGAAGTACTCCGCCGTCGGGGAGTTCCACAGATAGTTGTTCTCGCTGTCCTTCATGATATAGCTGCTGGCGTTGGATTCCAGCTTGTGCTCGGCCCACTGCGGGTCGCTGGATTCCAGGCGGTTGTGGAAGCAGGCACTGACCCTGGCGTCCTCGCTCTCCAAACCGGCCTCCTCCTGAATGAAGCTGGCCAGCTTGACCACGTCGTCCAGGCTCGTGCCCTTGGCGGCGACCGTGTCGGCCAGAGCGGCGGTCTTGGACGCAAACTCGCCGTAGAGGGCATCCACATAGTAGGCGACGCTCTCGTCCTTATAGAGATTGTAGGTGTCCGGGAAAAGGTAGCCCTCGCACTTCATCAGGCGGTCATTGTCGGGGATGGCGTTCCAGAAATCGTACTTGCTCCAATCCGTGCCGTCGTTTCCGTTGGCGCAGGACAGGAAGGTGTCCACGTCGTCCACAAGGCCCGCGTCCACGAAAATCTGCGCCACACCGACGGCTGTCGTGCCCTCGGGAATCGTGACGTTCACCGTTGCACGGCGGGTCACGACGGACAGCGCCTTGATGATGTCGTTGTAGGCCATGCCGGACTGGACTTCAAAGTCGCCGTACTGGATCTCACCGGCCTTGCCGCTGTACTTGACGTACTGCTTGAACAGCCAGTCATACTCGATGACACCGGCATCCTTGAGCTGGGTCGCAATGCCGGCGACGGACGAGCCCTCGGGCACGGTGATGGTCTGGGTCGGGCCCAGCGTTTTCTGGCCGTCCAGCTCGGCGTAGAACTGGCTGACCTTATAGCCGCCAAAGCCGACCAGCGCCAGAATGATGAGCACGATCAGGCAGCCAAACGGGAAACGGCGGCGGGGCTGCTCGTTCTCCTCGTCGTCCTCGACCTCCTCCACCGGCTGGCGGCGGGGCTTTTTGGCGGGCTTTTCCTTTTTGGGCTTCGGCGGCTTTGCAGCCTTCGGGGGTTCCTTCTGGTTTTCCTTCGGGATTTCCTGCTCGGGCGGTTCAAAGCCTTTTACCTCGGTCTGCGCCTTGAGCGGTGCATGGCTCTGCACCGGCTGAGCCGCAGGCTGCTCCGGATTTGTGCGATTGATCCTCATGGGAGACTCCTAACTTTTTTATAGATTCATTGCTTTTTTGCAGCCAATAAGAGCGGCAGTCTGTAGGGGCCGCATGTGCGGCCCGCAGCCTTTCCCGAAATGCCCGGCCCCTACGGTACAGGCCTTCCGTGGCTTGCCGGTAGGGCCGCCTCTTACAGCAGCATCCTGAAATACGCATCGGTCACGGAGAAGGGGCGGCCTAAAAAGGCGATCATTCCGTAGCCGCAGCGGCGGCCTGAGCCGAGGTAAAGCGTCTGGTTCTCGGCCAGCAGGATGCGGGCGTTGGCCGCACCGGTCTTTTCCCGCGCGGCCTGCAAAAGCTGGTCGGCGCAGTGGTCGTTGTCGGCCTGTAATTCCAGAAATTGCAGCGTGTCGCCCTTGGTAAAGTACAGCCCGTAGCCGCGCCGGGTGGACACCACGGTCAGCCCGCGGCGGTAGAGCTGGGTCATGGTTTCGTTCATGGCCTCCTCGGGCAGGCTGATGCAGCCGGGCTGGTAGATGTGCCGCCGTTCCAGCAGCTTGTGGACGGTCAGACTGTCAAACGCCGCCTGGGCGAACAGGTCGCGGCGGATGGGCGTCTGTATGACCCGCAGCGGCAGCTGGCTTTTGAAGCCGAGCGTTTTCAGGTCCTCGGCGCGCCGGGCGTCGTCGGGCGTTGTGACGGCAAAGTCAAACCCGCTGGCCCCGTAGGCACGCAGACAGCCCTCCATGATTTTGGGCAGCAGGCGGTCCATCGGCACGCTCTGCACCCCGGCTGCGCCGCACAGCCAGACGCCGCGGTGCTGACCGTACTTGACCGGCACCGCCGCCAGCATGGCCGCGGGCTGGCCGTTTTTTTCCAGCACCAGAATATTTTCCAGCCCGGCGACGTTTTGCAGCCAGCCCGCCGCATCGACGGGGTTCGCTTTGGCAGCCCCGCAGCGCAGCGCCGTCAGCGCGGGCAGATCATCAGCGGTAGCCTTACGCAGCATGGGCATCACCTCTTTTTGTAAAGTAAAACTATTTTTATTGAGCGGTAGGCGCAGGGGTCGGCGTCCCAGACGCCCTCGGAGACTGAATGGCGGCGGGAACAAACGGAGCGGTCAAGACCGCTCCCTACAAGCTGCCCGTTCACGTCATTTCGTAGGGAGGGGTCTTGACCCCTCCGGGCGTGTGCGGCGGGAACAGTCTGGTGTGCTGCCACGTAGGGGCGGATTCCATATCCGCCCGGGCCGTTCGCGTCACCACGAACCCCCGCGGGAGGGATAAATTCCTCCCCTGCGACACTCCCAAAACATACCTATTTATTTTACAGTATTCCCGCCAATTCTGCAAGGATTTCTGCGTTAATATCCTCCACGGAGCGCATGGATTTTGCGCCGTTTGCGTCGGCGGCGGTGCATTCGATGCGGTGCCAGCCCAGCGTGCGGGCGCAGTACTCGGCGGCGGCGCGGCTGCGGG
>ERZ773170.212-NODE-212-length-66240-cov-11.928594_pt1 | contig 66240 bp, 72 predicted proteins | sample MGYA00581002_ERZ773170 | MGnify/ENA primary metagenome ERZ773170 (study PRJEB29015, sample SAMEA2737811) | human gut metagenome | biome: human gut; feature: human-associated habitat; material: faeces | place: China | collected 2012 ... | reverse complement strand
AAATTAATTCGTGGCAAAGGTAATCTAATTTTCGCAGATTGTCCGCACAAATCGCACCAAATCAGCCGCCACGGCGAAAGAATCAGCATTTGTCCGTAAAAATGCCTCGCGCGTATCTCCGCGGGCATTCCTAAGGCCGGTCGTCCTCCGCCGGAACGGCGCGGAACCGCATGGGTTCCACCCGCACAGCCGGCCGTAAATCCGCAGCGGGCTGCCGGCATCGCACCGTCATGCAAATATATTTGGTTCTGCCCGCGGCTTGCACTATCTTTGCGGCACGTTAAACCCCTCGTTTATGAATCGGGAAATCCTGCGGCTCGCGCTTCCGAACATCGTTTCCAACATCACCGTCCCCGTCATGGGTATCGCCAGCACGATGATCGCCGGCAATCTGGGCGGCGGCGACACCACGCGCGCGATCGGATCGCTGGCCGTCGGCGTTTCGATCTTCAACTTCATCTACTGGAACTGCTCCTTCCTGCGCATGGGCACGAGCGGACTGACGGCGCAGGCCTACGGCGCGAAGAACCACCGCGAATGCACCGCCACGCTGGCGCGCACGCTGCTCGTCGCGGCCGTATTGGGCGCACTGATCCTGCTGCTGCAATACCCGCTCGGCCAAACGGCGATCTGGGCCATGAACGGCGACGAACTGGTCGCCGAATACTTCTACGCCCGCATCTGGGCCGTACCGGCGGGCATCATGCTCTTCGGCCTCAACGGCTGGTTCATCGGGATGCAGAACGCCCGCATCCCCATGTGGATCGCCATTCTGCAAAACGTCGTCCATGTCGGCTGTTCGTGGTTCTTCGCCTTCCGCTGCGGGATGGGCATCGCCGGCATCGGTTACGGCTCGGTCGTCGCCCAGTATCTCGGCGTGGCGCTGGCCGCCGTGCTGATCGTCGCCAACTATCGGGAGTTCATCACGCGCATCGACTGGTCGGCGGTCTTCGACATGCGGCCGATCCGGCGCTTTCTGGTCGATGGGGTCGTTCAGTTCGCTGAACGCATTGCCGTACTCGGTGCAGTCGATAAAATACTCGAAACGCTCGGTGAAAGCCGGGTCGCCGGGCTTGCGCTTGGCAAGCGGGCTGATCTCGACAGGGTAGTCGTAGATGAATGTAGGCTGGATGAGCTTGTCCTCGACAAAGGCGTCGAAGAACTCAGCCAGGATAGCCCCCTTGGTCGGGACTTCGGGCAGCTCCACATGGTGCTCCTTGGCGGCTGCGATGGCGTCCTCATCAGTCTTCCAGTCGTTGAAATCAACACCGGAATACTTCTTGACGGCCTCGACCATGGTCAGTCGCTCCCAATGGCCCATGTCGATCTGCTTGCCCTGGTAGGTGATTTCCAGGCTGCCGCAGACCTTGAGGGCCAGGCGCTTGTACATTTCCTCTACCAAATCCATCATACCGTGGAAGTCGGTGAAAGCCTGGTACAGCTCGATGGTCGTGAACTCGGGGTTATGCTTCGGGTCCATGCCCTCGTTGCGGAAGATGCGGCCGACCTCATACACGCGGTCCATACCACCCACGATCAGGCGCTTGAGGTACAGCTCGGTCTCAATGCGCAGCACCATGTCCATGTTCAGGGTGTTGTGGTGGGTGTAGAAGGGGCGGGCGGACGCACCGATCTCAAACGGGGTCAGGATGGGTGTGTCGACCTCCAGGAAACCCTTCTCGTCCAGGTAGGCACGGATTTCCTTCAGAATCAGGCTGCGCTTGACGAAGGTGTCCTTGACCTCGGGGTTGACGATGAGGTCAACATAGCGCTGACGGTAGCGGGCCTCGCGGTCGGTCAGGCCGTGGAACTTCTCGGGCAGGGGAAGCAGGCTCTTGGAGAGCAGGGTCAGCTCACTGATGCGGACGGAAATCTCGCCCATCTTGGTGCGGAACACTTCGCCCTTGACGCCGATGATATCACCGATGTCCAGCTTTTTGAAAGCGGCATAGGCCTCATCGCCCAGCAGGTCGCGCTTGACAAAAATCTGGATGTCGCCCTTCTGGTCGCGCAGATGGGCAAAGCTGGCCTTGCCCATGACGCGCTTGGACATCATGCGGCCGGCCAAAGAGACGATCTTACCGGTCTCGGCTTCGGCGGGCAGGTCGGCAAACTCCTGTTTGAGGTCGGCCGAGTACGCATCCTGCGCATATTTGGTGATTTCAAAGGGGTTGTGACCGGCTTCGCACAGGTCAGCCAGCTTTTGGCGGCGCACGGCGGCCTGCTGGCTGATTTCCTGTTCGGTCTGGGGCTTATTCTGCTCCATGTGAGATCGTCCTTTCGTGATTTTTTGATTTCAAATGCTTACTTGGAACGGGAAACTTCCAGCAGCTTGTAGGTGATGATATTGCCGTTGGGCAGGGTGACATTAAAGCTGTCGCCGACTTTGCAGCCGATCATGGCAGCGCCAACCGGGCTCTCGTCGCTGATGCGGTTCAGGTCCATATCCGCCTCAGTGGAGCCGGTCAGGTCGTACTCCTCGGCGTCCTCCAGGTCATCGCCCTCAGCCAGAATCTTGACGTGCATACCGATGGAAGCAGTGTCGTTGGACAGCTCACTCTCATCCATGATGCGGGCCAGCTTCAGGGTGGCCTCCAGGTCGGCGATACGGGCCTCCACAGAAGCCTGCTCCTCCTTGGCGGCGTCGTACTCGGCATTCTCGCTCAAGTCGCCGTAACCGCGGGCGACCTTGATCTTGTCGGCAACTTCCTTACGCTTGACGGTGCGCAGGTTTTCCAGCTCCTGCTCCAGTTTATTATAACCCTCTCGGGTAACGACAACTTCTTTAGCCATAGCAGTGTCTCCTAACGTAAAATGGATAGTAAAAGTAGTGCGGCACCAACTGGGGAGCCGCACCAACTTAGATATTATATAGGTTTAAATGGGATTTGTCAAGTCACAACGTCATTTATCCAGCTGCAGCAGGCCAACTTTGCGGTAAACTTTGCTGACGGTGCGGTTGGCCAGGCGGGAGGCACGCTCGGCGCCGTTCTTGAGCACCTCATCCACATAGGCTTTGTCGGCCAGAATACGGCCATACTCGGCCTGCACGGGGGCCAGCGCATCGGCGGTGACTTCGGCCACAGCCAGTTTGAAGTCGCCATAGCCCTTGCCCTCAAACTCGGCGGCGATTTCATCGTTGGACTTGCCGGTAAAGGTGCTGTAAATGCACATCAGGTTGGACACGCCGGGCTTCGTCTCACGGTCAAAGCGGACAACGCCGTCGGAGTCGGTCACGGCGCGCTTGAACTTGCGCACGATGGCGTCCTTGTCGTCGGTCATCAGGATGAAGCTGTTGACGTTCGTGTCGGACTTGCTCATCTTTTTAGTCGGTTCGGCCAGCGACATGATTTTCGCGCCGGCGGCAGGGACGTAGCCCTCCGGCAGGGTGAAAGTGTCGCCGTAGATGCCGTTGAAGCGGCCTGCGATATCGCGGGCAATCTCCAGGTGCTGGGTCTGGTCCTGGCCCACGGGAACGAGGTCTGCGTTATAAATCAGGATATCCGCCGCCATCAGCACAGGGTAGGTGAACAGGCCGCCGTTGACGTTGTCGGGATGCTTGGCGCTCTTGTCCTTGAACTGGGTCATGCGGGACAGCTCGCCGAACTGGGTGTTGCAGGCCAGCACCCAGGAAAGTTCTGTATGCGCCGGCACATGGCTCTGCACGAACAGAACGTGCTCCTTCGGGTCGATGCCCACGGCCAGCAGCAGCGCAGCCAGCTCACGGGTGCGGCGGCGCAGGTCGGCGGGCACCTGGCGCACGGTCAGGCTGTGCAGATCGGCCACCATGTACAGGCAGTCATAGTCAGATTGCAGCAGTGCCCAGTTGCGCACCGCGCCGATATAGTTGCCCAGAGTGGGCGTGCCGGTGGGCTGAATGCCCGAAAGAATGCGTTTGCGTTTTTCTTCTGCCATAGTACTCTATCTCCATTCGTTATAAATCAATTTTTCAATGCAAGGGAAGAATATGCTTTATTCGTATTCCGTCGCCGCCGCCATCGGTGCGCATCCAGCGTAAAGCCGTTGTTTCAATGGGCAGCCGCCGATGAAACGTATTCGGTTTTGACATCCGCTCTTCTCCCAACCGGCCTGCCATTCGCCACACGCTTTTTGCGCGGAAAACAACCAGGCCGTTGTTTTTATCTACGTTATTAAATATAATCAAATAGCGTGCGTTTGTCAATGATTTGCGGATAACCTGCGGCATAAAGCTGTGAATTTTTTCCACTTGAAAAGGCTTGTTCTTCATGATAAAATAAATGTAAATACCATCGGGAGGTATGGAAATGGCCAGAGGAAAAAGAGCCGAATCTCGGTGCAGATATCTGATTCGAACTGTGGCTGCCCAGAAGGGCTGGGATGTCCGTCATCCCCAAAAGGGTGGCAACTTTCTGGAAGAACAGGAAATAGAAGACTTTTTCCCTGATTGTGGTTTAAACAGAAGTAAGCCTGATTTTTTGGTGTGCCGGGATTCTTTTCCACTAATTGTAGTCGAAGCAAAAAACGATATAAAGAAAATCAAAAATGCCGTAGAAGAAGCCCAAAATTATGCAGAAGCCATCAACCAAAGAGGAAAGTACTGCATAAAAATTGCCGTTGGAGTAGCAGGCGAAGAAGATCACGGCTACCTATTTGAATCCTACTTCTGGAATGGGACAGTGTGGCAGCGGCTCACATCCAAGGGATATGAGTTGACAAGTTTTCCGAGTGTCTTTGAGGTCGATGGTGCTATTGTAACCAATAATGGCACCACAGAAGTTTCTATTCCTCAAATTTCCGAATATATCGATACTGCCATTGAGCTGTCCGCCATTTTGCGCTCGGCTAAAATAGAGCCGTCTTTAAGGCCAAAGGTTCTTGGTGCAGTAATAACAGCGCTGTATTGGGGAGAAATCAGCCTTGAAAAGGGCTGCGAATTAAACTCAATAAACGAATTGGTTGCAGCGGCTGTTAACTCAACCGACCATTTTGAAGAGAGCAAAAAAGCGCAATTGATTGAAGCATTAAAACTCACAGTCAATGATTACAAACGTTTAGCGGATAAAATCGGGAAAATTGTTTTTCTCCTGAAAAAGCTAAATATCAAATCCGTTCTTCAAACAGATACCGACTTTTTGGGGCTTTTGTATGAGGCGTTTATCCGCTACGGATACGACAACAATTCTTTAGGAATTGTATTTACGCCAAGACATATTACACGTTATTGCGCCGAATTGATTGACGTAACAGCTAAAGACAAAGTTATTGACATTGCCTGTGGGTCAGGTGGATTTCTGGTAGCATCATTCGACCGTATGATGAAAACCGCCCCCCAAATGGGAATCCGAACCGATACCGTACGCGAATCGCTCTATGGATTTGATACAAACCCGACAGTATGGTCTTTGGCGGCACTTAATATGTTTTTCCGTGGCGACGGAAAAAGTCACATCGAAAACGCAAGCTGCTTTGATGATAAAAGTCTGAAAAAAGTTCGTGGAAAATTCACAAAAGCTCTGTTAAATCCGCCTTTCTCACAAGAAGAAGAACCGGAAAGAGATTTTATATCTACTGCAATGGATGCGTTACAAACAATGGGGTTGTTAGCGGTAGTGGTCAAATCTGGTATATTTGCAGATGATGACAATTCGCAGTGGAGAAAAGATTTTTTGAATAATCATACCGTTCTCGGGATGATTAGTTTGCCGAGTGATTTGTTCTATCCGACAGCTGTTGATACTACCATTATGATTGCGCAAGCCCATCGTCCGCAGATGAAGAGCGAGCTTGTATTCATGGCTAAAATCTGGAATGATGGCTTTAAGAAAATGAAAGGGAAGCGCATCGCATCAGAGGGGTCTCAACTACCAGAAGTTTTGGAGCAATTCCAAAAATTTATGCGTGGAGAGTGCATACATTCAAATCTTGCAACGACGATAAGTGCTGCAAGAATAATGGAACCCGGTGCCGAGTTCTCACCGGAGCAGTATTTACCGCAGCCAATTTTTCCTGATGATGTTAGAAGTACCTACATTGATAATATCACAAGATCTATTTTGGCAACCACTGTACGCATTGAGGAAGTCGCAGACGAAGTCATTCCGGGTTTTCCACCGATTGAGAAAAATCTACCTGACATTCCCTATGGAAAAGAGTATGCCATCAACGTTTTTTTTACGGTGGTAGGCGGAAAGTCAGCAGGCGAGAGTAACTATTTGGCTGGTTCATGTCCCTATATTTCTTCTGGCGATCCACAAAACAGTATCATTCGGTTGGTAAATGACGTTGAAGGTGAAGTTTTTGAGCAGGGCGCTATAACCGTAACCTGCTTTGGGCAAGCCTATGTCCAGCCATGGCGTTTTATGGCAAGAGGAAACGGCGGAAGTTCTGTTCGGGTATTGATCCCCAAATACAAAATGACGTATTCGGAGTTGGCATGGTTTGCAGCACAGATAAATATGCAGCGTTGGAGATTTTTCTATGGAAGAATGGCAATTCAAAAGCGATTAAAAATGTTGGCGATTAAAGCTCCCGAGCACAGGCTTGAAGATTCTGATAGCAGTATTGAGTCTAAAATCAAACAGCTATCACAAACATTTGCCTCTATCATGAAAGGGTAAAGGCTGTATAAACGATTTCCTATAAGCCGTATGTAGATCATGCGGCTTTCGTTTTTTCTCAATTATTATTAAGAAAAGAGGCGAAAACTTCATTTAACATGGAACGAATCCTATTCATCTGCCACGGCAGGACTTTGATATGCGGCTCAAATCAAGCATAAATGCGGCAAACAGGGGCTTTCTGCGGCAGAGCAAAAGCAATGACCATACTGTTCGTATACGTTTCGGACGATTAAAAAAGAAAAATGTACAAGTGCCGGATGAAAATCCGGGTATTTTTGTAGGTGGCTGCAAACTTTATAACGATAATACCGTTAAAAAGTATTGCCGCATATCGAGAAAATTAAGTTGACTTCTGCCCAGAATAGAGCGTTAATGTCAGTACCATAAAACCAAAGGGGCTGATTGCTGTATGGCAGAAAAATTAAACATCAATGAAAAGTATATGCTGCGGATACTGGAGGCATCTGAGTATTACGGCATTGGAATCAAGAAAATGCGGCGCATCGCAGAAGATGGCGAGAACATCTTTTCCGTGAAGAACGATAACAGGTGGATGATTCACAGAGAGAAATTTAATAAGTATCTTGAAGAACATTATTTTTCCGGGAAGAAACCAGAGGAGGATATTACGGTTAAGGTGTTCTGAGTCAAAAAGGGTTGTTTTTGATGAAAGCGTTGCGTGATTGATACAAGGATTTCTGCCCGTTTTCGATAGGGCGTTTTGAATACATAGGAACTACCGCCTTTCTCACACCGAAGGGTGTGCAGAGGGCTTATTTTTTTGCCTACAAGCGGCAGAGTTGCCTCTTTGTATGTCGGCGTAGGGTGTGCATGAATTCCATTCACAGAGAAATGCATAAAGCAATTGACGTTGGACTAAAAACAGTTTATAATTAGGCTAAAATTACGCTGGAAGGGGCACTATCATGGCAGAGTCATGCATTTATCTTGACACTTATGTATTACAACAGGATATGCGGGTAAGAATGCCAAAAGCTATCTTGTCAAATATGGGAGTAGAAAAAGGGAAGACTAAGTTTGACATTTATCTTGATTCAAGAGACAATTCCTTGGTTTTTCGCATCCACCATGATAATGACAAAGGAGCAACAGAAAATGGAAAATAAAATGACAGCTGTTTCCCTGTTCACAGGAGCAGGTGGAATGGATATAGGCTTCGAGAGAGCGGGGATTGAGGTGGTCTTTGCGAACGAACTTATGAGTGAGGCGGCCGCAACTTATAATGCCAATCATGCCGATGGAGTCATGGTTAATGATGATGTAAATAATGTCTTTGGTTCGCTTGAGCGTTTTCAAGGTGTTGATCTTGTATTCGGGGGACCTCCCTGCCAAGGCTTTTCTGTTGCAGGTAAAATGAATCCGGACGATGATCGTAGCAAACTAATTTTTACATTTCTCGATGTTGTTGAAAAAATTCGTCCGAGAGCGTTTGTAATGGAGAATGTTAAGGCATTAGGGGTATTGGAAAAATGGGAGCCTGTTCGTAAAAGATACTTGGAGAGGGCACAATCGCTGGGTTATAACTGTGCACCATTTATTCTGAACGCTACAGAATACGGGGTTTCTCAAAAGCGGGAAAGAGTTTTCTTTATTGGAATTAGAGATAACGGTGATCCGTTTTTTACATATTTTATGAATGATTTTCTGCTGCAACAGAAGATCAAGGCTCCCGTCGTGCGCGATTTATTACAATCATTGGGACGTGCAGGAACGGAACATAATCCAGATACTTGCACTGCGAAGATAACCTTTGCTACGCATCCAATTATGAGGAAGTCTCCTTATGCAGGTATGTATTTTAATGGGCAGGGACGACCTATTAATGTCGATGGTTATGCAAATACTCTCCCAGCATCTATGGGTGGGAATAAAACACCTTTTGTAGATGAGGATTATCTCTATGGGGATGCCCCAAGTGATTGGGTAGTTGAATATCACAAGGGACTTATAGATGGAACGATTGTGCCAGAATTTAAAGAGGCACCAGCACGTTTAAGGCGCATTACAATCAAGGAGGCGGCACGGATTCAGTCCTTTCCTGATGACTATGTGTTCTGTGGGAATAAAGGCATGGTATATACACAAATTGGTAATGCCGTTCCATGTAAAATGGCAGAAGCTGTAGCAAAAGCAGTAGTAGCTTATATGGAAAAGGAAGCGATCACAGATTGATTGGAGCGAGATATGCTTGTAGAAATATGCGATGACTTTGTTTTAGAAAAAATCACATTAAGCGGTCAATGCTTCCGTGCTAGAAGAATGCCAGATGGTGCCTATCGATTTATAATTTGCGATGAGGTAATATACATACGGGAGGTTGAAAATCAAAAGTTTTCCGTTTCCTGTAGTTATGAAAAGTGGAGAGATACTTGGAGTTATTATTTTGACCTTGGAAGGTGCTATAAAGACATTTTTGAAACAGAATGCGATAAGCACAATTTCGCACATGAAGCGATGACTTATGGTCGTGGGCTTCGCATTCTTCGACAAAATCCGTGGGAAACGCTCATTACATTCATTATTTCACAAAGAAAAAGCATTCCTGCCATCTCAAAATCCGTAGACCTACTGGCGTCAAAATTTGGACATCGTATTGAAACCAATTATGAAACTCTTTATTCTTTTCCAACGCCACAGGAAATGTCTGACGTAACTGAGCAGGAATTGATAGAATGCGGTCTGGGATACCGGACGAAATATATTTTAGATGCGATTCGTCAGGTTACGACAGGTAGCCTTAATCTGGAGATCTTGAAAGATTATAGCGATGAACAGCTTCTTGAAAGCTTGCAGATAGTACATGGAGTAGGTAAAAAAGTTGCGAACTGTGTTGCTCTTTTCGCATATGGAAGGACAGCCTGTGTTCCTATAGATGTTTGGATTTCAAGAGCTATAGAAAATGATTGTGGGGGAGAGTCCCCATTCGGGCTTTTTGGGCAAAATGCGGGCATTATCCAACAGTATATTTTTTATTATGAGAAACGCCGCCAGCGCTAAAAATAGCTGCCGGCGCTTTTTTATTTACTCTCATGCAGTTTTTTCCACAGTTTCTTAACACTCTCGGAAGTGTTAATGTCATCAATATATGCGTTCAAATTTAGGTAGAAGCCAATCCTAGCTTCATTTGTCATACGCTGGAGTGTGTTTGCAATCCATTCGTAAATGTCCCAATAATAATACATTATGTCTTGGTAAGCATAGCTGCCCAAGTAACCATGAAGACCGCTTGGCTTCATATCAGGCGGACAATCTTCCATACGGCAGATAACAATAATTTCGTGAATATCTGCCTCGTTACTGTCGTTATATATGGAAACACAGTCATAGGAGTCGCGTATCCGTGCAAGGTCAAAATGTTTTACGGTAATTTCATATACTTTACGGATAACTCCTTCTGGTATTTCCTCATTGATATCACCAGGCTTTTTGCTTGTTGTGCTTGTTACAGATGCGCGATCTTCCTCGCCAGTCACAATGACTCCGGTATGTAGGAATGTATGATAATTCTTGAGCAAGTATGCTGCAATTTTCTGCGGAGTATTTCCGGCATCCGGCGTTTTGGTAATTAATTCATAGCAAAGGTGAAAGAGAAATTCAGGGTCAGAAGTCGGATCGATAGCAACAGACAACGCTTCTATGCTGTCAGAATAGGCAATAAGCCTGCGAAGAAGAGAGGTTCCAACATCGTTAATACGAGTTTCGTTGTCTGCGTTATCAGCCTCCATGAAACTTACGAGGTTGACAACCTCCTCGGCCACATCGGATGGCCTACGTTGTGCAGCCCATGTCATATCCAAACCCACAGTTGCCTTTGCAACGTTCAAAGGACCGGATTTACGATGTGGGATTTCTTTTTCAATCAAGAATTCCTTGATAGGGCCTTCATAAATAGCTCTTGGATTGCAGTCGTATAGACCGGTTGATGCTTTAAATGTACGGTCGAGACGCATCCCGATAATGACAACAAGGAGAATTTCTCTGAATCCCCAAGCTGTGGTAGAGAAAAGTTTTTCCAAAGAGTCCTTATATGCAGACTCATCAATTTCAACACCAGCGTCTACTGCTCTTGCATAGAGAGAATCAAGAATTTTACGAACACGCTCATTTCTTTCATCTGTTGCACTCATTATATATTGCTCCTTTCATTTAAACAGATGGAATTCTTCTTTTGTCATGCCGACATCTAATGCTCTGTAGCAGAACCGTGATGCGACAGAAGAATAGGGTTTCCATTTTTTGCATTTGCTTTGTACTGCTTTTTCGTTACAGTCCTGTGTTTTATACATCCACCGATACACTTGAAGGAATGCGCCATCTTCAAAGGGTAGAACATCTTGTCGGTTAAGGACAAACATCAAATACATTTTTGCTGTCCAGTTTCCAATCCCTCGAATTTTTGTTAAGGTCGCAATGACTTCTTTGTCCGATAGGTGTTGCATTTTTCTAAAATCAAGTGTTCCATCTTCAATAGCATCTGTAATGTTTCGGATGTATTCGACCTTGGCATTGGATGTTCCTGTACTGCGAATTTGTTCATCTGAAAGATCGCGTATTTGTTCCGGTGATATACTTCCACCGCAGAGTTCTTCGAGCCGGTCGTAAATCTTTTGCCCGGATTTAACTGAAAGCATCTGTTCGATAATCTCGTGAACTAAAAAGGAGTAGGCATCTTCATCATGAGGTGCATATTGAATTGTTCCTACCATCTCAATGACCTTAGCCAGTCGTTTGTCTTTTTTGCATAGATGTTGGACGGCGGGGTGATCCATATCGAGTGTAACCACATTCGGCACTATATCACCTTCTCCTCAGTCTTTTACCGTCTCCATGATATCTTCTAATGTGCAATCCATAGCTTCACATATTTTTAGAAGTACATCCGTGGTGATGTTCGCACCTTTGCTCAGTTTTGCAATGGAAGCTGAACTGACACCACTTTTTTTCGCAAGATCATGTTTGTTCATGTTTTTATCTATTAGCATTTTCCATAACTTGTTGTAGCTTATACGCATATTTTGCCTCCTGCTCTTTCATGTAGATGCTTGGGGATTACTGATCCTCCGGGTTATAAACCTCGTTCAAAAAACCGTATCGGCCCTCTTCTTTGTTCCTGGAGAAGCGAATTACATGGACACCGTTCTCGGCATTCTCATCAGGGATAAACGGCATACGCTTTGTTTGTTCCACAATAATTACTTGGCGTTCGTGAGCATGAGAAATCAAATATTCTATAAAGTTTTGCTTAATCGTATCGCTTTGCTCTTTATGCTCAGCCTCTGACAATTGAGTCAGTGAAGAGTCTACGGCATAGAAGCCGGGAGCATTTCTACCAAGGTCAATAAGGTAACCACTCATTGCAAGTGTGGTAATTGTATTTAATATTGCACAGAAGCCTCCACCCATTGAAACAGATTTCTTGAAACCACCAATCTCAATATCAAAGTTTTCCATATTGAGCCTTGCAGAAGTAGCACCGCCAATTTTAGATGCCTGCAAGATTTCTCTTAGTTTTTCTTCAAAACCGTGGATGATATCATAATCATAATCTTCATAAATATTGTGTTTAGAAAGTTTTGATGTTTCTTCTGCTTCCTTGTTGAACAACTCACTTCTATATTGTGTCTCATTTTGACGAACGACTTCTAATTCACTTGTGAGACGTATCAACCTTAGCTGTTGCTCCAATTCTTTTTCAAATACAGACAATCTGGGTTGCAACTGTTCAGAAATCAGAGTATCAATCGCCAGTTTCTTTTCTTCTAATGCACGAATTGTAGCAATAATAGTTTGCTGTTGATGTTCTACGCTACGCTGTGCATCGCTGAGTTCCGCCAGATGACTTTTTATTTTTTTGAGTTCCGCAGCAGATGCATCAATAAATGAGATATCCTGTACACGCTCAGTTTCTTCTCCGCAGATAGGGCATTTGACTTTTTTGCAAACTGGCGAGACGGTTGTTGCACCGTCAACAATGAAACCGATTCTCCTTATGTCAGATCGGTATTGCTGTCTGAGAATAGCAAAATTATGTCCGACTGTTTTGGATTCAGAAAGTTTACCATTCCACTTATAAATTTGGGACATTAGTTGTTGGCTTTCCTGAGAAGCTCTATCCACTTGTGTTTGCAATTCTGCGATTTCTTTTTTTACTCGTTCAATACTTAAGAGAGGATCTGTAATATTAGAGGATGAGAGTGCTTCCTCCAATGTTTCACGCCTTTGTGTGAATTCATCAATTTTTTCCTGAATATAGCAAATGAGGGCTTTTTTCTTTGCTTCACTGATTTTGGGATCTTCATCTGCAGTGAGATTGTTTGCATCTTTCCCTGTCAAAAGATATAGCAAGACTGCTGCTGATGCCGTATGCCCCACACTCCCAGGAGCCAGCAATGCAGAACTTTCCCTTGCCACATCTGCCTGTCGCATAAAAAAGAGGTGAAGCATACTTCTCCAAGTTAAGTCTTGTGTCTTTGATCCCTTTTCAGATGAACGAACAGAATGCACCTCATTAATTCCAAGAAGATGGAGATAAACAGCATTGATATTCTTCTTGGATTTATGCCCCACACTATAAATTCCATGATCCACTGTTGGGTCGGTACCGCTGACAGTGATTTTGCTATCGCCGATTTTTCGTTCGAGAATGACAGTTCCATTACCTGTTATCAAGTGGAGTGCAACCCGCTCATACCCATAGTTGTTGTCAACGATTTTTGAAGGATGATTCTTTTTAGGAGTAAATCCAAACGCATAATCCAGGCAGTCCATTACAAGGCTTTTTCCAGTATTGGATGGGCCAAGAATAAAATTCAAACCCGGCTTAAAATTAATTACTGTTGTTTTGTGTCCGCCGCCGAACACGGTGAGTTTATCAATATAGAACCTATTCATGTTCGACCTCCTGTAACGATTCAATAGTGAGTCTGTTGATTTCGTTCAACATATCAGCCACATTTGCTTTGCCAAATTTATCGACCACGGATTGGACTGCGAGAATGTATTCAGTGGCATAACCACTCGTAAGTTTAGTGCATATCATTTTACCTGTTTCTGTGTGTGAATACCTGTAGCCACTTGAAGTGGGGTATAGCTGAACATACCCATCCAACACGAGATTTTTCAAAGAGGCAGAAACCATATGTTTCCTTGCAGGGAACTCGCTATATCTGTAATTGCTGTATCCGTGTAGGTTCTCATCCAGTAATCCAAAATCCGAAGCATAAACAGCTATAAAATCAATCGCCGCTATTTGCTGTTCATCTAATTGCGCAGGCGAGAGTTCATTCAGCATCAGAAGGATACGGAGAGACATTTCAAAAGTAGAACCGATAGCTGATTCATTCATTGCTTTTTCTTCTCCTAATCCATGTCAGTTTTCCATCATTTACAAGGTGGTGACACACACCTTTTTTTATTTTGCCGCTTATCCAATAAGGTGAGGCACTGAGAATATAATTTGTGACTGGGGTGATTACTGCTTGTTCCATAACAGCAAGCATTCGTTCATATCCGTTTGGGTGCGTGCGTTTTGCAGTATCCTTTACCCCATTATAGGTTTCGTCCTTCAATATATCGAATTGCCCTGTCATGTCACTTCCTTTTAATTCCAATACGCCGCGCCGGATTGTTTCAGCAGCATAGAAATCAATGCGGCGGTCTTCCAAGTCATCAGAGTAATCGGGAAATGAGGATAGGGTATCAGCAGAAAAGGAGTCCATTCCTTCGGCGTCACCGTATGCCTGATATAGTTCTTCAATGTATATTTGCTCATTTTGAGTCGCCACTTTCGGAACCGGCACATTTGTCGGACGAGGTAGCGACTTTATTTTTTTCTGGATGTCATCAATCAACTTTAAATCAATCTCTGATTCCTGTGTTGCTTTGGTGGCAGGAGTTGAGTTGATGATGTCCAAGATTATGCTCTCAAGTATATCAGCACAGGCAGCAGAAGGATCATCACTGTCGATGCCAATGCTATTCAACCATGCCGCAACATTGTCATAGGAGTCGGACTCGTCCATTCTTTCCCATATCCAATTCGAGAATTTGCTTTTATCACGATGGTCATAAAGATATTGGGCATCTTTTGGCTGGAACGTTCGGTCACCCTTTATGTAGCGGTATTTTGTGTCAGGCTTTCGCTTCAACAGCTTGCAGGAGTCCATAGCGGCATCTTGGACAAAATTACCGACAAGTTCTGTGAAATATTCATGCTCAGATTTACCGAAAGAAATAAATGCTGAAAGATCTGAAGCATATTCGGAAAAAGTCATGTGCTATTGACCTCCTGTCTAAAAAATAATCTCTGTCCGAGAGCGTCCGAGAGCGTCCGCCCAGTCCGCTTTTCAAAGAAGTGGCTTTGCTAAACTGTGTATGTAAGGTGAGAACGGAAACTGCTGTCTAACTCTGATACCGATATTTGGGCAAGGACATAGTATTTGAAAATATTATATCGCACTCAAGATGCGATTTCTACACCTTTGTAAAAAATTATCGACCAAACGCGAATGACATTTTGCGAATACAAAAAATCCGTTTCCCTTACAGTACACATTTTGATGAAAGTGAGGTGATTGAAGTGTCAAAAAACAGTAAACAAACTTCAAAGGCAGTTGCTTCAAAGGCAAGCAGAATTTTGAAGGATGGTCGCTACGGTAAAACCGCAAAGTCTGTTGCTGGAAGTGCCTTGGCTCAGACAAAGCCAGGAAAAAAATAAGTGCCAATTCTGATGGCGGTGACAGGTTACCAAATCAACCCGCCCATCCCCTTCGGGGGAAATTTCCAAATCAAATCTCTTAGTCCGAATAGCGCTATAAGGACGATGGGATGCATAAGAGTTCCAATCACAGCAATAAGAGCTGTGATTGAAGCGAAGATGCACCCACCGTTGCTTTTGTGCGCCTATTTCGACAAACCAGCGCCTGTGGTTCATCTTCGACTGCAGGCTCTTTTTGTGTCCCACCGTCCTCCGCTCGGACGGAAAGGACACTGCAATGAAGAGCAAAGAAACAAAGACGCGCAAAAGCGGCTATAACCCTAACCGTGCCTGCTATCTGACAGATGAAACCGATCACGACATGGATTTGAACGATCGGTATCAAGATGAACTTCGAGATCATCTGTTTGATACCAAAGCAGCGAGTTACAAAGCTGACCCGGATAACGAGGATGCGGTCGATCCGTGGGACGAGCTTGCCGACAAGAGTAGTAGCCCGGAAGACATCCTGTTTTCCGAGCCGGAGCAAGAAAATCCCCAGGTGGCACAGGTGCGCCAAATTATTGATGAGGAATGCACCGAGGCACAGCGGGACTTCTTCTTTGAGCATTTCGGCGCAGGAACGCAGCTTGAGGAGATGCGCCAGGCTGAAGCCGAGCAGACGGGCAAGCTGCCGTCCTCTGCGGCTATGACCAATCGCAAGAACAAAATCATCGATAAGGTGGCCAAGTCTTTCGGGGTTGAGCGTGTGAAACGCCACAAGTACCCGAAAAAGGACTGAGCCGTGAACGGTGGCAAACACGGCGGTCGGAGTCCTCCCCGGCCGCATCTATTCAGAGGGTTGAATTTCCCGGTAGTGAGTGAGGAAGGAAATACATCCATCCTCCGCAGCAATGCAGATCAGATAAAAAGGAGGACAAATCCATGAAATTGAAACACAAAGTGCGAATCAATATCGCAGACAAAAACGGAAATAAGCAGGAAGTCCTGCAGAGCGAACACAGGAACATTCCGAAAAAGCTGCTCACCTTTCTCTTTGGAGATTTCTGTGAGGTTCTTGTTCTGACACCGGGCGAAACCGTGCAGGGCATCGAGATCAAGGAAATGCGAGGTGAGAGCCATGAGTGAAAATATTGAACTGATGATGCCGATTAAGGCAGCACCGTATGACCATCAGAAGAGGGCTTTTACATTTGCTTGTGACAAATTCGGTGTTTTTGATAACCGGCTCAAGAGTCGAGGCACAGCACTGCTTATGGAAATGGGTACTGGAAAAACCATCGTCAGTATTGCCATTGCGGGATGTATGTATCAGTACGGTAAGGTCAACCGTGTACTGGTAGTTGCACCACTTTCCATTCTCGGTGTCTGGGAAGAAGAATTTGAAAAATTCGCTGATTTCCCTTATTCGCTGACCGTTCTGAAAGGTACAGCGGCAAAGAAAAAGGAGCAGCTGACCAAACTGCCCGATAAGGGATTGCAGATTGTGGTCGTGAATTACGAGAGCGCATGGCGATTGGAGAAGGAACTGATTACATATAACGCTGATCTGGTGATTACGGATGAGGCGCACAAGCTGAAGGAAAATCGATCCAAGCAGAGTCAGGGAATGCAACATATCGGAGATAAGGCACGATATAAGCTGCTCCTTACAGGTACGGTTATTACAAATCGTGAACTGGATGTGTTTTCGCAGTATCGCTTCCTGAATCCGCAGATATTCGGCACATCGTTTTATGCTTTCCGCAACCAGTATTTTGATATGGGCGGTTATGGCAATCACACGCCGATCTTCCGTAAATGGATGACCGATGATTTTCTTCGCAAGCTCCATTCGATTGCGTTCCGTGTAACGAAGGCAGAGTGCCTTGACCTCCCTGCTATCACCGAAGAAGTACGCACCGTTGAATTGGAGAAGGATGCGGCAAAGCTCTATGACAGCATCGAATCAGATAGCTATGCGGAGATGGACGATTCCGAAGTTACGACCGCGAATATCCTTACCAGAATGCTCCGTCTGTCACAGATTACCGGTGGGCATCTGACGGATGATGATAGCATGGTAAATACAGTCAGTCATGCCAAGCTGGATGCGCTGTCAGATATTATCGACACTGCGATGGCAGAAGATAAAAAGCTCGTTATTATGGCGCGTTTTGTGCCGGAACTGGATGATATTCAGGAGCTTCTTGAAAAGAAGAAAATTGGCTATGCCGTTGTGCGCGGCGGTGTAAAGGACCGTGACAACGAGATTCACCGTTTTCAGTATGACACAAAGTGCCGTGTATTTGTGGGACAGATTGCGGCAGCAGGACTGGGTATTACGCTGACAGCAGCAAGCACCATGATTTTTTACTCACTTGATTATTCAATGTCGAATTTTGAACAGGCAAAGGCTCGTATTCACAGAGCCGGGCAGACAGAAAATTGCCATTACATCTATCTTGTCTGCAAAGATACGGTTGACCGCAAGGTGCTGTATGCACTGGGGAAGAAAATCAATCTGGCAAAAATGCTGGTCGATGATTACCGCCAAGGCAAAAATCCATTCAAAAGCTGAAAAATCCGAGGAGGTTGAATTTTTCGGTAGTAAGTGAAAGGAGGTAGTCACCGATGGAAAAAACAAAAATTTTTGAAATGGCTGACAGGCTCAAAACTCTGCAGGAACAGAAGAAAGACCTCGAAGCACAGACCAAGGCTCTGGGTGCGGAGATTGCGGAGCTTGATCTTCAGCTCTCCGATGCTATGACAGAAGCCGAACTTGACCGCTTTTCCAGAAATGGCAGCACATTCTATTTGAAGAGCAGACTATTTGCATCCTCGGCAGCAGGCCGTAAGGATGAGATGATGCAGGCTCTGAAAGAAAACGGATATGGCAGCTTGGTTACGGAAACGGTCAACGCAAACACCCTTGCATCCTTCATCAAGGAGCAGCGGGAAATCACCGGCGAGGAAGTTCCCACATGGCTTGGCGATACCGTCAGCACTTATGAAAAAGTGTCGGTCGGTATCCGCAAATCGTAAGTATGCGAAGCACGCTGCAACAACGCAAGTCACAAATCATTTCACAGGAGGACATAGATCATGTCAGATAAGAATACAGAAATCGCAGTGAACGAAGGATTCGCTGTACTTGCAAATCAGAATGTACTGAACGAGGCATTGGCGGACGATTGCCAGGGACTGGAGTTTTCCTTTGACCGTGTGAAGTTGCCTGCAGGTGGCGGTACGGCATTTGAGATTCCGTCTGCCGAAGGTGAAGATTCCGAAATGGCGAAGGAGATTACCGGAGTTATTGTATATAACCATCCTGCCTATGCCTATTATCACGACAAATATACCGGCGGGAATAATCCTCCCGACTGTGGCTCTTTTGATGGGGTAAACGGAATTGGAAATCCCGGCGGGAATTGCCAGAGCTGCCCGTATAACAAGTTCGGCAGCGGCGATGGGCAGAGCAAGCTGTGTAAAAATAAGCGTATGCTCTACATTCTGCGCGAGGGTGAGTTGTTCCCGATTACCATTTCACTGCCGACTGGGTCACTGAAATCCTTCACGAATTATGTGAAGAGTCAGCTTTCCCGTGGACGCAAACTGAACCAGGTGGTAACCAAAATCACGCTGAAAAAGACAACCAATGCGTCCGGCATCGCATTCGCCCAGGCAGTATTCGGGTTTGTGCGTATGCTGTCCGCTGAGGAGCGTGCGGCTGTGGCAGGGGTAACGGATACGGTCAAGGCTTATGCAGCAAACCTGACTCCGGCATCCCTTATCGATGATGAACCGTTGGTTGATCCTGCGACCGGTGAGATTATTGAACCTTTGAAGTAAACGGAAAATACAAATTAGATTGGAATGCCCGGAGAGCGCAAAGCTCTCCGGGTTATTCCCATAGGAGAATTTATATGACTACAGAATATAAAGGTGTGACCACGGTGGACGGTATTAAGGAATACATCGGCAACAGTCCGCTGGTGGCATTTGACTTTGAAACTGCGCCGGACGATCCGTTTCGTGCTGAGGACAAAGCAGCACTTGATCCGGCGAAGGCACATATTGGCGGCTGCTCTTTTTCTATTAAAGAAGGAACGGGTATCTATGTTCCTGTTGCCCACCGCATCGGAACCAATATAGACAAAACAGACTTTTTTTCATTCCTGACGGAATTTCTTATGAATTCAGCAATTGTAAAGATAGCGCACAACATTGCCTTTGAATCCTCGATGGCATATGCGAAGGGCATCGTGATTCAGGCTCCCGTGTATGACACCATCTGTGCCTCGCAGATGAGTCTGAAAAGCACCTATGAATTCCGCAAGCTGAATGAAAGTGGTCTGAAACGACTGGCAGCAGAGTTATTTGGAGAGCCGCTGCCTTCATTTTCAAGTGTGACGGACGGGAAACATTTTGACGAGCTGGATGCACAGGACGCGGAGACCGTGCGTTATGGTGCAGCTGACTCGGATTTTGCACTGCGGTTGTACCATAAGTTTAATGGCTGGTTTGACCGCTATCTTCCAAAACATAGATACATCGTGGAAAATATCGAAAGTCCGACAGCAGTGTATCTCGGAATTATGAAATGTAACGGCATTCCTGTGGATTTGCCGCTTATGCAAAAACGCAAGGCAGAAGCTGAAACGGAGATGGAACGCATTCGCCAGGAAATTGCATTCATTATCGGTGATGTGAATATTGGGGCAAACTGCTCCACACAGGCATTTAAGAATTATCTGTATAAAGATTTGGGACTGCCGGTACTGAAAACCACCGAAAGCAACCGTGAAGCGGCAGATGATATGACCATGACACTTTTGAAAGAGTGGTGCGATGCGAATCGCCCGGAGCTTTCCAAACTGTTTACGCTGGTGCAGGAGTACCGCAAGTGGGGCAAAATCAAATCCACCTATATTGACGGTTACTTAAAGCATCTGAATGCTGTGACAGGTTGTATCCATCCGGATATGTTTGCGCTTTCTACTGACACAGGGAGAATGAATTGCCGGAATCCGAATGCCCAAAATATGCCGCGCAAGACCAATGACCCTATCGGAGTGAGAAATTTTATCAAAGCACCGGAGGGGCATCTGATTTTGTCTTTGGACTTTTCGCAGATTGAGCTGCGCGTGGGCGCATTTTATTGTCGTGATCCGAAGATGCTGGATACCTACCGAAACAATGGTGATATCCATGCGGCTACGACCAGTGTCATTTTCGGGGTGAGTTACGAAGAAGCGCAGGACAAGCACTCTGCAAATTATAAGGAACACCGCACGATTGCGAAAAATGTGAACTTTGGAACATTTTATGGTCTGTTTCCAAGGGGACTGCAGAAAACGCTGAAATTTAAGGCGGGGGTTGAAAAATCCGTTAGTGAGTGTGAGGAGATACTTTTTAACCTCAAGCACGGATACAAAGGCTTGACCTCGTGGCAGGAAGAAACCAAAGCAGATGCCGCAAGGCGTATGTACTCGGAGACATGGCTTGGCAGACGCAGATATCTGCCGAACATCACCTCAGATAACTGGTCACAGAAATCTTTTGCAGAGCGCTGTGCGCTGAATACCCCTATCCAGGGAACTGCGGCGGATATTCTCAAACTTGCCATTGCAAGGATTCTGATGGGATTTCCGGAGCGTGAATGGCTGAAACCGATCCTTCAGATTCACGATGAGCTGACCTTCATTATCCCGGAGGACAGGCTGCTAGAGGCAGTTACCTTTATTCGTGCCTGTATGGAAGAGAAGCCTTTCCCGGAATTTGACCTTCCGTTAATTGCGGAGGCATCTGCCGGACCGACATTCGGCATGATGGAAGAACTGGAGGACTGATATGTATAAAAACAGTGAAGGCTATGCCGACCCTACAGCAGGGTTGGCACTTAGCCATATGATGAAAGAATATCGGCAGGAACAGAAAAGGCGCTATGCTGACAAGAATCGTAAAAAGGTTTATGTAGCGTCAAAATATGCCGGAAATGTGGATGCCAATGTTGCAGCAGCAATCGGCTATTGCCGTAAGGTGATTCGTGACGGATATATGCCGATTGCCAGTCACCTGCTCTATCCGCAGATACTGGATGACAACATTCCTGCCGAGCGGGAGCTGGGGCTGCTGTTCGGGCTGGCACTTCTTCGTATGTGCGATGAAGTGTGGGTGTTCGGCAAAGTGACACCCGGCGTTGCCAGTGAAATTGAAGAGGCAAAGAAACTGAAGAAACAAATCCGCTATTTCGAGGAGGTGGAGGCATGAATGTGACGGTACCTGATGTACTCGGTTCGCTTTTCAATCCGACCGATACCGTGTGCTTTCGTGTATTCGATGATAAAAAAGACGGTATATTCCAGGGTGCAAAGCTGTCCTGCGAATGTGGAAAATATAAGAGTATCGAGGAAACACTGAAAAATCACAATGCGGCGAATCGTGGTATCTTCTTTGTAGTCAACTACGGTGGACAGGACGATGCTTCTATTGCGAGGATCAATGCACAATTCGTGGAGATGGATAAAGACAGCTTTGAAGACCAGCAGAAGAAAATCAATGCATTTCCGCTACCGCCGTCTATGATTATCAGAACACAGAAATCCTACCACGTTTACTGGTTTATGGATTCCAGCGCAAAGGTGGAGCGTTTCCGCACGATTCAGACGCAGCTCGTGAAACAATTTGACGGTGATCCGATGTGTGTCAATGAATCGAGAGTTATGCGCCTTCCGGGATTTATGCACTGCAAGAAGGAGACTCCGGTCGAAGTAACCTGTGTCAGCTTTCACCCGGAACGCAAATATACACAGGATCAGTTGTCGGATGTTCTGCCGGAGGTGGATTTGACACCTGTGGAGCATAAAAGCGGTACGGAAAAAGGACTTGATCAGGTGATGCGGGAGTGTGTGTTTCTGCAGCATTGCCGTGATGATGCCAAGACGCTCTCGGAGCATGACTGGTATGCTATGATTACGAATCTTGCTCCCTTTGAGGGCGGCACAAAAATGATTCATGACCTGTCTGTTTCCTATCCCGGCTATAGCGAAGCTGGTACGCAGAAGAAGATCAATCATTTTCTGGAGAGCGGAACGAATCCCATCACCTGCACGACCATCTGCGAGAAGGGATTCAAGTGTCCGAAATTCGCAGCCGGTGAATGCCCGGTCAAGTCTCCTGCTGCATGGTGCTATCAGCCGATGAGTATGGATGCTCTGTTGGAGGTGTTGCACGGTTTGCCTGTAACTGATGAGCCGCTTAAGGACTTGCCCGTTGCGAAACAGTATGTGCTGGATTATCTCTACAATCAGGATGTTGTAACTGCCGATGTGATTATTAATTCCGAAATCCATGACCATTTCAGGCTGAAAGCATCATTTCTTAAATCGTTGAACCAGGTCTACAAAGATGCCAGCAAAGCGTATCAGGCCAGCAAGAATGCCAAGCGTGCAAAGGCTGGTACGGCGATTCCGGATTGGTATGAGCCGAATGATAAAGGACTGCGTTTTCTGCCTGGCGTGCTGGCGAAGAAACTGTCGGATGAACAGAAGGTTTTTTATGCGGCGGAACAGCATTTTTGCTATCGTGGCGGTGTGTATGTGGAGCTTTCGGAAATGGAAGCGCAGCGTCTGGTGCAGGAGAAAATGCTGGTGCGGGAAACGAAGATGGGTCAGATCATTGATGCGGAGAAACAGTGGCGGCTGTTGGTGCAGAAAGATATCCGTGAGCTGAATGCCAATCCGTACATCATCAATGTCCGAAACGGTTTATACAATGTGCTGGAAAATACGCTGACGGAACATACACCGGAGTATTGCTCTACGGTGCAGCTGAATGTGACCTATGACAAAACGGCAGATTGCCCATTGTTCAAGCAGTTCCTTGCGGATTCTATGGGTGGCGATATGGAGCAGGTCAGCCTGATTCAAGAGATGCTGGGGTATTTCCTTATCCCGGTCAATTCGGCACAGAAGTGCTTTGTCATCGTTGGCGCAGCAGGTGCTGGTAAATCGGTGCTGCTCCGGGTGCTGAACGATGTGCTTTTGGGAAAACAGAATGTGTCCAATGTATCCTGGCAGGCTTTGAATGAGCGTTTCAAGACAGCAGAGCTTTTCGGAAAGCTGGCGAACATCTTTGCTGACCTGCCTACGAAGAACATTGATGATAATGGTATTTTCAAAGCACTTGTAGGCGAGGATTATCTGACCGTGGAGAAAAAGAACAAGAATCCGTTCTCGTTCCAGTCGAGTGCAAGGCTGCTGTTCTCGTGCAACAGTATTCCGAAGAACTATGGTGATAAATCCGAGGGATTTTACCGCAGGCTCATTATTATTCGGTTCAATCACACTGTACCGAAGGACAAGCGTGACCCGGAGCTTTTGGAAAAATTCCGCATGGAAGCTGATGGTATCTTCCTGTTTGCATTGGAAGGACTGCGCAGGTTGATGAACAATCATTATATGTTTTCGGAAACGCAGGTCAATGAAGCCGAATTGCAGCAGTACCGTGAAGAGTCGGACTCTGTGCTGTCGTTTGTGAAGGACAATTGTGAATTGGACGCTGCATATAGCGCAGGGTCCACAGAGCTGTTCGATTCGTATAAGAAGTACTGTGAAGAATGCGGCATGAAACCGTACTCACAGAAGAATTTCGTACAGCAGATCATTGCAACATTTCCAAATGTGACAAGAGACATTGACCGCATAGCAAAAAGGCGTGTTCTTATGGGAATTCGTCTGGGCGAGGTGTTGGGATAGGAGATTCCCGGCAGCTTTGCCATGCACATCATCGGAACACGAGAACACGTAGGAACACCAAATCCTTATCTCTCAATATATAATACATATTTATATATATACTCATTTTTTCCATAAAAAATACAGTGTAATAGGATTTTTTGTGTTCCATGTGTTCCAAGTGTTGAAAATACGGAGGCTTTGAGAACAGATGAAGGAAGCAGATATTGTAAAATCAATCATGAAGTACCTGAGAACCGTGCCTGGGGGCTTTTGCTGGAAGGAACACGGTGGAATGTATGGAACAGCAGGCATTCCAGATATCATTGCCTGCATTAACGGACATTTCTTTGGTTTCGAGGTTAAGACTGTGATTGGCAAGCCTACGAAGCTGCAGGAGGCAACCATCAGTAAAATCCTCTCCGCAGGCGGTACCGCATTGGTGGTACGCTCGGTGGACGAGGTGCGAACCGCAATCAGCGATTCTCTGCACTGATACAAAGATACACTGCTTCATTGCAACGATGCCCGTTTTATAGAATTGGAGGTATCGAATGTGAGCAGCATAACAAATTATGAGAATCTGGCAAATGCAATCATCCTGCAGGCAGTGAAGGACTATCGGACGGCACTGAAATGTCTGGACAGGAATCCAAGCAACAGGAGCGCACAATCCGATAAGGCAGAAGTTGAGCGTTTCCTTCGGTCGCAGTGGTATTCGGCGCTGACAAGCGTAGATGGAGAGCTGCTGATTCGCAGCCTGCAAGAGGAGGTGGGAGCATGACAGCCAAGGAGTATTTGAACCAGGCAAGACATCTGAACGCACTGATCCATTGCCGACTGCGTGAGATTGACTATTGGAGAGATTTATCGAGCAGCGTCTCAGGCAGCGGTTTTGAGGAACACCATAATCCAAACCGTCCGACTGATGCGCCGTTTGTGCGGTGCCTGGAAAAGATTGATGAGATACAGCGCAGCGTGGAAGAAAAGGTAGCGTATCTGATTTGCCTCAAGGAAGAAATCAGCAAGGCAATCGATAAACTGGAAAACCGTGACGAGCAGCTGCTTCTCCGTTATCGCTACCTGGATAACTGTACATGGGAAGAAATCGCTGCCATGTTGAATGTGTCGATTCGTTCGGTACACCGCATTCATGGTATGGCATTGCAGCATTTCTCGGTTCCAAATTAAAAGTTGGCATGGTTTGGCATACTTTGGCACAGCATGGCACACTCGCCCTGTGGTAATATTATAATAGCAAAAAAGAATGAGTGCAGCCTTCATGGGAGCAATCCTGTGAGGGCTTTTCTTATGTCGACAAGGAGGTGAGCCGATGCCGAGAAAACCGAAACAGCCCTGTGCTTACCCCGGATGTCCGAATCTGTCGGATGGCAGATACTGCGAACAGCACCGCAAGTTAATGGAGAAGAACTACGAGCAGTACAGTCGTGACCCGGCGATGCATAAAAAGTACGGCAGAGCATGGAAACGGATTCGTGACAGCTATGTTAAGACGCATCCCTTCTGCAAGAGGTGCTTCGAGCAAGGCATCCTTGTCCCGGTTGATGAGGTACACCACAAGGTTCCCATCTCACAGGGCGGCACCCATGACCGAAGCAATCTGATGAGCCTTTGCAAGAGCTGTCATAACAAAATACACCATGAGATTGGTGACAGATAAAGGCAGCCCTTCTGCATCCGGTGTGATGATAATTTCATAGGAGTCCACTTATTTAAGGTTTCTTTCCAAATCGTCAAACACATCGTTCATGGATCTGCCCTCACCGGCAATCGCCTGTGCGCAGCTATGCTGGAGTTTTGCATCGAGTTCGGCATCAGACATCGCATCAACGGTTCTTGGCTCTGCCGGAATCGTCAGAGAAAAAGGCACACCACGATGGTAAATAATCTGACGGTAAAGGGAATTGATTACAACAGAAACAGGAACACCGAGTTTCTGCAGGATGTCTTCTGCTTCGATCTTTACGTTATTTTCAACGCGGGCACTTACGATTGAGTCTTTCATATCAAACACCTCCTGTTGATTATATTGTAATTCATTGTCTTGCAGATTGCGAGACATATTATATGAACTGTGCGTGAATTTTATATCCCCGGTAGGGGCGGTCAAAATCTCTGTGGCTTTAGGTCCCGGAAAACGGCGCCCCCTCAAACGCACAAAAACGGCAGTTCAAACGGGGTATTAAATCCCAGGACAAGAAAGGAAATAAAAATTATGGCGAAAGACGGCACAAATCGTGGCGGCAGACAAATGCGTGCCGGAGATAAACCGGCACCTACCGCCGAGAAAATACAAAAAGGACAGCAAGTCCAGATACTGAAAAATGATATTCCCACACTGAGTCCCACAGAACTGGAGGCGGTTGACCTGCCGGAAGGTGCTGTGATGGAAGGCATGAATATGCCAAAGCCGAGTGATTACCTGTCGGCAAGGCAGAAAAACGGTGTTCCTCTTGGTGCAGACGAAATCTACAAGGAAACATGGCTGTGGCTGAAAGAGCGAGGCTGCGAAAGGCTGGTCAATCCCAGACTGATTGAAGCCTATGCACAGGCTTTTGCCAGATACATTCAATGCGAGGAAGCAACCAGCACCTACGGTCTGCTCGGCAAGCATCCGACCACCGGCGGAGTGATCACATCCCCATTTGTGCAGATGAGTCAGCAGTACCAGAAAAGTGCAAACCTCATCTGGTACGAGATTTACGACATCGTAAAGCAGAACTGCACTGAGGTGTTCGAGGATAACCCAAACGATACAATGGAGCTTCTGCTCCGGGCAAGGAGAAAATAGCATGATAGAGAAAGTGAATCCGAGTCACCCGGATAAGGTGGCAGACCGCATTGCAGGAGATGTACAGCCGGATATCGTAATTGTTCCGCAGGATACCCATCTTTCGGAAAACCAATCCGGGCAGTTTCGCTGCGGTGACAATGGTATTTTCAAGGGTGTGCCTTTGACGGAAGAACAGAAGAAGCTGTCCGAAATTGCACATTCTATTTATGAAAAGTACACTTCTGACGGAAAGTACATTCTGGACGGAAATCGTCTGATCATCTGCCAGAGCAATGCTGACAGCTATGACCTCATGGGCGATTATCCGAATGCAGAGGTCAATCCCCTTGGTGACTGGACGGGAGGCACTGATGTTGATACCAGAGCTACCAACAGAAAGCTGGGTTCCGATATGGCGGATTCTGTTACAGGCGGAGGCTTGCATGGCAAGGATCTGTCGAAAGCAGATGTATCTGTGAATATCCATGCCTTTCTGAAGGCACAGGATTTAGGAGAGCCTGTATCACTGGTGTGCGCCATTGGCGATGATACGGTAGACGGTGTCCCGTATGCGGACATCGTGGCAGAAGCGAAAGAATATATAGACTCCATCGGCGGCTTTGAGAAATTTGCCGAGTGGGGTCTTTTTTGATGGAGGTGAGGACGATGGGCAAGACAACGACCGAAATGCAGCTGGTGAATATCAATAAACTGATTCCCTATGTGAATAACGCCCGTACCCACAACGCGCAGCAGATCAATAAGCTCCGTTCTTCCCTCCGGGAGTTCGGTTTTATCAATCCCGTCATTATTGACCGGGACTTCAATGTGATCGCAGGTCATGGCAGAATCATGGCGGCGAAGGAAGAAGGCATTAACGAGGTGCCATGTGTATTTGTGGATTATCTGACCGAGGCACAGAAGAAAGCATATATCTTGGCAGATAACCGTATGGCAATGGATGCCGGATGGGATGAGGAGCTTCTGAAAGTTGAGATTGAAGCTCTGCAGGCAGAAGATTTTGATTTAAGTCTGACTGGTTTTGATGAATCGGAGCTGGCAGGCTTTTTTGATACCGCAGACGATGCGAAAGATGATGATTTCGATGTGGATAAGGAGCTGGAAAAGCCACCTGTCACAAAAAGCGGTGACCTGTGGCTGCTCGGAAATCATAGACTGCTCTGCAGTGACAGCACCAAGGAAGAAAGCTATACCCTGCTGATGAATGGCAAGAAAGCGAACCTTGTGGTGGCGGACCCTCCATATAATGTGAATTACCAAGGCACCGCAGGCAAGATCAAGAACGATAACCTGGAAAACGACAAGTTCTATCAGTTCCTTTTCGATGCGTTCACCTGTATGGAAAAAGCGATGGCAGATGATGCCAGCATCTATGTGTTCCACGCAGATACAGAAGGTCTGAATTTCAGAAAGGCATTTGCAGATGCAGGCTTTTACCTGTCCGGCACCTGCATCTGGAAAAAGCAGTCGTTGGTGCTGGGGCGTTCTCCGTATCAGTGGCAGCATGAGCCTTGCCTGTTCGGTTGGAAGAAGAACGGCAAGCATCAGTGGTATTCCGACCGTAAGCAGACCACCATCTGGGAGTTTGATAAGCCGAAGAAGAACGGTGACCATCCGACCATGAAGCCTGTTCCGCTGATTGCCTATCCGATTAAGAATTCAAGCATGAGCAACTGCATCGTGCTTGACCCGTTCGGCGGCAGCGGCAGTACCCTCATTGCCTGTGAGCAGACCAACCGAATCTGCCACACCATCGAGCTGGACGAGAAATACTGCGATGTTATCGTGAAACGCTATATTGAGCAGGTCGGCACTGCGGAAAATGTGTCTGTGGTGCGTGACGGCAAGACCATCCGTTTTGATGATCTGGAGGTGCCTGCCGATGGAGAATAAAAATTTAACACTGGGAAGTCTGTTCGATGGCAGCGGCGGTTTTCCTTTAGGCGGCTTGATTTCCGGCATTACCCCATTGTGGGCATCGGAGATCGAGCCGTTTCCTATTCGTGTCACCACCAAACGGCTGCCGCAGATGAAACACTACGGTGATGTATCGGCACAAAATGGTGCTGGCCTCCCGCCAGTGGACATCATCACGTTCGGCAGCCCCTGTCAGGATATGTCGGTGGCCGGAAAACGCAGCGGTCTTGACGGAGAGCGTTCCTCGCTTTTCTATCAGGCGGTGCGGATTGTGAAAGAAATGAGGTGCAAAACCAATGGCAAGTATCCAAGATTTGTGGTTTGGGAAAATGTCCAGGGAGCGTTCTCGTCCAACAAAGGCGAAGACTTCCGGGCAGTCCTCAGCTCACTGTGTAAAATCAAAAGAGAAGACTATGCTGTGCCTGAACTTCCAAACGGAAAATGGAACAATGCAGGCTGCATCATGGGAGAGGATTTCTCCCTCGCATGGCGGCTGTTCGATGCGCAGTATTGGGGAGTTCCCCAACGAAGAAAACGCATCTACCTTGTCGCAGATCTTGATGGCGGGAGTGCCGGAAAAATATTGTTTGAGTCCGAAGGCGTGTCAGGGTATACTCCGCAGGGCTTCCGTTCGTGGCAAGGAGCTGCCGGAAGTGCTGAAGAAAGCGTTGGAGCGTCAAGCCTGTGCTTAAACGACCAGGGCGGTCAGCGGATGGATGTGACAGAGGATTTTACCGCAACGCTGCGTGCGGCATCCAACCATCCTCCGCTTGTATTTGAAAATCACAGTCAGGATACCCGTTACAAGGGTCCTCTTGCGGTGGCACAGACGGTTTCTTCTACCTATGGGATGGGCGGCAACAATCAGCCGTTTGTGCTGGAAACGCCGAAAACGATGAAAATCCGTTCCGGTTGTGAGGGCGGCGGCAAGGGCGCATTGATACAGGAAAACAAATCGGCAACGCTTTCCTGCAACAATGACCAGACGGTGTTTGTACCCAAGTGCTACGGTATCTGCTCTAAGGACAGTAATTCTATGAAATCGGACAATCCGCACAGCGGTTTTTATGAAGCGGAAACGAGCCGATGCCTGGATGCCAACGGCGGCAATCCGTCCTGCAATCAGGGCGGTATGGCTGTGGTGGCGGTGCAGGGCTCCATGATCGGCAGAGCCGAAAAGAACGGTCCCCAGGGCAGCGGCATTGGAGAAGATGTCAGTTTCACGCTTAATACGGCAGACCGTCATGCAGTGGCATTCTCGCAGGAAACCTATGATAAATATGTAGAAAACAATACGGGCAGTTCCCTTCGTGCAAGCGGTGGAATGTACGGCGGTGGTTCGGAAACCATTGTCTACAGCACGAGCAAAAACTCCTACCATACTGAAGCGGAAGAGAATCTGGCGAATACGCTGGTGGCAACGGACTACAAAGACCCTCCGACCGTAGCGGAAGAACCGCAGTACATTATCCGCAGACTGACTCCAACGGAATGTGCAAGGCTGCAAGGATTCCCGGATTGGTGGTGCGATGATCTCGGCACGGAAAATCCGACCGAAGAAGATATTGCATACTGGTCGGAAGTCTTTGAAACCCACAGAAAAATCATGGGGACTTCCTCGAAGCCAAAGACAGAAAAGCAGATCATCAAATGGCTGAAAGACCCGTATTCCGATGCCGCAGAGTATAAAATGTGGGGCAACGGCGTGGCACTTCCGAATGTCTGCTTTGTGCTGGCGGGCATTGTGTATTACTCACAACAATCCACAGAATAACCGGCATGGTATTCTACATCGAAAGCCGCACAGAATCCTTGCTATTTATCGGTTTTAGAGTGATATATGTACTACCGAAAAAAACAAGGAGGAATCCACGATGAGGATTGAATTTAACAGAACAGGAGCAGAGCGAAAAGCACTGGTCAAGGCAATTTCAGAAATTACAGGAACTGCGGCGGTATATAAATTTATGCCGACCTGCGCATACGAAATCGACTACTTTACCGTTACCAAGGACGGTGCATTGGAGTTCGATGACCGGGCGGACAGCGAGGAGATTGAAAGTCTGCTGGAGCAGCTTGCCGAGCGTGGCTTTATTGCCGCAGACATGCCCGACACTGCCGCAGACAGCGGCGAGGAAGAAACCGCCGAGAAAGTATCTGAGGACGCAGATGCCGAGCCACAGGGCGAAAGCGTGGGGCTTAAGGTGTCGATTCCACTTGATAAGGTCGCAGTCGGAAACCTTACAAAGCTGCTTGATGCCAAAGGCAGTCTGATTAAAAAGGCACTGGGCATCGCAGAACTTCCGATAGAAATTACCGAGGATGAAGTTTCCTTCCCTTGGTTCGATACCTGCCCGGATGCGGATACGGCGAAAGCCTATACCGACTTCATTGCCGCACTGTGTAAAATAAGCAAGGAGCAGAAACGCATCAATGCCACCGAGAAGGAAGTCACCAACGAGAAATACGCATTCCGGTGCTTTCTCCTGCGGCTTGGCTTCATTGGAGTAGAGTACAAGGCAGACCGAAAGATTCTGCTGAAGAATCTGACAGGCAGCAGTGCATTCAAAACGGCGAAGGAGGCGGCAGATGATGAAATTTCCGAGTAAAGAGATGGTAGAGCAGGTACGCAGACAGTATCCGGCTGGCACAAGAGTGGAGCTTCTGCATATGGACGATGTGCAGGCTCCGCCGATTGGCACCAGGGGTACAGTCGAGGGTGTGGATGATACGGCATCGCTGCTTGTGGCTTGGGACAACGGCTCCCATCTGAATGTGATCTATGGCGAGGATGAGGTGCACAGGATATAGAGTATTGATACCAGATATACACAGGATGTTGAAGAAAACATTGTGTAGTAATCGTATTGCTATATCCGCCGTAAAGAGCGAATATGTGTACACCGAAAGGGAAACAACGACAAACGGAGGTACACACCATGAAAAAGAACACGATTTGGGTAGTAAGAGCATTGACAGCAATCGAGCCGGGCAAGCCGGTCTGGATGGATTTCAAAACCTTCAAGAACGCAGGAACTGCAGACGATTGGATTTGCGATTACTGCAGAAAGAACGGTTACAGCATTACGGATTTCAACCTGGTAAGAAGGGGGGCATAAACCATGTGGGCAGAAGGCAGCATCAAGGTTCAGAACAGCATTTTCCATTACTGGGTCAAGCACTGTGAAGAACCGAGTGAGGACTACGGCATTGACGGCGGCAGGATTTCCAAGCTGATGTTAAAGCGTGACGGCAAAATCACCTACAGCTACGACAGAGGGCTGGACATCGCCCCAACCGATAAATCAACTGAGACGGCACTTGCCATTCTGATGAAGGAATACAACTAAAGCAGAAGATTCCCGAAGAACCGCCCGCAAGGGTGTGTTCCTCGTTATACGATATATTTGAAGGTCGCAGCAATGCGGCTTATTTTTATGCCCGGAGGTGAGATTTTGAGAAAACTGAAGAAATACATACCCACCAAATTCAAAGCCGAGGACAGCACTTACGATAAGGATGCCGCTGATTTTGCGGTGATGTTCATCGAAAGCCTGTGCCACACCAAAGGTACATGGGCAGGCAAGAAATTTGAACTCATCGACTGGCAGGAGCAGATCATTCGTGACCTGTTCGGTACGCTGAAACCAAACGGCTACCGACAGTTCAATACCGCCTATGTGGAAATTCCAAAGAAACAAGGCAAGTCAGAGCTTGCTGCGGCTGTGGCACTTTTGCTTTGCTGCGGTGACGGTGAGGAACGAGCCGAGGTCTACGGCTGTGCCGCCGACCGACAGCAGGCCACCATCGTGTTTGATGTGGCTGCGGATATGGTGCGGATGTGTCCGGCACTGAACAAGCGAGTGAAAATCCTTGCATCACAAAAACGAATTATCTATACGCCGACCAACAGCTTCTATCAGGTGCTTTCCGCAGAAGCCTACTCCAAGCATGGCTTCAACATTCATGGCGTGGTCTTTGATGAGCTGCATACACAGCCCAACCGAAAGCTCTTTGATGTTATGACAAAAGGCTCCGGCGATGCCAGAATGCAGCCGCTGTATTTCCTGATTACGACAGCCGGAACTGATACCAACAGCATCTGCTATGAAACACACCAGAAAGCGAAGGATATTCTGGATGGTCGTAAAATCGACCCTACCTTCTACCCTGTGATTTACGGTGCAGACGAATCGGACGATTGGACAGACCCGGAAGTGTGGCGAAAAGCCAATCCGAGCCTGGATATTACGGTGGGCATTGATAAAGTCGAAGCCGCCTGCAACTCCGCAAAGCAGAATCCCGGAGAAGAGAATTCCTTCCGGCAGCTCCGTCTGAATCAGTGGGTCAAGCAGGCAGTTCGTTGGATGCCGATGGAAAAATGGGATGCCTGTGCGTTCCCTGTGGATGAGGATGAACTGGAAGGGCGTGTCTGCTATGGAGGTCTTGACCTTTCATCTACAACGGATATTACAGCATTTGTGCTGGTGTTTCCTCCGCAGGACGAAGATGATAAATACATCATCCTGCCGTATTTTTGGGTGCCGGAAGATACTCTTGACCTTCGTGTCCGCAGAGATCATGTTCCCTACGATGTGTGGGAGCGAAAAGGATATTTGCAGACTACCGAGGGCAATGTGGTGCATTATGGCTACATAGAAAAATTTATCGAACGGCTCGGAGAACGATTTAATATCCGAGAGATTGCCTTTGACCGATGGGGTGCTGTGCAGATGGTGCAGAACCTTGAGGGCATGGGATTTACAGTTGTTCCGTTTGGACAGGGATTCAAGGATATGTCCCCACCGACCAAGGAGTTGATGAAGCTGGTGCTGGAACAGCGAATCGCACATGGCGGTCACCCGGTTCTGCGGTGGAATATGGATAACATTTTTATCCGTACTGATCCAGCAGGCAACATCAAGGCGGACAAAGAGAAATCAACAGAAAAGATTGACGGTGCTGTGGCAACGATCATGGCACTGGACAGAGCAATCCGATGTGGCAACGATGCAGGCGAAAGCGTGTATGACACAAGAGGATTGCTTGTTTTTTAAGGAAGGACGGTGATTCCTATGGGGATTTTGAGTGGTTTGTTTCGGAGCAGAGATGCTCCCAAGGACAGTACGGCAGGCAGTGCCTATCGATTTTTCATGGGCGGCAGCAGTTCCGGCAAACAGGTAAACGAACGCTCTGCCATGCAGATGACAGCGGTGTATTCCTGTGTGCGTATTTTGTCGGAAGCTGTCGCAGGACTGCCGCTTCATCTTTACAGATACACCGATGGCGGGAGCAAAGAAAAAGCAATCGACCACCCGCTGTATTTTGTACTGCATGATGAGCCAAACCCGGAAATGACAAGTTTTGTATTCCGGGAAACGCTCATGACGCATCTGCTCCTTTGGGGTAATGCCTACGCACAGATTATCCGAAACGGCAAGGGCGAGGTCGTAGCTCTGTATCCGTTGATGCCAAACCGCATGACGGTGGACAGGGATGAGAAAGGACATCTTTATTATGAATACCAGACCTCGACCGATGAAGCAAAGACTACAAAGGGCGGCACTGTTCGGCTGAAACCGAGCGATGTTCTCCATGTTCCCGGTCTTGGCTTTGACGGTCTTGTGGGTTACAGCCCCATTGCTATGGCAAAGAACGCCATCGGTCTTGCGATTGCCGCAGAGGAATATGGCAGTAAATTCTATGCCAACGGTGCTGCACCAAGCGGTGTATTGGAGCATCCGGGAACGCTGAAAGACCCGTCCAAGGTGCGTGACAGCTGGACACAGACCTTTGGCGGCAGCGGAAACTCCCACAAGATTGCTGTACTGGAGGAAGGCATGAAGTACACGCCGATCTCCATTTCACCCAATGAAGCACAGTTTTTGGAAACAAGAAAATTTCAGATTAATGAAATAGCTCGAATTTTCAGAGTGCCGCCCCACATGGTCGGTGACCTCGAAAAGTCGAGCTTTTCTAATATTGAGCAGCAGTCACTGGAATTCGTGAAATACACCCTGGAACCCTGGCTTGTCCGATGGGAGCAGTCACTGGCGAGGGTGCTGATTTCTTCTGGTGATAAATCTCGGTATTTTATCAAGTTCAATGTAGACGGTCTGCTTCGCGGCGATTATCAGAGCCGTATGAGTGGTTATGCCACTGCAAGACAGAACGGCTGGATGTCCGCTAATGACATCCGGGAGCTTGAGAACCTTGACCGCATCCCTGCCGAGGACGGCGGTGACCTTTATCTCATCAACGGCAATATGACAAAGCTGGCAGACGCAGGTATCTTTGCCGCCAGCGGGAAGGAGAAAACTACCGATGAAGAAGTTCTGGAACTGGAAAAACAGGACGGTGACGAATCAGGAGACGCAGGAGCAGACACTGGAGAGGACGCTGTTTCTGAACGGCACCATCGCAGAGGAAAGCTGGTTTGACGATGATGTCACGCCACAGCTTTTTAGGGATGAGCTGAACAGCGGCAAAGGTGATATTACCGTTTGGATCAATTCACCTGGCGGTGACTGTGTAGCAGCAGCGCAAATCTATAATATGCTCATGGACTATAAGGGCAATATGACCGTCAAGATTGACGGCATCGCAGCATCGGCAGCATCCGTCATTGCGATGGCAGGCACAAAGGTGCTGGTATCCCCGGTGTCCATGCTCATGATCCACAATCCGGCAACGGTAGCCTTCGGTGACTCTTCGGAGATGCAGAAAGCTATTTCTATGCTTGATGAAGTGAAAGAGTCCATTATCAATGCATATGAAATTAAAACCGGCATGAGCCGGGCAAAGCTCTCGCACCTTATGGATGCGGAAACCTGGATGGACGCAAACAGCGCTGTGGAGATGGGATTTGCAGATGAAATCATGCAGAGAAATACAGCTGAAGCTGTGGTAGTGCCGCAGGTCAGTAATGTGTATTCCCGTATGACTGTCACCAATCATCTCATGGACAAGATTGCTGCCAAGTGCAGAATCGAACAGAAATCCGAAATCAAGACCAATGCCGATTCCCTGATGGAACGGCTCGATTTAATCAAAAACTGGAGGTAATTTATTATGACGATCAATGAACTTCGTGAAGCACGCAACAAGGCATGGCAGGGTGCAAAGGCATTTGTGGAGAGCAAGCGCGACAAGGACGGTCTGCTTTCTGCGGAGGATGCCGCTGCCTATGCTGACATGGAAAAGAAAATCAAGAACTACAGTGCTGAGATTGAGCGTATGGAGCAGATGGAAGCAATGGAGAACGAGCTTTCCAAGCCTGTGAATACGCCTATCGTGGCAAAGCCGATGACCGCAGACGGCAAGGAAAAGCCGAAAACGGGTCGTGCGTCTGATGCATACCGCGAGGGTATGCTGAAAGCACTCCGCACAAACTTTAAGCAGGTTTCCAATATCCTGCAGGAAGGCGTGGACGCTGACGGTGGTTACCTTGTACCGGAAGAGTATGACAGCCGCCTGATTGATGTTCTTACCGAAGAGAATATCATGCGCAGCCTCGGTCACACCATTACGACTTCCGGTGAGCACAAGATCAACATCGCAGCTACCAAGCCTGCGGCGGCTTGGATCGAGGAAGGCGGTGCGCTCACCTTTGGTGATGCAACCTTCAGTCAGATCCTTCTGGATGCCCACAAGCTCCATGTTGCAATCAAGGTGACCGAGGAGCTTCTCTACGACAATGCGTTCGGTCTGGAGAATTATATCATCACCGAGTTTGGCAAGGCACTCGCCAATGCCGAAGAGGATGCGTTCCTCAATGGTGACGGCTCCGGCAAGCCGACCGGCCTTTTCGCTGCGACTGGCGGCGGTACGGTAGCAGGTACGCTTTCCGCTGCCATCAAGTCGGATGATATGCTTGACCTGGTGTATGCCCTCAAGCGTCCTTATCGTAAGAACGCAAGTTTTATCATGAACGATAAGACGCTGGCACAGCTCCGCAAGCTGAAGGACAACAACGGTGCCTACATCTGGCAGCCGTCCTATCAGGCGGGTGAGCCGGACAAGGTGCTGGGCTACGCTGTCCATACCTCTGCATATGCACCGGAGAATGCCATCGCCTTCGGTGATTACAGCTACTACAACATCGGTGACCGTGGCACTCGTTCCTTTAAGCAACTCAACGAGCTGTTCGCAGGCAACGGCATGATCGGCTATGTTGCCAAGGAGCGTGTGGACGGCAAGTTGATTCTGCCGGAGGCAGTACAGATTCTGAAGCTCAATGCAGACAAATCTTCGAAGGTCTGAGAGGAGAAGGTAAATGCTTAGCGTGGACGAGGTGAAACAGTATTTAAGGGTGGATTGCTCGGATGACGATGCGTTCATCAAAGACTTGATTCCTGCAGCGGAGTCCCTCGTCCGGGACGTAGGCAGGATTCCATCGAGTAAGCCTGTTACAGGTTATGTCATGAAAGTGGCAAACCTGTATGCGGTGGCTTATTTATATGAGCATCGTGAGGAAACGGACCATAAGGAACTGATGCTTTCGCTCCGCAATCTTTTGTTTGGCGTTCGGGAGGTGAAGTTCTGATGAACATCTCGCTTTTAAATACGAGGATTACGATACAGAAAAATGAAGTGGCAACAGATGCCATCGGAAATCATAAAAACGTATGGTCTGATTGGTATTCCTGCTATGCAACGGTGAGTAGCGAGTCTCCAAGTGAAGATACAGCTGCCGGTGTGATCGTAGACAACACCAAGATTGACTTTACAATTCGCTGGTGCCGCAATGCGGCTTCGATTACACCAGAAAATTACCGTGTGGTCTTTTCCGGAGAGCTTTACAACATCCTTGGCATCGACCATATGAATTTCAAAAAGAAATCCATTAAGCTAAAATGCCAGAAAGTGAGGCGGTAAGCATGGCATCAGACAGAGCACCAATTGACCGTATGGCTTCTGCCATTATGGAAGGTTTGCAGGAATATGCAGACCTTGCCACAGATGACCTCAAAAAAGCAGTGAATAAAGCCGGAAAATCCGTAAAGGATGAAATTTCGCAGACAGCTCCCAAGGACACCGGCAAATATGCAAAGAGCTGGGCAGTTAAAACGGTAAAGGAAACCTCCAACTCGCTGGATGTGGTGGTGCATTCCAAGAACCGCTACCAGATCGCTCACCTTCTGGAGCATGGTCATGCCAAGCGTGGCGGCGGTCGTGTTGCCGCAATGCCGCATATTGCACCTGCGGAAGAAAAAGCGGTGCAGACCTTGGAGTCCGAAGTGGAAAAGGCGCTGGGAGGATAAGCAATGGAGAAAATAGCAGCTATTCTTGAAAAAATCGGACTTCACTTTGCGTATGACCATTTTGCAGAGGGTGAGAGTCCGGACCCGCCGTTCATTTGTTATCTGATTCCGAACAGTGACAACTTCTCCGCTGACGGCAGGGCCTATTACAAAATCAACGAAATCCACATCGAGCTGTATACCGACTGCAAGGACTTGTCGGCAGAACAGAAGGTCGAAGTTGTGCTTGATGAGCATGGCATCTTTTACGAAAAGACCGAGGTATGGATTGAATCGGAGAATCTTTACGAAGTCCTGTACACATTTGAAATGGAGGTAAACTGATATGCTTAAGAAAAATAAAGTGAAATTCAATATCTGCAATGTGCATTACGCTTTGCAGACCATCGGTGATAACGGCGATGTGTCCTTTGGCACTCCTGTTCCGATGCCCGGTGCGGTATCCCTTTCTCTGGATGCAAACGGTGAGCCGAGCAACTTCTATGCAGATGGCTACGCTTATTACACCATCAGCAACAACATGGGTTATGAGGGCGATCTGGAGCTTGCGATGATTCCGGAGTCCTTCCGTACCGATGTTTTGAAAGAAACGCTGGATACCAACAAGGTACTGGTGGAGAATGCCAATGTGGAAACGGCGAACTTTGCATTGCTGTTCGAGTTTGACGGTGATGTGAAGAAAATCCGTCATGTGCTGTATAACTGTGCGGCAAGCCGCCCGTCTATCGAGTCGCAGACCAATGAGGATGAGATCGAGGTGCAGACAGAAACGCTGTCGGTCAAGGCAACTCCGCTGGCAAGCGGTTATGTGAAAGCCAAGACCGGGGATGATACCACAGAAAAGATTTATGCGGACTGGTACAAAGCTGTATATCTTCCAGCGGCAGCGACAGAAGCTGCATCGGATGTATCGGGGCAGAGCGTCAAGTCAAGTGCAAAAACTGTGAAGGAGTGATAAGTCATGAGTATGATTCAGAAAATTGAAATTGACGGAAAGCAGGTGCCATTCAAGGCATCTGCGGCGATTCCTCGTATTTACCGTATTAAATTTCATCGGGACATTTACAAAGACCTGGATGCGCTCGGCAAGGCTGTGGGAAATGGCGATGCGGAAAATTCTCGACTGGATATGTTTTCTCTGGAAATGTTCGAGAACATCGCTTATGTGATGGCAAAGCACGCAGACCCGTCTATCCCTGACTCCCCAGAGGAATGGCTGGATGAATTCAGCACCTTTTCCATTTACCAGGTGCTGCCGAAGATCATCGAGCTGTGGGGACTGAACGTGCAGACGGATGTTTCTTCTAAAAAAACTTCGCCCAACTGACCGCCAAATGACAACACCCTTATTTCTGCTCCGCTGCGTACAGCTTGGCATTTCGATTCGTGACCTCGATCTGCTCACGATAGGTATGGTCAACGATATGTATGCAGAAAGCGGAAATGATGAGTATAAGGGATATTCGCAGATGGCTACACAGAAGGATTTTGATGCTTTTTAACGCTCGGCAGCAATGCCGGGCAATTTTTATGCTCGTTTTCGGAGAGGAGGTGCGCTATGGCAGCAAGCAGAATCAAGGGTATCACCGTTGAAATCGGCGGTGATACTACCAAACTACAGACTGCCCTAAAGGGTGTCAATTCGGAAGTTAAGAATACCCAGGCACAGCTGAAGGATGTCGAAAAGCTGTTGAAACTCGACCCCGGCAATACAGAGCTGCTTGCACAAAAGCAGAAGCTCCTCTCTGATGCGGTATCCGAAACCAAGGATAAGCTGACCACCCTAAAGACGGCGGCAGAACAGGCAAACACAGCACTTGCCAACGGTGACATCTCACAGGAACAGTATGATGCCCTGCAGCGAGAAATTATCGAAACAGAGCAAGACCTCAAAAAGCTGGAGGAACAGGCAAAGCAGTCCGATGCGGCACTGCAGAAGATTGCCGCAAACGGCGAGAAGCTAAAAACGGTCGGAGACAATATTTCTTCTGCCGGACAGAAAATGCTACCCGTAACTGCGGCGGTCACTGGTCTTGGAACAGCAGCAGTCACCACAGCGGCAAATTTTGAATCGTCCATGTCGCAGGTTCAGGCAACGATGGGAATCACCAAAGATTCCATGTCAACGGTGGATGGGCAGTCGGTTAATACGATGGACACGCTGTCCGAGCTTGCAAAGAAGATGGGATCTGAAACCGCATTCTCCGCAAAGGAATGTGCAGACGCTCTGAACTATCTGGCTCTCGCCGGATATGATACCCAGCAGATGTGCGACACCTTGCCGACCGTCTTAAACCTTGCCGCCGCAGGTGACATTGACCTTGCCTCAGCATCGGATATGGTAACGGATGCTATGTCTGCCCTTGGTATGGGAGTCAGCGAATCTGAAAAGATGGTTGACCAGATGGCAAAGACCGCCTCGTCTACCAACACCTCGGTGGCACAGCTTGGCGAAGGTATCCTGACCATCGGCGCAACAGCAAAGTCCATCAAGGGCGGCACTGCCGAGCTGAACACTGCTCTCGGTATCCTTGCCAATAACGGTGTCAAGGGAGCTGAAGGCGGTACACATCTACGAAATGTGATTCTGTCTTTGCAGAATCCTACCGATAAAGCGGCGGCGCAGATGGATGCACTTGGTGTCTCCGTTTATGATTCCAACGGCAATATGCGCTCCCTCAACGATATCCTCGGTGACCTTAATAAGAGCATGGACGGAATGACCTCGGCTGATAAAGCCAATATAATCGCCACCATTTTTAATAAAACCGATTTAGCATCGGTCAATGCGCTGCTTGCTAACACTGGCGATACCTGGGACAGCCTACAAAGCTCCATCACGAACAGTGCTGGAGCCGCACAACAGATCGCAGATACACAGCTGGATAACCTGCAGGGACAGATCACGATTCTGAAATCCGCACTTGAGGGACTTGCCATTTCGTTTGGTGAGCTGCTGATGCCAGCAATCAAGCAGATTGTCGGATGGGTGCAGAAATTCGTGGACTGGCTCAACAGCATGGACGAAGGCACAAAGAAAGTGGTCGTAACGGTTGCCCTGCTTGCGGCGGCTATAGGTCCCGTTCTTATCGTGATCGGCAAGGTGATCTCTGCGGTCGGTACGATTATGACGGTCGTTCCGAAAATCGCAAGTGCCATCAGTGCAGTAAAAACAGCATTTGCCGCCTTAAATGTCACGATGCTCGCCAATCCTATCGTCCTTATCATTGCAGCCATTACTGCATTGGTGGCTGCTTTTATTTATCTCTGGAACACCAACGAGGGATTCCGGCAGTTCTGGATCGGCCTTTGGGAAGGCATCAAACAGGCGGTCATTACAGCATGGAATGCGGTTACATCCTTCTTGTCTACGGCATGGGAGAGCATCCTCTCTTTGGCACAGACGGTATGGGGTGCAGTCTCCGGCTTTTTTACGACTCTGTGGGAAGGCATCAAGGGCGTGTTCACCTCTGCTTGGGAAGCAATCAGCGGAGTCATGACTACCATCTGGAACACGATCACTTCCATCTGGCAGAGCATTTATGACACGATTTCGCCATTGCTCGAAGCATTCCGCTATCTGTTTGAAACGATTTTTGAAGCTATCCGCATTCTGATAGAACGGGCATTAACCGCTATATCACAGAAAATCAGCGAGATTTGGAACGGTATCGTGACCTTCCTCACACCGATTCTGGAAACCATCAAGAACATTTTCCAGACGGCTTGGACAGCAATTCAGGGCGTTATTACTACGGTGCTGACTGCAATAAAAAATGTGGTAACCACCATATGGAATGCCATCAAAACTGCTGTAACAACGGTGCTGAATGCCATCAAGAGCGTGGTTTCTTCCGTATGGAACAGCATCAAATCTGTGGTTTCCACAGTGATGAATGCTATCAAAAGTACGGTCACAAGCATCTGGAACAATGTGAAAACAGCTATCGGCAACACCATCGGTCAAATCTATAATGTGATCCATTCCGGCTTTGAAAAAGCGGTCGGTTATGTGAAGGGGCTGGCATCCCAGGCATTTAATTGGGGCAAAGACCTCGTCACGGGTATTGTCAACGGCATCAAATCCTGCATCAGTGCGGTGTCCGATGCGGTAACGGGTGTAGCAAATAAGATTCGTTCTGTCCTGCACTTCTCTGTGCCGGATGAGGGACCACTGACGGACTACGAGAGCTGGATGCCGGATTTTATGTCTGGACTTGCTAAAGGTATTGAGCGAAGCAAGGGTCTGGTGGCAAAAGCAATGGATGGTGTTGCGGCGGATATGGTGATCAATCCGCAGATCGGCAGAATGGAAACAGCAACTGCGGCAGTGTCCGCAGGTACAGCAGATACGCTTTCCAGCATTACGGCGGCAATTCGGGAAGGACTGTCGCAGGTAAATAATCCAAGCGGCGATATTGTTATCCCTGTGTACCTCGACGGTACGATGCTGGATGAGGTCATTATCAATGCCCAGCAGAGGGCAAATCTTAGAAGCGGAGGTCGATAACGATGGCGTTTATGCAATATTTGAATTTCAACGGCACTGACCTTCCTCTGCCGGATTCTTACGACATCGACCTTTCTGATGTTGAAGCAGATTCCAGCGGAGAAACAGAAGCCGGAACCACGCAGAGGGATGTGGTGCGAAGCGGTGTGGTAAAGATCGCAGTGTCCTTTTCGGTATCACCCACATGGCTGAAGAAGCTGACGGCTTACTCCATGCTGCCGAAAATCACGGTTCTTTACTTTGATACCGAGGACTTAGCACAGAAAGAAACAGAAATGTACATCAGCGGGTATAAGGCAAAGCTGGAGAAGGACACTTCCTATAAAGGACTGTGGACGGTGAGCTTTACGCTGAATGAATTTTGACGGAGGTTGTGTTTTTGTATCCTGTATCGAATGCCTTTATGCAGGCGATTGAAAGCAATACAAGAAAATACAGCTGGTCCGGCACCATTACCGCCAAGAATAAGAAAACCTATGATTTCACCAACGAGGATATTGTCAAAGGCAGCGGATACATCACCCGGCAGTGCTGCGGCAGCTCCGAGATAGAGCTTGGTTCTGTATATGCCGCCGAGATGGGAATCACCCTATTCTCCGATATTGACCGTTATACCTTGAACGGTGCGGAAATCCGGCTCTGGTTTCATCTGACGCTGACAGACGGCTCTGTGGAATCTATCCCTATTGGTGTGTTTGAGGTCAGTGAAGCAAACCGCAATATCAAAACACTGGAACTGAAAGCCTATGACTATATGCTCCGTTTCGACAAGGAACTGAAGCTCAACGCATCCAGCGGCACAGCGTACAGTTTTCTTTTGATGGCCTGTACCGAGTGCAAGGTGGAGCTGGCGCAGAGCAAAGCTGAAATAGATGCTTTTCCCAACGGCAAGGAAACACTCGGCATCTATGCGGATAATGACATGGAGAGTTATCGTGACCTGCTGTACTATGTGGCGCAGGTACTTGGCTGTGTCTGTCAGATCAACCGGGAAGGCAAACTGCAGCTGATTCCGTATGCCATCACACCTGCGGCAGAGGTGCAGAGCCAACACCGCTTTGACAGCAGCTATTCGGATTTTGTCACCCGATACACTGCAGTATCTTCTACAAATATGATGACTGAAGAAGCAGAATACTATGCGCTCGACCCAGACGATGCACTGACCATGAACCTTGGCGTAAATCCGCTTTTGCAGTTCGGTCTGAAAACCACAAGAGCCAGACTGCTGAATAATATCCTCAATGCTCTGTCGGTGGTGCGGTATGTTCCGTTTGACAGCAGCACCATCGGCAATCCGGCTTTGGACCCGATGGATGTCCTGCGCTTCTCCGGCGGTCATGCAGATGAGACACAGATATCCTGTATCACGAGCATTACCTATAAGATAAATGGCAAGCACAGTCTGAAATGCGTAGGCAAAAATCCAAAGCTGGCAGCGGCAAAGAGCAAAAACGACAAAAACATCACCGGTCTGCTGAACCAGGTGGAAGCAGGAAAAATTGTCGTATATAACTTCGTCAATACAGCACCGTTTACCATCGGCAACAATAAAACCGAGGTGCTGGCAATTAACTTCACTTCCAAGGAGGATACGACAGCGACATTTTTGGCAGAAATTCTCTTTGAGGTAAAAAACGATGAGGTGATCCGCACCATTCATGGGACGGTGCCTGCTGAAAAAACAGATGCAGATGAAGATGTAACTGATGGTGAGTCTGTTAAGGAAGTGGATTTCACATTTTCGGAGATTGGCCAATCTGAGCTTACTGTTACCTACAAAATGAATAATGAAGAAGTCAAAACCTTTTATCCGAAGAAAACCTGCATTGCGGGAAAGCACATTCTGACACTGTTTCTTCCTATTACACAGGTCATTGAGAACAGTGAAAACACCCTGTCCGTACTGCTGAATATCAGCGGCGGCACTATGAGCATTGGTGAGATGCAGATTCGTGCAACCATCAGCGGTCAGGGATTGGTAGCCGGTATCGGTGACTGGAATGGTCGCATCAGTATTTCTGAGGCCATCGACCGTATCCCGATTGCAGAAACGCAGTTTGTGCATGATAGCTTTACTGACCGAGCCACCGTGATCTTTCCAGCACAGAAACGAAATACCATCACGCAGAGTATCGGCAGAATTTCGATTGCAGATGTGGCATTCGGCTATGACCTGCTGAACGAGCGTCTGTCTGTTACGGAAGTCATCAAAACCTTTACAGTGGATAAGAACTTCCCACCGCATTACGATATGACAATGGTGGAAGTCAATGAAAGCGGTGCTTTCTGCATGATAAGCGATTACACCTATGTGTCCGAATCAGAAGAAATCAACAGCGGTATTCTTCAGCAACTTGCGGTGAATACGGAGCAGTTCGAACGTGTGGAACGATTGGAGGTGACAAAGTGCTGATAGATGAAACCAAATATCTGTGGAGCAAGGGACAGCCGGAAGATGTTCTTCTTTCAGAAAGTCCCTTCTTCTATGTCCCCGAACAGGCTTTGCGGATATACCGTTTTGAGGGAACGGGAGAATTTTCCATTTACTCTGATACCGAAATGAATGACCTTTTATTTCAAGGTGCATTGCCATATGAGCCGGATATTCCCATTGCCTGTGATGGACTGACCTTTGTATTAGAAACAGAATTGACACTTCACCTCATTTCCGAAACGGGCATTCTTAAAACAGTGCTGACCCCATTTCTCAACACTTCTGAGAATATGACAGCCATCAGCAACTCTTACAACGATGACGGCACTTTCTCAACTGAGGGATTATCCGGTTTCATGTTCAATGGAATATCTGCATCAACTATGTACATTTCCAGTAACCATTGGCTTGGATTTGGAACAGCCTCCGAGCAGCTGAAAATTTTGCGCAGGGACGGCTGCTCCACCGCCATATACAGGCAGCATGGTGAAACATCGAATGGACTGCAATTTCTGAAAATCCGCTTTGAGGGCTACACCGTTTATAGCAATCGTGTTGAAAGTAATCGGCTGATTTTTGAACTGTTTTTGCTGTCCAACAACGATATGTTCCTCAATGTGATTCAGACTCCGACCAGTGGAAACACTGGTATATCGGAACTGATCTGCAACGGAACGACAACCGCACTTACTCTTTTTGATGGCTCCGGAGGCGGTATGCAGGTCAGTTTTTATCATCAGGACGATGCCGGACGGTCATGGGAAATCGTATATGCTATGTACGAGCAGAAAGGCAGTGAATCCTACGGCTATTTGCTGAAACAGGGCGATGCGTTTTATACGATTGCAAACAGTGAATTGACAGCCTGTGATATTGAAAGCCTGACAGCCGCCATGTTCCTGAAATATGGATTTGAGGAACTGCCATCCGCAGAGCTGTTGACTCCGCTTGTGAATCCGGAGCTTTATTTCTGGAAAGCAAGCGGCAGCGAAGAACTGTTGAAAGCCACACTGAAAGCCTATCCGTATCCGCAGGTGCTGGATGTCGTTGCCGATATGAGCCACATCTCCATTATCGGCATTAAGCTGCTGACAGCAGAGTATTCCGGCGATGTCGGCATCTGTGTTTCTCTGGATGATGGAGCAACATATAGCGATGAAATACCGCTGGGCGATTGGCTGAATACTGATGCAGAGGAATTGTGGAATAGTCTGCCGGAGAGCCGGAGAGTGTATTTCCACTTTGTCCTGCATGACAACGCAGCACTGTCACGCTTCAAAATCACCTACGTCAATTAAAGGAGGACATGAAATGCTGAAAGGAACGATGAAAATTGAACTAACTGATGTCAAAACTGGGCAGACGGAAACCGTTCTGGAACACAATATGGTAACCAATGCACTGGCTAATATCTTCAAGCCGCTTGGACTTGTGAAGGACCCAAGCAGAATGTACGAGAGCTTTGCTCCGTATTACCAGAAGCTGCTCGGCGGTCTGCTTTTGTTTGATTCCAATATCGAAGAAAATGCCGATATGCTGTATCCGCCTGCCGAAGCTCAGTTGGTTGGCAGTGCTGTGTATGGACAGCAGAATAATACCACTGGCAAGGTACGAGGAAGTTTCAACCAGACAGAAAGCGAACTGAACCTCACCGACCGCTATATGAAATATGTGTACGATTTCCAGACATCCCAGGCAAACGGCACGATTTCCTGCGTGTGCCTGACCCATGTAAACGGTGGATACACTTCTTATGGCAGTTCGGATGCGGTTTTCAATCCCGATCACCCCCTTGCGGTAACTGTGGATAATGGCTATCTGCAGTATGTCTATACGAGCTATACCAATGCCAATACAGGCGATAAATATAACGGATTTACAGTAGGCGTGACGGAACTGCTCTTTGCAGTTGACCTGGATACCGATGCGGCGTATTATCTGCGATTTGACAGTGGTACGAAACTCACCATCACCAAGCGCAGAGCTTATCTGAAAACAGTGTCTGTGTTGGAAAATCCAAGATACACAAAGCCGCTGATGGAAGAATGGACATTGGACGAGGAATTTAATATTTCCGGTCGTAATTGCTATAACTTCGACCCGGCTACGAATGCTCTGTATGTATGCGGTGCATCAAACTACCAGACCAAGGTGAACGAAACCTTTACTGTGTTGAAGATCGACTTTGGAACTTGGAAGACCTCGACCTACACGATTACCAACACATCAGATGTAATGCTAAGTACCGATGGTATGCGGTACGCTTATGTACATGATGGCTTTGTCTATGTAAAAAGCTATAACAGTCCGTACCATGTTTATAAATTTGAACTTACGAATTCGGCAAATGTGGTGAAGCTCAAGGAAACCGGGATGTCCGGTATTCCGGGACTGCCGGAGTTCGCAATCAACGGTCGCATCTACTATGACGATAACGGAAGTGATCTGTATATTGCAGACAGCGCGACCAATGAATTCCTCAAGCCGGAGAGCAACCGCCTGTATAGCAGTAATCGTCACTACTGTTATACACCAGTTCTCGGAAATCCTATGCTGTATTTCATCAGCTGCGGAAATTATACAACAATCGGATTTGCGGTGATTTCGAATTACCTCGCCACTATCAACAATCTGTCCGAACCGGTTACAAAGACGGCGGACAAGACCATGAAAGTCACATATATCATTCAGGAACAATAAATTTATTACGGAATCAGGCAGTTGTCCATTACGGGCAGCTGCTTTTTTTCATGTCAATTTTTATGAAACGGAGGAACAACATCATGAAAGAATTCTGGAACAGCATTCAACTCGTATTTGCAGGCATCGGCGGCTGGCTGGGCTACTTCCTTGGCGGCTGTGACGGTCTGCTCTACGCACTGCTTGCCTTTGTGGTAATTGACTACATTACCGGGGTGATGTGCGCCATTGCGGACAAGAACCTTTCCAGCGAGGTCGGCTTTAAGGGCATCTGCCGCAAGGTACTGATTTTCCTGCTCGTTGGCATTGCCAATGTGCTGGATGTGCAGGTGATTGGGACAGGCAGTGTACTTAGAACCGCAGTGATTTTCTTCTACATTTCCAATGAAGGTGTGAGCCTTCTGGAGAACGCAGCTCATCTTGGTCTGCCTGTGCCGGAGAAAATCAAAATCGTATTAGAACAGCTCCATGATAGAGCGGAAAGCGAGAATAAATAATATGACCTACACAAACAGTTCTTTGGTGTCCTACACCAAACTCAGCCCGAATCATTCTGGGCAGCGTACACACAGCATTGACCGCATCACGCCGCACTGCGTGGTGGGGCAGCTGTCTTGCGAGAGTATCTGCGGTTGCTTTATCAGTCCGTCTCGACAGGCAAGCTGCAATTACGGCATTGGCAAGGACGGCCGCATCTCTCTTTGCGTGGAGGAGAAGAACCGCAGCTGGTGTTCTTCGTCCAATGCCAATGATCAGCGTGCCGTCACCATCGAGTGCGCCAGCGATATGTCCGAGCCGTATGCGATGAACAGTGCGGTGTATGATTCTCTCGTGAAGCTCTGCACCGACATCTGCAAACGTAATGGGAAAAAGAAACTCTTGTGGCTTGGGGACAAAACAAAAACCCTGAACTACGTACCGAAGTCTGATGAAATGGTGCTGACGGTGCATCGGTGGTTTGCCAACAAAAGCTGCCCCGGCAACTGGCTTTACGCAAGACTTGGTGACTTGGCGGCAAAGGTAACAGCCAATCTTGTCGGCAACACTGTTACACCATCTGCTCCGGCAATGGGACTCTATCGTGTGCGTAAGTCCTGGGCGGATGTCAAGTCACAGAAGGGCGCATTCAAGAGCCTGGATAACGCCAAGAAATGTGCTGACAATAACAACGGTTACGCTGTATTTGATGCAAACGGTAAGCAGGTCTATCCGGCAACTGTGGCAAAGAAGTCTGTGAATACCATTGCTCGTGAAGTGATTCAGGGCAAATGGAGCAACGGAGCAGATCGCAAGCAGAAGCTGACAGCGGCAGGATACGACTATTCCGCAGTGCAGAAGCGTGTCAATGAACTGCTCAGATAACTGAATAACCACATAGCAGCAATGCCCATCGAGGAGTTGATTCCTTGGTGGGCATTGTTTTTTTGCCATCTTGACAATTTTGACATAGCGGTTGGAACACGAGAACACATCGGAACACCAAATTCTTATCTTTTCATATATAATACATATTTTTATATACTCTGAATTCTTGAAAAACATACAGTATAGTAGCTTTTTTCGTGTTCCATGTGTTACGAGTTTGGATGTCATAACGATGGGGTTGAATTTTTCGGTAGTGAGTGAGGGAGATACATCAAAAAGCATCCCTCGGAAGGAGCCGAAGGGTTATGACAGAGAATCAGAGCGAACAAATTAAAAAGCTGCGTGCTGATGGCTACGGTTATATGAAAATATCGCAGATGATGAACATTTCCGTAAATACTGTCAAGTCTTACTGCCGCAGACATGAAATTGAAAAAACTGTGCCAGCAGAATCGGATATGCAGAAAAACGAACAGCACATATGCTGGAACTGTGGCAAAAAGGTGCCTCAGAACCCCGGTCGGAAAGAAAAGAAATTCTGTTCTGACCGTTGCCGGAATCATTGGTGGAATGAACATCTGGATATGGTCAGACGGAAGGCAAATTATGAATATATATGTCCCTGCTGCAAAAAGAAGTTTACGGCATATGGAAATAGCGGCCGAAAATACTGCAGCCATGACTGCTATATCAGAGCAAGATTTGGAGGAGAATGATGAATCAGGATTTGAATATGAAATATGCGCTGACCGTGAAGGAAGCAGCTTTCTATTTTAATATCGGCGTAAAAAAGATGCGCCGCTTAGCAGAGGAAAACACAGACGGATTTTCTGTACTGTGCGGCAATCGGTATCTCATAATGCGCACAAAATTCGAGGATTTTTTGCTCAAAACATCTACGTTGTAAATCTCTTTTATCTGCCAAATAGTAGTTGCTATTTTATTGGAACAGAGTGATATATAGACGTACCAAATTGGAGGTGAACAAATGAAAGCACAAAATATACCATTGGGAGAAAAAGAATATCTGAATCCCAATGAGGCTATCAGACACTGGAACCTTAGTCAGCGAAAGTTCTATGCATTTCTGAAGAAAGGACCGTACAGCTTTATCGCTCTTTACGGGACCAGAAAGTTGATTTTGAGAGCAGAGTTTGACAGATACCTAAAGACACATCCGAATGTAAAGGAGGCGCTGATGAATGGCAAGCCAAATAAGAAGAGACTCTAAGCACCGAGTCCTGCGCCGGGGAGAATCCCAACGGGCTGATGGAAAATATATGTTCAAGTGGAGCGAGAACGGAAAGCCAAAGTTTGTAATGAGCTGGAGACTTGAGCCTACGGACAAGCAGCCGCAGGGAACAAAACCAACACCGTCACTCAGAGAAATGGAAAAGCAGCTCGGCAGAGATAGAGATTCACTTCTCGATCCCACGTGCAGAAACATGACCGTTAAGGAGTGTGTAGAACGTTATCTTGCTACCAAGGTTGGAGTGAAACCGAACACCCTGGCAAATTATAATTTCGTAAAGAACCTGATGGAGAAGGAAAGTTTCTATAGTAAGAAAATCAGAGAAGTGAAGGTTTCTGATGCAAAGCTTTTCCTTATCAAGCTGCAGCAGGATGGAAAACGTCACAGCACGGTAAAAACGGTACGAGGTGTTTTAAGACCTGCTTTCCAGATGGCTATGGATGATGATATTCTGGTCAAGAATCCATTCAACTTTGAGCTGGTGGGTGTTCTGGTAAATGACAGCGTAACCAGACAGGCCATTTCAAAAGAACAGATGAGGAAGTTTCTGAAGTTCGTGCATGATGACAATGTTTTCTGCAAATACTATGAGGTGGTTTTCATTCTTTTTCACACAGGCATGAAAATTTCAGAATTTTGCGGACTGACGATGAAGGATGTAGATATGGAGAAACGCATTATCAATATCGATCATCAGCTGCAACGTGACTCAAAAAGGCAGTATCATATCTTTTCCACCAAGACCAATGCAGGAACGAGAAAAATTCCCATGACGGAGGAAGTGTATCAGATGTTCAGAGCCATTCTGGAGGACAGGCCAACCGATCTTCCTGAGAAAATGGTGGATGGATATATTGGATTCCTTTTCAGAGACAAAGACGGAATGCCGCTGGTGGCCATGCACTGGGAACACCGGTTCAACAGTATGGAAGGCCGATACAATAATATTTACCGGGTTCAGATGCCAAACATTACTCCACACGTTTGCAGGCATACCTACTGCAGCAATATGGCCCGTGCGGGGATGAATCCGAAAACGCTGCAGTATCTGATGGGGCACAGCGATATCAGCGTTACCATGAACACTTATACGCATCTTGGACTGGATGATGCAAAGGACGAGATGATTCGCCTGCAGGAGTTGGAAGATGCCCGCAAAGAAGTCGAAAAGACAACAGAGAAACCGAAAGTAGCGACTCAGAGTATGTTCCAAGCCGTCTAAAATAGAATAAGATATTATCGCAAGCACACCTGGAGCAGTCCGGGTGTGCTTTTTTAGGGATTGATGTCGGCGGCAGTTTGCCATATAATAATAGGAAATAATGTTATCAAATCTTTTACAGTGAATCGCCTGCTTTAACCCGTTTACTTATTCAACAAACAGAAAAAATTCAATCGTTAGAACGTATGCACCCACTATTGGGGAGTGTGCATACATTTTAACGATTGCTCAGGCAGAAAATGGTATACGGACAGGCCTTATCCGACTACTACACGACTACGTTTGAGTGCTGTGAATTGCCGTATTCTGCTGCAATTTGCGATATAGTGTAGTAACAATAAAAATCACAATCGTTACAAGGTTCGCAAAACGTGCCTGTTTGCGGCAGTTTGCGGCATTTCAGGAGGAAAATTTTATGCTTAGAGTGCTTTTTGTCTGCCACGGCAACATCTGCCGCAGTCCGATGGCGGAGTTTGTGATGAAAGATTTAGCCGCCAAGGCCGGGGCAGGGGAGCGATTTGTCATTGATTCCGCTGCCACCAGCACCGAGGAAATCGGCAACCCGGTCTACCCACCGGCGCGGCGGGAGCTGGCGGCCCATGGCGTTGCCTGCGGGGCGCATGCGGCGCGGCAGATGACCCGGGCCGACTATGACAAATATGACCTGCTCATCGGCATGGACAGTGCCAACATCCGCAATATGACCCGCCTCTGCGGCGGAGACCCGGCGGGCAAAATCCACCGCCTGCTGGACTGCACTGACCGCCCCGGCGACGTGGCCGACCCCTGGTACACCGGGGATTTTGCGGTCACCTGGCGGGATGTACTGGACGGCTGCACGGCGCTTCTGGAAATGCTGACCAATAAAAAATAGACAAACCGGCCAACAAGTGCTATAATGAAGCTACCTTTGAATATGCACCAACTACAATCCGAAAGGAACGTGTGAATAGAATGGGAAAATATTTCGGTACTGACGGCTTCCGCGGCGAGGCCGGTGTCAACCTGACCGCCGACCACGCCTACAAGGTAGGCCGCTTCCTTGGCTGGTATTACGGTATGCTGCGCCAGCGCAACGGCGAGGCGACCGCCCCGCGCATCGTCATCGGCAAGGATACCCGCCGCAGCTCCTATATGTTTGAGTACAGCCTCGTCGCGGGCCTGACCGCCAGCGGCGCGGACGCCTACTTGCTGCACGTCACCACCACCCCCAGTGTAGCCTACATTGCCCGTGTAGACGACTTCGACTGCGGTATCATGATCTCCGCCAGCCACAACCCTTACTATGACAACGGCATCAAGCTCATTGACTGCTACGGCGAGAAAATGGACGAAGAAACGCTGCTCCTGGTCGAGGCTTACCTCGACGGGCACCTGCACGTTTTCGACCAGGATTGGCCCGAGCTGCCTTTCGCCAGCCGCGACAAGATTGGCTGCACGGTGGACTATGTGGCAGGCCGCAACCGCTACATGGGCTACCTGATTTCCCTGGGCATCTACTCCTTCCGCGGTGTCAAGGTTGGCCTGGACTGCGCCAACGGCTCCAGCTGGAACATTGCCAAGAGCGTGTTTGACGCCCTCGGCGCGGACACTTACGTCATCAACAACAAGCCCAACGGCCTGAATATCAATCTCAACGCCGGTTCCACCCACATTGAGGGCTTGCAGAAGTTCGTCGTTGAGAACCACCTTGACATCGGCTTTGCCTACGACGGCGACGCCGACCGCTGCCTCTGCGTGGATGAGAAGGGCAACGTCGTCACCGGCGACCATATCCTGTACATCTACGGCTGCTATATGAAGGAGCGCGGCAAGCTCATCACCAACACGGTCGTCACCACCGTTATGTCCAACTTCGGCCTGTACAAGGCTTTTGATGCGCAGGGCATCGACTACGCCAAGACCGCTGTGGGCGACAAGTATGTGTATGAGTATATGGCGAAAAACGGCTGCCGCATCGGCGGCGAGCAGAGCGGCCACATCATCTTCTCCAAGTACGCCAGCACCGGTGACGGCATCCTGACGAGCCTGAAGATGATGGAGGTCATGCTGGCGAAGAAGAAGCCAATGAGCGAGCTGGCCGCCCCGCTGAAGATTTACCCGCAGGTTCTGGAAAATGTCCATGTCACCGACAAAAAGGCTGCACAGAACGACGCAGACGTCCAGGCGGCCGTCAAGGCCGTGGCCGAGGCCCTGGGCAACACCGGCCGTATCCTGGTCCGCGAGTCCGGCACCGAGCCGCTGGTTCGCGTGATGGTCGAAGCCCCCGAGCACGAGACTTGCGAAAAGTACGTCGCCCAGGTCGTGGACGTCATCAAGGCCAAGGGTTACGCCATCTGAATTTGAACCCTGCATGAAGCTTTGCACCGTGCTGTTGAAAAGGCAGCGCGGTGTTTTTTGGTGGAATTGAAACGTTTCCCTTGCAATGTGTCGCTCCACCTGCTACAATAAATTATATTATTTGTAAGGAGCGATCACCCATGAACTGGCATCAGGCGTGCGAACTGCCCTATTACCACGGCAGTGACCTGGGCGCAAATCCAACGGCGGAGGATACCACTTTCAAGCTGTGGGTTCCCACTGCCTGCGGGGTCGTGGTCTGCCTGTTTGCCACCGGCACCGACGATGAACCCGGCGCAAAAACGCTGGGCGTACACGAGATGCGCCGCGGCGACGCCGGGGTGTGGGCTATCACACTGCCGGGCAATCTGCACGGCGTCTACTACATCTACCGCATCTATTTCCCGGATGGCCGCGTGCATGAGGTTGTGGACCCCTACGCCCGCAGCGCCGGGGCCAACGGCGTGCGCGGCATGGTCGTGGACCTTGCCAAGGCCGTGCCGGAGGGGTGGGAGCAGGACACCCGCCCCGACATCCCTGCCCACGCCCGCAGCGTGTGGGAGGTGCATGTTGCCGATTTTTCCGCTGACGAACACAGCGGCGTAAAACCGACGTGGCGCGGCAAATTCATGGGCTTCACCCCCGATGACACGACGCTGGACGGTGACGGCGAACACCCAACCTGCTTGAACTATTTAAAAAATCTCGGTGTCAGCCATGTGCAGCTGCAGCCCATCTATGACTACGCCACCGTGGATGAGGCCCGCCCCGACGGCGGCTACAACTGGGGCTATGACCCGCTGAACTACAACGTGCCCGAGGGCAGCTTTGCCACTGACGCCTTCCACGGAGAGGTGCGTGTGCGGGAGTGCCGCGCCATGGTAGCCGCGCTGCACCGCGCGGGGCTGGGCGTCGTGATGGATGTTGTCTACAACCACACCTACCACGGCGAGAGCAACTTGGAGCGCACCGTGCCCGGCTACTGGAACCGCCGCTGGCCCAACGGCATGACGACGAACGGTTCCGGCTGCGGCTGCGACCTGGCCAGCGAACGCCCGATGGTGCGCAAATACATCGTGGAATCGGTGCTGTACTGGGCCACGACCTACCACATTGACGGTTTCCGATTTGATTTGATGGCGCTGGAAGATGTGGACACAATGAACGCCATCCGCGCTGCGCTGGACAGCCTGCCCGGCGGCGAGAACATCCTGATGTACGGCGAACCCTGGATGGGCGGCGGCACGAACATTGAGGGCGGTGCACGCCCTGCCGACAAGCGTGCGCTGGATGCTCTGAGTGACCGCATCGGATTTTTCTGCGATGATACGCGGGACTGCATCAAGGGCAACGTCTTTGACGCGGCCAATGCGGGCTATGTCAACGGCGCGCCCCAGCACGGCTACGATGTGCTGCACCTGATCAGTGCATGGCGCAACGGTGCTCACGGCTTCTGGCCGCGCAAGGCGGGGCAGGTGGTGCAGTACATCTCGGCCCACGACAACTACACGCTTTGGGACAAGCTGGCCGCCGTGGCCCGACGCGGCGACTACGACTGGCCCGACGCCGACCTGCTGGCGCAAAACCGCATGGCGGCGGGCATCTACCTGACCTGTCAGGGCCTGCCCTTCATGCAGGCGGGCGAGGAATGGGGCCGTACCAAGCATGGCGACCACAACAGCTACAAAGGCCCGCTGGACACGAACAAGTTAGACTGGACCCGCGCCCACAGGCCGGAATTTGCCGCCCTGACGGCGTTTTACCGCGGGATGCTGGCCATCCGCCGCGCCTACCCGCGTTTGAGCGGCGCGGCAGGGGAGCCAGAGCCGTTTATTCTGATGCTGCCCGGCTGGCTCATCGGCTTTGTGCCGGAGAACGACGGCACGGCCACGGCAGGCCAGCTGGCCGTCTACTACAATCCCGAGCGCACCCGCCAGTGGGCCAGCCTGCCCGCCGGTACCTGGCGCAAGCTCAGCGACGGCGTCCACGCCGGGGTAACACCCTTTGGCCCCCGTTTCCGTGATGCGTTGGAGCTGGCCCCCACGAGCGTGACGGTGCTGGTAGCGGAATGAGATGCATTGGGAGAGGGTTGACCTCTCCTTTTTTTGTATCCCGGTAGGGGCGGGGCATGCCCCGCCCCCAACCATCCCGTAAACGTCCGTTTTCCATTATGCCGAGGGCCGGGTATGCCCGGCCCCTACCGTGTGGTTTGTTCACAATTTATCCATTTGACAGACTGTTCGATTTTCCGTATAATTATTCTTATACGATTTGTAAAGAATCCTTCATCTGCTACGATTTGTTTACCAACCGCGGACAAAAAAGAAAAGGGAGGTCATCTGCCATGAGCGATTACGCAGCCATCGAAAAGGAAGCCCGCATCTTCACCGAGGAATGTGTCACCAACAACCGCATTGACCCTGCACTGTTTGCCCAGTATGATATCAAGCGCGGTCTGCGCGACAAAAACGGTAGGGGTGTGCTGGCCGGTATCACCAACATCTCCCGCATCGATGCCTTTGAGGAACGCGACGGCCAGAAGATTCCCTGCGATGGCAAGCTCTGGTACCGCGGCTACAACGTCTATGACCTGATCCGCGGTCTGCGCGGCAAGCGCTACGCCTTTGAGGGTGCAGCCTACCTGCTGCTGTTGGGCGACCTGCCGAACCAGGAGCAGCTGGAAACCTTCACGGCCTGCCTGTCGAAATGCCGTGCCCTGCCGACAAACTTTGTGCGCGATGTCATCATGAAAGCCCCCAGCCATGACCTGATGAACTCCCTGACCCGCAGCGTGCTGACGCTGGCCAGCTATGACGACGACATCGGAAAGACCGACCTGCAGACCCAGCTGGAACAGTGCATCAAGCTCATCAGCGTATTCCCGATGCTGGCCGTCTACGGCTACCACGCTTACAATTATTATGAGTGCGGCGGCAGCATGTACATCCACCGCCCGGATCCGAACCTGTCCACTGCGGAAAACCTGCTGAAAATGCTGCGCCCCGACCAGAAATACACTGACCTTGAGGCCCACGTTCTCGATATCGCGCTGCTTTTGCACATGGAGCACGGCGGCGGCAACAACTCCACCTTCACGACCCGCGTCGTCACGTCCTCCGGGTCGGACACCTACTCGGTCATTGCGGCGGCGCTTTCCAGCCTGAAAGGCCCCAAGCACGGCGGCGCGAACATCAAGGTCATGAAGATGATGGACGACATCCGCGCCCATGTCGCCGACCCACTGGACGAGGCCGCCATGGCTGACTACCTCGGCCGCATCGTGGATCGGCAGGCCTTTGACCAGAAGGGCCTGATCTACGGCATGGGCCATGCGGTCTACTCACTCAGTGACCCGCGCGCTGTGGTGTTCAAGAACTTTGTCCACCAGCTGGCCGATGCCAAGGGCCGCAGCCGTGACTTTGAGTATTACAACACCATCGAGCGGCTGGCCCCCAAGGTCATTGCCGAAAAACGCCACATCTACAAGGGCGTTTCGACGAATGTAGACTTCTACTCCGGCTTTGTCTATGATATGCTGGGCATTCCGGTGGAACTGTACACGCCGATCTTTGCCATTGCGCGAATCGTCGGCTGGTCCGCCCACCGCATGGAGGAGCTGGTCAATATGGACAAAATCATCCGCCCCGCCTACCAGAGCATCATGCAGCCGCGTGACTACGTCCCGCTGGAAGAACGCTGAAAATAAAACCGGGAAGCGCCGTTTTGACGCTTCCCGGTTTTGCTTATCGGTGGATATACATACGGGTCATCTCATCCTCACCGTCGCCCTGCACCATGCACAAAAACTCCCAGCCGTATCGCTCATAAAAGCCCTTCCATAGAAAAAGAGAAGCACTTTCCCATTTTGGAAACCGCGCTTCTCTTTTCTGCTCTCTTAGTAGTTGCTGCTCTTCAGCTCAAAATAGCTCTGCGGATGGGCGCAGACCGGGCACTTGACCGGCGCGTGCTGGCCGATATAGACGAAACCGCAGTTGCGGCACTGCCAGACCTGCTCGGTCTCGCGGGCGTAGACCTTGCCAGCTTCGATGTTGGCGGCCAGGGCCTTGTAGCGCTCTTCGTGGTCCTTCTCGATGGCGGCGACCATCGTGAACAGGGCTGCAACCTGGTTGAAGCCCTCCTCCTTCGCCTCGGCGGCCATGCGCGGGTACATCGAGGTATGCTCCTCGTTCTCGCCCGCGGCGGCCATCTTCAGGCAGGTCAGCGTGTCGGGGATCTCGCCGTTCTCCATCAGGAGTTTGAACCAAATTTTGGCGTGCTCTTTCTCGTTGTTGGCGGTCTCGGTGAAGATGGCGCTGATTTGCTCGTAGCCTTCCTTCTTGGCCTTGGATGCAAAGTAGGTGTACTTGTTGCGGGCCTGGCTCTCCCCTGCGAAAGCCTCCCACAGGTTTTTCTCGGTCTTGCTGCCTCTGAGTTCCATAGTGAATACCTCCGTTTTAAATTAGGATTTGTTCTTAATTTGTTTCTATTATACCATAAGAAGTGCGTATGTCAAGTCAAATATCGGAAACAACTCTTGTGTATTTTGCCAAAAACGTTGACAAACCATCCAAAATAGTGTACCATCTGAATAGGAGTTAATCTTAAATCCTTAAAGGAGGTCTGCCCATGACCCGCCAACGCGCCCTGATACTGGACATTATGCGTGAAAAATGCCCCGAGCATATGACCGCTGACGAAATTTTCAGCCACGCGCGGCAGGCCATGCCGCACATTGCCCGCGGCACCGTGTACCGCAACCTAAAGCTTATGGAGCTGGACGGCGAGATCGGCCATCTGGAAATGCCGGACGGCCCCGACCGCTACGACGCCAACCCCAGCCCCCACGGCCACCTGCTGTGCGAAAGCTGCGGCGACCTGGCCGACCTGCCGGTGGTGGGGCTGATCCGCGATATTGAGTCCGCCATCGGCACCGAGGTACGCGGTTACACGCTGACGATCCGGTATATCTGCCCAAAATGCCGCGCTAAAAACGCGCAGTGACCCTTGCCGCCCAACCGTGGGCGGTATTTTTGTAAAAGCGAGGTTGGTACTTATGGCAAAGCAGCGCGACCCTGTATTAGATAGTATGCGCGGCATCGGCATCGTGCTTATGGTGCTGGGGCACTCAGGCTTTCCCGGCACCGGTTTTATCTATCTTTTCCACATGGCACTGTTTTTTATGCTCAGCGGGTGGCTTTTCAGCCTGCGGGGCGGGCTGGTACATTTTTCCAAGCGCAAGGTGGTCACGCTCTGGCTGCCCTTTGTGCTGGCCAACACGGCGTTCACGGTGCTGAACAACCTGTTCCTGCGCCTGAATATTTTAACCGGGGATGAGCGCATTCTGGCGCTGCCCGGCAATATCGTCACCACGCCCACAACGCTGAAAGACGTCATCGGCCGCACGGCGCACTGGTGCGTGTTTGACGGCGGCACCCAGCTGGGCGGGGCGCTGTGGTTCATCCAGGCGCTGTTCCAGATTTCTATTTTGTACGCTGTCGTGGAATTTTTGCTGCAGAAGCTGCTGCGCGGCGGTGATACACTGATTGCCCAGGGGCTTGTCTCCGGCGTGCTGCTCTGGGTGGGCTGGCGCTGCGGTCTGGCCGGGTGGAACGTCTGGGGGCTGGGCATTGCGGCCAGCTGTTACAGCTTGTTCTACCTGGGGACTGTGCTGCGCTGCACCGCCCGCAGCGACGTCAAGCCGCTGCACCGCGCCGGGCTGGCCACTGCCGCGTTTGTGCTGCTGGCCGTGCTGGGGCAGTTTGGCTCCGTTGGCCTGGCGGGCAACGGCTACCCCGGGCCGATCTTCCTGCTGGCCGCCAGTCTGGCGGGCTGGGTGCTGGTGCGGCAGGCTGCGTGTCTGGCGGCGGCGTGGCCGAAATTCAGCGCCGTGCTGGCCTACCTGGGCCGCGCCACAATGCCCATTGTCATTTTGCATTTCTTGAGCTTCAAACTCGTGACCTGGCTTGGGCTGCTGGCCACCGGCGGCGAGCCGTACCTGCTGGCCGCGTTCCCCACCTATTTCACCGGCGGCCTTTGGTGGCTGGCGTATACTGTGGTTGGCCTGACTTTGCCGCTGGCAGGGGATTGGATTTACAAGAAAGTGCGGGAAGCCTTCCCCCTTGGGGGAAGGTGGCCGAAGGCCGGATGAGGGGCGGCTTTGCCTTGCCGCCCCATAAGGAAACGCGCCCCTCATCAGTCCGCTTCGCGGACAGCTTTTCCCTCGGGAGAAGCCAAAGCGCCAAAATTTTCGAGCCCTTCGGGGCTCTTTTTTTGATATATTTCCGCCTCCATCGGCGTTATAAGGGTGAAAGGAGGTCGAGCCTATGCAGACTGAACAGGACCTGGAAAAACTCGTACATGCCCACACTGCCGCCCTGCTGCGCTACTGTACCGGCCTGCTGGGGTGTGAAGCCGATGCCCAGGACGCCGTGCAGAAAACCTTCATCAAGGCATGGCAGCGGCGTCGCACCCTGCGGGGCGACGGCACCGACAACGAATGCGCGTGGCTCTACCGCATCGCCTACCGCACCGCGCTGGATATGCTGCGGGCAGCCCGCCGCGCGGCCAACTACCCAACGCCGGAACCGCGGGAACAGGACCCCGGCATCAGCGACGAACTGCGTACCGCGCTGGCCGCTCTGCCGCCGCTCGACCGGGCGCTGGTGTTGGAGCGCGTGCTGGACGGCCTGGACTATGCCGCGCTGGCACGCATCCATGGGCGGCCCGCCGCCTACCTGCGCACACGCTATCACCGGGCCAAAAAACAGCTGGCCTCACGATTGAGAGAGGGGGAGCACCATGACGAATGACCGCGATGAAGAATTTTTGCGCACGAAGCTGACTGACGGCCTGCACCCGGCCGAGGTCGATCTCTGGCCCACCGTGGCCGAGGCTCTGCCCAACGCCCGCCCGGCATGGCCCTGGCGGCGTATCGCCCTCTGCCTGGCTGCGCCGCTGTTGATTGCAGCCGGGGTACTGGCGGGCACAGCAGGATTTACGAACCTGCGGGAGAACCCGCGCCCCTCCTTCGCGCCCGAGGCGAACACCGGGTATGCCATAACGTATGAGCGGCAGTATTTTACGCTGGACAGCGACTTACTGGCGGGGCTGACGGCAAACCACAACGGCGAGGTTTCCGCCGATGGCTGGTTGCCGATGCACTGCGGCATCAACGGATTTTTGCACCTTCCTGATGAGGACGAGATGAACCGCTATTCCCGCGCAGTGCGCGGCTACGACAGTTGGGGCGAACTGACCGCTGCGACCGACCTGCCGCTGGCACAGAACGCACTGCTGGATACCGAAGCCAACAATTTTGCCGCCGTCTCGCTGTATCCGTCAGGCATGATCGAGATACCCGAAGAATACGACGGCCGCCCCTACACGCCGAAAGCGCAGGAATACCCGGCTGGGCTTATCCCCGTTGGGCGCGGTGAAACGCCGGACAAGCTCTACCTGCGCACCGGCGCACGCCATGGCATCTACGATGTGGAAATGATGGCTGTCGTCTATCTGGGCGACGCCGCGCCGGAGACCGTGGCCCAGCTCTACCGCCAAAAGAGCGCCGGGCTGACCTGGGAATGCGAAAGCTACCCAATGGCAAACGGCAACACTGCGCTGATTCCGCACTGCACCAGCAACCCGAACTCGATGCCCTATGTGCAGTCCAGCGCCTATTTTGCGCAGGATGGCATTTTGTATCAGGTTTATTGCCGCCCACACACGGACGGCCTGGATTACAGCGTCAAGCAGGAGGATATCTGGGCCGAACTGAAGGTGGTGCTGAATGGGTTTACATAATACGCACCTGGAAAACCTTGCAAAAAACGCTTGACAACTGGGGGATATCATGCTATATTGTTAGCGTTAGTTAAAGCTAACCGCAGCGAGTTCCCCTTTAGGAACCATAGCCCGCACAGTGCGGTTCTCTCCCCGTACTGTGCGGTTTTATGGAAACTTCGGTTAGCATAGGCTAACTATTGCAGAGGATAAGGAGCCGTCTCATGGCAGAACGTACCCGCGTTACCCCCAGCCCGCGCAGCTTCGCCTGCGATTTGGCAACCCTGTGTGCCCCCACGCTGGCCGGGCTCAAACCCGCCAGCCTCTTCCGCTACCAGCCCGCGCCCGGGCAGGACGCCGCCGACATGGCCGCCGCCTGGCACGCAGCGCTCGCGCCCCGCGGCGTCACGGTGCGGGTGCTCAAGCAGTGTCCGCGTACCGGGGCCGTGCTGGTCTATGTTTACCGCCCCGCGCGGGTGGCAAGACTGCTGGCAGACCCCCGCACGCTGGACTTTCTGGCAGGGGAGGGGTACGCCCTCGGCACTGCGGACGCCCTGCTGAATCAGCTGGCCGACCGGCTGTGCTGCGAGGGGGAATTCCCGCACGAGATCGGCGTTTTCTTAGGCTATCCGCTGGCGGATGTCATCGGTTTTATCGAGAATCGCGGCAAAAACTTTACGGCCTGCGGCTACTGGAAGGTCTACACCGACCCCACCGCCGCCCAGGCAGAGTTTGACCGCTACAAAAAATGCGAGCGCATCTACGCCCGCTGCTATTACAACGGCACCCCGATCCGGCGGCTGACTGTGGCCGCCTGACGATGCACCATAAAGAATGTACAAAGGAGTAGTTTACTATGAGCAAGATCGCAGTTATCTATTGGAGCGGCACCGGCAACACCGAGGCCATGGCTGATTTGGTCGCTAATGCAGCAACCGCTGCCGGCGCAGCTGTTGACAAGTTCACCGCATCTGAGTTCAATGCTGCCTCCGCCGGCGACTACACCGGCTTTGCGCTGGGCTGCCCCGCCATGGGCGCTGAGCAGCTGGAAGAGAGCGAGTTTGAGCCGATGTATCAGGATCTGCGCAGTTCCCTGAGCGGCAAGCCTGTCGGCCTGTTCGGCTCCTACGGCTGGGGCGACGGCGAGTGGATCCGCACCTGGGCCGAGGATGCCGAGGCTGCCGGTGCCCGCATGGTCGTTGAGCCTGTCATGGCCAACGGTGCCCCCGACGGCGACGCCGAGACTGCCTGCGCAGCCCTGGGCACCGCCCTTGCCAACGCGTGATATTCTCCATATCCATCATACCTGGGAGGGGCAGCAATGCCCCTCTTCTTTTTTATGTAAAGCCTTCTCCCCTGGGAGAAGGTGGCCGAAGGCCGGATGAGGGGCGCATTTGCCATAGCAACCCATTCATAGGCAATAACGCCGTCCATGTAGGGGCCGGGTATGTCTGGCCCTCGGCTTACCCGCAATATCTTCCTTCAAAGAGAGGTCTGGCAAGGCCGCCCCTCATCAGCCCGCTTCGCGGGCAGCTTTCCCCAAGGGGGAAGCCTTTGCTTGCAGCATCCAAAAAGTTCCTACTTGACAATCTCGCAAAGTTAGTATATCCTAAGTTCGATTAGAAAACACTAACCCGGAGGTTATCGTATGGCAAACGTTATTATTGTTCTGATCCTGGTCGTAGCTGTTGTCTACGGCATCTACAACTATGTACATCACCTGAACCATGGCGGCGGCTGCTGCGGTGAGCATGACGCCCCCGCCAGGAAGGTCAAGGCCGCCGACACCAACAAAAGCCATTACCTGCACCGTCTGGTCATGGGTGTGGACGGCATGACATGCCAGAACTGCCAGCGCCATGTGGAGAACGCCCTGAACGCCATGACGGACACCCTGGCCGAGGCAGACCTGAGCGCCCAGAAGGTGACGGTCTGGACCAAGGCCGACGCCGACGAAGACGCCATCCGTCAGGCCATCCGCGATGCCGGTTATCTGCCCCTGCGCACGACGGAGAAAGAGTAAACACATTGGGTATGTCCTGTCCGTAGGGGCCGGGCCTGCCCGGTTCTCAACCTTGCGGCGGCCCACAGCGTTTCGGGTTGCGGCAGATGCGCGGGCCGGATATGTCTGTCCCCCTACAACTCTACTAAAAGGAACCACAAACTATGATGATAAACAAACGCCTGATCGCCATGATGGGCGATTCCAAACGGTATATCGCGCGGAATGTGGCGCTGCAATGGGTGGCGCTGTTGGCCAATATTGCCATGATCTTTGCCGTGTCTGCGTTTTTGGCGGGGCTTGTGTACGGCCAGGGCAGCCTGTCCGCCGCGCTGCTTGTGCTGCTGGGGGCGCTCGTCGTGCGGTTCTTCTGCACCCAGGGCGCGGCTTCGGCCAGCTACAACGCCAGCCGCACCGTGAAAAAGACGCTGCGCGCCGCCATCTATGAAAAACTGCTGCGCCTGGGCGGCAGCTACACCCAGGCCGTGCCCACCGCCGAGGTCCTGCAGCTGGCGGGCGAGGGCGTCGAACAGCTCGAGACCTACTTCGGCGCGTACCTTCCGCAGTTTTTCTACGCCATGCTCGCGCCCCTCACACTGTTTATCGCGCTGGCCCCGGTCAGCCTGCGGGCAGCGGTCATTTTGATGATCTGCGTGCCGCTGATTCCGGTTTCCATCGTGGCTGTGCAGAAATTTGCCAAAAAACTGCTGGGCAAATACTGGGGCCAGTACGCCGCGCTGGGTGACAGCTTTCTGGAAAACCTTCAAGGGTTGACCACACTCAAAATCTACCAGGCAGACGAAGCCCGCCATGCGGCCATGAACCGCGAGGCCGAGCATTTCCGCAAGGTGACGATGAAAGTCCTGACGATGCAGCTGAACTCCATCATCGTTATGGACGTCATCGCCTACGGCGGCGCGGCGCTGGGCATTGCCGTGGCGGCTAAAGAGTTCGCCGCGGGCCGCGTGGGTTTGCAGGATGCGCTCTGCATTTTGCTGTTGTCGGCGGATTTCTTCCTGCCCATGCGCGCGCTGGGGTCGTATTTCCACGTCGCCATGAATGGCATGGCCGCCAGCGATAAAATTTTTAAGCTGCTGGATCTGCCTGAGGGCGATGCCAGGACCGCCGAGATCGGCACGGGCTGCGCCATTGCCTGCCGTGACCTGCACTTTGGCTACACCGCCGAAAAAGAGACGCTGTACGGCTTGAATCTCGACTTTCCCCAGGGCAGCTTTACGGCGCTGGTGGGCGAGAGCGGCTGCGGCAAATCGACGATTGCTGCTGTACTGACCGGCCGCGCAGCTGGCTACACCGGCAGCGTAACCATCGGCGGGCAGGAGCTTTCCGCCGTCAACGAAGCAAACCTTTTGAAAAACGTGACCCTCGTCAGCCTGGGCAGCCACCTGTTCAAGGGTACGGTGGCAGACAACCTGCGGATGGCCGTACCCGACGCCGACGACGGCGCACTGTGGGGCGCGTTGGAACAGGTCAACCTTGCAGATTTCCTGCGCAGCGAGGACGGCCTGAACACACAGCTGGCCGAAGGCGGCAGCAACCTGTCCGGCGGCCAGCGGCAGCGTCTGGCGCTGGCCCGCGCCCTGCTGCATGACAGTCCCGTTTATATATTTGACGAAGCAACGTCTAATATTGACGTAGAGAGCGAGAACGATATCATGGCGGGCATCCACCGTCTGGCCGGGCGCAGGACGGTCATTTTGATTTCCCACCGCCTGGCCAACGTCACGAAAGCGGACAATATTTACGTGCTGGATCATGGGCACTTGGCCGGACAGGGCACACACGAAGCACTGCTGGCCCAGGGCGGGCTGTACGCCGACCTGTGGAACCGCCAGCAGGCACTGGAAAACTACGGAAAGGGGGCGCAGTGATGGAAACCAAACGCACGCGCGGCAATTTCAACGTCATGTGCCGCCTTGTGGGGCTGGTCAAGCCGCTGGCCCCGGTCATGGTATGCGCCGTTCTGCTTGGTGTGGCGGGCTTTCTTTGCGCTATCTTTATCCCGGTTCTGGGCGTCTATGCGCTGCTGGACACGCTGTTGGCCGCCGCGCCTATTGCCCTTGGCACCGTATGTATTTTGCTGCCGATTTTGGCCGTAGCCCGCGGCGTGCTGCACTACGCCGAGCAGGGCTGCAACCATTTTATTGCCTTCAAGCTGCTGGCCCTCATCCGCGACAAGGTCTTTGGCGTGCTGCGCCAGCTGGCCCCCGCGAAGCTGGAAGGCCGCGACAAGGGCGACCTGATTGCCGTGCTGACCGCCGACATTGAACTGCTGGAAGTTTTCTACGCCCACACGATCTCGCCCATCTGCATTGCGGTCATCGTAAGCATCGTTATGGCGTGCTTTATGGGCAGTTATGCGTCACTGCTGGGGCTGTACGCCGCCCTGGCCTACGCCATTATCGGCATCGGTGTCCCGGTGGCCGCCGCCAAGGGTTCGCGCAAGTCGGGCGAGAATTTTCGTGCGGAGTTCGGCGCTCTGAACGGTTTTGTGCTGGACAGCCTGCGCGGCGTGCGGGAGAGCCTGCAATACAACGACGGCGCGCATCGGCTGGCGCAAATCA
>ERZ773170.206-NODE-206-length-66893-cov-13.328900_pt1 | contig 66893 bp, 55 predicted proteins | sample MGYA00581002_ERZ773170 | MGnify/ENA primary metagenome ERZ773170 (study PRJEB29015, sample SAMEA2737811) | human gut metagenome | biome: human gut; feature: human-associated habitat; material: faeces | place: China | collected 2012 ... | reverse complement strand
CTGACCCGAACGACGGTAGTTTTCCAGAACATCAATGAGCCTCTCCCTGTTTTTTCAAATCTGCCCGTAAAACCCGCCTCACGGTTACGGTCAAAACGTCGATTTTTGAAATTTGCCCGTAAACCGGTCAAAACCTCATTCCTTTTTAACGTTTTGATAAACGGAAACATCTTTCTGTCATAACATAAGATTGTCCTGCATACGCAAAAGCCCCGGATGAGATTTGTAATTAATCGCAAATCATCCAGGGCTTTAATTTCAGGCATGGTTCATCAGCTATTTGAAGAAACCGAACTTGGCCTTATAGCCTGCATCTGAAACCGCATCTTTCAATGCCTTGTCCGATACGGTCGAATCGGCTTCAATCGTTGCCTTTTTTTGTTCAAGGTCAACTTTGGCGGACGTTACTCCGTCAACTTTCAATAATGCTTCTTTGACGTGATTTGCACAATTCATGCATGTCATGCCTTTTACGGTAAATGTTTTTTCCATTGTTGATTCCTCCTGGATTAATTTTTATGATTAGAGTGCCTTGCGCTGAAAAAGCGCAGCCGCAAAGCATTGGTAACGACAAAGACGGAACTGAAACTCATTGCAAGAGCACCGATCATCGGACTGAGTTTAAATCCGAATGCAGGGTAGAAGATTCCTGCAGCAATCGGAATTCCGATAATGTTGTAGATGAATGCCCAAAAAAGATTTTCTTTGATGTTTTTGATGGTCGCCTTGCTGAGCCTGATAGCGGTCGAAACTTCAGTGAGCTGGCTTTTCATTAAAACAACGTCGGCTGAATCAATGGCAATGTCGGTTCCTGCTCCGATGGCAATGCCGACGTCTGCTCTTGCAAGGGCAGGCGCATCGTTGATTCCGTCACCGACCATGGCGACTTTTTGTCCTTGATTTTGCAGCTTTTGAATCTCATGTTCTTTGTCAGCAGGCAGGACCTCCGCGATGACGTTTCTGATGCCGGCTTTTTTAGCGATGGATCTTGCGGTCGTTTCGTTGTCACCGGTCAGCATGATCGTTTGAAGGCCCATTTGATTGAGTTCCTCAATTGCTTCTTTGCTTGTGTCTTTAATAACGTCAGCGACGCGGATGATGCCGATGAGACGATTGTCTTGGGCAAAGTAAAGCGTTGTTTTTCCGCCGTTTGGACTGTTGTCAAGAAAATTTGCTGACGTTGTTTCAATCTGGTTTTCAGTCATCATTTTCAAATTTCCGGCAAGAATCTTCTTACCATCGATAATACCACTAATTCCCTGTCCTGCAACCTGCGTGAATTTTTCGACCTCAAGGAAAGAAAGATTTTTTTCCTTTGCAGAAGTCGTAATTGCTTGAGCCAAAGGGTGTTCAGACAAGGATTCAAGCGAAGCCGCAATTTGCAGCAAATCGTTTTCTGTATCTTGCAAAGGAAAGATGTCGGTGACAACCGGCTTGCCTTCCGTAATCGTTCCGGTTTTGTCAAAAACGATCGTTTGCAGCTCATGCGTTGTTTCAAGCGCCTTGGCGGATTTGAACAAGATTCCGTTTATTGCCCCCTGGCCGGTTCCGACCATGATGGCCGTCGGTGTCGCCAGTCCGAGAGCGCACGGACAACTGATGACAAGGACGGAAATTCCGATTGAAAGAGCAAATTCAAACGTTGAACCAAGCAACAGCCAAATAATGGCCGCGATAAAAGCGATGCCGATTACGATCGGAACGAAGACGCCGCTGACGCGATCGGCCAGATTAGCGATAGGAGCCTTGGAACTTGTTGCTTCATCGACAAGTTTGACGATTTGAGCAAGGACGGTCTCATCGCCTGTCTTGGTGACTCTCATTTTGAAATAGCCGTTTCGGTTGATGGTTGCGCCGATTGCCTTGTCGCCTTCTTTTTTGTCGACCGGAAGACTCTCGCCCGTCAGAGCAGATTCGTCGATTGATGCGCTGCCGGAGATGATAACGCCGTCAACAGGGATGCTTTCTCCGGCCTTGACGATTACGACGTCATCTTTTTTGACTTCTTCTACCGGAACGTTTTTTTCCTGATTGTCACGCAGCACTCGGGCCATTTTAGGTGCCAGATTCAAAAGCTTTGAAATGGCATCCGTTGTTTTGCCCTTGGCTTTTGCCTCAAGCGTTTTTCCGAGCGTAATCAACGTCAAGATGGTTCCTGCAGATTCAAAGTAAAGATTCATGACGTGTGCCGAGACGCTTTTAAAATCCAGAAATCCCAATCCGATGCCAATTTTATAAATAGTAAAGATTCCGTAGACAAGAGCTGCCGAAGCTCCTAACGCTACCAAAGAGTCCATGTTCGGCGTTCCCTTGAAAAGAGACTTGAACCCGTTGATGAAATAGCTGCGGTTAAGGTAAACGACCGGCAGAAGCAGCAGGAACTGCGTGAAGGCAAAGGTGATGGCATTCGTTGTTCCCAAGAAGAAAAACGGCAAAGGCCAACCAAGCATGTGTCCCATCGAAAGGTAGATCAGCGGGACGGTAAAGATGACTGACCAGATCAAGCGCCGCTTATAAGACTCATACTCTTTTTGAGCCGAATTTTCTTCCGTATCTTTGGTCAAATCAGCGTTTTTTGAGCGAAGCTTTGCTCCATATCCGGCATCTGAAACGGCATGTTCTATTTCTGCCTGATTAAGCTTGTTTTCGTCGTAATCAACCACCATGCTGTTTTTTAAAAGGTTGACCGTGACTTTTTTGACGCCCGGTTGCTTTTCGACGGCTTTTTCAACGTGTCTTACGCAGGAAGAGCAGGTCATTCCGGTAACGTCGTAAGTTTCTTTTCTCATAAATATTTCCCCTTAGATTATAAATACAATTGCTTTGAGATGTATGTCTATTCAAAAATAATGTTATATAAAAATGAACAAATTTTGGTTTATGACGGAGACCTTAACAAGGGTTTTGAAGCAGCTCTTAAGAAGAGCAAAAAGTTAGTCTTATCGATGGCCATCGCTGGTGCTGCATTTGCGTCAACGTCAGCGCCCAAAACGACAATCTGATCGTTTATTCGGTTTGTTGCATAAAACAGTCGTTTCCGGTTAAAAATCAGAGACGGCTGTTTGTCCACAAATTTAAGCATACATTCTCAAATCAAAATTAACAAGGAAAGCGGCTTGGTTTTGCCCGAACGGGACAGATATTTTTCCGAAATGGCTAATTTTGGCGATAAACTGATTGAAAATTTGGATAAAAGATATACGATCGACGTGCTTTCAAGCGGATTTTTGATGAATCAGACGACGCTCAAAGCAGTGTTTAAGAAGGTTTACGGAAAACCGATTGCTTCATATATGAAAGACTATCGAATGAAAAAAGCTGCCGAAATTCTTAAAGAAAGCGATATGCTGCTTTTTGACGTTGCAAGCACGGTCGGACGCTCCAGCTAAAGCAAGTTCAGCCAAGCGTTTAAAGAATCGTACGGAGTCGTTCCGAGCCGCTGTCGTCAAGAACAAATGCTTGCCAGTTTTAAGCGACAATAGGATAATTGAATTCGAAAGGACGTGTTTTGAATATGAAAAAAGCTACTGACTGCGGGTTGGCGGCAATTGTGCTGCTGATGCTCTTTTCCCTTGTTTTGACAGCTAAGGATGTGTTTTTGGCCACTGTTCCCAAGGATAAAAATGCAGCATTGTTTCTTTGTCTGGAAATCGTTTTGGGAATCGTGATCGTTTGTTTGCCGAAAATCATTTCTGTCAAATTTGATTTATATCTTCCTCCGATGATTTACGGATTCTTTTTGCTTTTTATCTTTGGGGCAATTTATTTGGGAACCATCTATCACTTTTATCGAATTCCTTATTGGGACAAAGGACTCCACCTTATCAGCGGTGCTTTGCTCGCAAGTTTTGCGCTGGCGCTTTTTGGTGCGCTCGTTCCAAAAGAGCAGCAAGAACTTCCGCCGGGTTTCATCAGTCTGTATGCGACGGCGTTTGCGATGATGTGCGGTGTTTTATGGGAATTTTATGAATTCACGTGTGATTCGTTCGGGATGAATCTGCAGCGCTATATGGCAAACGGTCACATGCTGGTCGGAAGAGCCGCTTTGATGGACACGATGGGCGATTTGATTGCCGACTTCATTGGTGCGTTTTTGTTTGCTGCGGTTGCCTTTGTTCAAATCAAGAAGAACGATTCGTGGATGCAAAAATTCTTTTTTCACAAAAATTAAAAAATACTAAAAAAATGGTTGACGAATTCCTAAAATCGAATTATAATCGTATCAACAAGTTTATTTAATGACGATTTAATTTTTTAAGGAGAATGTAATCATGAGAAAATCAACTGCAAAATCACAATTACGATTTTACTATTACTGGTTTATCCAGTAACGTCGATGCCGCATCTGGTATGGGCGTTACTTTCCCAAACTGGATGCGGCCGGTAATGATTTTCTTGTGGTCAAAGGTCGCATGGATGCAATTGCACTGTGAGGCCTTTTTAATTTTCTGTTTTTCGTATCTTGGCAGATTTTTGGTTCTTACAGTGTCGCTGTAGGAGCTTTTTTATTAATCGGGAGGAACGAAAATGAAAAAAGAAGTTGGACAAAATATTGATGAACTTGCAATCAACAATCTGCGCGTTTTGAGCTGTGAAATGATTCAGCGGGCAAATTCAGGGCATCCGGGGATTGCCCTTGGAGCGGCACCGATGATGTGGGCGTTGTTTTCACGTCATTTGCGAGTAGATCCGAAAGATCCCGAGTGGTCGAATCGCGACCGTTTCGTTCTTTCTGCCGGACATGGATCGGCACTCTTATATGCAATGCTTCACGTCAGCGGCTTTGATCTGTCGATTAATGACTTGAAGAACTTCCGGCGTTTTGGAAGCAAGACGCCTGGTCATCCTGAGCGCGGACATGTTCCCGGTGTTGAAGCAACAACGGGCCCGCTTGGCCAAGGCATCGGGATGGCAGTCGGAATGGCGCTTGCTGAAAGAACTTTGGCGGCTCGCTTGAACAAAAAAGCCAAAGTGGTCGACCATTTCACGTACTGTCTTGTCGGTGACGGTGATTTAATGGAAGGAATCTCGCATGAAGCAGCCAGCTTTGCCGGTAATCAGCGTCTATCCAAATTAATCGTCGTGTACGATTCAAATGACGTTTCTTTGGACGGACCGGCTTCAAGAAGCTTCAGGACGGATGTTTGTCGCAGATTTGAAAGCTATGGCTGGGATACGCAGCTGGTCGCAAACGGCAATGACGTCGATGAAATCGATCGGGCGATCGAAAAGGCCAAGAAAACGGATAAGCCGAGTCTGATCGAAATCAAAACGACAATCGGTTTCGGGGCTGACAAGGCTGGAACGAATGCCGTGCACGGTGCGCCGCTTGGAGAAAACGGGCTTGAAAATCTTCGGACTCGCCTTGAGTATGACGGACCAGCCTTCACGGTTTTGCCGGAAGTCAAAGCTGCAGCTGAAACGATGATTGAAAATCGCGGCAAAAAGGCTCATGACGATTGGCGCAAGGTGCTTGACGATTTGGCGGCATCTGATGAAGAATGCTTTGATGAAACTGTTGCGGTCTTAAACGGCAAGCGTTGCCTCAATGCTCTTGACGGGATGACGCGCTACGAGAGCGGAGCGGAAGCAAGCCGCGATACGAGTCATAAGGTTATCCAGGTGCTTGCAGAAAAAATGGACAATCTTGTCGGCGGCTCCGCAGACTTGTCTTCATCAGACAAAACCGCAATTGACGCAAGCGGTCTGCTTGATGACGAGCATCCGACCGGAAGAAACGTCGCATACGGCGTTCGCGAGTTTGCTCAAGGAACGATCATGAACGGAATGGCCTTGCATGGCGGTCTTAGAGTATTCGGCGGAACGTTCCTCGTTTTCTCGGATTACCTGAGAGGCGCGATTCGCTTGTCTGCTTTGCAAAAACTCCCAGTCGTTTACGTTTTCACGCATGACTCAATCGCAGTCGGAGAAGACGGACCGACGCATGAGCCCGTTGAACAGCTGATGAGTCTGCGCTCATTGCCGAATGTCGACGTGCTTCGTCCGGCTGATCCGAACGAAGTGATCGCTGCTTGGCAACAGGCGATTGATTCCGTTGATCATCCGACGGTTTTGGTTTTGACTCGTCAAAAGCTGCCTGTTTTGTCACGGACGTCCAAGCTCGCAGATGCAGGCGTTGCTCGCGGAGGATACGTTGTTTCTCCGCAAAAGGGGATGCGTCCAAGCGGAATCCTGATTGCTTCCGGATCAGAAGTTTCATTGGCAATCAAGGCTCAAGAGCGTTTGTTCAAGCTGGGTGAAGACGTCAGCGTCGTATCCATGCCATCCATGGAACGTTTCGATGCACAGCCGCAAAATTACAAGGATCAGGTGCTTCCGCCGTCCGTCAGAAGAAGAACGGCCATTGAAATGGGCTCGACGCGCGGTTGGGAACGTTACGTCGGACTTGACGGAACGATCGTCGGCCTTGATGAATTCGGCGCAAGCGGCGCAATGGACGATGTGCTTGCAAATGCAGGCTTCACGGTTGAAAACGTTGTTTTGACGTTCCAAAAAACAAATGTAACCGGTGAAAATCATTTATCGGCAATTCGCTTATAATTTAGGAGGAAAATATTATGATTATTGTTTTGAAGAAGGATGAAGCAAAGGAAAAAATTGAAGTCGTCAAGAAGGCATTTGATGGCAAGAAACAGGTTTTCGTGCATGAAAACCGCGTTGCCGTTCAAGGTGCCAAGGCAGACGAGATTCCAAGCGAAGTTCTTAATGCGGCAGAAGACGTGATTACGAACGTTCCGGCAGCGGTTCAGTCAAGCCGTCTGCTTCATCCGGAAGATACGATCGTCAAAACGGCGCATACTGAAGTTGGCGGCAACAAGCTGGCTTTGATGGCCGGCCCTTGCTCCGTTGAAAGCGAAGAACACATTCACCGGATGGCCAAAGTTGCAAAGGAAGCCGGCGCAACGGTTCTTCGCGGCGGCGCATTCAAGCCGAGAACATCACCCTACTCATTCCAGGGCCTTGGTGAAGAAGGTCTGAAATACTTGCGTGAAGCTGCTGATGAGAACGGAATGGACGTCATTACTGAAGTAATGGATGACGAACACGTTGAACTTGTCGGAAAATACACGGATTTCTTCCAAATCGGTGCCCGCAATATGCAAAACTTCTCGCTCCTTAAAGAAGTCGGCAAAACGAAGATTCCGGTTGCTTTGAAGCGCGGCATGTCTGCAACGATTGACGACGTGCTTAATGCTGCTGAATACATTGCTGCAGGCGGAAACAATCAGATTATCTTGATTGAACGGGGAATTCGCACGTTTGACAACAAGTACACGCGCAATACGTTTGATGTTGGTGCGGTTCCCGTCCTTCAGCAACTGACGCATTATCCTGTCATTGTCGATCCGAGTCATGCTGCCGGAGTCTGGGATCTCGTTACGCCGCTTGCCCAGGCCGGCGTTGCGGCAGGTGCCAGCGGTTTGATCGTTGAGATCCACGATGATCCGGAACATGCATTTTCTGACGGACCTCAAGCACTCAAGCCGGATACTTTCAAGGAAATGGCACGTCGCTGCGAAGAGATTCACAAAGTCGTTTCAGCCTGGAAATGAGGTGTTTGAATGCGAAGCGTTGCGGTCGATACCAAAACCAAATCATATGAAATTTTAATCGAAGAAGGCGTTCTCGACAATCCTGCCGAACATCTCGAAAAGGTATGGACCAAGAGACGTTGCGTCATTTTGACCGACACGAACGTGTACCCGCTTTACGCAAAGAAAGTTTCAAAAAATCTTTCTGAAGCCGGATTCGAAAACATCGTCATTACGGTTGAAGCTGGAGAAAAAAGCAAATCATGGCAAACGCTCAGCAACGTTGTTTCTCAAATTGCCGATTTCGGTTTGACCAGAGGAGACGGCTTGATCGCGCTTGGAGGCGGGGTTGTCGGAGATTTGGGCGGACTGTGCGCTTCGCTTTATATGCGCGGAATCTCGTTTGTTCAGTTTCCGACTTCGCTTCTTGCACAGGTTGACAGTTCCGTCGGCGGCAAGACCGCGATTGATATCGCGCAAGGAAAAAATCTTGTCGGAACCTTTTACCAACCCGATCTTGTGCTGATTGATCCCCTGGTATTGAAGACATTGGACGAAAGGGTTACGGTCGAAGGTTATGCGGAAGTTGTCAAGTGTGCCGCGATGGTCGGCGGAACGTTTTGGCAATTGATTGAAAAAATCGATGATGCGCAGGCAATTTTGAAACACGCTCCGGAACTGATCCAAAGAAGCGTGGAATTTAAAGCTGAAGTCGTTACAAAGGACGAAAAAGAAGGCGGTTTGCGCAAACTGCTCAATTTTGGACACAGCATCGGCCATGCGGTTGAACTTCTTGCGGATGGCAGACTGCTTCACGGTGAAGCAATTTCGATCGGACTTGCCGAAGTCAATCGAATTTTTGAAAGTCGCGGACTAACCGAGGAAGGAACGACACAAGCAATTTGCGACCGTTTGCAAGCTGTCGGACTTCCGCTTGAAGACGAACTCCTTTCAGATTTGCGCGTGACTGACATCATGAAGCATGATAAAAAAGTTTCTAAAGCGGCACTGACTTTTGTCTACCTTAAAAAGATCGGCGAGCCGGAGATGTTTTCCGTCTCGTTGGATGAATTGCAAAGATTCATTGAAAAATAAAGATACGAATAAAAACCCGGATGATTTTCAATCAACTGCAAATTGTCCGGGTTTTTGCGTATGCATGACAATCGTCTGCCATGATGGAAATAAGCAAAAACAGCTTGGCGGCAAATTTGACTGGGAGCTTGGCGCGTTGCTTTAGCGGACTCTGCATTTGGCAAAATCACTGTCATTTACGGACAAATCGATGAAAATGGGCATACTGTCCGTAAATAGCCTGCTCGAAAAATAGCGATTACGGACAAAAAGGTCAAAAAAGGCCGTTTGTCCGTAAAAATTCAGACGCTTCGGACCTGGTTTTACGGACAAATGCTCCAAAAAGCGGCTTCTGTCCGTAAATTCTCAGCATAATGGCCCAAAATTTACGGACAAATCGCTGAAAAAGGTCAGTTTGTCCGTAAAAGGCGTTTTGCTTACGGACAAATCAGCAAAAAAAGGCTCTTTGTCCGTAAATCAGGATGAAATTTTGGTTGAATTGGTTGAACGGCACTGTATTTAAACAACATCCGTCGGTTTTATTGAGAGGATTAGAAGGCACTATAGGGTTTCGGGTTAATATTTTTCGGCAAGCCTAATCACATTATTTGACTATACAGAAATTAATTGATACAGTATATTGCGTAAGCTAAAGTTAAATTTTTACGGAGGTTTCATATGGCAGTTTTGGAATTAAAGAACGTTAAAAAAGTTTATAAGATGCCTGGCGGTGGCACTTTTCAAGCCTTAAAGGGAATCAGCGCCTCTTTTGAAGAGGGAGAACTGGTTTCGATTGTCGGCGAATCCGGCAGCGGAAAGTCGACTTTAATGAATCTGATCGGCGGACTTGATTCTGATTTTGAGGGAGAAATCATCTATCAAGGCAAGAACCTGCGTGACTATACCAAGCAGGAACTGGACAGATTTCACAAAAAAAGCATTGGATTCATCTTCCAGAACTTCAATCTGATTTCTCATCTGAGTCTGCTGGACAACGTTTCGCTTGCGATGACTTTGTCAAACGTTGACAAGGAAACTCGCGACAAAAGGGCAGCCGAACTTTTGACTCAAGTCGGTTTAGGCGAACACATGCATAAAAAGCCTGATGCGATTTCCGGTGGCCAAAAACAGCGCGTGGCCATTGCGCGTGCTTTGATCAATGATCCGGACGTGATTATTGCCGATGAGCCGACCGGAGCTTTGGATGCTGAAACGACCGACACCGTGCTTGAAATGATCAAGGAAATTGCTGAAAGCGGCAAGCTCGTTTTGATGGTTACGCACTCTGACAGGGTTGCTTCGCATTGTACCAGAGTTCTTAGAATCGACAGCGGCTCGCTTATCTCAGATACGACGCAAGACGTTGAATTCCATAAGAAACCAGCTGATAAGAAAGAAACAAGCCCGGTCAGGAACATGAGCTTGACGAATGCGATTCGCCTTGCCTTCCTTAACATGAAAGCCAAGTTCGGGCGCAATGCTTTAGTGGCATTCGGGTCGAGCATCGGCATCATGGCGGTGGTTTTGATGCTCGGAATCGGACGCGGCGTGACGAATTACATCAAGAGCACGATGGTTACCTATACGAATCCGAACGTGACTGAAGTACATAAGCAAAGTCTTGAAATGGATAAGAAACAGCAGGAAAAAGTCCAGGCCGGGGATTCAAGCACGATCGGAAGCGTGCGCGAAGATCATATTTCGATGATGACCGGGACGTCCGACAAGAATACTTTCAGTCAAAAAGACATCGACAAATTGAAGAAAATTAAAAACGTCGATACGATTCAGCGCGGATATTCCACGTTTTCTCTTGGGACGAACAAGGTTGCCTTTAATTCCAATACGGCAAACATCATGATGCTGATGACGATGTCCAAGTCGGTTACGAAATCAAGCATTACGAAAGGTCATGCTCCAAAGAAGAACGAAGTCCTGCTTGATCAGGCGACGGCAGATCTTTTGGGCAAAAACATCATTGGCAAAAAAGTCAGGCTTTCGCTCACGATCGGTGACAAAACGATTGAAAAAGAAGTCAAGGTCAGCGGAATTTACGATACGCAAACGAGCACGATCGTCGTTCGTTACGGTGATTTGAATCAGGTGTTCAAAGACAACGGACAAAAGCTCAAGGCCAATACGGTATTCTTATATACAAAGAACTCCGACAATACGAAAGCAATCAAAGACAAGGTCAAAAAGCTCGGCTATTCAGGATCGATGCAAGAAACGATGACCGACATGTTTACGCAGATGCTTGACGTCATTACGTATGTCTTGGCGGCAATCGCCGGCGTTTCGCTGGTTGTTTCCGCAATCATGATTCTGGTCGTGCTGAACATTTCCGTTGTCGAACGGACAAAGGAAATCGGCGTGCTCAAAGCTCTCGGAGCTCGTCGCAAAGACGTTCGTCGCATCTTTGTTTCAGAAGCGTTTCTGATCGGGCTTGGTTCTGGTCTCTTGGGAGTCGTCATTACGGAAATTCTTGGATTTGCAATCAATTCGGTGACAAAGCCGGCCTATGGCGTGAACGTTGTCACCCTTGAACCGCAGTTTCTGATTTCCGGCATCATCATCAGCATCGTCATCAGCATGCTGGCAGGACTGCTTCCGGCAAACCGTGCTTCCAAACTTGATCCTGTTGAATCATTGCGCAAGGAATAGTCTTGAAAAAAGAATCCGGAAAAAACCGGTCCTCAAACTGAAAACTCGAGGCTTCGGAAAAAGGTCCCGTTTTCGTCTTGAAATAAATTGAATGCCGAACAAAGGAAGTTGCAAGTCGACTGATTTTGTCCGACATTTTTTTCAATTTTGATACGTGAAACTCTTTTTGCCAAATGCAGCGCTGCATTTGAACAAAAAATATTCTCAATTTATTATTGCTGTTTTTTAATCTTGATGTTAGAATTATCTCAATATTTTACAAGGGAGTGACGGGATTGAGTCGAGAAAAGGTCGAACAATATTTGGAAAAGGAAAATTATGCGGATCGAATCATCGTGCTTGAAGATTCCAGCGCAACGGTCGAAGAAGCTGCTCATGCATTGGGGTGCGAGCCTGAACACATTGCTAAAACAATGTCGTTTTTGCTTGATGAAAAGCCGCTTTTGGTCGTTATGGCGGGGGATGCCAAAGTTGACAATCGCAAGTTCAAGGATCGTTTTCACAAGAGGCCGCGCATGATTGCGTCAGACGTTGTGGAAAAGTTCATCGGGCACGCTCCTGGCGGCGTTTGTCCGTTTGCAGTCAAGGAAAACGTGGCCGTCTTTTTGGATGAATCGCTCAAACGTTTCAAGACGGTATATCCGGCTGCGGGTGATGCTCATTCTGCGGTGCGGCTGTCGCTTGAAGAACTTGAAAAACTTGCTCATCCCAAGGAATGGATCGACGTTGCCAAAGGATGGGAATGATGACGAGAGGCTGGGAAAAACGATGCCGCAAATTGAAAAACAGGATGATTTGCCATCAATTGCAAGTCTGATCCGGTTTTTTTTTACAAGTAAAAAATTAAAGAGGTGCATTACGAATTCAATCGCGAATCGGCCGCCTTCGTTCGGCATTTCATTTAATTCAAGCAAGAAACTGAACTTTTTTTGCGAAATACAGTGCATGAAACGTCAAAGCGAATCAAAGATTTTGCGAACGATATTCATCAAAATGGACGAATTTGTTCGATGATATTGTTTAAAAGACAACACTGAAATTTAGACTTGTGATATAATTTGAAACAAGTCGATTTGACGAAAAAATTCATAGGAGGGTGTTATTTTGGACAATAAAAATAAAACGTTTCGCAGCGTTTTGATAGCGTTGTTTTGCGCAATTATCATCGTACAGAATTTTGTGCCTTTTTTCGGTTACATTCCGGTCGGCCCCTTGAATCTGACAACGATTCACGTCACCGTAATCATTGCGGCAATTGTTTTGGGACCTCGTGACGGTGCAATCGTCGGGGGAGTTTGGGGGCTCATCACGTTTATTAGGGCCTACGTCTGGCCAACGAGTCCTTTGGCGACAATCGTTTTTGTCAATCCGTTGGTATCGGTCGTGCCCAGAATTTTAATCGGTGTCGTTGCCGGTTATGCATTTATTTTTCTCAGAAATAAAGTAAAAAAAGTTCCGGCAATGTGCGTTGCTTCAATTCTTGGAGCGATGACGAATACAATTTTGGTGCTCGGCTTGATCTATCTGCTCTATCGCGGACAGTCACAGGCATTGTATTCGCTTGACGTCAAGGCCCTTTTGCCGTACCTGCTCGGCGTTATCGGGACGAATGGCGTTCCGGAAGCTATTTTAGCCGGCATCGTTGGTCCTGCAATTTCCGTTCCGTTGCTGTCAAGACTCGAAAAGAAATAGTCGTTTTGCGCGATCCGTTCAGTGCTTGTGGGGTGAGACTTTGTGGCACGCAAAAAAAATTATCCAAAAAAGAAGAGAGGCTTTCTGATTGTCAACGGCAAGCTTCGGTATCCTGATATTATCCTGGTTTTACTGGTCGTTTCGTTAATCAGCGTTCAATTGACGAAGTGGGTTCTGGATGTTGGAAACGTTCAAAATACCGAACCGCAAACAGAACAGGATGTTAAAAACAACTCTGATAAATCAAGCTTCATCAAAGTGCTCGTACCTGTTGCTCAAGAGCAGCAAAGACGGCATCATGTTTTTTCAAGCATTACTTTGGCGCAGGCTGCTTTGGAATCTGATTGGGGAAGAAGCGAACTTTCTTCCAAGTATAACAACTTGTTTGGAATCAAAAGCAATCAGGCAAGCAGCGTGCTGCTGACGACGCAGGAATATGTCAATGGACAGTGGATAACCGTTAAGGCGCGTTTTGCTACGTATGACAGTTGGGATGATTCAGTCAGAGCACACACGCAGCTTTTTTTGAACGGAACGCAGTGGGATAAGGAGCATTATCGTTCGGTGCTTGAGGCATCTGATTATAAACAGGCAGCCCAGGCGCTTCAGGATAAGGGATATGCGACTGACCCCGGATATGCGCAGAAACTGATTTCTTTAATTGAAGAATATGATTTGAACCAGTACGATTCGCTTTGAAATCTGATGATGTCCGGTCATGGCAGGGCTTTTTCCTAGCCGTTTGTCATTGAAGAATAATTTGGAATATGTTATCCTATGCTAGTGTTACTTGTATAAATGCCGTAATATGGTCGGCAAGTTTCTACCCAAGGCCGTAAATCTTGGACTATGAGTAAGAATAGCTAGGTTTATTGGCTTTTTTTACTGTTGAGGGTAAGGAAAGCCTTTTTTGTTTGCAATTTTATTTCGTACGATGCACGAGGAGGAATTATTTTGAAATTGCTTGAGGATCGCATTCGTCAAGATGGCGTCGTTTTGCCGGGAAACGTTTTAAAGGTTAACCAGTTTTTGAATCACCAGATTGATCCGCAATTGATGTATGAGATTGGTCAGGAATTTGCGCGGTTATTTAAAGAACGTCCCGTCACCAAAATTTTGACGGTCGAAGCTTCTGGGATAGCACCTGCAATTATGGCCGGACTCGTCATGAACGTGCCGGTTTTGTTTGCCAGAAAGAAAAAACCGGCAACGCTTGATGACAGGACTTACACTGCAGAGGTTTACTCATATACGAAAAAAGTGACAAATACGATTTCTGTTGACAGCAAGTTTTTGTCAGAAAATGATCACGTTTTGATTATTGACGATTTCCTGGCTAACGGCCAAGCAGTCAAAGGAATGCTTGAAATCTGCAAGCAGGCTGACGTCAAGGTTGAAGGCGTGGGAATCGTCGTTGAAAAATCGTTCCAGGAAGGTGCCGATTGGATCAAAGGTCAAGGAATTCGTCTGGAATCTCTGGCACGTATTTCTTCATTTGAAAACGACACCGTGCATTTTGTGGGGGAAGAATAGTTATGGAAAAAGAAGTTAGTCAGGGAAGAGCCGCCGTTTTAGGATTGCAGCATTTGCTCGCCATGTATTCCGGCGCTGTTGCCGTTCCGCTGTTGATCGGCACGGCTCTGAATTTTAATGCCGAACAAATGACGTACCTTGTTTCAATCGATATTTTCATGTGCGGGTTGGCGACTTTTTTGCAGCTCGCACGCAACCGTTATTTCGGGATCGGGCTTCCGGTTGTTTTGGGATGCGCGATTCAAGCGGTCGAACCGCTTAAGATGATCGGCAAGCAGTTTACGATTGGAACGATGTACGGCGCAATCATCGTCGCCGGGCTTTTTGTCTTTTTGGTTGCAGGGCAATTTTCAAAAATCAAGCGCTTGTTCCCGCCAGTCGTTACCGGAACGCTGATTACGGTCATCGGTTTGACGCTGATTCCGATTGCCGTACAAAACATGGGCGGCGGTGATGCGACGGCTAAAGCGTTTGGTGCTCCAAAAAATCTTTTTTGCGCATTTTTGACGATTGCGATTATTTTGGGAGTTCAGGTTTTAGGAAAAGGCTTTGTTCGTTCGATTGCCGTTTTGATCGGGCTGATCGTCGGGTCGCTCGTCGCATTTTTAATGGGGATGGTTTCGCTTTCTCCTGTCAGCGAAGCAGCCTGGTTCCACTTGCCACAGCCGTTTTATTTCGGCGTTCCTCAGTTTGAGTGGTCGTCTTCGGTAACGATGATTATCATTTCGCTTGTTTCGATGGTCGAATCGACGGGGGTTTTCTTTGCGTTGGGCAATCTGCTTGACAAAGACATCACGGCAGACGATCTCAAACACGGATATCGTGCTGAAGGACTTGCGGTTATTTTAGGCGGGGTGTTCAACACCTTCCCTTATACGACTTTTTCGCAAAACGTCGGACTGCTTGAACTTTCCGGCATCAAAACCAAACGCCCGATTTACTGGTCTGCAGTGTTATTGATGCTCATGGGCCTTTTGCCAAAAGTCGGTGCGCTTGCGACGATTATTCCGACACCTGTTTTGGGTGGGGCGATGTTGGTGATGTTTGCGATGATCAGCGTTCAAGGGATCAGAATGCTGTTTGACGTTGACTTTAAAGATGAGCACAATATTTTGATCGTGGCGGTTTCAATCGGGCTCGGTCTTGGCGTTTCGGTTTATCCGGGAATTTTCCAAGCATTGCCGAAGACGCTGCAGCTTTTCTTAGGAAACGGAATCGTCGTTGCCAGTTTGTGCTCTGTCTTGCTCAACCTCATCTTTAATGGCAAGAAGGGCTTGGATAAAGAATAATTGATGGATAAGAAGAGGACTTTTGCTTAAAAAATGGTAAAAGTCCTTTTTGAATGCTCTGATAAATGTTTTGATACGACTGGTTGTGGTAAAATTGTCTTATAAATATGAAACTAGAAGGTTGTGGCAGAATGGAAAATGCGATGTTGTTCCCAGGTGATACGATCGGAATTATCGGGGATAGCCAAAACGGGATTATGTTGGCTCAAGCCGCCAAGAAGATGGGCTTTAAAGTGGCAGCATATTGCACCGGTCAAAGCGTGCCGACATTGTCAGAGGCAGACGTCAAAATCGTTGGTCGCATGAATGACAAGGAAAAATTACAGGATTTTGCGCAAAGATGCAATGTCGTCACATATGAATCAGAAAACATTGCTTCAGAAACGGTCGAGTTTCTCGAACGTTTCACGAAAGTCCCGCAAGGACACGAAACGCTTGAGATTACTCAGGACAGGCTGCTTGAGCGGGCATTTTTTGAGCAGTTGAACGTTAACATTGCGCCTTATGCGACGATCGTCAGTCTGGACGATATTTATCAGGAAATCGGCTCAATCGGTTATCCTTGCGTTTTAAAGCCGATTCAAAAAGGTTTTGGCAAAAGACGGCAGCAGATGATTACCAAGCAGACCGATATTGCAAGATGCGCAGACATCATCGATTTTGGGACTTACATTCTTGAATCATGGGTCGAATGTGCCAAAGAGCTTTCGGTTATTTTGACCAGGGATGCCGACGGTGAAGTGAACTTCTTCCCGCTGGTCGAGAACGTCTATCGTGACAGAGTCCTGCATGAAACGCTTGCACCGGCCAAAGTGCCTGAACAGATTGAACAAGAAGCAAAGCGCATTGCCAAAGAAATCGTCAGGGGATTGAGCTATGTCGGCGTCATGCAGGTAGCATTCTTTTTGACGGCTGAAGGCACGCTTTACGTCAAACGCCTGATTCCGGCGCTTAGCGTTCCGGGGTACGTGCTTGAGCAGGCATCAAGCGTGTCAATGTTTGAACAGCACTTGCGGGCTTTGGCCAAGATGCCTTTGGAAAATGCAGTTCCGCGTACCAGTGGCGCAATGGTCATCGTATCAACGGCCGATCTCGAGAAGGTGCGGCTTCAATGGTCGCTGAAATCCAATTGGTCATACCGGTTCTTCAGAATTCCCGAAACGCTGCGTCCGGTCGAAAGAGAAGGCTACATCCTTGTTTCTGCCGAGACGCCTGAAAAAGCGGCCGCACAAATCGAAGCAACCGGAATCTGGGATGAAGCAAAAACAGAAGAAGAGTAAACATGTTGATATGAAGGCAGCCGTGATTTGACGGCTGTTTTTTTGTGCGCTAAAAATTCAGTGCTCGTTTCCGATTACGGGCAAATCCCCGATTTTTGAAATATGCCCGTACCCCCCGGCTCCCGATTACGGGCACATCTTCGATTTTTGAAATATGCCCGTAAAACTCAGTCTTCGGTTACGGGCAAATTCTCGATTTTTGAAATATGCCCGTAAAACCCAGTCCTCGGTTACGGGCAAATCCTCGATTTTTGAAATATGCCCGTGAAACCCAGTCTTCGGTTACGGGCAAATCCCCGATTTTTGAAATATGCCCGTAAACCCCAGTCTTCGGTTACGGGCAAATCCTCAATTTTTGAAATATGCCCGTAAACCCCAGTCTTCGGTTACGGGCAAATCCTCGATTTTTGAAATCTGCCCGTAAAACCCAGTCTTCGGTTACGGGCAAATCCTCAATTTTTGAAATATGCCCTTAAAGCCCAGTCTTCGATTACGGGCAAATCCTCGATTTTTGAAATCTGCCCGTAATCTCGCCGCTTTCTCATTCTGGTTTTCTGACAAAGCATTCATCTCCGCAATTTGTCAGAAAACTGACGCAGAAATCGGCCGTCTGCAAGGTACTGATTGCTGCTGTGGGCGCTGCATTTTTCATGCTCGGAATCAGCATCGAAAAAACGCGAAGAAACGGGGAAAACAAGTTCTTTTAAAGCAATTTTAAAAGAACTAATGAGCCTTTTTTGGTATAATAAGAAATGATTGATTACTTTCAGAGGGGATTGAACAACTTGACGCAAAATGACTTATTGAACGGAATGAATGATAAGCAAAGAGAAGCCGTTGTTTGTACGGAAGGACCGCTTTTGATCATGGCCGGTGCCGGAAGCGGCAAGACGCGCGTTTTGACGCACCGCGTAGCCTACCTGATCGAGCATCAAAACGTCAATCCGTGGAATATTTTGGCGATCACGTTTACGAACAAGGCTGCACGCGAAATGCGTGAACGTATCGACAGGCTGGTCGAATACGGTTCAGAAGCCGTTTGGGTTTCGACGTTTCATGCTTTGTGCGTGAGAATTTTGCGTCGCGATGCCGAGAAAGTCGGATTTTCAAAGGCATTTACGATCGGCAGTCCGAGCGAGCAAAAAACTTTAATGAAACACATCGTTGCCGATACGCTGAATCTTGACACGAAACAATACGATCCGCGCAGCTTTCTCGCCTCAATTTCTTCCTGGAAGAACGAACTGATCGAACCGGAAGAAGCGCTTTTGCAGGCAAATGCAGAGGCGAATCCCATGGAAGTTGCCGCCGCACGTGCTTATCAGATATATCAGGACGAATTGAAGAAAAATCAGACGATGGACTTTGATGATCTGATCATGAAGACGATCCAGCTGTTTGAAAGCTCGCCTGAAACGCTCGAATTCTATCAGCGCAAATTCCGTTACATTCATGTCGACGAATATCAGGATACGAACGAAGCGCAATATCGGTTGGTCAACATGCTGGCGCAAGGGTTTCGCAACCTTTGCGTCGTCGGCGATGCCGATCAGAGCATCTACGGATGGCGCGGTGCCAACATGGAAAACATCTTGAACTTTGAAAAAGATTACAAGGATGCCACCGTCATCAAACTTGAACAGAACTACCGCTCGACGAAAACGATTCTGCAGGCTGCAAACGAAGTGATCGAGCATAATCTCAATCGCAAGGACAAGACGCTTTGGACCGAAAACGAATCCGGTGACAAAATTACCTATTATCGGGCCGACAACGCGGCTGACGAAGGCTATTTCGTCATCAAGAACATTCAAAAAGAGATCAGGGAAAAACATCGCAGCTATAATGACTTTGCGATTTTGTACCGCACGAATGCGCAGTCGCGTACGCTTGAAGAAACGTTTGTCAAGGCAAACATCCCCTACAAGCTGGTCGGTGCCCATCGTTTCTACGATCGCAAGGAAATCATGGATATTTTGGCCTACCTGCGCTTGGTTGCCAATCCGGACGATTCGATGTCGTTTGCGCGCGTCGTCAATGAGCCGAAGCGAGGAATCGGCGCAACTTCGATTACGAAACTGCAAAATTTTGCCGACATGCATGGCATTTCATTGTACGAAGCGGGCAAGAGCGTTGATCTGACGGGGATTCCTGCGCGGACCGCGAAGAAGATCACGGAATTTTGCGATATGCTGAAATTATTCCATCAGGTTCAAAAGAAAGCCACGATTACTGAAATGACGGAACAGATTCTGTCGATAACAGGCTATCAAAAAGCATTGAACGATGCCAATACGCTTGAAGCAAAAGGTCGTTTGGAAAACTTGGAAGAATTTTTGTCAGTGACGAAAGAATTTGACGAAAACTGGGATCCGGAAGACGAAGAAAGCGATCCGTTTACGGACTTTCTGGCCGATTTAGCGCTTGTTTCCGATCAGGACGGCGTTGACCAAAATGATGACGTCGTCACGCTGATGACGCTTCATGCGGCTAAAGGTCTGGAATTTCCGGTCGTTTTTCTGATCGGAATGGAAGAAGGCATTTTCCCGCTCGGAAGAGCAGCCATGAATGAATCAGATCTCGAAGAAGAACGACGTCTTGCTTACGTCGGGATTACGCGCGCCGAAGAAAAACTGTATCTGACAAATGCGTTGTCGAGGATGCTTTACGGCAGAACGCAGCAAAATACCGCCTCGCGCTTTATCGGCGAAATCTCGGATGCGCTGCTGGAATCGGCCAACGAAACCGTCAGGAACTCAAGCTATCCGTTTTCAAGCGGTCCCGTTGCGGCTAAAAAAGTCGAAAAGCCAAGGAAGAGACCGGGGACGATCGAACGACCGGCACAGACCGGTGCCGAAAACGTCGGCTGGAAAATCGGCGACAAGGTCGAGCACAAGGCATTCGGACTCGGAACGGTCGTCAAAGTCAATGGTTCCGGTGAAAATGCAGAGCTTGACGTCGCCTTTTCCGGCAATGGCATCAAGCGTCTGCTAGCTGCTTTTGCACCTATCAGGAAAGTTTAGAGGAAAAAAACCATGGATAAAGAAGAAGCAAAAAAAGAACTTGAAAGTCTTCGTGAAAAGCTGATCAAATGGAGCAGAGAGTATTATGTTCTGGATGCGCCGACGGTTGAAGATCACGTCTATGACGAAAATTACAAGCGTCTGTTGGAACTGGAAGCAAAGTTTCCGGAGCTTGTGACCAAAGATTCGCCTTCGCAGCGCGTCGGTGGCAAAATCTTGACGAATTTCACGAAAGTCGAGCACGAAATCCCGATGCTTTCATTGGGCGACGTGTTTTCAAAAGAAGAACTGGCGGACTTCGTTAAACGTCTGAATGAAAATGCAGGGGCTGATTTTGGCTACAACTGCGAACTCAAAATCGACGGCCTGGCAATTTCGCTGACGTATGAAGACGGCATCTTCGTTAAGGGCTCGACGCGCGGAAACGGGACGATCGGAGAAGACATCACTGAAAATCTCAAAACGATCAACGCCGTTCCGCTCAAGCTCAATGAAAAAATTTCGGTTGAAGTTCGCGGTGAATGCTACATGCCGAAGAAATCGTTCGTTGATCTGAACAAAAAGCGCGAAGCAGAAGGACAGCCGGTGTTTGCCAATCCGAGAAATGCAGCGGCCGGATCTTTGAGACAGCTTGATTCAAAAATTACGGCTGAACGAAATCTGAGCATCTTCATCTACTATCTGATGGAACCGGAAAAATTCGGCGTCAAAACGCAAAGCGAAGCCTTAAAGAAGATGGCATCCTGGGGGTTCAGGGTCAACGGCGAGTCACGCGTTTGTTCAACGATGGATGAAATCGATGCATATCTTGACGAGTATCAGGCAAAGCGTGCAGGACTTGAATATGACATCGACGGCATCGTGCTCAAAGCAGAGCCGTTTACCGTGCATGAGCTTGTGGGAAACACGGTCAAGGTTCCAAGATGGGCGATTGCCTACAAATTCCCGCCGGACGAACAGGAAACGATCGTCAGAGACATTGAATGGACGGTTGGCAGAACTGGCGTCGTGACGCCGACGGCCGTCATGGATCCGGTTTTGCTGGCAGGAACGACCGTTTCAAGAGCCTCTTTGCACAACCCGGATTATCTCAACGAAAAGGGGATTCGCTTGCTTGACACCGTCAAATTGCATAAGGCAGGAGACATCATTCCGGAAATTTCAGAAGTCGTTTTGGAAAAACGCCCGGAAGATTCAAAACCATATGAAATTCCGACGAATTGTCCGGAATGCGGCGCAAAACTCGTGCATCTGGATGATGAAGCAGCGCTTCGCTGCATCAATCCGAAGTGCAAGGCATTGATGAAAGAAAGTCTGACGCACTTTGCTTCGAGAAATGCGATGAATATCGACGGTCTCGGCCCAAAGATCATTGAACAGCTGTTTGAGCGCGGGATGATCAATGACGTTTCCGATCTTTACAAGCTGACGTTTGACGACCTGCTTTTGCTTGACAAGTTCAAGGAAAAATCTGCCGGCAACTTGCTTAACGCGATTGACGCAAGTCGCAAAAACTCGCTTGAACGCCTGTTGTTCGGCCTTGGCATTCGTCATGTCGGCGCAAAGGCGGCCAAGCTTTTGGCGAAGCGTTTCATGACGATGGATGCCTTGGCCAAGGCGTCAAAAGAAGAGATCGTTGCAATCGAAACCATGGGCGAAACGATTGCCGACAGCCTGTCGACCTACTTTAATTCAGAAGGAGCAAACGAGCTGCTTGAAGAACTGAAGAGCGTCGGCGTCAACATGAGCTATCTCGGAAAGACTGCGGCCGAATTGGAAGAAGCTGCCTCCGGGAGTGCATTTAACGGTCTGACCGTTGTTTTGACCGGCACGCTTGAACGTCTCAAGAGAAGCGATGCCAAGAAATGGCTTGAAGAGCACGGCGCAAAGGTCACCGGCAGCGTCACGAAGAAAACGAATCTGCTGATTTGCGGACATGATGCCGGTTCCAAATTGACCAAGGCAAAAGAACTTGGAACAAAAATCATGAATGAAGAAGAGTTCCTGCAAAAGATGGAGGAAAAATGATGAAGAAAAAACTGCTGGTTTTGACCAGCCTTTTTGCCAGCACGGCAATGCTCGGCGCATGCGGCAATCTCGGCAAGGCTACCTCTGGCGGCGGGGCTTCGCAGGCCGTTACCTCAAAGAAAAAGGGGTATCAGACGACGGGCCAGACCGATACGGACTATTATCAGGGCATTATCAAAGATGGCCGGTATCTTACGAACAAGGCCCGCGGAGTCGGCGTTTATCAAAATTCAGATAACATGCTCAACTTGAAAAGTTTTGAAGCAGGGCTGACGAACCTTTCAAAAGAACAGTTCCCGACTAAAAGCTATGTCTTCAGAGAAGGCCAGATTCTGTCAAAGGATACTGTCGAAAACTGGCTTGATCGCAAGTCAAAAGACAATCCTGACGGGCTCAATCCGGAAGACAACGGTAAAAAAGAAGCCGACAAGAGAAATCCCATCTATGTTCAGCAGATTGAAGAACAGGATTATATGCAGGAAAAAGACGGCAAGCTTTCACTTGCCGGCGTGACGATCGGAATCGGGATGAATCAAAAAGATTATTACCAGAAAGAAGAGTACGGCGCAACTTATACGACCGATATCTCGACTGAAAAAATGAAAGAAGAAGGTCAGAAGGCGGCGGCAACGATTCTTGCGCGTCTGCGTCAAAAGTCAGAAATCGGAAACGATACGCCGATTTTGATCTGCATGTTCAAGCAGGCTCCAAACGACAGTCTGGTCGGCGGTTCATTTTATGCGTATGCATTGAGCAAGAACGGAACTTCCATCGGCTCATGGACCGATACGGATATCAAGAGCGTGGTTCTTCCGGCAACCGATTCTTCAAGCGTTCCGAATGAAAATGACGCAACGTCATTCAGTGCTTTCATGAACAAGACGCAAAGCTTCTTCCCGAACCTGGCCGGCGTTACGGCACAGGCTCAGTACAAGGGCAAGGAACTTCAAGGGATGCACGTCAACATTACGACTCAGTTCTACAGCATGACGGAAATTACGAGCTTTACCCAGTTCGTTTCGCAAATGGCAAGGACGTATCTGCCGTCAGGCGTTCCGGTCGACATCACGATCAAGGGATCGGACGGGACGGTTCAGGCCTTTTTGTCAAGAGATTCTGGCCAGAACTCGTACTATACGCATGTCTTCAACAGTTATTAATTCCGTAAAATGCGGCAAGTGGGTTTAATAATTCGGAATAATCGATTAAAATAAGAAAAGACATTACTCGAAAGAAGGATATCAAATGGCAATCACCGCAAATGAAGTAAAGCACGTTGCCTCCTTGGCAAAGCTTGAATTTACCGATGAAGAACTCCAGAAGTTTACCGGTCAGATGGATGAAATCATCAACATGGTCGAACAGTTGGGAGAAGTCGACACGACAGACGTTCCCGTGACGTCGACCGTAACCGAAGAAGTCAACGTCATGCGTGAAGACGTTGCCGTCAAGGGAACGGACCGCACCCTTTTGATGAAGAACGTTCCGGAAGAAAAAGACGGCCTGATCAAAGTTCCGGCAATTATCGATGAAAGCGAGGAAGGCTGAAAATGAACTATTTCGAAAATGACCTCAAGAGCCTTCACGAGGGCCTTGTCAACAAAGATTTCAGTGCTGAGGAATTGGCAAAGGAAACTTTTGAAACGATCAAAAAGCGCGAGGAAAAAATTGATGCGTTCATCACTTTGGACGAAGAACGCGCAATGGAAAAAGCACGCGCAGTCGATGCAAAGGGAATCGATGAGGGAAACGTGCTTGACGGAATTCCTGTTGGAATCAAAGACAACATCGTAACGAAAGGCTTGAAGACGACGGCAGCCAGCAAAATGCTCGAAAACTTCAACCCGATCTACAATGCGACGGTCATGGACAAGCTTGACGAAAAGGGCATGATTACGGTCGGAAAGCTCAACATGGACGAATTTGCGATGGGCAGTTCGACCGAAACGAGCGCCTTTAAGAAAACGAAGAACGCTTGGGATCAAACGAAGGTTCCCGGCGGTTCATCAGGCGGCTCTGCCGCAGCCGTTGCTTCCGGCGAAGTCATTGCTGCGCTTGGCTCCGATACCGGCGGTTCGATCAGACAGCCCGCTGCATTTAACGGCATCGTCGGGCTCAAACCGACATACGGTCGCGTTTCGCGTTATGGCTTGATTGCTTTTGCTTCAAGCATGGATCAGATCGGACCTTTGACTCGCAGCGTATACGACAATGCCCTGATGCTTAATGCCATCAGCGGTCACGATTCGCGTGATTTCACAAGTTCAAGCAAGGAAGTTCCCGACTTTACGAAGGGAATCGATGAAGGCGTCAAGGGCATGCGCATCGCCGTTCCGAAAGAATATTTCGCAGAAGGCGTTGACGCAGACGTTCAACAGGCTGTCAAAGATGCAATCAAGAAGTTTGAAGAACTCGGCGCAACGGTTGACGAAGTTTCGCTTCCGCATACGAAATACGGCGTGCCCGTCTACTACATCATCGCTTCATCCGAAGCTTCATCCAATCTGCAGCGTTTTGACGGCATCCGTTACGGATTCCGCGCAGAAGACGTCAAGAATCTCGAAGACGTTTACGTGCGTTCTCGTTCAGAAGGCTTCGGCGATGAAGTCAAGCGCCGCATCATGCTCGGAACGTTCTCGCTTTCTGCCGGCACTTACGATGCGTTCTTCAAGAAGGCGGCTCAGGTTCGCACGTTGATTTGCCGCGACTATGAAAATGTCTTTGAAAATCATGACCTGATTTTGGGACCGACGGCACCAACGACGGCATACGGCATCGGCGAAAAGATCGACGATCCGGTGACGATGTACATGAACGATATTTTGACGATTCCGGTCAACCTGGCCGGACTTCCGGGGATGTCTTTGCCTGCCGGATTTTCCGATGGCTTGCCGATCGGGATGCAGCTTGTTGCGCCGCGTTTCAGAGAAGATACGCTGTATAAGGCAGGCTTTGCATTTGAACAGGCAACTGATTTCCATAAAGCCGTACCTGAGATTGGGGGTCAAAACTAATGAACTTTGAAACAACGATCGGGCTTGAAGTCCACATTGAATTAAAAACAAACTCCAAAGCATACTCGCCGGCACCGGTTGAATACGGTGCAGAGCCCAACACGAACACGAACGTGATCGACTGGGGCTATCCTGGCGTTTTGCCGCAGGTCAACAAGGGTGCCTTGGAATACGGGATGCGTGCAGCCTTGGCTTTGAACTGCGAAATCAGAAAAGACCTGCACTTTGATCGCAAGAACTATTTCTACCCTGACAATCCGAAAGCATACCAGATTACGCAATCAGATACGCCGATTGCGCATGACGGCTGGCTTGAAATCGAACTGGAAGACGGAACGAAAAAGAAAATCGGCATTGAAGAAATGCACGTTGAAGAAGACGCCGGCAAGAACACCCACAATCCGGACGGATATTCATATGTTGATCTGAACCGTCAGGGCACGCCGCTGATCGAAATCGTCTCAAAACCGGATATCGCTTCTCCTGACGAAGCCTATGCATATTTGACGCGTTTGCGCCAAATCATTCAATTTACCGGCGTTTCCGACGTTAAGATGGAAGAAGGCTCCATGCGTGCCGACGTCAACATTTCGGTTCGTCCGATCGGATCCGACAAATTCGGCACGAAGACGGAAATGAAAAACCTTAATTCGTTTGAGCACGTCAAAAAAGGTCTGGAATACGAAGCCAAGCGCCAGGCCCGCGTTTTGATGTCCGGTGGTCAGGTTCAGCAGGAAACGAGACGTTTCGACGTGCCGACGGGAACGACGATTCTGATGCGTGTCAAGGAAGGTGCAAGCGACTATCGCTACTTCCCTGAACCTGATCTTCCGCCGATCCATATTTCTGATGAATGGATCAAAGAAGTCAAGGACTCGATTCCGGAAATGCCTGACAAGCGCCGTGAACGTTACGTCAATGAATGGGGAATTCCTGAATATGATGCCGGCGTTTTGACGCAGACAAAGGAAATGTCTGACTTCTATGAAGCAACCGTTGCTTCCGGCGCAGACGCCAAACTTGCTGCCAACTGGCTGATGGGCGAAGTTTCTGCCTACCTGAACGCCAACAAGGTTGAGCTCCAGGAAACGGCTTTGACGCCTGAACACCTGGCAACGATGATCAGATTGATCGAAGACGAAACGATTTCTTCAAAGATTGCCAAGAAAGTCTTCAAGGAAATCATTCAAAATGATACGGAACCAAAAGCCTGGGTCGAAGAAAAGGGCATGGCCCAGTTGTCCGATCCGGCCAAACTTCAGCCGATCATTGATGAGGTTTTGGATAACAACGAGCAATCGATCATCGACTTTAAGAACGGGAAAGATCGTGCCGTTGGCTTCCTTGTCGGTGCCATCATGAAGCAGACTCGCGGCAAGGCCAATCCGAAAGTCGTCAACAAGCTGCTTATGGCAAGTCTTGCTGAAAGATAATTGCCAAACAGGGTCTTTGACTCTGTATTTCAAAGAATGATCAAGAAGCTGTGAGAGGGACCGCTTCCGGGACTTGGCAGCTTTTTGTTTTGAGGTGATAAAATGCAAAAACGTTGTCGAATCATCTACAACCCGACTTCAGGCCGGGAAGCAATGAAAAACAATCTTGTCGACATTTTGAATATTCTGGAGCGGGCCGGCTACGAAACGAGCGCATATGCCACGACGCCGGAGCCGAATTCCGCTAAAAACGAGGCCGAGCGTGCTGCCAAAGCCGGTTTCAACCTGATCGTTGCAGCCGGCGGCGACGGCACGATCAATGAGGTCGTCAACGGAATCGCACCGCTGAAGCATCGCCCGAAGCTCGGTATCATTCCGGCCGGGACGACGAACGACTATGCCAGGGCATTGAAGATTCCGCGCGAAGATCCGATTGGCGCCGCCAAGGTGATTGCCAAGGGCCAGACCATCAAGATGGATATCGGTGAGGCGGGCAAGAACTGGTTCGTCAACATCGCAGCCGGCGGTTTGCTGACTGAACTCACGTACGGCGTGCCGTCGCAGGTCAAGTCGCTGTTCGGATATCTGGCCTACCTTGTCAAAGGCGCCGAACTTTTGCCGCAAATCAAGCCGATCAAGATGCACCTTGAATATGACGGCGGCACATATGACGGCAAAGCTTCCATGTTCTTTCTGGCTTTGACGAATTCCATCGGCGGGTTTGAACAGATCGTGCCGGATGCTTCGCTTGACGACGGCAAGTTCACGCTGATCGTCGTCAAGACAAGCAACCTGATCGAAATTTTGCAGCTGATCACGATGGTCTTGAACGGCGGAAAGCACGTCAACGATCCGCGGATTCTCTACGTCAAGACATCAAAGCTTGTTGCCAAGCCGGTCGACGAGAAGATGATGATCAACGTCGATGGCGAGTATGGCGGGGATGCGCCGATGACTTTCAAGAATCACAGGCAGCATCTTGAAATTTTCGCCAATACCGATGAAATTCCGGACGAAGCAATCACTGGCACTGAAGAAGAAGAAACAAGCGCGCGCGAACATTTCGTTGAAGGTGTCAGTCATCTTGAAGACGTTGGCAATCTGGAACTTGATAACGAAGACGAAAAAGATTAAATTTAAAGTCAGGACCTTGTGTCCTGGCTTTTTTTATTGGGCGTGATTGCAAAATGCAGAGTTCGTTTGTATTTTTGATGATTCGCCCTGGAAAATGCAGGGAAGATGCCGCAGTATATGTGCTGATGGATTTGTCCGTAAGAGGGAGCTTGGTTTTTACGGGCAGATTTGAAAAAACGGTGATTTGCCCGTAATCGGAGACCTGGTTTTACGGGCAGATTTGAAAAAATGGCATTTTGCCCGTAATCGGAGACCTGGTTTTACGGGCAGATCTGAAAAAACGGCATTTTGCCCGTAAGAGGGAGCCTGGTTTTACGGGCAGATTTGAAAAAACGCGGATTTGCCCGTAATCGGAGACCTGGTTTTACGGGCAGATTTGAAAAAATGGCGATTTGCCCGTAAGAGGGAGCCTGGTTTTACGGGCAGATTTCAAAAATCGTCATTTTGCCCGTAAGCCCGCCTTGGCAAACCGATCAAGCAAGCGATGCTAAGCACTGCATTTGGCGAAAATGCAAAGACAGTCGCGAGTCGACCGCATCCTGTTCGTCATTTTTCCCCAGCATATTTTTTGACATAAAATTTCACGTCTGATAATCTTGTTCTAAGAATATATAGAGGGGTTAACATGGCAAAACCAAAAACCAAAGCAGAACTGATCGAAGCGGCAACGACCAATTATGAAAATTTGCTCGAGATGATCGCAAACAGAACGGAAGAAGAAAAAAGCATGGAATATGATTTTTCGGGCGACGACAGGAAAAAAGAAGCACACTGGAAAAGAGACAAGAATCTGCGCGACGTTTTGATGCATCTTTACGAATGGCATCAGCTGCTCTTGAACTGGCTGAAGAATCGCGATAACGAACAAAAAAGGCCGTTTTTGCCCGAGGGCTACAATTGGCGAACTTACGGCGCAATGAACGTGGAGTTTTACGAACGAAACCAGGATGTTTCAGAAGAAGAGGCATTGGCAAGATTCAAAGCATCACATCAACAAGCGATGCGAGTTCTTGAGACTTTTTCCGATGAAGAACTGTTCACGAAAAGCTTTTACCCGTGGGTAGGCGGAAGCAGCATCGGCGGGTATTTCATCAGCAACACCAGCGGCCATTACGCATGGGCAATCAAGAAGATTAAGGCGCACAAGAAAAATTGCCGGCACTGAATTTGACAAAATAAGGCAAGTCGGGGTGAACCCGGCTTTTTTGTGTTAAAATAAACAATGGAATTTTATACGCAAAGGAAAATATCAATGAAATTTAAACCACCAGTTTCAAAAAATCAAGAATTGACAGCAACCGTGACTGACTTGACCTATCAGGGAATGGGCGTCGTCAAGGTTGACGGGTACACGCTGTTTTGCGATGATGCTTTGCCGGGCGAAGAAATCAGGCTGCACGTGCTCAAGGTCGGCAAAAATTACGGTTATGCCAAGGTGATCGAGCGGTTGACGACGAGCAAGGATCGCGTCGAATCACAAGGCAAGGCATATTCGCAAACGGGAATCGCGCCGCTTCAGCATTTGGCCTATCCTGCTCAGCTCAAGTTCAAACAAAAGCAGATTCAGGATCTTTTGAAAAAAGCTCATCTGGACGACATCGAAGTTGCAGAAACGATCGGGATGAAGGATCCGTTCCATTATCGCAACAAGGCCCAGGTTCCCGTGCGCGGAACGAAGGGTGATTTGAAGACCGGATTCTTCAAACGAGGCAGTCACAACTTCCTTCCGCTTGAGAATTTCCTGATTCAAGACGAGCGCATTGACGAGATTTTGAAGGAAGTCATAAAGGTTTTGAACGCTTACGAGCTTGAACCTTATGACGAAGAGCGCCATTCCGGCATGATTCGCCACCTGATGGTCAGAATCGGTCACTATTCGCGCGAAGCAATGGTTGTCATCGTCACGAAGAACGGCCGTCTCCCGCATGATCGAGAAATTGCCGAAAAAATCGTTGCCGCTTGTCCGGACGTCGTCAGCGTCATGCAAAACGTCAACCGTGACAGAACCAACGTTATTTTGGGTCAAAAAACCAAGCTGCTTTTTGGCAAGGATCACATCAAGGACACGCTGAACGGCCTCGAATTCGAGATTTCCGCGCAGTCGTTCTACCAGGTCAATCCGGTTCAGACGGAAAAGCTTTATCAGACCGCAATCAAGTTCGCCAACCTGACCGGAGAAGAAACCGCGATCGATGCCTACTGCGGAATCGGGACGATTTCTTTGTCCCTTGCTGAAAAATGCAGAGCCGTCTACGGAGTCGAGATCGTTGAAGCAGCCATTGAAGATGCCAAGCGCAACGCCGAGCTCAACGAGCTTGACAACCTCAGATTTGAGGTCGGCAATGCCGAAGACTGGATGGCCAAGTGGAAAGAAAAAGGAATCAGACCAAACGTCATCATGGTCGATCCGCCGCGCAAAGGCTTGACTGAAAGCTTAATCGAAAGCGCAACGGGGATGAATCCGGATAGGATCGTCTACGTCAGCTGTAACCCTGCCACGCTTGTGCGCGACATTCAAAGCTTGATGGAAAAAGGCTATCATGTCGAGGGCAGGATTCAGCCGGTCGACCAGTTCCCGCAAACGGCGCATGTGGAGACGGTAGTTTTGATGTCAAGGGTCAGGGACTAAGAGTGAGCAAAGCCTTATTTTAATCCATTCCTTCGCACCTGACCTTTTTGCAAAAGGATGGTTCAATTAAGAAAAAACTCTCTGAGGGAACTTATCGAATGAGCTATTTTATAGGTTTGAGACTCGTGATTGGACGTAGTGTTTCAGTTGGATGTTATAAAAGACAAAAAGATAGCAGGCTGCTCCGGGAGCAATTCCCATGAGCAAGCCTGCTCTTATTCGTTGATGTCGATCTCAAGCCCTGATTTGAACCGGCCGGTAAGGTGGTCATCGTAAACGGTGATCTGCTGGATCATCTTTCGGACGAGGCTTTCGTCGAATTCGGTGATTTCGGATTGCTGACTTCCGATGAAGTCCTGCAGCTCGGCGATGCGCTTCCGGGTCTCCTCGCGGCTGCGGGTGTCTGCCTCGGACTGTGATTTTTGCTCGCGCAGCGTAAAGATTTCATCGGCGATGGCATCGTAGTCCTGCTTGCTGTTGGCCTTTCTGATGAGCTCCTTCTGCAGCTCGTCGAGTTCCTCTTCAGGCTTTCCGCGTAGGGTTTGAGGATCAGCCGGTGCGCGAAGATGAGTTTGTTCATAATGGCCTCGGATGCGAGCTTGAGGTCATTGTCCCGGATGAAGAGCATGGAGCATTTGCTTTTTTCGCCGAGATGCGTCTTGCAGCTCCATGCGGAGTAGCTTCCGTCCGTTGTGTAGTTGATGCGCCGCTTGAACGTTGCGCCGCACTCGCCGCGATATTGCAGCCTCTTGCGAAGAGCGGTGTGCCAGCGGTCGTACTTTCTGTACTGGTCCTTCGGGATTTCGTACCACTGCTTGGTGGTCTTGTCGTAGATGCGATACTTTTTGGATTCTTCTGTCATGAATTTTGCCTCCTGTGATTTGCTTTTGCGAAGCAGTCACAGGGGGAATTCACAGACTGTTGATCCCTCCCAAAATCATGAAAGATCATTGAAACCAATCACGGATTTCGATATAATAGAAATCGGTATGAAACGTTCAGAAATGCTCCGAACCATGTAGCTCATGCGAAATCCGCCAGCTGAGCGATTTCTCCCGTGATCACTTCACAGTATTCACCAAAGCGTTCGCAATGTCGGCCGCCATAGTTCGTAAGGTTCTTAAGGTTCGGATTTTGAAAAGCAGAGGAAAATAAAGACAACAGATGGAATATCAAGGCTATGCAGCGGAACGTTCTTCGTACTCCTGCTGCAGGCATTAAAAAATAGGAAAAGCGCCCGGAAGCATTACAAAGGAGATTGTGATGGCCTCTCTGCCCCGGAAGTGCTCATCGGGCTTATCAAGGTAATCAATCCTGATTACGATTCGCCAAGGCTTGAGCGGATAAAGACAAATGATTTCAAGGCATGCAAGCTGTCGAAGGGTGAGTATCTTCCCTTTGGAAACCATCGGAAGTAGAGGCTTTCGATGAAAGAATTAGAACGGGTTACAGGTCTGCGCTGATTTCTATGACGGATTTTGTGAATGAGTTTCTCAACCTTGGAGAAACCGTGCATAAGGATGTCAGATTGGTAAAAGCACTGATTGAACTTGTCCGGTGTGACGACAGCATTGCATCGGATGAAGGATTCTTCATTCGCGACGATGGAGGGCAAATAAAAAAGGCCGCACTTGGCGACCTGACAAAAGTGTGCTATCCAGCATTTTTGCTTGGAATCTGGCCTATGTAGTTGTGAATCGTAAGGACAATAGCATCGGAAAACCTATATATGATGAATGGTGCCCAGAGAATGGCGGTGGCCCGAGAAACTACTTAGGCAATATGGGCAAAGGCATTACAGCTGACATCAGGACATATATGCCGGAGCCCACGGATGCGGAACCAGCGGATGATGCCCAACCTGATAATGAGTCAAATGAAAATGAGCACGAGGACGACAATCAGTTTGCCGCATTTTCGCAGCAGGTAATCAATAATTCTCTGCTCATTCAGCAAAACGGGGACAACAATACGATCCTGCCAAACTACGTCACAATTCAAATGCAGGTCAACCAGCAGTTTTGTGGAATACCACAGCTTGGAGGACGGTTTTATGTGCCACCGCGGATAAACCGTGAGTATTACAATATCTTTGTCATCGGCACTGAGGCGAACGACAAGCCTTATTTCAAAGTCCCGCGGGATCGAGCTTTGTCCGAGTGCATATCTGAGGAGACAAAAGAAAAATTCTCTGGCATGACGAAAGAGGACAAGCAGCAAATCATTATGATGCCGTCTCTTTTCATGGTGATGGATCAGGAACAGCATTACAAGAGAATGATGGAAGAAGTCGAATAAGGTTGCCCACGGCACTTGGCCCACGGGATAGATTGCATATGGAAGGCGAGCAAGCTTAATGAAGGTATTTGATAATGTCACGAACATCGTTCGAGATGATATAGAAAAAACGATAAAGCGGAATAGCAAGGTTTCTGTGGCAGCGGCTTGCTTTTCTATGTATGCCTATAGTGAATTGAAGAAGCAGCTCGAAAGCATTGATGAGTTCCGCTTCATCTTTACATCGCCGACCTTTATAACAGAGAAAGCGAAAAAGCAAAAGCGCGAGTTTTACATTCCTCGGCTCACTCGTGAGCAGAGTCTTTACGGCACGGAATTTGAAATTAAGCTGCGTAATGAAATGACGCAGAAGGCAATCGCAAAAGAGTGCGCCGACTGGATCAGGAGAAAGGCCACATTTAAATCAAATACAACCGGCGAGAACATGGCCGGATTTATGGTTACCGATTCCGGAACTGAAAAAACAGCTTACATGCCTTTAAACGGATTCACGACGGTAGATATTGGATGCGAACGCGGCAACAATAGCTACAATATGGTGAATAGCCTCGAGACTCCATTCGCGGTGCAGTACTTGCAGGTTTTCGATTCTCTTTGGAACGATAAAGAAAAGCTGCAGGACGTCACTGATGTTGTTCTGGAAAACATTACGACTGCTTATAACGAGAATTCTCCTGAATTAATTTATTTCATCACGCTCTACAACGTGTTCAGTGAGTTTCTGGAGGATGTATCTGAGGACGTACTGCCTAACGAAGCGACAGGTTTTAAGAACAGCAAAATCTGGAATATGCTCTACGACTTTCAGAAAGACGCAGCACTTGCCATTATCAACAAACTCGAAAAGTACAACGGCTGCATTTTGGCCGACAGTGTCGGCCTTGGTAAAACCTTCACGTCTCTTGCAGTCATTAAATACTATGAAAACAGAAATAAATCTGTCCTTGTACTTTGCCCGAAGAAGCTGGCAGAAAACTGGAATACGTATAAAGATAACTACATCAACAATCCCATCGCTGCAGACAGACTTCGCTACGATGTTCTTTTTCATACCGATCTTTCGCGCGATCACGGTACATCAAACGGTCTTGATCTCGACCGGCTCAACTGGGGAAATTATGATCTTGTAGTTATTGACGAGTCACATAACTTCCGAAACGGCGGAGAACTTTCCGGCGAGGATCAGAAGGAAAACCGCTATCTAAAACTTCTGAATAAAGTTGTGCGCGCTGGAGTGAAGACGAAAGTACTCATGCTGTCAGCAACTCCTGTCAATAACCGGTTTAACGACCTCAAGAATCAACTTGCTCTAGCATATGAAGGAACGTCGGAGATGATTGATGAGAAGTTGAATACGTCAAAGTCGATCGACGAGATATTCCGTCAGGCCCAGACTGCATTCAACGCTTGGAGCAAGCTCCCAGCTGAGGAACGGACAACTGATAACCTGCTGCACCGACTGGATTTTGATTTCTTTGAAATGCTCGACTCTGTAACCATTGCACGGTCACGAAAGCATATCGAGAAATATTACAACACGGAGAAGATCGGCAAGTTCCCGGAACGGCGCAAGCCAATCTCACTTAGGCCGAGCCTGACGGATCTTCCGAGCGCCATTAACTACAATGAGATATACGAACAGCTCTCTCAGCTTCAGCTGGAGATTTACACGCCTTCTGCCTATATCTTCCCAAGCAAGATGCAGAAGTATATTGATCTGACACACCACAAGGGAAACAATCTGACGCAGTCTGGACGTGAAGAAGGTATCCGCAGGCTGATGAGCGTCAATCTTCTCAAGCGGTTGGAAAGCTCGGTCTCGTCCTTCCGGCTTACACTGGAACGCATCCGTAAACTCATTATGGAGACAATCGACGGAATCACTCAGTACGAGAAATATGGAGAAGCCAACATCGACATGTATGAAGCTGATTCCGACGAATTCGACATGGAGAACCAGAACACCGACTACTTCACTGTCGGACGTAAAGTAAAAATTGACCTTGCCGATATGGATTATAAGAGTTGGAAGGACGTGCTGCAAAAAGATGCGGATACGCTCGAACTCCTGATTCTCATGATTGCGGATATTACACCGGAACACGACACGAAGTTGCAGGAGCTCTACAAGCTCATCTCACAGAAGATCGAGAATCCGATCAACCCTGGCAATAAGAAGGTTCTGATTTTCACAGCATTCTCTGATACAGCGGAGTATCTGTACGACAATGTCAGCCGGTATGTTATGGAAAAGTACGGCCTCAACAGCGGCATGATCAGCGGCACGGTCGATGGCAGAACCACCTTGAAGAATTTCAAGGCGACGTTCAACAACATCCTCACATGCTTCTCGCCGGTTTCCAAGGACCGAGACGTCCTTATACCGGAGAGCAAGAAGGACATCGATATCTTGATCGCAACCGACTGCATCTCCGAAGGCCAGAACCTGCAGGACTGCGACTACTGCGTCAACTACGACATTCACTGGAATCCAGTGCGTATTATCCAGCGGTTTGGACGTATAGATCGTATTGGCAGCAAGAACAAGCAGATTCAACTCGTGAACTTCTGGCCGAATCTGACGCTTGACGAGTACATTAATCTGAAAGTCCGTGTTGAAACAAGGATGAAAATATCTGTTCTGACGTCTACTGGTGACGACAATCCTATCAGCCCGGAAGAAAAAGGAGACCTAGAATATCGCCGCGAGCAGCTTAAGAAGCTGCAGACCGAAGTGGTGGATCTGGAAGAGATGTCAGGCGGGATATCCATCATGGATCTCGGACTTAATGAATTCAGACTTGATCTTCTCGAATACATTAAAACGCATACGGATCTCGATCACATGCCATTCGGTCTGCATTCCGTGGTGAAGAAGACGGAAGACCTGCCAGAAGGAGTGCTTTTCGTACTGAAGAATCGTAACAACGGTTTGAACATTGACAGACTGAATCGCATTCACCCGTTCTATATGGTCTATATCAGTGTGGAAGGTGAAATCGTCTGCGATTATCTGAATCCGAAGAAGTTGCTTGATGATATGAGGCTTCTGTGCCGTGGAAAAGCTGAACCGATTGTGGAGGTCTACGACCGTTTTAATAAAGAAACCGATGATGGCAAGAACATGAGTGAAATGTCAGCGCTGCTGTCCGATGCCATCAATTCAATTATAGATACCAAGGAGGAAAGCGACGTTGACAGCCTTTTCAAGAGCGGCGGCACATCCGCCCTGCTTTCGAAAGTGAAAGGCATCAACGACTTCGAGCTAGTGACCTTCCTCGTGGTAATGTAAGTGATCATGGGGACGCTTGGACACAAGGTGTTTGAGCCCGTCAAAAAGCCAGTTGCCCAGAAATCAGGCAATACGATGAACACTGTCAGTGATGAAATCGCAAATCTTCATTTGGAGCGCACAATAAGGAACGTCGGTAAAGTCGAGGCCAACGGATCACAGACCTCAGAAGGATTTGTGGTTTTCAAGAACAGCCACATTGCAACTGTCGATGATTACACGATTCCGGATGTAATAAAAGAACGCCGGAAGAACGCATCCGTTGATGAGCAAGGAATTCTTCAGGAGGACATGCTGTTCACGAGTCCATCTTATGCAGCAATGTTTGTTATCGGCAAGAGCGCTAATGGACTTACAAGTTGGAAGGATGAACACGGAAAGACACTCAAGGCTCTTGAATCTTCCAACGGCATCGATTAAACCTTTCAGCGATGGTCATACTTTTTAACGATTGCAGATTGAGGGGGTGCTTTTGACTACAGAAGCCACAGCAACATATACATACAAGGCCACAGTCACGCTCCCGCTCTATGCCCTGAAAAGCAGAAAAGCCCAGAAACAGCATGGTTTACAGGCAAGTTAACGGCATACTGGGTTGAGACCTTGACCATAAACCGATTTAGCAGAGGAGAGCAAGTCGAGACGATGGCCGCCCTCCTGTCCGCCGTATAATAGGTAGAAAAAGCATGTGGACCAGTTCCCGAAAACGGAGAGCACCTGTAAAAGCACCGATTTTCGGCTTGGAACAGTTCCCGCGAACAGACGGAAATATGTACGGAATCCGAACATTCAGGTGTTTGTCTCATGCCATGTTGAGACGGTCGTTCTGTTGACTAAAGTACAGAAGTAAAAGTGTGAAAAAGACTTAAAATAAGTGGATTTCGATAGTTTTGATTACTGGAAATAATACCGCAAAAATGTCCTAAAAACCTTTAAAAATCTAGAAAATTTTATGGCCGGATAGACAGGAACGTTGAGATTGGGTCGATTATACAGAAGTGTTTACTTGTGATTTATGAAAAAAACAAACGCAGCAATGTGGAACAAACGGAAGATGGTCCTAAAAGAAAACCAAGTACGGTTCTAAAAAGCATAATTAACACAATTATTTGATGAAAATTAGATGAATTTTTGTGTTCTATATTACTTGATAATACAGAAGAAAAGAGTGATATATGGTAGTACCAAAACAGTAACTGAGGTATTATCTATATGCTTTACTTAAAAACATCGGTTAAAAACGGAATAATCAGTCTTTATCCTTGGAACCCAGATAAAATGTATTATAAATGCGAAGTGTGTGGAAGTTTTTATGGCATTGACAAATTGTCAGACTTTTTGTTTGATGATCATGTGTTTTTGAAAGACTATATATGCTCGCAATGTGAAGCGGGCTACACCCTTAAGCTGCAAAATTCGTTCACTGTCATTACCCTCACGTTAGGATATGGGAATACCAGCGTTGACGGCAGCAAATAAAATTAGGAAAGGAAAAGCTATATTCTTTCTGATAATGTGGAAAAATGTTTTATGTTTCTATATTATATAGCAGCCGGATTTCTGTAATGACAAACATAACTGGAAAAAGTCGTGAACTGCATTTGGCATTTCATTATAAGTCATCCGCCATTGCTGCCAAGTCCGGTCCATACGGGTTAACCGCTGCATTTTCAGGCATAATCCGGCGAATTGTGATAAAATGAACAATGTATTCAAAAAGGAAAAGGACACGGAATATGGAAAATCAAATTAACTACTATCGCATCGATCGAGCGGAGTGGCGCAACTTTTACAAGGACCACATCGTTCCTCTGACGAATGAAGAGCTTGATCGCATCAAGTCGCTTAATGACCGCATCTCAATGGAGGACGTTTCTGAGGTTTACATGCCGATGGTGCATCTTCTGCAGATGTTCATGAAAAATCATCAGCGACTCCAGGACGATCAGGCGAGCTTTCTTGGCATCAAGCCGCACAAGGTGCCGTTTATTTTAGGGATTGCGGGCTCGGTTGCCGTTGGCAAGAGCACGACGGCGCGTTTGCTCAAATCGCTTTTGTCCGAGGTCTATCCGGACAAAAAGGTTCAGTTGATTACGACTGACGGTTTCATCTTCCCGAATGCTGTCCTGAAAAAGAAGGGCATCATGAGCAGGAAAGGCTTTCCTGAAAGCTATGACATGCCGCGTCTGATCAAATTCGTCAACGACGTGAAAAACGGCATCGTTGCCAAAGCGCCCGTTTATTCGCACAAGGTTTATGACATCATTCCTGACGAGTTCGACGTGATTGATCGGCCTGATATTTTGATCGTCGAAGGAATCAACGTGCTGCAGCTTCCAAGCCATGAACCGATTTTCGTAAGCGACTTTTTCGATTTTTCGCTTTACGTCGATGCCAAGGAAGAGTACATCAAGCGTTGGTATCTTGAACGTTTCGGGATGCTGCTCGATACTGCGTTCAAGGATCCGACGAATTACTATTATCCATACGCAATCGGTGATCGCACCGCTGCATTTAAAATGGCGTCAAAGGTTTGGGAGGACGTCAACCACCCGAACCTGCACGAGTACATCTTACCGACGAGAAATCGCGCCGACCTGATCATCGTGAAGAGCGCCAATCATTTGATTGAAGAATTGCGCCTGAGAAAATACTGATTTCCGATTAAAATTTTTGTATCTATTGGAAAATGCACTCAAAAAACGTGCATTTAGGTTATAATTGATTAAAATGTACGTAAAAGAATTGACCATCGCAAAGTCAATCGGTACAATTAAGTAAGTGAGACAACTATAAAATTAATGAGGTGAACATCTTGGCTAATGTTGACATGCAGGCTTTTGACAAAATCATCGTGTTGGATTTTGGCAGCCAGTATAACCAATTGATTACGCGCCGCATCCGTGAATTCGGCATCTATTCAGAACTTCTGTCACACAAGCTGACGGCTGCACAAATCAAGGAGATGGATCCAAAGGGCATCATTTTGTCCGGCGGTCCGAACAGCGTGTACGATGAAGACGCATTTAAGGTAGACCCTGAAATTTTCAATTTGGGAATCCCGGTGTTGGGGATCTGCTACGGAATGCAGCTGATGTCAAACGAACTCGGCGGCAAGGTCGAAAGTGCAGAAAATAAGGAATACGGCAAGGCTGATATTCATGTTAACGATGAAAATGCAGTGTTGTTCCACGGATTGCCGCAAGATCAAAGCGTATGGATGAGTCATGGCGATCTCGTGACTAAAGCTCCTGAAGGCTTCGAAGTCGTGGCCAAGAGTCAAAATTGCCCGATTGCATCGATTGCTGACTACGATCGCAAGCTCTTCGGTCTGCAATTCCACCCTGAAGTTCGCAACACGACATACGGCAACGATATTTTGCGTCACTTTGCCTTTGATGCCTGCGGTGCGAAAAGCAACTGGACGATGGATGATTTCATTAAAATGCAGGTTGAAAAAATCAAGGAAGAAGTCGGCGACAAGAAAGTCATCCTTGGCCTTTCAGGCGGCGTTGACTCAAGCGTTACGGCCGCATTGCTCAACAAGGCAATCGGCGATCAGCTGACATGCATCTTCGTTGATCACGGTCTTTTGAGAAAGAACGAAGCACAACAAGTGATGGATGCTTTGGGCAAGGGTCTTGGCGTCAACATCATCAAAGTTGATGCTGCCAAGCGTTTCTTAGGCAAGCTCGAAGGCGTATCCGATCCTGAAAAGAAGCGCAAGATCATCGGTGCCGAATTCATCGAAGTCTTCAACGAAGAAGCCTTGAAGTTAAAGGACGTCGACTTCCTTGCTCAAGGCACGCTTTACACGGACGTCATCGAATCAGGCACGGACACGGCCAAGACGATCAAGTCGCACCACAACGTTGGCGGACTTCCGGAAGACATGCACTTCAAGCTGATCGAACCGTTGCGCACGCTCTTCAAGGACGAAACGCGCGAACTAGGCGAAAAGCTCGGCATTCCGCATGAACTCGTCTGGCGTCAGCCATTCCCTGGCCCAGGCCTTGGCATCCGCGTCATTGGCGAAATTACGGAAGACAAGCTCGAAATCGTGCGCGATTCCGATGCCATCCTGCGCGAAGTCATCGCACAACATGGTCTTGACAAGGAAATCTGGCAATACTTCACCGTTTTGCCGGGTATTCGCTCCGTCGGCGTCATGGGCGACGGCCGCACGTATGACTACACGATTGGCATTCGTGCCGTAACGTCCATTGATGGCATGACTGCAGACTTTGCACAAATTCCTTGGGATGTTCTCCAGGAAATCTCGGTTCGAATCGTAAATGAAGTCGCTCACGTTAACCGCGTAGTTTATGACATCACGTCCAAGCCGCCGGCAACGATTGAATGGGAATAAGTCGCCAATGTAACTTGGTGACGGAATGCCGGTTTAACGACGTTTTAAAGAGTAATACTTAATCAAAAAATGCTTAAAATCTTAAGGTAGTCTGCCAAAATATAATCAGATTCAGTGAGCTATGTCCATTGAATCTGTTTTTTATTTGACTTTTCAGGAATAATAATTAATTTGACTTAAAACGACATATTTTGTCGCAGATGAGTGGTAGTTTAGATAATGGTATAATTACCAAAATAACTTTGTTAAATTGAGGAGATAAAACATGTCAGTAGAATCAAAAGTAGTGGATCATGTTCGTTCGGTTTTAGAATCATTTGGTAATAAATACATTATGAATGAGGTTTTAAAACGGAATCGAATTATTGAAGATTTGGATGCCTATGATGAAGCATTGATGACAGCTTTGTTGTCAGATGATTTGATTCACAAAAATTATACAAAGAAGATTGCTAATGTTGAAATCTTTGAAGTGAACCAATTTATTCAAATGCTAGAATTCAAGGAATACTGGGAAGATAGCTATACTAAGTATTCTAATAAGATTGGACTAACTGCTGGTGGGAAGTTTATTGATGAATCAGAAGATGTGGTATTAGATTTTCCATTTAAAGATACCGTTTTAAAAGCCGGGATGACTAAGGAAGATGTAAATAATGGTGATGCAGACGAACCATTTTTAAATCAAACATTAGCAAAGTCAGAAATTGATGAATTATTAGAACCAAAGATCTTTATTAATGCTAAACGGTACGATCGTTCGGGGGGGGGCGAACGTTTCATCTATTAAACCGGAAGATAGTTTGGTAATTAAGGGGAATAACTTAATTGCTTTACATAGTTTGAAGAAGCGATATGCGGGCAAAGTTAAGCTAATTTATTTAGATCCGCCATATAATACAGGTAATGATAGTTTTGCATATAATGATCGTTTTAACCATGCATCATGGCTTACTTTTATGAAAAATAGGTTAGAGATTGCAGAACATTTTTTAACAAATGATGGTATGATTTTTATTCAAACTGATGATAGTGAACATGCTTATTTGAAAGTGTTAATGGACCAAACTTTTAAAAAACTACATTATTTAAATACGATCGTTATTAAATCGAAATCTTCATCTGGAGCAAGCGGAGGTGGACAGGATAAACGTTTAAAGAAAAACGTTGAATTTGTGCTTGTCTATGCAAATGACCAAGCTCAAATTAATATTGTTCAAAAGCCGTATCCTTTGATGGACTACATTCAGACTCGGAGAGATGAAAATAAATCGTTTGCATACAATAGTGTATTTATTAACCCTGGAAAATTGGAAAAAATTGGGGAAACAGTTGACGGAAGGGGACAGAAAATAGAACTCTTTGACGTAACTGATTATGAAATTCAATCAGTTAAAAGTATTATGTCTAAAGAAAATATAAGTGAGGAAGAAGTTTATGTTAAGTATTTAGATCAAATTTTTACAACAGAGAATGCTCAAACTTCAATAAGAACAAGGGTGAAAAATGCAGTTAATGATGATGGATTTACTATTGCTAGGTATAGGCCAGTATCAGGCAAGAATAAAGGGAAATTAATAGATGTTGGATTTATTGGTAGAACAAAAAGGTTAGTAAGTTATTTAAGAGAAACATCATTCATTAATGAAGGAATACCATATAAAACAGAGAAAGCAGGTACTTTATGGGAGGATATTTCTTGGAGTAATATTAAAAATGAGGGTGGAGTGACTTTAGATAATGGAAAAAAACCAGAAAAACTACTTCAAAGGATAATAGAAAGTGGAACCGAAGAAAATGATATAATAGTTGATTTCTTTGGTGGATCAGGATCAACTGCAGCTGTTGCGCATAAAATGAATAGACGTTATATAACAATAGAACAAATGGACTATGTTAATAATGTTATTGAACAAAGATTAAAGAATGTAATTAATGGAGATCAAACGGGTATTTCCAAAGATGTCAATTGGCAAGGTGGCGGTTCGTTTGTTTATGCTGAATTAATGGAAAAAAATGGTGGTTTTGTTCGTGATGTTCAATCTGCAAGTTCTACTGATGAATTAAGGGCAGTATTTGCTCGAATGAAAGATGTGGCCGATTTTGACTTCCGAGTTGATTTAAATAAATTTGAAACGGAATGGAATTCATTTGAAAGTCTTGAGGATCAAAAACGGGAATTAATTCGAATTTTAGATAAGAATCAACTTTACTACAATTATGCTAATATTGATGACGCCAATGTTCGTGATTTAATTAGTGACAGTGATTATGATTTTAATCAAAGTTTCTATGGAAATGGCGGTGAAGCGTAATGGCTAAGAAAAAGGTTGTAGCTGAACGTTATTTCCCCTTGATTGACCAGATTAACAATTTTGATTTATTTAACGATAATGAGGCATACAAGTTTAAAGTTCCTGATTATATTAGAGAAAACTTAAAACATACGTTACGTGACTATCAATCTAAGGCATTATTTAACCTTAACTGGTCTCAGATTGATGACCAAGCAAACCACTTATACAATCATTTGATGTTTAATATGGCTACTGGATCAGGGAAAACTGATTTAATGGCGGCGATTATGTTGTATATGTATGCTGAATTTGGGTATCAAGAATTTTTATTTGTTGCCAACAGTAATGCGGTTGTTTCTAAGACGCAAGAGAATTTCTTAAATGAATCATCTGCTAAATACTTATTTAATACTCCATTAACAATTGCTGGCCAACGAATTGATATTCGGGCAGTGGATCGGTTCCCGTTATACCCAGAACAAGGAACGATTTACTTAAAGTTAACGACAATTCAGTCGCTAGCTAATGAGCTTGGATCATACCGTGAAAATGGATTGACTTATGATGATTTGGCTAAGCGTGAACTGGTCATTTTAGCAGATGAGGCTCATCATTTTAATGCTTCAACTAAGAAGGAAAAAGTATTAGAAACTTCTTGGGAACAGGTTTTAAACCGAGTACGAGGAGCTAATGAAAATAATCGTCAATTTGAATTCACGGCAACCATTGATGTAAGTGATGATGCTGTTTACGAGAAGTATAAGCATAAGATAATTTATAAATACGAACTGAATCGGTTTATGAATGACGGATTTTCTAAAAATGTGCGTCGATTAGAATCTAATCAAGATGACCGTGACAAGATGATGAATGCGGTTCTCTTAAGTCAATATCGGAAACGATTAGCAAAGAAAAATCAAATTCAAGATTTTAAGCCCGTTATTTTGTTTAAATCTAACCGAATTAAAGATTCAGAAGCTAGTCGGGATGCCTTTCTTGAAATGATGGCTGATTTAACTGTTAATGACCTACAAAATTTTATTGTTGATCATTTATCAGCAACCAAAAGTACAACTTTAACTAAGGTATATGAATATTGGTTAAATGAAGATTTTAACCAAACGGTAGCGGAATTAAAACGTGATTTTCAGAAATTAACGACGATTAACGTTAATGATGGAAATAAGAATTTGCTTGATGATAGAGCTGATTTTAATAATTTAAATACATTAGAAGATCCCAATAATCCCTTACGGACCGTTTTTGCGGTGGCGAAATTAACAGAGGGGTGGGACGTTCTTAATCTCTATGATATTGTTCGTTTGGGAGAAAAAGTTTCATCGGTTAAGGAAACAAACCAGGAAGCTCAATTAATTGGTCGAGGAGCACGCTACTATCCATTTATTTATGATGGTAAGTCGTCATTTACCCGTCGGTTTGACGATGATATTAATCGTAATCTATTGGAAACGTTGTTCTACCATACGATTAACGACCCTACTTATTTAAAAAGATTACACGGTTCATTAAATAAACTTAATTTAGTTTCAGAAAATGATGAGCGGGATTCTTTTACTATATATACGGCAACCGTTAAACCTCGTTTTACGAAAACCAAATTTTTTAAGTCCGGTAATCTTTACCAAAATGAATTAGAAGTGATTCCGGACGAAGATTACGACAATATTAATAAGTATGGGATTAATGCTAAGGAAATATTCATTAATTTAGATAAAACGATTAATGAAACTGAATTGAATGATGACCGTAAAAATCATGCCAACACTGAAGAACGATTAATTGCCAGCTTTAGTAGTAAAGCTGATCGGAGGCTGATCAAAAAGGCCGTTGCACGTGAAAGCTGGTTTAGATTTGCGAATATTAAACAATATCTGCCGGTAATCAAATCAATGGATGAGTTCTTATATGGCACTGACTGGTTAGGTAATTTGCGAATTAAAGGGATTGTTGCTTATGGGGCGCCAAGTTTAACCATCGAAGAACGATGTGAGGCAGTGCAACAAGCATTATCCAGGATTAAAAAGCAAATTATAACTAATTATCGGAAACAACGGGGAACAAATGTCTTTAAGCCAGTCCCAGTGCATGAGGTAATTATTGACTATCAAAAAAAAGTTTCAAATTCTAAAACTGGGAATGGGCCAGATATTCGTCCATATGAAATGCCTAATGATGACTGGTTTGTTTATGATGTAGCGATTGTGGATCAATTGGAAGATAGTTTTATCAATATGATTCGTGGATTCATTAATGACACCAATTTAAAGGAGAAGTACAATAACGTTTATCTGCTTCGAATTGAGGAACGAATCAATAAATTTAAATTGTATGAATATCTGCCAATTGAAGAATCACATTATCAAGCTTATATGCCGGATTTTGTGCTCTGTTTAGATGATGGTAAGGTTAACTATCAGATTTTTGTCGAACCAAAGGGTGCTAACTTATTAATAAGGGATCAATGGAAACAAGATTTATTAGAGAGTCTAGATTCTGATAAGCTCACCATTATTGGTGAAAATGATGATGTTCGTTTGATGGGCGTTAAGTTCTACGTTAATGATGACGGGAAACGTGACATTCGTGGAACGCAGGAAGAATTAAAGACGAAGCTTGCAGTGCATGATTTAGGAATTTGATAGAAAATAATAGGAATAGCAAAGCCGAGAACTTGAAAGGGTTCTTGGCTTTTTTGTATATAAAATAAGTAAATCAAAAAAAGGTAAGCGGTCGTTAAAATAGCGGTGTATACACGAATAGCCCAAGATAGTATCATTATCTCAGGTTATTGTCAAGGGCGGATTTAAATTGTCGTTTTATGGCGGTTTAAAAATGTATGATTTGGGCTGTTTAAGAACTGACCGATGCTAAACGGTATGACTTTCCCTTGAGCTTAATCACGTGTGAGTGATAGACAAGGCGGTCTAAAATGGCTTCTGCGGTTGCCGTGCTATTAAGGACGGTTCCCCACTTGATAATGGAACATTGGTCGTTATGATCGTTGATTTGCGTTCATAACGACCATTTATTAGTTGAAACAATTCGCCGATATCGGTAAATACCCAAGCTCATCGAGGAAATAAAATCTTCCTCAAACAAAAAGCCAGAATTATTTGCAATCAATTGCAAATAATTCTGGCTTTTTGTATGCGTGGCAATCGACTTATATTTGTTGATTGCGGGAAGAGACCACATTTTTTTAATTTTGCAAACTTTTTACGTTTCTTTCTCAAAAAGAAAAAACGTCACGTTATTCAACGCAACGTTTTTCACTGAAATATGTGCTTTCCTCCTATTGGAGGTAATGTCAGCAAACCATGTCGCATGCATTGCAAAAGGCTGTTTGTATGTGAAAGCGGATAGGTTTCGCCGTAAATCAAATAATTAACAACGATTATGCGAAAATACTGAATTCAATTTTTTGTCTAGAACAAAAAAAGCACTGATAATCAGTGCTTTACTGTAAAGCTTTCAGTTTTTCCTCAAGCGCCTCCGTAAGCGTCTGAGAAAAATTAATTCCTCGTTCTTCAGCCTGTTGCGCAAGCGTGCTTGGAATGGTCGTATTCTTCTTGACAAGCGGTTTTCTTGCCTTTCTTCTTGCATCTTCAAGATCAGTGAAAATTAATGTCACTTCTGCTTCGGGATATTTGGCTCTGACTTCATCAATATTCGAAGCCTCAGGCATTTCATCAACGTCGTATAACATCAGTCCGAGTGCTTCCGAACCATTTAACATAGCCTGTGCAAGCCCTTTGCCTTCACTGATTGCTCCAGGGACATCAGGGAAGGTTACCGTATATACATCGTCACTGTTTTCACTGTTGTCAAGCACAGCCGGATATACAATCAGCTTTTCTTTCATACCTTATTCCTCCTTAGGTTCCACGTATAGAGTGCGCCTTAATACGCCCTTTGTCAAGAGTTTTCGTTCACAGGTCAACTACCACCGATTAAAATCGGTGGTAGTTGACAAAACAAAAAACGTCACGCTTTAAGCGTGACGTCCTTTATGATTAAGCTTTCTTCTTTTTGTCGGAAAGTCCGAGCATTGTCAGAATGCTTGCGAAAAGCATCATGATGATTCCGATTTTTCTTTGTTGCCCATTTGCGGAAGCTCGTAAGCCGTTGCTTGTTCTTCAGCCGAAACCGTCATATGTTTCGTTGCGGTTTCTGTTTTTTGACCGTTGTTTGATTTCTTGAGAACAATCGGAGAAACATCCGTATGGCTCTTCTTCTTTTCGTTGAGTTTTGCCTGTTCCGCCTTGATTGCATTTTCGAGGTCAAGTTCGGCTTTTGCTTTCGTCAATTCCGTTTTTTTGATCTGCTTTGAATTGTGATAATGTCATAAAAATCCATTATTTAAGATTTATTTCCAAAACATCAAACACCTCATGATGACAATGCCGTAATTCGTTGGCTTGATGATATTTTTTTCATTTCTGAGTCTGTAAAAAAATAATGAGGCTGAAAAAACTCTGCCTCAAACAAAAAGCCCAGATGATTTGCAATTGATTGCAAATCATCTGGGCTTTTTGTGTATATTACAATCTTCTATGATGTAAATAGCCGAAAAGAGTCTATCAGCGAATTGAATGAGAGATTGTCACGCTGATTTAGCGAGCACTGCATTTGTCAAAATCACTGCCGTTTACGGACACATCAATGAAAACGGACGCTTTGTCCGTAATTGGCTTGCTTGAAAAATGGCGATTACGGACAAATCATCAAAAACGGGCGCTTTTCTTCAGTCGGATAGATGTCGTACATATAGGGGTTCTTGTCCAAGAGGCATTTTCCCCGGATTTTGTCTACTTTCAGGGGCACGCGACAATGCGAGGTTACGGACAAAATGCCGATTTTTGAAATCTGCCCGTAAAATCCGTTCAAAAGCAGCCTTCATAAACGAAGAAGCGCATGACAACAATGCGCTTCCGGAGTTTTTTAATCCAATTTTACCGCGGTTCCGCTGCACGTAACCATCAGCATTCCGTTGTCGGAGCCTAGAACTTCATAGTCCATCTTTACACCGACAACCGCATCGCAGCCGCGTTTTTTGGCACGGTCGGCCATTTCGTTCAAGGCTTCTTCGCGTGCTTCGACAAGTTCGTCTTCGTATCCTTTGGAACGACCGCCGAAAACGTTGCGCAGGCCGGCACCGATATCTTTGAGAACGTTGATTCCAGTAATGACTTCACCGAAGACGATGCCTTCGTATGAAGTGATTGTTCGGTTTTCAACGCTTGTCGTAGTCGTAACGATCATTATGATCACCCCTATTTTGATTTCTTCGTGTATTATAGCCCACCTTGCGGGCAATTGGCAAAACATATGCTATAATAGGCGAATAATTTATATGGGGTGATTAGATGATACTTTTAGTTATAGACGTTCAAAAGCTGATTATGACGGATGATTTGTATGATTTTGCTCGTTTTGAAAATACAGTCGGAAAACTGATTTGTGCAGCACGAGAGTCGGGAACTGAAGTCATTTACGTCCGCCACGATGATGGCGAAGGAGAAGAATTGACCAAGGGCAAGGCAGGTTTTGAAATTTATGACGGCTTTAAACCGCAGCCTGGTGAAAAAATCTTCACCAAAACCGTCAACAGCTGCTTTAAAGAAAGCGGCCTGCTTGAATATTTGCGAGAAAAACAAGTAAAAGAAGTTGCGATTGCGGGACTCATGACTGATTATTGCATCGATGCGACCGTCAAGTGCGGCTTTGAACATGGTTTTTTCATCATAGTTCCGAAGCATGCGAACACCACGACGGATAACGAATACATGACGGGCAAGCAAACATATGAGTATTATAACGGATTCATTTGGCAAGGGCGGTATGCGCACTGCATTTCGCCAGAGGAAACGATTGAGAGGATGAAACATTGAAAAAAGCGCTCTTGGTAATTGACATGCAAAACGTTTCGGTCGGGAAAAATCACGCTTCATACTTCAAGTATGATTGCGAAAAGCTGATCGGTGCCGTGAATGGAGTCATTGACGACAATCGATTTTATATTGGAAAATGTCTCAGATTCGAAGCTTCAAGCAAAATAATTCCTTTGCCATTTGATTAGTGATAAAATTCAAACGATGACATTTGAAGGAGGAATCTTTTATGGACGGTAATATTAAGGTAACTAAGATCGGTAATAAATTAGGTTTCGTTCTTCCGGAAGAAATCGCTCAAAAGATGAAAATCTCGGAAAATGAAGAAGTCGAATATAAGCTCGTTGGCAGAAGAATTGTATTGGAACCGAGCGATGAAACGGGTTCGTTGGCACAAATGTTCAGAGAACATCCTGATGATTATGACACCGATACTGAACTGGTCGACAAAGGCGGGGCAGTCGGCGACGAATTATATTAAGAAGGGATACATAAGTATCACAATCATGGTCGGCCTTTTTCGGGTTGGCCTTTTTTGACGGTCGGGAAAGCAGCAAAGAAGCTTTCAAAATTATGGACCAAAGAGTTCTGTTTGCCCGTAACCGAGGGCTGCCTTTTTACGGGCAGATTTCAAAAAACGGCATTTTGCCCGTAATCGAGCTCTGCATTTTTCATCAACGCGAGCGCCATTTCCAAAAAAGCACAAAAAACTCTCGCCGCAGCGACGAGAGTTCCCCCGTATCGGATACTCCATATCTCCTCTATCATACAATTTTTCAATGAAGCTTATCCTGGAGTTTATCCCCTAATCTGTCAACTCCCTTGACGGCGACAACGGTTCCCCCGATCAAAATGCCGCCGACAATTGCCGTTGAAAGCAGAACAACACGTAAAAGTCCTTTTGCCATTTGCATCACCTACCCATGTTTAAGCGGGACATAATAAATGAAACAAGTGCTACCAATATAATCGCGCCAACAATTGACGGAATTATGGCCATCCCAGCAAGCTGGGGTCCCCATGACCCAAGGAGTGCTTCTCCAAGCGAAGAACCAATCAATCCGGCAATGATGTTGCTGAGCCACCCCATTGACTGACCTTTGCTCGTAATGGCACCTGCGATGGCACCGATAATCGCACCGACAATCAAAACCCATAACCAATGCATAGTGAATTCCTCCTTGCTTTATTTGACTTACCATATAACGCCAGGTTCCTAGGACCTACTGTCATTATATACAGAAACGCTTTCCATTACAAATAAAAACACTCATCAAAATAAAAATTACCAATAAACATTGATTTTTAAAAATGTTAACTTAACTATACTTTAGGTTGACAATTGCCGTGAAATACGCTCAAAAACGCCTGACGAACCGTACCAGACGTTTTTAAATTTCTTTGCGTCGGGGTCAGTCAGCGCATGAAAGTCTTTGCCTTTCAAAACATAAGCACTTTCTTACGCATGGTTCTTTAGAATCATTTTCCCCAAAAAAACCGGCCGAAAAAATTATTCCGATCAAAAGCGAAGCGGCACAGGCCAGGAAAAACGTGCTGAAAAATACAGTGCGTTGGTTGACCAGCTGCCGGTTGATGTTCAGTTACGGGCAAAAAGCAGATTCTTGGGATTTGTCCGTAAAATTCCGGAACGCCGGTGAACGACTTGCGTCAACGTGGTTTTTACGGCAATTGTTGTTTTTCCGTGGATTTATCTCAAAGATTTCGGTTGTCTGAAAAATATATGCTATAATAAGCGGATAGTTCGCTTTATAATAATGAATAAAGGGGGAAATCTGCATGTGTCTGATTTGTGATCGAATTCAGATGATCAAAGATGAAGCCAATCCTTTCTTTGTCAAGGAACTTGAGACCGGTTACGTTGTTTTGGGGGACACGCAGCGTATCGAAGGCTATACGCTTTTTTTGTGCAAAAAGCATGAAACGGAACTTTTTGATCTGGATGAAGATTTTGCGACAAAATATATGAAAGAAATGATTTTTGTGGCCAAAGCCGTCAAAAATGCCTTTCGCGCGGACAAGATAAATTACGAGTGTTTAGGGCAAGGTGACGCCCATCTTCATTGGCATCTTTTTCCGAGACATGAGGGCGATCTTGGAAATTATGGTAATCACGGCAAAGGCCCGGTGTGGTGGCTTCCGATGGAGGAGTTTTACGCTGATGAGAATTGTCCGTCAAAAGAAGAACTGTTTGATTTGAAACAGCGTTTGAAAGCAGAGCTTGAGCGCATCGTCGATATTTCCGGAACGATTTTGAAAACGTCTCGGTTGACGCTCAGAGAGTTTGAACAAACGGATCTTGATGATTTTCATGAATATGCGTCAGTTGACGGCGTGGGGCAGATGGCTGGCTGGCTTCCGCATCAGGACAAAGATGAAACGCAACGGATTCTTGACATTTTCATTGGCGGAAGAGATACTTTTGCCATCGTAAAGGATGACAAGGTGATCGGTTCGGTCGGGATCAAAAAATTCAATGCTGCCAAACTTGCTGCATTTTCCAATAAGAAAGGCTGCGAACTGGGCTTTGTCCTCTCCAAGGATTACTGGGGACAAGGGATTATGCCTGAGGCTGTTCTTCGCGTGATTGACTGGCTGTTTGAAGAACAGGGGATGGACTTCATTTCTTGCGAACACTTCGTAACGAACAGGCAGTCAAAAAGAGTTCAGGAAAAATGCGGGTTTAAGTACGTTAAAGATTCCGTGTATGAAACGAGCTATGGTAAAATTGAACAAGTCAAAGTCAACGTTTTGGAAAGAAAAGACTGGAAAGAGGGTGAAGCAGGTGGCAAAGTTTAGAAAAATTTTGCCGATCATCCTGATGATTTGGCCATATGTCTTCTTCGTTCATGAATATTTTGAATATAAGAATGCTCACAATTTCTTCACGTTGTACGTCATCCTGACGATTGTCGTTTATGTTTTGAATATCGTCAATGCGCTGACTTATCCGAAAGACAAAGTCAATGATCTTGCGTTTTACGACATGCTGATCAAGTTCGTGCACATTCCTTTTTTCCTGCTGATTTTTGGAATAGGTCTGCTGTTGCTGTTTGCGATGGTCGTTCCGGCACTGATCTTTTTCAGTCCCTTAATGATACTGATTCTGGCAATCATCGACTATTTGCTGATGATAACTTCTTCGATGTACGGCATCAGCGCCGTTGTCAGATTGGAACAAAGCGGCAGGCTTGAAAAAGGCAAAGGGTTGATTTATCTCGTGCTGCATTTGACATTTGTCGTTGATTTTTTGAGTGCTGTTTCGCTTTATCGACGGGTTCGGCGAAAGTGAGAACAAGTGCTTGCATATCGCACGCCGACCGCTTAGAATTAAATTAGAGTACTCTAATTGGGGGTTGTGCTTATGTTAAATCGTGAAAAGGAAGGTTTGCTGACCGACATGTACGAAGGCCTTGAGTATCAAGTCCTGGAGGATTTGTGCAATGAGTGGGAATTCGATAATGACGTGTCTGTCGGCAAGTTTGTTGAGCAACGCATCGATCGTCCGTTTCCAAGCGAAGAAGAATCCTGCAAGATGCTTGACATGCGCGTTTTTTGCGCTTGGATGGACAAGGATTGCGAGTTGGGCAAATACGAGGAGTTTATCAGGTCATCCAGCGACAAGGAGGACTCCGAGGAGATTCTGACCAGATGCAAAGAGGAACTGTGCGGTGATCTGTATTGTCTGCGCGCAAGACGTCTTTCGGGCGAATTCTTGGTCATTCACAATACCGGTGACATCTATTCGTATACGCCGGGACTTTTTGAAGAAGAACTTGATTTGGACCTGGTCAAAAGACAGATTGATTCATTGGGTCAAGAGGATCTGCTTGTCGGATGCCTTTTTGATTTGAACAGGCTGGTTACGGTGGCGGCACATCGCTGCTATCCTGAACTGATTCAATATGTGATTCAGCATCAGGAAGATTATGAGCAGTTCGTTAAAGAAAAATATTGTTGAAAACGTCAAGCCTGAACTCGATCAGATGAGCTTAGGCTTTTAATTTTGGATTAAAGCATGATTTTGAAAGGAGCAATTGCAATGGCTGGAAAAACCGGCAATATTCTTGCGCTTTATGATGTGCTTTACAGATGCACGGATGAGGACCATCCGTTGACGATGCGCGAGATTCAGGACGAAATGGTCGAGATGGGATATAATTGCAGCGAAGACACGATTCTCAGACACATGCACCTTTTAAGAGAATGGCACGTCGAAGTTGAAGGAAGCATGGGCAGAAATGCCAAATATTATCTTGGAAATCGACTGCTGAAAAAAGAGGAACTCAAATTGATTGTTGATGCGATCAATGCTTCAAATTTTATCGGCAGAGAAATTGCGGACGAAATGGTGCAGAAGCTGAAAGAATTATTGAGCGAAAACCAGCGCGACTATCTTGACCGCAATGTTTTGGGGATGGTCAACAATAAAACCGAGAACCAAAAAATCCTGGACAACGTGGACAAGATTCAGGAAGCTTGCGATAAAAAAGTACCGATCAGTTTTACCTACATGAAGTGGAACAAAGATCTGGAGCTCGTCCCTAAAAGCGACAAAGCAGAAATCGTCAACCCGTGGAGCCTGATCTGGGCGGATGATCGCTATTACCTTTATGCAATCAAAAATAAATGCGGAAAACTGGTTGAACGCCATTACCGCGTTGACAAAATGACTGATATCAAGCTGTTGAAGGATCAAACACGCGAAGGCATGGTCAAGGTGCGCGAAATTTGTCCCAATACTTACGTTTCAAGAAGAATGGGCATGTTTACCGGAGACGAACGAAAGATTACCGTTGCGGCAAGCGAAGAAATGGTCGGACCGATCATTGATCAGTTCGGAAAAAACATCAAGGTTTGCGCAAATCCTGACAAGACTGACAAAAGCAACGAACTTCTGATCGAATTTTATGCCGTTCCTTCAATCATCTTGCTGGGATGGCTCGTCGGTCTTGGCGAAATTGAAGTAATCGGGCCAAAAGAGGTCAAAGAAGACATGATCAGTCTGCTCAAAAAAACGTCTGCCAGGTATGATCGGCAATAACGTATCATGCGGAAAGAAAAATGAAGGCTTATCATGGGATGCAGGCGATCGTCGAAACACAAGCGCTTATCATGATCAACGAAAAATTGCGGGAACTCAGCAATCAAATCGATGAAGCGCATGTCTGCTTCTTGCCGTTTGCGGCAAAACGAATTGACGAAAAAATTATCTGTTTTTTTGTCAAATGCAGTGCTTCGCTGGGTTATTGAAGCAAAAATTCACAAGCTTATTGTGTGCTTTTGAAGCGTAAATGAGTTATGATCATGGCGAAGGGAGTGGTTTGAAATGTTGGAAACAGGAATTAAAGCACCATTGTTTACGTTGCCGGATCAAAACGGCAAGATGCACAGTCTCGATGAATATCGTGGCAAGAAGGTAATTCTGTATTTTTACCCAAAAGACAATACGCCCGGATGCACCAGTCAGGCCTGCGGATATACCGCACATTTGCCGCAGTTCGAAGAAAAAGGAGCCGTTGTTTTGGGCATCAGCAAGGATTCCGTCGAATCACACAAACGTTTTGAAGAAAAGCACGGTTTGAAATTTACGTTATTGTCGGATGAAAATCTTGAAACGATCAAAGCGTATGACGTGTGGAAGGAAAAGAAAAGTTTCGGAAAAACGTATATGGGGGTCGTGAGAACGACCTATCTGATTGACGAGGACGGAATGATCGTCAAGTCAAACGATAAGGTGAAGGCCGCAGAGGATGCGGAAAAAATGATGGAAGAATTCTGATTTAAGAAGTTCCTTAAATGAAATGTCGAACAAATAAGGTCGAGCTGCGACTGATTTTGTCCGGCATTTTTTCAATTTTGCATATGGAAATGATAAACGATAAATGCGGCGCTGCGCATCATTTGCTCAATCAGCGTGCCAGGGCGGGATTACGGGCAAAACGTCGATTTTTGAAATCTGCCCGTAAAAGTCGGCCCTCGGTTACGGGCAAAACGTCGATTTTTGAAATCTGCCCGTAAAAGTCAGCCCTCGGTTACGGGCAAATGGTCGATTTTTGAGATTTGCCCGTAAAAGTCGGCCCTCGGTTACGGGCAAATGGTCGATTTTTGGGATTTGCCCGTAAAATCCAGAGATTTTGCCAAATACATGCTGCCGCTTTGCCGAATATGATCCTGATATTCAGGCCAACAAAAAATACTTGTGAGCAACATGCTCATGAGATAAAATAAGTTGTCTGGATCAGCCTCGGGAATCGTTCGTCAATCGGAAATATTGGCTTTGTCGGCGAAGCGTTAAGCATTTTGCGCTTTTGGTCTGTGGAAGTTTCCTCTAAAATGCCGACTGATTTGTTATAAAAAAATTAAGTTTCAGTTTAGATAAAATTTAGCTTATTATGGTACAATAAACCAATCATAAACTGGAGGAATTTAAATGATCAGACAAGGACTGAACGGGTTTTTGATGGCTCTTGCCGATAGCGTTCCGGGAGTTTCCGGCGGGACGGTTGCTTTTATCATGGGATTTTACGATAATTTCATCGGGGCGATTGATGACCTGATGCGAGGGAATCGTGTCCAAAAAAAGGCAGCCGCAAAGTATTTGGCAAAGCTCGGAATCGGCTGGGCAATCGGCATGGTGCTGGCGGTGCTGATATTGTCGTCTCTTTTTGAGAATCACATCTACAAGGTGAGCTCGTTGTTCATCGGATTCATTGCCGGTGCGATTCCGCTGATCGTCATCGAAGAAAAAAATCACTTCAGGAAGGGGCCAGGCGGGATTTTGTTTCTTGTGGCCGGCATGCTGCTGGTAATCATGATCGGAGTGGTCAACGGCAATGCTCCTTCTGCGGTGCTGAATCTTGAAAGATTCAGTGCGCTTGCTTCCGTCAAGCTGTTTTTGATCGGTGCTTTGGCTGTTTCCGCAATGTTTTTGCCAGGAGTTTCCGGTTCGACGATGCTGCTGATTTTTGGAGCATATATCCCCGTTATTTCTGCGATCAAGAGCGTCATTACGCTGAATTTTCAAGCTCTGCCAAGCTTGTTGTGCTTTGCCGCAGGAATCCTGTTTGGTGCGGCAACGGTTGTCAAAGTCATCAGAACCTGCCTGAAACGTTACCGTTCACAGACGCTGCATTTTATCATCGGAATGATGCTTGGTTCGTTTTATGCGATCGTCATGGGACCGACAACCCTTTCCGTTCCGCTTGATCCGCTGCATTTTGAAAGCTTCAGCATTGTTTTTTGCTTGATGGGATTGGCGCTTGTGCTTGGGTTGCAAAGACTTAAAAGCAGACTTCAGTGATTGCGTTTGCTCCATTCGATCGGTGATAATCCGGTTGCTTTTTTGAAGGCTTTTTGACAACGGGCAGCATCCGGGCTTCAATCTTGAAGATAATTTTGATTGCAATGGATATTTTGATCTGCATGATGTTCTATCTTGCGGTTGAAAAGCAGTTTTTAAACGATGAAAGCAAAGAGGTGTGAAACATATGAAAAGATTGATCAGTGCCGACGTATCGGAAATATTGAAAATGAACTCAAAAGAACTTAAACAAAGCATCAAGGCATCGGATGGCAGAGTCGTTCTTTCGGAAAATTTTGCTCCGCGAGAATCATGGGTCGGCGAGATTACAAATGCAGAGATTGCGGCCTCGTTTGGTGCCGATCTGATACTGTTGAACGGTATTGACGTACTGAACCCTGAAATTGCGGGACTGCCGGATCAAAGCAAGGGTGAAAATCCTTTTGAAACGTTGAGAAAATTGTGCGGCCGTCCCATTGGGGTCAATTTGGAACCGGTCGATGCTTCGGCTGACATGATGGAAGAAAGATGCGAGATTGAGGTCGGAAGAACCGCGACTGAAACGACGCTTGAAAAAATCAATGAATCGGGACTTAATTTTGTTTGTCTGACGGGAAATCCAGGGACTGGCGTTACGAATGAAGCAATCATCGAAAGCGTCGGCAGAGCCAAGCGCAATTTTGACGGATTGATCTTTGCCGGGAAAATGCATAGCGCAGGCGTTTCAGAACCTGTAATCAATCTTGATTTCGTAAAGAGACTGATTGAAGCCGGGGCTGACGTGATTTTGATTCCTTCAATCGGAACCGTTCCGGGAATCACGCTTGAAATGGCTCATGATGCGGTTGAGCTTTGTCATCTTCATGATGTTCTGGCAATGAGCGCAATCGGTACGAGTCAGGAAGGTTCAGGAATTGAAACGATCAGATGGATGGCGCTTCAAAACAAGATTGTGGGCGTCGACATTCAGCATATCGGAGATGCGGGTTACAGCGGAGTCGCTCCGGTCGAAAATATTTTTGAACTCAGCAAGGCAATCAGAGGATTAAGGCATACGGTTTCAAAAATGTCGCGCTCCATCCTCAGATAAAACGGGAAGCAAAGCAGGCATGGTTTTGCCGACTCTGACGACATTGAAATCGATGCATATGGGCTGGATGATGGCAATTTACGGCATCACGTTGATTCTTTGCTTAACGTCAACCGGCGTTACGACGACGTTTGCATTTGTTTCACGCTTTGAAAATTCCAAGATCTTCAGCAAAGTTGAAAATCCGGTCAAGCGTCGCATGGCAATCTCTGCATTTATCATCATCCTGTCAATGATGATTTCTTTGGTCGGTTTGACGAACATCATCAAATATGGCTATGGCTACTGCGGCTATTTGGCAATCGCAATCGTCGTCGTTCCGTTCCTGACGGTCGGCGTCTATAAGAATCGCAAGGCCTGAGTTTTAGGGTATAATGGAAAAGTAAATAAATTCAGGAGGCTTTTGCCATGTATCGTTACGCATTTTTTGATCTTGACGGCACGCTGACCGATTCTTCAGAAGGAATCATCAACTCCATTAAATATGCGCTTGAAAAAAACGGATATCCGGTTCCGGATGAAACGGAACTGTTGAAATTTATCGGCCCCCCCTTGGCAGATTCCTTTGCAGGTTATCTCAATCTTCCAAAAGATCAGGCCCAGGACATGGTTGACACGTATCGGGAATATTTTGCGGTTAAGGGATTGTTCGAAAACCGCGTTTATGACGGTGCGGAATCAATGCTTGCAAAGTTGAACCGAGCAGGGGTAGAACTTGTTTTAGCGACGTCCAAGCCAGAGAAGTTTGCGCGCCAAATTCTCGAGCATTTTGAGTTGGACAAGTATTTTGAACACGTCGTCGGGGCAACGCTTGACGGAAAGTTGGGGCGCAAATCAGACATTATCAAAAAAGCGCTCAAAGATTTGGAAATCAAGGATCATCAACAAGTCATAATGGTTGGCGATCGTGAATATGATATCAGCGGAGCCAATGATTCCGGGCTTGATTCGATCGGTGTTCTTTACGGTTTTGGAAGGCGTGAGGAACTCAGGCAGGCCGGTGCAACGCAAATTGCGGAAAGCACGGAAGAAGTTGTGAAATATGTACTGGGGCAAGATGCGAATTGAAAGGAAAAGGATAAAAAAACAAAAAGAATCTTTTTTGTGGCGAGATGCTGCAAAGAAGATTCTTTTTTTGTCGGAAAATGCAGAGTGCTGAGCAGCATTGCTCATGTACATCATGGTATGAGAATTGTCATGCACGCAAAAAACCGGATTAGATTTGCAATTGATTGCAAATTATCCGGTTTTTAATTTGAGGCAGTCTTTTTTCCAACCTCTTTCAATTTGATGCATAGTTTTTTCAAAGACTGTATTTTATAAAAAAATATGTGCTAAAATTAAATAGTAAAACTTTTATCGAAAGGAAACAAAAATGGCAACCATCAAAGACATTGCAAAAAAGGCCAATGTTTCGCAAGCAACCGTTTCGCGCATCCTCAATTATGATCCGACGCTTTCCGTCAATGACGAAACAAGAAAACGCGTCTTTGCAGCTGCGGAGGCTCTCAATTATACAAAACACAAACAAAAAAACAGCCGCCATTATTCAGGAAAAAACGTTGCCGTTATCTTTTTCGGAAACCAGATTCAGGAAATCAACGATTCATATTACTATTCGATCAGAGACGGCATCGAAGAAAAGCTCAGCGAGCAAAAAATCAATGCGGTCCTGTACTATGGCCACAGCGAATGGAACGGCATCGAAGACTGCATCGGCGTCCTTGTCCTTGGCGGAGATCAATATGCCAAAGATGAAATTTCCAAACTGAAAAAGCTCTCGATTCCCGTTGTTTTCGTTGATTCGAACATGCTGAAGGAAAACTTTTCATGCGTCTACTCCGATTTTTCATCAGTTGTCGACAGCATCATCAGCCATTTCATCGCCCATGGCAGCAAACGCATCGGGATGCTCGCCGGAGAACTTCCGAACGCTTCCGGAACTTCGCATGACTTCAGACTTGAGGACTTCAAGCGCTGCATGAAAGACCGCGGACTGTATGACGACAAAAGAGTCTTTATCGGCGCATACGATCCTGATTCGGGATATGCTGCGATTCGTCAAGCTTTGAATTCAGTCAGCCGAAACGATTTTCCGGATGCGCTCCTGATTTCAAACGATGCAATGGCTATCGGAGCGCTGAAGGCCTTTAAAGAAGCTAAAATTGACGTTCCAAAAGATGTCAGCATCATTTCATTCAATGATACGATTTCGGCACAATATGCCAATCCGCCATTGAGCAGCATTCGAATCGAATCAAACGAAATGGGCAGAAGAGCCGTTGACCTTTTGATCGACCGTCTCGACTCCCCCGACCGTCTCCCGTATATGATCATGCTGGGAACAAAACTGATCTTGCGTGAAAGTTCCGTCAACTAGCTTCTGATTTGAATGAGATTGATTTAACAGGTGCTGCATTTTGCAAAATAATCATTGCCGTTTACGGACAAATTATCAAAAAAGGACGCTTTGTCCGTAAATTTGAGTGAGATCTTGTCAAAATCAGTTGAGCAGCACTGTATTTAAAAATGCCGGACGAAGTCAGTCGCAAATCGACCGCTTTCGTTCGGCATTTCGTTTAATTAAAGCGGGAAAAAGGACTTTTTACCCAGCCATATAGGATAAGAAATAATTTTTGCCTTTTCAAGCAGAGATTTGATTTACAATGCCTCAATGCTGAATTTGACTTCATATTCATTTTCAGACGGAAGCAAAAATTCGTCATGGACGGGTGCGCCCCAGGAATCATCACCGCCAACGCCCATTTGTGCTGCCAGGATTTTGACCCAGGTAAAATGAGTTTGCGGAAGTTCATAGTGATGCTTGGCAGCATCAAGTTCCATGGTGTTCACCGGAAGGACGCTGAATTCAAACGGTTTGTCGATTGCTTTCAGCAAAATGCCGGAACCTTGTTCAGAGTAAATTCTGAGGTTCCTTGTCCCCATGTGATTGCCGGTTTCTTGCGGCATCAGATAAGGAGCCTTGTTTTTTTCTGCGTTGCTTTCATAAAGTCCAAGACAGGCACCGGCAGTTCGATCGAGATAGCTTTCGTCAGGACCGAGACCATACCATGCAAATTGATTCATGGCTTTTGGCAAAGCAAATTCCAACCCGAACTCCGGAAGAGGAGCAAGCCCGTTTGTGCCCGGATATTTAGCACAAACGATGATTTTTCCGTTGGCATCGATCGTGTACGAAACGCTGCATTTGACATCTGACGAAAGTGCCAGGCGGAACGTATACGTAACGGTGATGCTGTTTTCTTCACGTTTGACGTCAATATCTTGTTTTTTGGCATACTTGCCGGCAACTTCCCACTGAGAGAACCTGAAATCAGAGCCTGCACCGCGGTCGTTATCCGTCAAAGCACGCCAGAAGTTGAGCTGCGGTGCACGTTTGATGAGTTCCTTGCCGTTTTTTTGATATGAAACGAGACTTGCTTTGTCTTTTGACAAAAGAATGGAGAAATCGTCACCGACAACGCCGATGTTGAAGTCGCCCTCAACCGCAGTCAGTTTCTTTTGCGAAGTTTTAAGGGACAAATCGGCTGATTTGACGACTTCCTGAGCCTTGCAGATTTCAAACCCGGCTTTTGCCCAAGGCAGATCTTTTTTGGTCAGGCAGGAAACTTCATAAACGAGTTCGCCTTCTTCTGAAACTTTTCCCCAGTCAGGCTCAAACGTTTTTTCTTCTCCCGGAGCGACCGCAAACTCAAGCGGTTTGCTTTCCCAAACTTTTCTGCCATCAACGAGAACTTTGAGAATGAATGAGTATTCGTCGGTTTCAGCAAACAAGTTGTCATTTCTGAGCGTCAATTTTCCGTTCTCAAGTCTGAGCTTGATGTTTGAATAAAGATCTTTGACGGTGCTTGCTTTTGGAGAAACCGTTCGATCTGCCAAAACGATACCGTCACCGCAAAATTCGTAATCGGTCGGTCGGTCGTCGAAATCGCCGCCGTATGCGAGATATTCTTCACCATCCTCAGTTGAGGTCAAAATGCCTTGATCGATATAATCCCAAATGAAGCCGCCCTGATATTGCGGATACTTTTCAAGAGCGGTGTAAAGCTGCATTCCGCCGATGGAGTTTCCCATCGCATGCATGTATTCGCATGAAATGTACGGCTTTTCAGGATTGCTCTTAAGGTATGTTTCAATGTCGTCAGGCTTAGCGTACATCCTGCTTTCAATATCCGTGATCCGGTCGAACTCTCTGTTCCAAGTTACGCCCTCATAGTGAACGATTCTGGTTTGGTCATGTTTTCTGAAGAAATCAGCCATTGCTTCGATGTCTGTTCCGGCATAAGATTCGTTCCCGCATGACCAGATAAGAATTGAAGCATGGTTTTTATCGCGTTGGAACATATTGTCGGCACGGAACAGGCAGTTGTCGAGCCATTCTTTTTTATTTTCTGGGATATTCCACGAAGGTTCGCATTCACCGAGCTTTTGCCAGCTGCCGTGGCTTTCGAGATTCGTTTCGTCGATCAGATAGATGCCGTATTGGTCGCAAAGCTCATACCAGCGGCTCTGATTCGGGTAATGCGACGTGCGAACGGCATTGATGTTATGTTGTTTCAGAAACATGATGTCCCAAAGCATGTCTTCTTCGGTCACGCTCCGACCGTTTCTGCAGTCGAATTCGTGGCGGTTGACGCCTTTGAAGATGATGCGTTTGCCATTTAAAAGCATCAGTCCGTTTTTGAGCTCAAATTTGCGGAAACCGAGGTCAAGCGGGATGACTTCAAGCAGATCGTTGCCATCGAAGACCTGGATTTTTGCAGAGTAAAGGTTCGGATGTTCAGCGCTCCAGAATTTGACGTCGAGATTTTCTGCGGAAAATGCAGAGCAGGAATCACCAAGGGCAATTTCTTGCGTCAAAAGAGGCTTTTCGTCTAAATCGTAAACGGTGAGCCTGACCGTTTTTTTCGACAAATCGTCACCGACGGCATCCAATTTGATTTCTAATTTTCCTTTGGCATAATCGTCGGTCAAAGTTGCCGTGGCATTGATGTCTTTGATGTGGGGGCTTGGAATCGCAAAGAGCTCAACATCGCGGAACAGGCCGGAAAGACGCCAGAAATCCTGATCTTCGATCCAGTTGGCAGAAGAAAACTTCCATAATTCGACCGCAAGCTTATTGTCGCCGTCCTGCAGGAAATCGGTGATTTCAAACTCGTCGGGCGTGAAGGAGTCTTCACTGTAGCCGATGAAATGACCGTTGAGCCAAACGTAAATCGCCGTTGAGGCACCTTTGAACGAAATGAAGGTGCGCTTGTTTTTCAAGCCTTCATTAACGGTAAAATGCCTGATATAAGAGGCAACGGCATTATGATTTTGTAGGATGGAATCGGGCCGAAGAAATTCGCTTCCGTCCCACGGATATTGAGTATTGACGTATTGAGGTTTTCCAAATCCTTGAAGCTCAAGGTGTCCAGGAACTTTGACGGAATCGAAACCGCTTTCGTTAAAACCTTGCTTATAGAAGTCCCTGGCACGCAAATTCGAATCTTTCACGTAAGAAACCTTCCAGTTGCCGTTCAAAGATTGAACAAAGGACGAAGCATGTTGTTTGAGTTCAGCTTCATTTCTGTAATAATGATGATCGGAGTGAGGGTCGATCGTATTGACTTTAAAAACGGTCGAATCCGAAAGCCAGTCCGTCGTGTATACCAAGTCTTGCATAACATAGCCACCTTCCAGTAATTTTTACTAATTGTTTGCGTTTACATGGTTATTATAAGTGATTGTTGAGAATGGTGCAAGAGATATTTGGTAATATTTTTATTAATTGTTTTTGCTCCTTGTATATTGATTTAAAAAGCCTATTTGATTGAGGTTTTCGTTTAACTAGGGAGAATATTCAAAAAATTTAATTGAAAAATGTTTAAGTAAATTCTTTACTTAAATGAGGAAATGTTTTACAATAATTTTCGTAAACGATTTCATAAATTGATTTGGAGGCACAGACAATGGAAAATACTTCTTCAAAGCCTGAGAAGCAGGGCGGTCTTTTCTCAAAATTCGCTTTTGCCATGGGCAACATGGGGCATGCTGCTTTTTATGCAGCGCTCAGCAATTATTTCATCATTTTCGTTACTAGTGGCTTGTTTGTTGGATTGCCAAAAAACATTGCCAATAAGCTTATCGTTTTGATCACGACTCTGATTGTCGTAATCAGGGTCGTTGAAATCATGATTGATCCCGTTTTGGGAAACATCGTTGATAACACGCGAACAAAATGGGGCAAATTCAAGCCTTGGATTCTGTCAGGGACGATCGTCAGTTCCGTGCTTTTGGTCGTATTGTTTACGGGAATTTTTGGACTGGCAGAGAAAAATTGGATCTTGTTTGCCGCTTTATTCGTTATTTTGTTCGTGACTCTGGACGTGTTCTACTCATTTTCTGACGTATCCTATTGGGGCATGGTTCCCGCTTTGAGTGAAGACAGCGATGAACGCGGCGTTTATACGGCTTTGGGAAACTTTACCGGATCAATCGGCTGGAACGGTTTGACGATTATCGTCGTTCCGATCGTAACCTGGTTTACGTTTGTCGCAACGGGCAAGCATACTGAGGGTCCGCAAGGCTGGGTTGCATTTTCGGTCATCATTGCAGCTTTGACCATTATCTGCATGACCATCACTGCATTTGGCACGCAGGAAAAAGATAACGTCATCAGACGTGCATCTCAAAAAGAAAAGACGACCTTGAAAGGAGTCTTTACCGCCATTGTAAAAAATGACCAGATTCTCTGGGCAAGTCTTGCGTACTTCCTGTACTCATTGGCCAACGTTGTGACGAACGGCGTTTTGTTCTACTATTTCAAGTTTATTCTCGATCGTTCGGCAGAATATGCCATCGTCGGTGTCGTGGCAACAATCGTCGGCTTTTGCACGTCGCCGCTTTACCCGATTTTGAACAAGTTCATTCCGCGCAAGGTTTTGTTTTGCCTTGGTCAGTCTTGCATGATCGTTTCATATCTGATTTTTATCTTCTTTGGATCAAACATGACGCTTCTCGTCATTGGTCTTGCTTTGTATAACTTTACTTTTGCACAACTTGTAACCGTTTTAACTTTGACTGACGCGATCGAATACGGACAGCTGAAGAACGGAGAAAGAAATGAAGCCGTGACGCTGTCGATTCGTCCGATGATCGATAAGCTGACGGGAGCCTTTTCAAACGGACTTGTCAGCTTCATCGCCATCACCTGCGGCATGACAGGGGCGGCAACGGCAGCCGACATGACGGCAGGAAACGTGCATACCTTTAAGAGTTTTGCGTTCTATATTCCTTTGGTTTTGGCAATTTTGGCCTTGGTCGTGTTTGTGTCAAAGGTCAAACTGACTGAGAAAAAACACGCCGAGATCGTCGAAGATCTGCAGCGAAAGCTTTCTGAGGGTCAAAACGATTCGGATAAAACTGAAGAATATGTCAAAAACACCGGCATGACAAGATTGGTTGCGCCAGCAAGCGGGAAGATCATGGACGTTGAAGAAATGCCGAATGTTTTGAGTGAATTTCACGGCAGAGGTTTTGCGATTCGACCGCAGGAAGGAAAAATCTACGCTCCATTTGACGGCGTGGTTCGGTTCACTTTTACGACCAGACACGTGATCGGGCTCGTTTCCGAAAATGGTTTGGAAATGATCGTTCATATCGGCATCGGCACGGTCAATATGCGCGGTCAAGGGTTCATATCGCATTACGTTGATGGACAAAAAGTCAAGGCAGGAGAACTTTTGATGGATTTTGACCGCGATCTGATTGTCCAAAACGGATATGACGACATTATTGTCTGTTTCTTTACGCAGCCTGGCAGAATCAAAGAGATTCCAAGCGTTTCTTCAGGCGAAATCGTCCATGGCAAAAAGATTGCCGATGTTGAAGTGAATAAATAATGTTGATGATTTTAGATTGAGAAGAGGATTTTTCCGACGGTTGTGCCGGAAAAATCCTTTTTTTGTTTAAAAATGCAGTGTCGTGCAATGTACGTTCAATCAGTGTTCCGGGTCGGGGTTGCGGACAAAACATCGTTTTTTGGGATTTGCCCGTAAAATGCAGTCTTCGATTACGGGCAAAACGTCGATTCTTGGGATTTGCCCGTAAAAGGCGGCTCTCGGTTACGGGCAAAATAGCGATTCTTGGGATTTGCCCGTAAAATGCAGTCTTCGGTTACGGGCAAATGGTCGATTTTTGGGATTTGCCCGTAAAATGCAGTCTTCGATTACGGGCAAAACGTCTATTCTTGGGATTTGCCCGTAATTATGGAAGACAAAATCACCAATCTGATTTTCACAGACATCAAGAAGTCTTTTTTGCATTTTTGAGCAAAATAACATTAAAATCTCATGAGCTCTGATATAATGAAGATTGTTGAATTTGATTGGAGGTCTGGATTTTTTTGAAAAATGATAGTGCCGTGATGACGGAAGGTTCGTACAAGAAGAAAATTGTGTATTTTGCGATACCGATTTTTTTCGGAAGTCTGTTTCAACAGATGTACAGCACCGCTGATTCACTGATTGTGGGGAATTTTTTGGGGAGTTCAGCACTGGCTGCCGTCAGTTCTTCGGGGAATCTTATTTTTTTGCTGATTGGTTTCATTCAGGGTTTGACGATTGGATGCAGCGTCGTGATTGCGCGTTTTATCGGAGCAAGAGATCACAAGATGACGTCGCTCGCAGTTCACACGACCGTAGCACTGGGACTTGTTTCGAGTCTTGTATTGACGCTGGTCGGAATTTTTCTGGCGCCGCAGATTTTGCGACTGATGAGTACGCCAGAAGAAATCATGGATCAGTCAGTTGAATTTTTCAGGATGTATTTTTTAGGATCTGCCGGATTTGTCATGTACAATACGCTTGTCAGCATTTTACAGGCATCAGGCGACAGCAAGCATCCCGTCTATTATCTGATAATCGCATCGATCATCAATATTTTGCTTGATCTGTTGTTTATCGGAGTTTTTCGTTTCGGTGTCGGAGCAGCAGGTGTGGCAACGTCGATTTCGCAAACGATCAGCGCGCTGCTTGCGCTGCATCAGCTGATGACGCAAAGCGGACCGTGTCGCGTCGATCTGCGCAAAATCAGATTTCAGCCGCAAATTTTGAAAATGATCATCAAATTCGGGCTGCCATCGGGATTGCAAAATTCGATTATCGGCCTGTCGAACGTCATTATTCAATCATACATAAATTTTTATGGCAAAAATGCAGTGGCCGGCATCGGATCTTACGGCAAGGTCGAAGGCTTTGCGTTTTTGCCGGTAACTTGCTTTACGATGGCCTTGACGACTTTTGTTGCCCAAAATTTGGGAGCAAAAGAGTATCAAAGAATCAGAGCCGGAGTTCGATTCGGCACGATTTGCACGCTGGTTTTGGCGGAAGGGTTGGGGATTTTGCTGTTCGTGTTCTCGCCTCAGCTGGTTGGAGCGTTCGACAGCACGCCTGCAGTGGTCAGTTTCGGCGTTGCAAGAGCACACGTCTGCGGTCCGTTCTTTTTCCTCGTGGCCTTTACGCACGTGATGGCTGCCGTCATGCGCGGAGCCGGGAAAGCAATGATTCCGATGATGATCATGATGATCTGCTGGTGTGCCGTCAGAATTCTGACTTTGTCCGTTGTCGGGATGTTTTATCAAACGATTCAGACGACCTATTGGGTTTATCCGTTGACGTGGATGCTCAGTTCGTTGGCATTTCTGCTGTGTTACCGAGGACTTGATTTTACGAAACTATAATGTTTTTTTCCTTGCTGTTTAGCAAGGATTTTTTTATGAATTGAAAAATCTGGAGCTGCCGGCAACGAACCCTGCTGCATGATACGTCGCTGCCTCCAAAAATGTGCGCACGGGCTCGAAAGTAGACAAAAACCGGGGGAAATGTGTGATTTTTGTCTACCGGCTGGTCGAAATTCAGTGCGCGCGGAACCGAAAGTAGACAAAAACCAAAGGAAATGTGTGATTT